>Ga0153954_1000753_pt1 | contig 22397 bp, 24 predicted proteins | sample TSFL038MetaG_FD_102277 | JGI IMG/M metagenome (GOLD analysis project Ga0153954, IMG submission 102277) | Attine ant fungus gardens microbial communities from Florida, USA - TSFL038 MetaG | ecosystem: Host-associated > Fungi > Mycelium > Unclassified | place: USA: Florida, Wekiwa Springs State... | reverse complement strand
CCGGACAGAACAGTCGGAATCGCTGCGGGCAGGATCACGCGGATCAGGCGCTGGCTCAGCGTCGCACCCATGCTGCGCGCGGCAAGCAAGAGCTGCGGATCGATGGTCTGGATGCCGGCGGCAGTCGCCAGCATGGTCGGCAGAAAACCATAGATCGAGGCGAAGGCGATCTTGGATTCGGAACCGATGCCGAGCCAGACGGTGAAGACCGGATAGAGGATCACCAGCGGCACGGCGTAGAGGCTCGATACCATCGGCATGATCAGGATGCGCGGCCGTGGCAGGCTGCCGACGATGGCGCCCAGCAGGATACCGCCACCACAGGCGAAGGCCATGGATATCGCGACCTCGTAGAGCGTGACGACCAGCGCCTGGCCGTATTCTCCGGCTTCGTGCCAGCCCGCGATCAAGGTCGAGGACAGCGACGGCAGGAACAGTTCGGGAATAAGGCCGACACGCGGAAGCACCTCCCACAGCGCAATGAGAGTGACGATGATCAGGGCGCGCAGCGTGCTTGCCTTCATTCCTGCCTCACGCCGATTTGCGGATGTGACGCCAGATGCGGTCGCGCAGGGAGCCGAAAGCATCGCCGGAGAGCATTTCATAGGTTCGCGGCCGGGGCAGCGGCACCTGCAGCTGGTCGACGATTCGACCCGGTCGCGGTGACATCACCACGACCTCGTCGGCGAGATAGACCGCCTCGGTGAGGCTGTGGGTCACGAAGACGATCGTCTTTCCGGTGGCGGCCCAGATGCGCAGCAACTCGTCGCCCATCGTCATGCGCGTCTGTTCATCGAGCGCCGCAAACGGCTCGTCCATCAACAGCACCGGCGGATCCTGGACCAGGCCGCGCGCGATCGAGACGCGCTGCTTCATGCCGCCGGAGAGCTCATGCGGATGACGCTTGCCGAAACCTTCCAGGCCGACGAGCTTGAGTGCATCCTGGGCCTTGGCGCGGCGTTCGCTTTTGGCCACGCCGCGCAGCGCCAGAGGAAACTCGACGTTCTCCTCCGCCGTGAGCCAGGGAAACAGGCTTGCCTCCTGGAACACCACGCCGACGCGATCAGGGTCCGGCTTGGTGATCGCCGCGCCGTTGATCAGGATGGTGCCCGAGGTCTGCTGGCGCAGGCCTGCAAGCATCATCAGGAGCGTCGACTTGCCACAGCCGCTCGGGCCGACCAGCACGATGAAACGACCCGGTTTGATGTCGAGCGACACCTCGGACAGCGCAGTGACGACCTGGCCAGTGGTCTTGAAGATCTGGCCGACATTGTTGATCTGGATCGCTCCGGCGCGCGGCGCCGGCTTGAGCGAAGTTACGTTCGCCAATGGCTGCATCGCGTTTCCACCCATCTGATCAGTTCATTGAAAGCCATCGCGACGGCCGCGACCATCACAACGCCGGCGAGCAGCTGCTTCATCTGGAAGTTCTCGCCCCAGTTGGCGATCTGATGGCCGATGCCGTCGCGCGAAGCATACATCTCGGCGAGGATCACGCCTGTCAGGTTGAAGATCATCGAAATCCGCAGCGCTTCCAGCAGCACCGGCAGCATGCTCGGCAGATAGACCCGGAATGCGGTCTGCACACGGGTCGCACCGTAGGAGCGCGCGACGGTGAGGTAATCGACCTTGACCGACTCCACCGCCGTGGTCGTCGACATGATGACGATGAAGATCGTGGAGAAGAAGCCGAATCCCACCTTCTGCGAGAAACCGACGCCGAAGATCAAAATGAACATCGGCAGGAAGATCGACTTCGGGATGCTGAAGGCGAAGAACAGCAGCGGCTTCACCACATCGGCGAAGTAAGGGTTTTCGGCGATCAGAAAGCCGATCAGCGCTCCCATGGGGACGGCGAGGGCAAAGGCCGCGAGCACTTCGCTTGCGGTCACCACGAGATCGTTGCGCACGCTGGCGCGCTGCAGGAGGTCGCCCAGCGTCGCAAGCGTGTCGGAAGCGGAAGGCAGCAGCCGCGGATTGACAATGCCGGTCCGCGACAGCACCTCCCACAGCGCGAAGATCGCGAGAATGATCGCGATCCGCGACAGCTTGACCGTGATGCCGTTCATCGTCCTCTTCTCTTAGGGCTTGGTCGGCACCGGCTTGAACTGGGTCGAGATCACGTCCGGTGTCGGCACGATGTCTTTTAGGCCCCTAAGCTTGGCGAGGTCGAGCGAGAGCTGCACGTCCTCCATGATGGCGGTTCCCGACATGCTGCCGTCGGTCTCGAGCTTCATGATGGTGTTGTCATATTCGGCCGCGGCAATGTCGGCCGGCATTTCGTAGAGTTCGGCGATCAGCTTGACGGTGACGTCGCGGTTGGCGCGCATGAATGCGACCGCGCCATAGAGCGCATTCAGCGCCTTCTGCACCACCTGCGGCTTGGCCTCGGCATATTTGTCGAGCACGATCCAGCCAGCGGTCAGGTTCGGCGGCACGGCGGTCGCGTAGTCGAGGATGGTGCGGGCCTCGCCGGATTTGGTGATCTGGAAACTGAGCGGCGAATAGACGACGGCTGCATCGACATTGCCGGCGAGCAGGTTCGGCACCAGGCCGCCGCCACCGACCGGCACGCGGGTGAAGTCGATCTTCTCATTCTGGATCGTCCACAGCGCGAGCAGGTCCGAGCCGGAACCCGCCGAAGTGATCGCGACCTTCTTGCCATTGAGGTCTTTCACGCCCAGCGTCGATTTGGTCGGCACCATCAACTGCCAGCCGAAATTGCCGAGCGCAGCATTGGCTACGATCTTCGACATCACGCCCTTCTTGCGGCCAGCGGAGACCAGCGAGGGCGGATCGAGAATGATGTCGGCGGCACCCGCCGCCATCGCCTCGAAGGTTTCGGCGCCGCCGCGATAGATCGTGAGCTCCGCCGAGATGCCTTCCTTCTCGAACAGCTTTTGCCGGACCGCGGTCTCGGCAATGGTGGTCGGCCAATAGGTCTTGGTCGGCAGGCCGACGCGAATGGTTTCGGCTTGCGCTGCCACGGATGTGGCGAACAGCGTGGCCGCGGCGAGCGAAGCCAGGGCAATGCGGCGAGAGATAGTCATCGTTCGGTTTCCTTCCCCATTATTTTTGCAGCGTAGCTTGTGGCATCGAACCGGCTGGCGCACTTACCTCCGAAATGCGTGGTGCCGCCAGCTCGACGAAATGCATGGTGGTCATGAAGTGTTTGGACAGCGCCGCTACGGCCTCGTCGGCGTCGCGCCGGAGCACGGCTGCGACGATCGCGGCATGTTCCGCCTCGACATCACGGGGCTTGCCGACCTCGCGGCGGATCGAAAGCCTGCGATAGCGTTCGCTCTGCTCATGCAGGACGTCGCGGAATCCGAGCAGCCAGTGCGAGCCGCAGGCGTTGACCAGCGCGCGATGGAAGATGCGATGGCGGACGACCCACTCCTCGTAGTGGACGCCGGGCTGATCGGGATAGCGGTAAGGCACCGCCCGCAAGGCGTCCCAGGCAGCTTCGACTGAGTTCAGCCATGCACCATCGCCGTTTTGGATCGAGCGACGCAGCGCCAGACCCTCGATATCGATGCGGGTCTGCGTGACGTCGTGAAGATCAGCCATCGAGACCGGACTGACGCGAAAACCGCGTTGGTCGGAAGCCTGCACCAGGCCATCCGCGATCAGCCGGGACAGGGCCTCGCGCACGGCTGCGAGACTGACAGAGAATTGCTTGGCGAGCCCGGCGATATGCAGCTTCTGGCCGGGCAGCAGCCGGGTCGCAAGGATGTCTGCCCGCAGCCGCTCCTGAACTGCCGACGTCAGGCTGCGCGGCCCATCGGCCGTTCCCTCACCAAAACTCAAACCCACGCTGCTCATTGCCGCGGACAATGGCGCCCACGGGTTCCATCGTCAATCGAAAATCGATTTTTTTAAATTTGACCACCTCCAAGCCGCCCGCTACCTGTTTTCACTGCGGGTGGATCGTGCTTCCGGAGCGAAACGCTGCCGTTTCGTGCCGCATCGAAATGAAAGCCGACGCGCGCCTCGGGGAGACGACAATGAACAACAACGGTGATACGGCCGAATATGATTACGTCATCGTCGGTGCCGGCTCGGCCGGCTGCGTGCTGGCGAACCGCCTGAGTGCGGATGGCAAGCATTCCGTGTTGCTGCTCGAGGCCGGCCCGAAGGACACGCATATCTGGATCCACGTGCCGCTCGGCTACGGCAAGTTGTTCAAGGAAAAGAGCGTCAACTGGATGTATCAGACCGAGCCCGAGCCGGAACTTCACGGCCGCCAGGTGTTCCAGCCGCGCGGCAAGGTGCTCGGTGGCTCCAGCTCGATCAATGGCCTGCTCTATGTGCGCGGTCAGCACGAGGACTACGACCGGTGGCGCCAGCGCGGCAATGCCGGCTGGGGGTATGACGACGTGCTGCCCTATTTCAAGAAGGCCGAGAACCAGCAGCGCGGCGCCAACCAGTATCATGGCGCTGCCGGCCCGCTGCCGGTGTCAGATTGGCGCCACGACGATCCGCTGTCGGAAGCATTTGTCGTGGCGGCGACTCAGGCCGGCATTCCGCGAAATGACGACTTCAACGGCGCGACGCAGGAAGGCGCCGGTTATTTCCAGACCACGACGCGCCGCGGCCGTCGCGCCTCTACCGCATTCTCCTACCTTCGGCCGGCGCGCAAGCGCGGCAATCTGCATGTCGAGACCTCGGCGCTGGCGCAGCGCATCCTGTTTGAGGGGCGTCGTGCCCGCGCCGTCGAGTACCGGCAGGAAGGGCGTCTGCGCACCGCGCGGGCCCGCCGCGAAATACTGGTATCGAGCGGGGCGTACAATTCGCCGCAGCTGCTGCAGCTCTCCGGCGTCGGCCCCGGCGAACTCCTGAAGAAACACGGCATCGCCGTGGTGCTCGATTCACCTGGCGTCGGCAACGACCTGCAGGATCACATGCAGGTGCGCATCGTGACGCGCTGCGCCCAACGCGTGACGCTGAACGACGTCATCAACCATCCGGTCCGCCGGATCATGGCCGGCGTGCGCTACGCCGCGCTGCGCAAGGGCCCGCTGACGATCGCCGCCGGCACCTCGGGTGCGTTCTTCAAGACCAGCCCGAGACTGGCGACGCCCGACATCCAGATTCACTTCCTGCCGTTCTCAACCGACAAGATGGGCGAGAAGCTGCATCCGTTCTCCGGCTTCACCGCCTCAGTCTGCCAATTGCGGCCGGAAAGCCGCGGCTCGCTGCGCATCAAGAGCGCAGACCCGACCGTGCCGCCGGAGATCCGCATCAACTATCTCGCGACCGAGACCGACCGCAGCGCCTTCATCGATGGCATCAGAATCCTGCGCAAGATCCTGGCGGCGCCTGCGCTGAAGCCCTATTGCATCGACGAAGTTTATCCCGGCGCAAAGGTCGTGAGTGATGAGGATTTGCTGGAGTTCTGCCGCCAGACCGGGGCCACGGTGTATCATCCGACCTCGACCTGCCGGATGGGCAATGATCCGCTCGCGGTGGTCGACCAGCGGCTGCGGGTTCGCGGCATCGAAGGCTTGCGCGTGGTCGATGCTTCGGTCATGCCGGACCTGATGTCGGGCAATACCAATGCGCCGACGATCATGATTGCCGAAAAAGCCTCGGATATGATCCTTGAGGATGCACGATGAAACGGGAGCGCGACTAGGTGGCTGAACGATTCCGGATCGGCACGCGCAAGAGCGCGATGGCGCTGGCGCAGACCAACGAGATCGCGCGCCGGCTCAGCGCGGCTGTTCCGGGCATCGATGTCGAGATCGTCCGGTTCGAGACCACAGGCGATACCGATCAGGTCGGCAAGCTGCTGCCGCATGGCGGCAAGGGCGGGGCGTTCGTCGCGCAAATCCGTGAAGCGGTGCTGGCCGGCAGGCTGGATGCCGCGATGCATTCGCTGAAGGATATGCCGGGTAACGAGGATACGCCGGGACTCGTGATCGGCGCGACCTTATCGCGCGATCCGCCGGGCGATGCGCTGGTGCTGCGGCCGGGGCTGTCGCTCGACGAGTTCATGCGTGCGCGTGGCAAGGGCTTCAAGATCGGCACCAACGCCGTGCGGCGCGCAGCCTATGCGCGGCGGCTCTATCCGGATGCCGAGCTGATTCATTTCCGTGGCGCCGCCGATACCCGCGTGCGCAAGCTGGACAATCGCGAATTGCAGAAGTTGCCGGATGGCGGCGCGGTCGGTCCGGCGGATGCGCTGATCATGGCGCGCTCGGGGCTGGAGCGCGTCGGTCTTGCGGCTCGGATCGCTTATGAATTCTCGGTTGCGGAAATGCTGCCATCGGTAGGGCAGGGCATTGTCGCCGTGGAATGCGCCGCGCAGGACTGGCAGACGCGACAATTGCTGGCGAAGATCAATGACCCCGCGGCGCATGCCTGCGCCGATGCCGAGCGCGAGGTGCTGTGGGTTCTCAACGGCCATTGCAACTCGCCGATCGCGGGATTTGCCGTGATCAAAGGCCAGGAAATGTCGCTCACGGCATCGGTGCTGGATCATGCCGGCGCAGTCTTCATCGAGGCTTCGCATACCGGCCCCGCCAACCGCCCGCGCGAACTCGGCCGCACGGTTGCGTTCGAACTCCTGCACAAAGGGGCAGCCGACATCATCGAGCGCAGCCGCCCGGTGTAGACGGTCTTTATCGGCCGCGCACCCGGGCGATCATCTGATCGACATGCGCGATCGGGGTTTCCGGCAGGATGCCGTGGCCGAGGTTGAAGATCAGCCGGCCGCCGGCGTAATTGGCGAGCACGTCGTCAACCGCTGAATCAAGCGCGGCGCCGCCGGCTATAAGCGCCAGCGGATCGAGATTGCCCTGCACCGCGACCTTGCTCTGGACCTTCTCGCGGATCAGCGACGGCTCGGCCGCCCAGTCGATGCTGACGGCATCGACGCCGGTTGCCTCGACATAGGCCAGCAGCAGCGCGCCGGCGCCGCGGGGAAAGCCGATGATCTTCGCGCCGGGTGCCTGCTTGCGCACGCCTGCGACGATGCGGCGCGTCGGTTCGATCGACCAGCGTGCAAATTCGCTCGGCGGCAGTACGCCGGCCCAGGTGTCGAAGATCTGCAAGGCATCGGCGCCGGCTTTCAACTGCCCAAGCAGATATTCAACCGAATTCTCTACCAGGGCATCGATGATCTTGGAAAACGCCTCCGGATGCCGATAAGCCATCAGCCGTGCCGGTGCTTGGTCTGGTGTGCCCTGTCCCGCAACCATATAGGTCGCAACTGTCCACGGCGCGCCGCAGAATCCGATCAGCGCGATCTTCGGATCGAGCTCGGCGCGAACGCGCCGCAGCGCCTCGAATACCGGCGCGAGCTGGCTGAAATCGGCTTCGCTGCGCAGCGTTGCGATCTTCTCCGGCGTATCCAGGGGATCGAGCCGCGGGCCTTCGCCGACTTCGAACCGCACCGCGCGGCCGAGCGCATACGGGATCACCAGAATATCGGAGAAGATGATCGCCGCATCGAAGTTGAAACGGCGGATTGGCTGCAGCGTCACTTCAGCAGCCAATTCCGGTGTGAAGCAGAGATCGAGAAAGCCGCCGGCTTTGGCGCGGACCTCGCGATATTCAGGCAGATAGCGGCCGGCCTGGCGCATCATCCAGATCGGGGGGACCGGGAGCTTCCGGCCAGCGAGCACTTCCAGGAAGGGTTTGACGGGCGTTGTCTGGGTCAATCGAATGGTTCCTGGTCTCACGAACTTCGGCGCTAGTGGTTTCCGCCGTGATACACGCCGCAACCGCCTTGGCCAAGTGCCGGAACTCAAGAGCCGGAACTTCACGGAATTCGCTGCGTTGTCAGGCCATGGAGGATTATCATGGTCGCTAAATTCAATCCGTCCGCGCACGACAAGCATGCCGCGGATCCGCGCCAGGCGGCAATCGCTGACGAGGAGATGCACGCGCGGCTCGAAGCCGGCCTGATCGATACATTTCCGGCGTCCGATCCGGTCAGCGCCGTACAGCCAGCGCCGACGAGCGATGATGCGGAGCCTTCCGACGATGAGCACAAGTCCGACCGCAACGGTGGCACGTTGTGGGACCACGTCAAGGCGATGTTCCACTAGTGCTCCGATTTCGAAGTTCGCATTTTTTTGCGGCGTCTTGCTTGCGAAGTTCCGAATCAAAGGAGCACTAGCAAACTTTAATCCTGGTGCGGTTTTAAATTCGAAGCTCCTATGAAGATATCGCTGCAAGAACTCATAGGAGCTTCAAATTCACCGCACCAGTCTGCGGTGGAGGCCCGTGATGCCGATGATCGATCGCGAGCCTGAGTACAATCACGCCGTCAATGATTCTCCGCGCAGCGGCAGTTCGAAGAAGGTCACACCCGTAGTCTGGGCCAGCGTCGTGGTTGCTCTGATCGCGCTTGCCATATGTTTCGCGATGACGCCGGTATAGATCCGGCTAAGTGCCGGTTATGCTAGTTTCCGGGCACAATTCATCCGATTTCCGTAGTATTACGGGGCGCATTTCAAGAATTGGACCGCAGCATTTCAGGGATAAATAACAAGTGCGCTGGATATTCCGTGTTCCGGAGTATCCCTCGTCATGGACAACGTGTCCAACAAGATCGCCCTGTGCCATCTGCCGCGTTGCGCGGCGATCTTCGTTGCGGTCGTTTGTGCGATCATCGTCGCGCTGACTGCGATGTGGGAATGGAGTGCCCGCCGAGCCGCGCTCGCCGAGGCGCGGGTCGACATGGACAATCTGGCACATTCGCTGACGCAGCACGCTGAAGACAGTTTTGACATTTTGGATGCCAGTATCATTGGCATCGTCAGCCGGCTCGAAACCGATAGCGAGCCCAACGTTCTTGCAGAGCTGCAAGGCGTTCTCGTCGCGCGTAAGGAAAGGTCGCAACCCGTCCATGCCATTGCGATCTGCGACGAGAACGGCAACTGGCTCATATCGTCGGGATCACTAGGTCCCAATTTGAGGGAGCGCGCGTTCTTCAGGTATCACAAGGCATCACTGTCTCGCGACGCTTTTTTCGGACCACCGGTCCGCAGTTATATCACCAACGATTGGATCACCACGATATCGCGGCGCTTCAATCGTCAGGACGGCAGCTTTGCCGGTGTGGTCGTCGCGAGCGTTGACGCCAGATATTTCGACGATTTTTACGGTCAGTTCGATCTCGGCGAAACCGGCACCGTGTCGCTGATGAGGACAGATGGCATCGTCGCCGCGCGCAGGCCCGATGACGGCTCGATCGGCCGCAGTGTGGCGCATGATCCATTCCTCAAGGATATCGGCGAACGCAAGTCCGGCACCTATGAATTCAACGCGGCGCTGGACGGGGCGCTGCGGCTCGGTGTCTTCCAGCGTGGTGAACGCTATCCGCTCGTGATCGCAACGAGCAAAGCCCAGAACGAGGTTTTGGCAAAGTGGCGCGCCGACGCCATCTGCCGCACCGTCGCGGTGCTCGGCCTTGTCGGCCTGATCTCGATCATGGGTATCCACCTGGTTCGCCAGTTGAGCAAGGGCAAACGTCTTGCGATCGCGCTGGCCTCGAAGGAGGCCAGTTTCCGCGTGCTCGCCGAAGGCTCGAGCGACATGGTGACCCGTATCGGCATGGACGGGCGGATCCGGTACGCATCGCCGTCGTCGATCCGTGTCGTCGGCTTCAATGCTGAGCGACTGGTGGGGGAATCGGCGCTGGCAGGCGTCAATGCCGAGGATCTGCCCCACGTCAGCGACGTGGTTGCTTCGCTGAAGCGCGGCGCGATCGAAGAGGCGCGCGTCACCTATCATATCCGCCATCGTGAGAAGTCGGAGATCTGGGTCGAATCGACTTTTCAGGTCACGCGCGACGACACTGGCGCGATCGACGGCGTAGTGGCGATCACGCGCGACGTGACCGAGCAGAAAGACCTGGAAGGCCGGCTCGAGACGCTCGCGACCGAGGATGGCCTGACCGGCGTCGCCAATCGGCGCAGGTTCGACGAGCGGCTATCGGAAGAGTGGGGGCGCGCCTATCGCGACGACAGCTATCTCGCCCTTCTGATGATCGATCTCGATCACTTCAAGAACTACAACGACGAGCACGGCCATCTCGCCGGTGACGAATGCCTGCGTGCGGTCGCGAGAATTCTGGCGGCGGAGGCCTCGCGCTCGTCCGATCTTGCCGCGCGGTTCGGCGGCGAGGAATTTGCCCTGCTGCTGCCGAACACCGATGCGGCCGGCTGCGCCCGGATCGGCGAGCGGATTCGCCGCAGCCTGCGCGTGGCCAGGATCGAGCACGCCTCGAACCTGCCGTCCGGGTTTGTGACCGCCAGCCTTGGTGGTGCGGCATGCCGGCCCGGCAACGGTCGGTCGGCCGGACCCGACTGGCTGGTCGAAGCAGCCGATCGCGCGCTCTATGCCGCGAAGGACGGCGGACGCGACCGCGTGGTGATGTCAGGCGAGGTCGTGACGTTGCTGCCGATGATCTCCATCGCAGGCTGAGGCGACCTTTCAATAATGCGGTGGAGGTTCGTTCGCCGGCCGTGGTGCACCGGCTTCGGCCTCGCTCAGGCGTTCGCTCAAATTGGCGACCAGACGCTTCAACGCGTCGATCTCTCGCCATTGCGCCGTGATGGTCTGGTTCAGCGTCTCGATGGTGGCGTCGGTAAACATCAGCTTGGCTTCGACCTCATCGAGGCGGTTGCTGAGTTCTTTCTCGCTGTCAGTCATGCGATGAACCGTCCTTCGGCCGCTCGCGCAGGCCATGGCCAAGCGCGACGCGTTCGTCGAACACGAAGCATTCGCCGCGCCAGCGGCTCTGCGCCTCCGGCACCTCCTCCAGATATCTGAGGATGCCTCCCTTGAGGTGATAGACCTCGGTAAAGCCGTGCGCGAGCAGGTGTGAGCTCGCCTTCTCGCAGCGGATGCCGCCGGTGCAGAACATCGCCACCTTCCGGTGCTTTGCCGGGTCGAGATTTTGCGCGGCAAATTCCTTGAACTGGCCGAAGTTCTTGATGCCGGGATCGACCGCGCCCTCGAAGGTGCCCATCGCCACCTCGAAAACGTTGCGGGTATCGAGCAGAAGCGTGTCGGGCGCTTCGATCAGCGCATTCCACGCGGCGGGCTCCACGTAAATGCCGACCTTCCGGGTCGGGTCGGCGGCCTCGTCGCCGAGCGTCACGATCTCCTTCTTCAGGCGCACTTTCAGCCGCTGGAACGGCATGTTCTGGCTTTGCGAGAATTTCAGCTCGAGGCAGTCGAGCCGGCCACCGAACAGCGCGCCATGTCGCAACTCGTCAATGAGTGCCGTGATGCCGTCCTCGCTGCCTGCGAGCGTGCCGTTGATGCCTTCCCGCGCCAGCAGCACGCTGCCCTTCAGGCCGAGGCGGCCGCAGGTCGCGCGCAGCGGTTCGCGCAGCTCGCGATAATCCGGCAGTGCCGTGAATTGATAGAAGGCGGCGACTCTATGGGGCATCGCGGCTGTTTATCAGGGCGATAAAACAGGGAAAAGCGGTCAAACCACTTCCGTTCCGGCATGCGCTCCGTCAGGGCCTGATCTGGCATACCAGCCATTGCCGAGCCCGCCATGAATATGTCATGTAACGGTGCCCGCCGGAACCGCCCAGCCAATAGCCAGAAGTGAGCCATTTCATGAGGAATTTCCATTTCGCCGGCCGTTCCACGGTCCACGCCCGGAACGCTATGGTGGCGACGTCGCACCCGCAGGCGGCGCTGGCGGCCATCGAGGTCATGCGGGCCGGCGGCACCGCGGCGGACGCAGCCGTGGCGGCCTGCGCGCTGCTCGGGGTGATCGAGCCGCAATCGACCGGCATCGGCGGCGACTGCTTTGCGCTGATCCAGCCGCGGGGCGAGGGCAAGATCACCTCCTATAACGGCTCGGGCCGGGCGCCGATGGCGGCAAAGGCCGAATGGTACCAGGAGCGCAACATCCATGCAGTGCCGTTGACCTCGGCGCATGCGGTCAGCATCCCAGGCTCAGTCGATGCATGGGCGACGATCCTGCGCGATCATGGCAAGCTCGGCCTCGATACGCTGCTGCAACCGGCGATCAAGGCTGCGGAGGAGGGCTATGTGGTCGCGCCCCGCATCGCCTTCGACTGGAAGAACCAGTTCGACAAATTGAAGAAGGGCACCAACACCGAGCGCTATTTGCTGCCACACGGCAAGCCGCCGGTCGCGGGCGACGTGATCCGTCAGCCGGAGCTCGGCAAAACCTTGCGCGCAATCGCCAAGGACGGGCGCGACGCCTTCTACAAGGGGCCGATCGCGGAAGACATGGTCGAGACGCTGCGTGGCATCGGCGGCCTCCATACGCTCGACGACTTCGCAAGACATACCACCGAGACGACTTCGCCGATCGGCACCATGTACAAGGGCCTCGACGTCTGGCAGTGCCCGCCGAACGGGCCGGGCATCACCATGCTTGTGATGCTGAACATCCTCTCGCGGTTCGACCTGACGAAATTTCCGGCGATGAGCATCGAGCGCTTCCATCTCGAAGCCGAAGCCGCGCGCATCGCCTACATGATCCGCGAGCAGCACATCGGCGATCCCGTCGACATGAAGATCGATGTCGCAAGGATTTTGGCGAAGGAATTTGCCGACGAATATATCAGCCAGATCCGTATGGACCGGATGCTCGAGTTGCCGAATGTCGCGCCGCCGATGAATCCCTCGACCGTCTATATCACCGTGGTCGACAAGGATCGCAATGTCTGCTCCTTCATCAATTCGATCGCACACTCGTTCGGCTCGGCGATTGTCTCCAACAAGACCGGCATCCTGCTGCAGAACCGTGCCGGCGGCTTCCGCATCCAGCCCGGCCATCCCAACTGCATTGCGCCGGGCAAGCGTCCGCTGCACACCATCATTCCCAGCCTCGTTACCAAGGGCGGTCGCGCGCTGATGCCGTTCGGCGTGATGGGCGGGCAATACCAGCCGGTCGGGCAGACGCATGTGCTGACCAACATGATCGACTATGGCTGCGACGTGCAGGAAGCGATCGATATGCCGCGCGGCCTGCATTATGAGGGCGTCTACCAGCTCGAGGACAGCATACCGGCGGAGATCGTCGAAGGCCTGAAGAAGATCGGCCACAAGACCACCAGTGTGGTGCCGCCGCTCGGTGGCGGCCAGGCGATCTGGATCGATTGGGACAAGGGCACGTTGACCGGCGGCTCCGATCCGCGCAAGGACGGCTGCGCGCTCGGCTACTGAGCCACCGCTGATCGGGTGACGTAAGGGAACCACCGCTCTCACAGCGGTGTGTTGGTGCGTTCGGAACGGACCTCATCGTTCATGGTTAGGAGGCTGAGGCGCAGGCGTGCGCCTCTTCTTCATACCTGAGCGGCGGAGGCCGTCATGACCGACAAGACCGATCCCTCGGTATCATCCGGATTCAATCGCCGCGCCTTTCTCGCTGCTGCCGCCGGAACAGCGGTCGCCGCGCCGCTGACGGCGAGGGGCGAGACGCCGGCGCCTTCCGTGACGAGCCCTCAAGATCCCGCGCTTCCCGTCGACGTCACGTTGCGCGTCAACGGCAATCAACGGTCGCTTACGATGGATGCGCGGACCTCGGTACTCGATGCGCTGCGCGAGCACATGGGGCTGACCGGCAGCAAGAAAGGCTGCGATCACGGCCAGTGCGGCGCCTGTACGGTGCTGATCGGCGATCGTCGCGTGGTGTCATGCCTGACGCTGGCGCTCGCGGCCCAGGGCCAGGACATCACCACCATCGAAGGTCTTGTGGATGGCGACAGGCTGCATCCGATGCAGCAGGCTTTCATCGATCAGGATGCGTTCCAGTGCGGCTACTGCACGCCGGGCCAGATCATGTCGGCGATCGCCTGCGTGAAGGAGGGCCACGCCAACAACGACGACGACATCCGGGAATACATGAGCGGCAATATCTGCCGCTGCGCCGCCTATCCCAACATCGTCGCGGCCGTGAAGCAGGCCGCGCCCGAGATCGAGAGAGGCTAGCGGCATGCGATCCTTCACCTATCAGAGAGCATCCGACCCGACATCCGCAGTGCAGGCCCTTGCCGCGACCGGTTCCGTCGACACACCGCTTGTTGACGCGTCGAGCCAGGCGCTCGCCGGCGGCACGACGCTGATCGATCTGATGAAGCTCGATGTGATGCGGCCGAGCACGCTCGTGGACATCAATCCGCTCGCCAACGACTGGTCGAAGATCGATCTCGACGGCGGTAATCTCAGGCTCGGCGCGATGGCGCGGATGTCGGATGTGGCCGCTCATCCCGACATCCAGCGCAACTACCCCGTGATCGCGGAGTCCCTCCAGCTTGCGGCGAGCCCGCAGCTTCGCAACATGGCGACGCTGGGCGGCAACGTCTTGCAGCGGACGCGTTGCAGCTATTTCCGCGATGTGAGCTACAGCGCCTGCAACAAGCGCAACCCCGGCTCCGGCTGCGCGGCCATGGATGGGTTCAACCGCTCGCACGCGGTGCTCGGCACCTCCGGCGCCTGCATCGCGACCTATCCCGGCGACTTCGCGCAGGCCCTGATCGCGCTCGACGCCGCGGTCGAGATCACCGGCAAATCGGGGACGCGCACCATGCCATTCGCGCAGCTGCACAAGCAGCCCGGCGATACGCCGCAGATCGAGACGGTGCTGGCGCCAGGTGAATTGATCTCGGCATTCAACATTCGGGGTCGCTGGCCACGCTCGACCTATCTGAAGGTGCGCGACCGGCAGTCCTATGAATTCGCGCTGGCCTCGGCGGCGGTCGCGCTCGACGTACATGACGGCACGATATCGGATGCGCGCGTCGCACTCGGCGGTCTTGCCACCGTTCCATGGCGGGCTCCGGAGACCGAGGCGCTGCTCAAGGGCCGGACGTTCGATGATGCCGTCGCGCAGAACGCCGCTGAGAGCGCTTTTGCCGGCGCCAAGGAGCGCCGCCATAACGCGTTCAAGGTCGAGCTCGGCAAAAATGTGATCGCCCGCGCCGTGCATCGCGCCGCGACCATGGAGATCTGACGATGACCACAGCCGCGCCAGCGCCCAAGGCCAATATGGGTCAGCCGATCCCGCGTTATGACGCCGTTGCGAAGGTCACCGGCCGCGCGCAATACGCGGCGGATGTGCCGCTCTCCAATCCCGTCTACGCCGTTCTCGTTACCAGCCCGATCGCGAAGGGTCATATCCAGAGCTTCGATCTCACCGAGGCACGAAAGGTTCGCGGGTTTGTCGACATCGTAACCCATGAGAACGCCACACGGCTGAAGGAGGTGAAGTTGTTCAGCGACGGTGGTTACCTCTCGACGACCAACCAGCCGCTCAAATCCAATGCGATCGCCGAGGACGGCCAGATCGTCGCGGTGGTGCTCGCCGAGACGTTCGAGGCGGCGCGCGAGATCGCTCACCGGGCGCAGATAAACTACGCGGCGGCGACGCCGACTGCGACCTTCGATTCGCCCGGCACCACCGCGGCCCCCGCCAAGGGCCAGCTTTCGAACTTCAGGGAAGATCCCAAGGTCGGCGACTTCGCCAAGGGCTATGAGGATGCCGAGGTCCGTTTGACTGCCGAATATTTCACGCCGACGCAGCACCACAATCCAATGGAGCTGTTTGCGACAAGCTGCGTGTGGAACGGCGACAATCTGGTGATCTATGAGCCGAGCCAATACGTGTATGGCCTCAAGAATGGCGTAGCTGAGCAACTCGGTATCGATCCTGACAACGTTCGCGTCATCAACAATTATGTTGGCGGGGCCTTCGGCTCCAAGGGATCGATGACGCCGCGCACTGCGATCATCGCCAGCATCGCGCGGCGCCTCAACCGCCCGATCAAGCTGGTCGCGAGCCGCGATCAGGGTTTCAATATTTCAACCTATCGCGCCGAGACCGAGCACCAGGTGCAACTCGGTGCCAGCAAGGACGGCAAGCTGGTCGCGCTGCGCCACGAGGGGCGCGAAATCTCCTCGCGCGCTGACGCCTACGCGGTCGGCGGCACCAAGACTACGACGCGCATCTATGAATGTCCCAATGTCGATAGTCTCGTCACCATCATCCGCGCCGACCGCAATACGCCGGGCTTCATGCGCTCGCCGCCCGAAGTGCCCTATATGTTCGCGCTCGAAAGCGCGATGGACGAACTTGCGGTTCAGTTGAACATGGATCCGATCGAGCTGCGGCGCATCAACGATACGATGAGGGAGCCGATCGGCGGCAAACCCTATACGTCACGCTCATTGATGGCTTGTTTCGATGAGGGCGCCAAGGCGTTCGGCTGGGACAAACGCAACAGCCAGCCGAAATCGATGTCCGATGGCGACTGGCTGATCGGTTACGGCTGCGCCACCTCGTGTTACCCAACGCAAATGGCACCGGCGGCGGCGCGTGTACGGCTGCAGCGCGACGGCCGCACCCGGGTTGAGATCGCCGGCCAGGAGATCGGCAATGGCGCCTATACCGTGATTGCGCAGGCCGCTGCAGAAAAGCTCGGCGTGCCCGTGGAGAACGTCACGGTGTTCATCGGCGACAGCAACCTGCCACCCGCGCCGGTCGCCGGCGGCTCCAATTCCACCGCCAGCACTTGCTCCACCGTGATCACGGTCTGCGAGCAGGTTCGGCAGCGGCTGTTCAGGGCATTGGCGCCGAATGATGCCATGGCCGCCGACAAGTCCCGGGAGACCATTGGCATGGGGCAAACGCCGGCGACGCAGGCCGCAGGAAGCGACCAGCCGTTCGACCGGGAAAAGGCCTTTGACGCGCTTGGCGTCAACGTGGTCGAGGAATATGGCCAGTGGAAGCCGGATGGTGCACCGCCCGATTCCTTCCGTGCCATGTACCAGGGCCACACGCGGATGGTTGGCGGTCCGGAGTTGAAGGACAGGATCGCCTATGCTTTCGGCGCCGAATTCGTCGAGGTCCGCGTCAACAGATGGACTCGCGAGATCCGCGTGCCGCGCCTGCTCGGTGCCTTTGCCGCCGGCCACATCATGAATCCGCGCACCGCGCGCAGCCAGTTGATGGGTGGCCTGATCTGGGGCATGTCCTCGGCACTGTTGGAGGCCACCGAGATCGACGACCGCTATGCGCGCTATGTCAACGACAATCTGGCCGATTATCTCCTGCCGGTGAATGCCGATGCGCCCAGCGTCGAGGTGATCCTTTTGTCCGAAGAGGACGATCAGCTCAATCCCGCCGGCGTCAAGGGCATCGGCGAGCTCGGCAATGTCGGCACCAATGCCGCGGTCTGCAACGCGATCTATAACGCGACCGGCCAGCGTATCCGGCGTCTGCCTGTGAGACTCGAAAAACTCGAGGTCTGACGGGTAGCAAGAGCCATCGCATTCGGCTAAACAGCTTTCCGTTTTTCAACAGGGAAGGTGTTCGGCATGCGATCGTCTCGTTGGGCAGGAATCCGATTTTCAATCCGATTTTCGTGGGCGATTGCAATCGCGATTGCTGCCGCTGCGGCGATGTGGGCGCCGGCCACCGCTTCAGCGCAAGGGGCAGCAAAACCAGTGACCACTTCATCAGGCCTGCAAATCATCGACACCAAGGTCGGCACCGGTCCTTCGCCGAAACCGGGCCAGATCTGCGTGATGCATTACACCGGCTGGCTCTATGAGAACGGCCAGAAGGGCAAGAAATTCGATTCATCCGTTGATCGCAACGAGCCGTTCGAGTTTCCGATCGGTCAACACAAGGTGATCGCAGGCTGAGATGAGGGTGTCGCCAGCATGAAGGTCGGCGGCAAGCGCACGCTGATCATCCCGCCGCAGCTCGGCTATGGCGCGCGCGGCGCCGGCGGCGTGATTCCGCCGAACGCGACGTTAATGTTCGACGTCGAACTGCTGGCGGTGAAGTAATTCTTTCTCGCAATAAAATCGGAGCGGGATGACGATGGTCATCCCGCTCCTTGCCATTCTTGGGTTCCTGATCAACCGGTTTTGATTAAATCTTCTTGTTCGCGACGGCTGCCGCGTGATCCGCAGCTTCCTTCGCAGCGTCCTTGGCTTCCCCCTTGGCCTTCTGGCCCTTGCCTTTCAGTTCCTGAGCGGCGCCTTCATCGTGCATCCGATCCGAGCCCGTGGCCTCGCCAATACCTTGTTTGGCCTTGCCCATTGCTTCATTGGCAGTGCCTTTGACCTTGTCTGCCGTGCTACCCATTGACATTCTCCTCTTGATTGCAAACTGAGGCACCAAGTCCCGGGCCACGAAAAAGTTTCTGTTCGCGTCTGGTGCGACATCCCACATTTCGCTAGCGTTCCCTTGGAACTTCCAACTCGAGAGCAGCACGATGACAGGCTCCCACGATCACACCCATGCTCACGAGCATGACGAACGCTGGAAGCATGACGGCGTGCGCGTCATTCCCGGCAACCAGCTCGATCCCAATGTGCCGTCCACGGCGGGCATGGATCGCAAGGCGGCAATCAATTTCGCGCGCGTAGGTGCACAGAAATTGTGGGCTGGCACCGTGACCATCAAGCCGGATGCCAAGACCGGCGCGCATCACCACGGCCACCTCGAAAGCATCATCTATGTCGTGAAGGGCAAGGCACGGATGCGGTGGGGGGAGCATCTGCAATTCACGGCAGAAGCAGGGCCCGGCGATTTCATCTTCGTGCCGCCTTACGTCCCGCACCAGGAGATCAACGCCAGCCCCGACGAGGTACTCGAATGCGTGCTGGTGCGCAGTGACGGCGAGGCGGTCGCAATCAACCTCGACATCGAGCCGATCGAGAAGCCGGAAACCGTGCTCTGGATCGATCCGGTGCATCGGCACCCGGACGAGAAGAAGTGACGGCGCGGTGAAGCTCCAACGTCATTCCGGGGCGTCCGAAGGACTAACCCGGAATCTCGCGTGCGACTACCGGATTCCGGGTCCACGCGGCAAGCGCGTGTCCCGGAATGACGGCGCAAGCCTACACAAACACGCTGTGATCGATCGGCGCGTTCGGCACGACATAGCCGTAGCGCATGTTTGACGGCTCCGCTCCCGCCTTCTCGTACTCCGCCTTCATCATTGCGAAGCGGTCGCCCTTCAGCTCGAGCATCGCGCGCTTGGGCTGGATGTTGTAGAGCCGCGCATTGTTGTCGCCGAAGATCGCCGTCTTCACCGGACCGTCGGCGGGGCCGAGCGGCGCGAAGCCGAATTTCTTCTGCATGCTTTCCGGGATTTCGAGCCGCCGCAGGCCCTCGATCTGCCATTGCGGCGCGCCCGTCCACAGCGCGTCGGTGCCCCAACAGACATGGTCGACGCCGAGGCCCTTGATCAGCGTGCCCATCAGCGCGGCGCAGACATTCGGCTCCGCGACGAGCGTGGTCGCAAACAACTGGCCGACATCGCCATAGACATTGCTGACGCCATATTGCGCGGGGATGTCGGCGAGGTCGGAGGTCCAGGAGATGCGTCCGGTGCGCTCGAATTCGGCGAGCGCCACCCGCGGATCGCCGCCGACATGGCGATAGGCGGAGTGATAGATCACGAAGTTGAGCTGCGGCCAATCCTTGGCGGCCTGGCCGACATCGGCGACATCGGCAAAGCCGCGCAAATTCGGGAACTGCTTCTCGATGCCGGGCGGAAACAGGCCCTTGTGCACGCAGACGTTCTTGATGCCGGCCTGCACCATCTTCTCATAGCCCTTATAGGCGACCTTCTCGTCATCCAGGCGCCAGGGATAGCGGCTGATCTCCTTGTGGGTGTTATCGCCGATCGTGTAGCCCTTGCAGGACTCCGGCTGCAGCGCCAGCGCCGCATCGAGCTTGTCGAGCCAGCCGGGCTGGCCCGGTGTGAAGATCGCGTGACAGAATACGCGGCGCGAGCCTGCTTCATCGTTGATCTTCTTGCGCGCATCCGCCATCTGCTCGTTGGTCAGGAACCAGTCCTGCTCGATATCGGATGGTGCAGACGAGATCAGCGATATCTTGGTGTCAGAGTCGAGAAACATCTCTTTCTTGTAGTTGTTGAATTTGAGATCCTCGATGGTCTGCTCGTGATCGTTGAGCTCCTTGTTCCAGCCGGCCTTTCCGACGGCCTTTCGCATCTCGACGAAGCCCATGATCCGGGTGTCGTCGCGCAGGAAATGCGTGTGCATGTCCATGATGAACTGGTCGTTCAGCGCGCTGGCGCGCTCTTGTGCCATTGCGGGCGTTGCGGCTTCGGCGGGCGTGGCGTCGAACAGCGCGCCATAGACCTCGTTCATCGCGACAAAAGACGCGGCCATGCCTGCCGCCGTCTGGAAGAAACGGCGACGATCAAGGCCCTGCCGGCCGCCGAGATCGTCGGCCATCGCCAGCAGCCGCGCCTCGACTTCGCGTTGCCGTTCATTCTGGGGATCGGGATAGAATTCATCGCTGGACACGATCTGGGTCGGGATCGGAGTCTGGTGCTGACACATTTCTGACGGCATCAGCGCGGCGAGTTCGTCGTCGGTCAGTTGACTGCTCATGCGTTCGCTCCCTTTCGTTCGCGTGGCTCTTGCCATTGCGCGTCCTACGAAGACTAATCCTGTCTGAAGCGCGCGTCAGCCTATTCCGGCCACACTTCCGCAATGGCCGGCGTGAGGTGCAGCGCACACCTGCTTTCAAACGGGGAGGGCGACTGCTAGGATTCTCGTAACCAGGACATCCGGGAAGGAAACCATGACCCAGTTCGAACAACAGGTTCCGCGGCGTGCGGTCATCAAGGGCGCGGGTCTGGGTCTGGTTGCGGGCACCTTCGCACAAGTGTCGAGCGCGAATGCCGAGGAAGGCGAAATCTGGAGCAGCGAATACTGGGCGAAGAAAGGCGACATCCCCTTGTGGATGTTTCGCAAACGGCAGGGCGCGCCGAAGCCAGGCGAGCCGGCGCGCCCGGTGGTGTTTTTCGTGCACGGTTCGTCCGTCACCTCGCGGGTGTTCGATCTCAGCGTGCCGGGCAAGGGCGAATACTCCGCGATGAACGCGTTTGCGCGCTATGGCTTCGATTGCTGGACTATGGATCACGAGAACTACGGCAAGTCGGGCCGCACGTCGGGCAATTCCGATATTGCAAGCGGCGTGGAGGATCTGAAGGCCGCGGTCGAGATCGTCGCCCGCGAAACCGGCCAGAGGAAATATCACTTCGTCGGTGAATCATCGGGCGCGTTACGCGCCGGCGCCTATGCGATGGCCGCGCCCGAGCGCATCGATCGCCTGGTGTTCGCCGCCTTCACCTACAAAGGCGAGGGCTCGCCGACGCTGACCAAGCGCGCCGAGCAACTCGATTATTACCGCAGCCACAACATGCGCAAGCGTGACCGCGACATGATCCGTTCGATCGCGACCCGCGACAAGGCGGGCACGTCCGATCCCGCCGCCGTCGAGGCGCTGGCCGATGCCGAGATGGTCTTTGGCGACCAGATTCCGACCGGCACCTATCTCGATATGACGGCCAACCTTCCGGTCGTCCATCCGGACAAGGTGCAGGCGCCGGTGCTGCTGGTCCGTGGCGAATATGACGGGATTGCGACGGTTGCCGATCTCGAGGCGTCCTTCAATCTGCTGCCGAACGGCGATCGCCAGTTCATCATCCTGCCGGGCACCGCCCATTCGGTGACGCTCGCGACCAATCGGGAACTGTTCTGGCATGTGACGCGCTCGTTCCTCACCATGCCGACCCCGATCGCGACTTGACCGCGCAGCGGTTATTCCGGGCTCTCACTCGCGCCCGGAATGACGGACAAAAATAATTGCGCATGATGTCGGAATGGCTTTCCCGGCTTCGTCCTTGGGGCGTGCCCCCTCAAATGGAGCGCCTTATGGCCAAAATGATCTTCGTCAACCTGCCCGTCAGTGATCTTTCCCGCTCCACCGCCTTCTACGAGGCGGTCGGTGCCACCAGGAACCCACAATTTTCCGACCACACCGCGTCCTGCATGGTGATCTCGGAGACCATTTACGCCATGCTGCTCACCCACGAGAAATACCGGCAGTTCACCTCCAAGAAGATCGCGGATGCCAAGACCACGAGCGAGGTGATGCTCTGCCTTTCCGCCGACAGCCGCGCCGCCGTCGATGACTTGGTCGCCAAGGCCACGGCCACCGGCGGTACCGCCGATCCGACACCGACGCAGGATTACGGCTTCATGTATGGCCGCAGCTTCGAGGATCCCGATGGTCACATCTGGGAAGTGATGTGGATGGACGTCGAGGCTGCGACGAAGGCGCACTCCGCTGCTGCTAACTGATCTCAACCCCTGGCGGAGAACAAGGCAATGTCCAAGATTTCACCCTGCCTGTGGTTCGATGGCGAGGCCGAGGAGGCCGCAAATTTCTACGTGTCGCTGCTGCCGGACTCCAAAATCGACGTGGTTCAGAAGAACAATGTCGATAGTCCTGGCGGCAAGGCCGGTTCGGTACTGGTCGTCGAGTTCACGCTGGCCGGCCAGCGCTTCATGGCGCTTAACGGCGGCATGCGCTTTGAATATACGCACGCGGT
>Ga0153954_1000752_pt1 | contig 22449 bp, 19 predicted proteins | sample TSFL038MetaG_FD_102277 | JGI IMG/M metagenome (GOLD analysis project Ga0153954, IMG submission 102277) | Attine ant fungus gardens microbial communities from Florida, USA - TSFL038 MetaG | ecosystem: Host-associated > Fungi > Mycelium > Unclassified | place: USA: Florida, Wekiwa Springs State... | reverse complement strand
TCGAACAACATGGCGCTGATCCGGCTTTGCAGACTTCCAAAACCTGCGCTTGTCGTCATGCCGATAGAGAGGTCATGCGCGTTCAGTTCAGCACGGACACGGCCAGGATGCGGGGACAGCACCAGAATGCGCGATCCAACGACGATGGCTTCCTCGATGGAATGGGTGACGAAAAGCAATGTAAAGCGGACATCGTCCCAGAGTTGAAGCAATTCATCTTGCATCCGTCGACGTGTCAGGGCGTCGAGAGCGGCAAATGGCTCATCCATCAGAAGGATGTCAGGCTCCATTGCCATGGCGCGCGCGATGGCCACCCGTTGTTTCATGCCGCCGGAAAGCATGTGCGGATAGACATTGGCGAACCGGGTTAGATTCACCTTTTCGATATAAGCCAGTGCCCGGTCTTTACTTTCGCCACGTCCAACCCCACTGCAGCGCAGCGGCAACATGACGTTTTGCAAAACCGTCTTCCATGGCATCAGCTGGTCGAAATCTTGGAATACCATCATCCGATCTGGCCCAGGGTCGCTTATCGGGTTGCCGTTGAGTCGGATCTCTCCACCGACGGGCCGCAAGAAGCCGCCTACAGCTTTCAGCAACGTCGACTTCCCGCAGCCGGAAGGACCTAAAAGAATAAAACGGTCTGCCTCGTAAACGTTGAAGTTTACTCTGTACGTCGCCGTGATCAGATGATCGCGTGTCTTGTACTGCAGCGTCACATCAGAAAGCGTTAGAAGGGGGGCAACGCCTTCTTTATCGAGGCAGCGGTAGGTTGAAACGATTTGGGCCGTTGCCAATACTCGTGTCCTTATAAGCGTGAGGCTACGCGATATGCTTCTTGCGTAGCATGCAACAGCCGTCGCGGTGCATACGCGTCACCGATGACGTGGACCGAGAAGCCGGCACCCTTCAGTTCTTTTGCCAAATCGTCATTTGATGTTTGACGTCCCACGCAAAGCAGCACCGCAACATTCTCAACGCTAACTGATCGCTTAGTGTAGGCGTGGCGAATAACTGCCTGGCTCTGCTCGACCTTCTCCAGTTCCGAATTGACGTGAAACTCGATGCCGAGTTCATCCATTCGCTTTAGAGTCGTGATACGGCTCGATATCGGTATATCTCGGAAAGCCTCGAAAAAACGAGTCACAATGATAGGTCTGTAACCTTTCATCGCTGCGTGCTCTGCTTCGGCGGCGCACCAGGTATCGCCGTCTTCATCCACAATGACGGCAACCGTTCCTGGCTGAGCCTTGGGCAAGTCCGCGCTCTGGGCCACCGTTCTGACAGTCTCGTCCGTTCTTATATCTGGACACGACAAGGTTGCGCCCGTGGCGATAATGATTTCATCCGGTTGCTCCGCCCCGATAGCGGCGGCTGTTGCTTCGGTTTGCAATCGCAGCTTCACGGTGTTGCGAGCAAGCACCTGGCGGTGCTGCGAGCTGATATAGTCGAGCAGTTCGGAATACCCTCTGATGTCGGGAACGTAAGTCAGCTTTCCGCCGACCGTTTCCGACCGCTCGAAGATCACGACCCGATGTCCCCGCTCGGATGCGATGCGGCTGGCCTCGAGGCCGGCGGGGCCAGCACCTATCACGACGATTTTCTTAGACGCGGATGCGGCTTCGTATTTGGTGGTCCGCTCTTGGCCGCTTTCGACATTGACCTCGCATCCGATTGGATCGCCTGACCTAATACGGCCCCAACAATGATTACCGTTGGTACACATCCGAATCATGTCCGCGCGTCCCTGTTTGGACTTGATCGGCCAATCAGGATCGGCAATCAGCTGTCGGCACATGCCGATCATATCGGCTTGCCCTGACTCGAGGATGGCTTCGGCATCCTCTGGCTTTCGTATACGACCCGATGCGACAACAGGGATTGCCGAAACCTCGGACACGGCCTTCTTGATCCGTGCATCGTGCGAAGCAACGAACGTATTCGGAGGGAAGCGCCGATCCGGCAGATGCGTCTCGATTGAATAGAAATTCCCCTGGGTGAGACCCATATAATCGATCAAACCGGAGCCGGCGAATTCACGGGCTGTCCGCACACTTTCATCAAGTGTAATGCCCTCCTCAACGAATTCGTCGACACTAAGTCGATAGCCAACCACGAAATCTGGCCCGACTTCTGAGCGGACGGCGCCAATAATATTGCGCGCAAACGTCAAGCGGCCGTTGTAGTCTCCGCCATATTGATCCGTCCGCTTGTTGCTATAACCAGAAATAAATTCCTGAATCAGATGACCATTCCCTCCTTGGATCTCTACTCCGTCGAAGCCTGCTTGCTTGGCGTGACGCGCCGAAATCACGAAGCCATCGATGACTTCCTGGACTTCCGACAAAGACATGGCATGCGGAATGGTCCCGCTGTGAACGCAAGCTATGGCGGATGGAGCCCATAAAGTGGGGGTTTGACGGGAATGATGCTGCCGTCCGCCATGGCGAAGCTGACAGATGAAAAGGGCGTCTTCCGATCGGACTGCCGCCGTCAATTCGGTCAGTCCTGGAATAAGGTCGGGATCGTATAGCTGCAGCGTACCCTGTCCACCGGAATAACTGGGATGGACCGCCACCGATTCAGTGACAATAACGCCGACCCCGCCTCTCGCCAGTCGCCGATAAAACTCAATCTGACGTGGAGTTACTCGTTGCTTTTCCGCCAAGTTGGACGTCGTGGCCGTTCGCATCAAGCGGTTGCGGGCGATCTTCTTCCCAATGGTTATCGACGAGAACAGCCTTGGAAACGTCAACTGCGAAACCTTTCATGGTCTTGCGGCAGTGAGTACTTGCTTAGAGGTTATGGGGAGCTAATGGGTTGTTCAACCGATACTTTTGAGCACTTCGCATGACTTGAGTGAACAGGTTGGGACGAAGAACCACAGATCTAAAGATCTTTGTCGTGTTTTCGATGCGGCGCCGAGGCTTTCTCGATGTCGGCGAACCCAACGCGAGAAACCAGTGGTCAGAATGGAGGTCGTTGTGCCGGCGCTAAGAAGCGCGTTCCGTTTTTCCCGAGAGTTCCGGATGAACATCTAGTTTAGCTGTCAGGCGCTCAATCGAGGCGAGACTTTCAGCGAAGAGGAGTTGCGATCTCACTGGACGGCAGGAGAGATGGTCGAAGCGGTCAATGAGCCGCGAGTCGCCGAGCGTCTTGGAAAGCCGTATTGCTGATCCGGCTTCGGGTGTTGTCGAATCCAACCATCAGGAGCTGCCGCAAGCCGAAGGCTCGGCCGGATCATGGGACATCGTGTTGGCGCGCTCAGTCGTTAGAGGTAGCCAGCTTATCCTTTCGCGGGCGAATGACATCGAGCCGTTCCCTGACGGATTGAACGATACTGAGTGCGGTCACTGCAGAGGTCTTCGGATTCGTCGCGGATGGCGTATTCTCGAAGACGAAGCTGGCGCGACCGGCGGAGCTCTCAATCTCAATCTCATGGGAGTTGCGTTCGACGCTTGGATCGGCAACGACCCTGACCTTCAATGCATCCATGCCGCCGACCGCCAGCGCGATGGTCAGGGCTACGTTCAGATTCTGGGGAAAGAGCAGCGCAGCCTCGCGCGCGCATCCCTCGAACAATACGATTTCCGAGGCTGCTGCATCGGGATCAAGGCCGAGCGCGACGATCTCCTGTCGCCACGCTGCAATAGGCTTCCGCGAACAATATCGCGCAGCAATGTCCGGCAACTGGGCGACGGAGCGGAGATAGTCCGTTCCGCCGATCGCGCCGCCGGGTAGAATGAGGCTGGACTGCCCGCGTTTCTCCGCGTCTCTCACGCTTGCTTGCAAGGCGCTGTCGGCGAGCGCGCCGACCGAGGTCAGCACAACCGGTATCCCGTGCTCGAGAAGGGGAGGCACACACTCCCGAACGGCGGCATGGCCCGCCGCCTCAACCACAATGTCCGGCGCTTCCAGGATTAGATCGGACACGTTGCCAACCCAGCCGACACCAACTGTCGCCGCTATCGGCTTGCGTGTCAGGACGGTCAGGCGTGGCGGCGTGCCGGGTGCTGACAGCAGTCTGGCCGCAACGTCCTTTCCAATTGCCCCAAAACCGACAAGCCCTATTCGGCGCGCGACGGTAGCCATCCTTCAGTCCCTCACCATCAAGATTTAAAGCAGACTTTTGATTATGCCGCCGAGATGCACATAGACTGTCTCAATCTCGGGACCAATTATCTGTCCGCAATTGATACGTCGATAGTTCTTGAAACGTCCCTGCTTGCTCGAGGAACACCTGGAACTGCAGGAGGACATCTCTCCTGACGCGCGAATTCGCGGTGTTTGGTCCGAGCTCTGCCACCGACATGTTCCGTGACTCGGACGTTGTAGGGTGGAAAGCTGCTACGAAAGTCCTCAATCTTGTTGGTTGACGGTTGGCATTTTGTCGGACATGATTTACCGCGACGCAATTGACGCGGAAGAGATCGGGCTCAAAGCCCGGCGCCGAAGGAGCAACCGCCCCGGAATCTCTCAGGCAAACGGACCTCGTCAATTTCTACATCTGGAAAGTGGTGCGCTTCGCACCCGCCGAAGGAGTAGCACTCTCAGGCAAAAAGGACAGATGGGGCATTCGCAATAGCTTCAAATAAAGAAGCGGGAGTGGCCCATGTCTTTCACGGTTCAACCAGTTATCTGTTTGGCTGACGAGCAGCGTCCCGGTGCTGTGCGCTGCCTGATTGCGCGGTCGTTCATTCCGCTCCACGAGCATCTGATTTTCAAGGTCTTCCGTCGCTTCGGCTGAGAGCCGTACTGCATTTCTACAGACCGTATCTACAGACCGTAAAACGCTTCCTGTGCGAGACGATCGACGGCTGTCTTAGACAGCTGAAGTGGTCCGATCTACGCGAAGCGGACGCGCGGCTACCCTTTTGAAGGGATCACCAAGAAAATCGGAAAAAGCTTGTCCATGAGATCATTTGAGAACTCGGGTCGTTCGCTCGTCGTGGCGCGCAATGGCATGGCCGCCACGTCACATCCGCTATCGACGCTTACGGCGATTGGGATATTGCAGCAGGGCGGCAATGCGATGGATGCGGCCATCGCCGCGTGCGCCGTTCAATGCGTGGTGGAGCCGGGCTCGACCGGTGTCGGGGGCGATTGCTTTGCGCTGTATGCCCCGCGCGGCATCGACAACATCATCGCATATAATGGTTCCGGTCGTGCTCCTGCCGCAGCGAGTACAGATTGGTACGCACAGCGAGGAATTCGAGGGATCGAGCGGAACTCGCCGCACGCTGTGACGGTCCCCGGCGCCGTCGAAGCCTGGGAGCGCCTGCTGAATGACCATGGGACGCTTGGTCTGGCGGACGTTCTCAAGCCGGCAATCGAGCTGGCCAGCGGCGGCTATGCCATCTCGCCCCGCGTCAACTTTGACTGGACCAGACAAGCCCAGCTGCTTGGAAAAACCACATCGACGCAGAGAATTTTTCTGCCCGATGGAAAGGTGCCGCCGGTCGGCACCGTCCATTACCAGCGCGAGCTGGCATCGACGTTGCAGGCAATCGCCGATGGCGGCGCGAAGGCGTTCTATGAAGGCGCGATTGCTGAAAGCATGGTGGGATTCCTGCGCGGTCTCGGGGGTCTGCATTCGCTTGACGATTTCGCCAAAACGCGTGGCGAATACGTTGCGACGATACGGTCGAAGTTTCGCGGATATGACGTTGTGGAGTGCCCACCCAACGGGCAGGGCATCATTGCGCTGTTGATCTTGAACATCCTTTCGCGATTCGCGCCGGAAGGCGATCCGCTGGATGTCCGGCGCTTGCATATCGAAGCCGAGGCCTCGCGGCTCGCTTACGATGTCAGAGACCGATATCTTGCCGAAAACGGCGACGGAAGCGTGCCCGTGGAGTGGATGCTCTCCGATCGTCTCGCTGATGAGCTCGCCGCATCGATCAACCCGGAGCGGGCCGCGACTGTGCTTGCCCGTCCGCAACCGCCCGCGCATAGCGACACCGTGTACATTACCGTGGTCGACCGCGATCGGAATGCGGCAAGCTTCATCAATTCAATCTTCACGCCGTTTGGGAGCGGCCTCGCATGTCCGAACACAGGCGTGCTGTTCCACAATCGAGGGCAGGGCTTTGTGATCCAGCCCGGCCACCCGAATACGATTGGCCCAAACAAGCGGCCCTTGCACACGATCATTCCGGCCATGCTGGCGCGCGATAAAAAGGTGGTCATGCCGTTCGGTGTCATGGGCGGGCAATATCAGGCTTTGGGACACGCGCGCCTGCTCTCCCTGATTCTCGACTACAAGCTCGATCTTCAGTCATCCATGGATCTGCCGCGGCTGTTTCCGCGGCCGAACGATGGAAAGGTCGAACTCGAAAGCGCGTTGTTCGACTCCATCGGAGCGGAGATGACCAGGCGCGGCTTCGAGATCGATCGCGCTGGCGCGCCCATTGGCGGAGCCCAGGCTATCTGGATCGACCGGGAAAATGGAACGCTGATTGGCGGCTCGGATCCTCGCAAGGATGGTTGCGCGCTCGGGTATTGAATGAAGTCGGTTCGCGTCGATCGATCAGTATCGTCTTAGGCCTCGTCTTGCCGGAAAGACGCGTGGAGATTGGAATGGCAAGTTTGGACTTTCTCGGAGAGCTGTCGGTGGATAATGTGCGCTCGGACGTCGAGCACATCACCACTCACTTTCCGTCCCGCCTCGCGGGCTCGGAGAGTGGCCGGAAGATGGCCGAATACAGCGCCGAGCGGATGAAGCAGAATGGCGCCGGCGCCTACGTTCAAGAATTCCAGGCGCTCGTCAGTTTTCCCGAGGCGGGTGGGTGCGTCGTCATCGAACCGGCTGCATCCACGATGCCGGCCAACACTCTCGGGCACAGCTTGCCGACAGCCGACGGCGGCCTTGTCGGCGAACTCGTGGATGTGAAGTCCGCAAGCACGCAGGACTTTGCCGGCAAGGACTTCGCGGGAAAGATTGTCCTTTGCGGACTGGACGACTCGCCGATGCGTCACGAGAAGCAGCGCCAGGCAGCTCTGAGAGGGGCCATCGGTGCGGTGATGATCAATACCGGGCCTGCCGACAGCAAGCTGCTGCCGTTTGGCTCGGTCAAGCCGGCGTGGGGAAATCCGAGCCCGGATATCCATCGCGATGAGGTGCCGCGAATCCCGTGTATCGGCATATCGCGTTTCCACGGCAATCAGCTCAGAGCGTTATGCGCATCCGGACAACGCGTCTCGGTGGAGATGAAGGCATCGGTCGTCAACGGATGGTATCCGATCCACAACACGATCGGCGAGGTCAAATCGGCCGTATCGGATGACTTCGTCCTGATCGGTGGTCATCAGGACGCCTGGTACGGAGCGCGGGCCACGGACAATGCGTCCGCGAATTCCTGCATGTTCGAGCTTGCGCGCGTTTTTGCCCGGCATCGCGGCGAGTTCCGGCGAGGCTTTAGCTCACGCGGCAGCATTTCGTGCGACGGCAGTGACACTGGATGCCAAGGTTCAGGCATGGAACGGAAAGGAAATTAAAGGCGACGCCATGCAGCAGGAAGCGGATTTGCTCAACGCGTGCATCAAGTCGCTCAGCCGCACTTTGAATCCAGTTCAAAGCACGCTGAAGGGGCCTTATGTGCCGGATCCTTACGGCCTTGAACAACAGGGCAAGGCTTTTCCCGGGCTATACGATACACCGAAATTGCAGGCGACTCCGCGCGACAGTGAGGAGTTCTGGATGATCCAGACTCGTCTTGTGCGCGAATGTAATCGCGTTTCCGATGCACTCGTCGACGCCGATGCGCGCATTCGCGCTACGCTGGCTCAGCTCAAATAAGCTCAGAACAGTAGAACATTGATAAAAGAGGAGGAGATGAAATGAAGAGGCTCGGAATTTCAGGGGCGGCTCGAATCTTCCTGGCAAGCCTGTTGCTCGTGTCTGGACTGTCATTCACATCGATGGCGGCAGCTAACGAGCTGGTATGGGGCAGGCCCCTGCCGCGCAATCTCGATCCGCATGTTGCTTCTGATCTGCCGATATTCTTCATTTCGCTGAACGTTTACGATTCTCTCTATCGGTATGAAGGAAAGTCGTCGGACATCCAGCCCTGGCTGGTTCAGAACAAGACCGTTAGCGACGACGGCAAGACATGGCTGTTCGAACTGCGCCACGGCGTGAAGTTTCACGACGGTCACGAGATGACCGCAGACGACGTGGTCTATAGCTTCAAGAGGGTTCTGGCGCTCGGAAAATCGCCAGCCAGTGCCTTCAAAGGCGTTCTCAGGCCGGAGAACGTCACCAAAACTGGGCAATATACCGTCCAGTTCGTGCTTGACGAATCCTACGCGCCATTTCTCGCATCGCTTCCGCTCGTTTCGATCGTAAACGCGCAGCTGGTGCAGGCCCATGTTGCGAACGACGACTGGGGACAGGCATGGTTGTCACAGCACGACGCAGGTTCGGGCGCTTACGCGTTCGATACATCGACCTACGCTCCCAACAGTAGACTCGATCTCACGCGATTTAAGGACTTCTTCCTGGGTTGGGCCGATAACCCGGCGGCATTCGATCTCGTTCGAGCAAGGCCGGTGCTGGATCCGACAAGTCGGGTGCTGGCCTTGTTGAAAGGGGATATCGATATCTCCGACGAATATCTGCCGGTGGATCAAGTCGAGAAGGTGCAGCAATCCAAGCTGGCTCGCGTGATCATCGAGTTGCCGCTGCGTATCCTCATCATACGCATGAATAATTCCAAGCCGCCATTCGACAATTTGCACTTCCGTCGATGTCTGAGCTACGCGTTCAACTACGACGGCTTCATCAAGGACGTGCAGCAGGGATACGCCACACGACTGACATCACCGATTCCCGACGGTTTGTGGGCGACGCCGGAACATATTTCCGGTTACGGCTATGACCTGGTGAAAGCGAAGGAAGAATGCGCTCAGGCGAAGAGCGAAGGCGCGCCGACTGACCGCCCGATTAACGTCAACTTTGTCTCGGAGTTGCCAGGAACGCGTCAGGTGGCCGAGCTTCTGCAAAGTGGTGCAAGGGAGGTTGGTGTATCTCTGAAGGTGGTGCCGGACACCTGGTCGCACGTCACGGCGTCAACGGGCTCAGCCAAGACGACGCCGGACATGTGGGTCCACTTCGTCAGCGCCTACACGGTAGATCCCGAAAACTGGATCGGCCAGATGTATGGGAGCAAGTTCGCCGGAACGTGGAAGGCATCATCCTGGTATCACAACCAGAAGGTCGATACTCTGCTCGATCAGGCGCGCGGCAGTCTTGATCAGGAAAAGCGCAAGAAACTCTATGGCGATGCGGCGCAAGAGATCGTCTCGGATGCGGCCGATATTTGGGTAGCCAATCTCAAGCAGACGCAAGGCGTGAGCAAGCGCGTCGAGGGATTGCGTTTCACCCCCGTAGGCGGCATCAGCGAACTTCGCTGGGCCCACCCCTCGACCGAGGGCCAGTAGGACGGCGGCCGCGATGCTTCGCTTTCTTATCAGACGAGTCCTTTTGCTGTGCCCCGTGCTGTTCGGGTTGCTTGTTCTCACGTTCGCCCTGATCCGCGTTGCGCCAGGTGACCCGGCCGCGGCCATCGCGGGCCAGAACACGACGCCTGAACAGATCGAGGCAATTCGCAAGGAATATGGCTTCGACAAGCCGTTAGTGACCCAGTTTGCGATCTATCTAGGACACGTCGCGGAGGGCAATCTGGGTACCAGCGTGTACAGCGGTTTGCCCGTCATCGATGAGATCAAGGATCGGCTCGCAGCAACGCTGGAGCTGACTTTCTTCGGACTTTTTATCGGTGTGGTGGTCGGAGTCCCATCGGGGATATTGGCAGCCCTTTACCACAATCGACTGCCCGATTTCCTGTTTCGATCCGTCTCGATCGTCGGTGTGGCCGTTGCCTCGTTCTGGCTGGCCATCATGTTGCAGTTGCTGTTCTCGATGCGGCTCGACTGGTTGCCGCTTGGAGGACGTCTCGCCCCTGGTACTGACGCGCCAACCACCATTACCGGGCTCTATCTCGTCGACAGTCTGATGACCGGCCGATGGGACATTTTTGTCGATGCCCTCAAGCACATCGTGCTGCCGGCGTTCGCGCTGTCTCTTGGATCGATCGCGACGCTAACGCGATTTGCCCGCGCAGGCATGCTCGAGACGTTGCAGAAGGATTACATAACCTACGAAACAGCGGCGGGCTTCTCGCGGCACGCGATCATTCTTGTCTACGCGCTGCGAAATTCTTTGGGTGGCGTCGTCACGCAACTCGGGTTGTTGTTTGGAGCCTTGATCGGCAATGCGGTAGTTGTCGAATCAATCTTCAGCTGGCCCGGGCTAGGAAGCTATTCGGTCGATGCCGTATTGAACTCCGACTACAACGCCATTCTCGCGGTCTCGCTGGTCATTGGCGTCATCTATGCCCTGATAAACATCGCGGTCGATTTGATGCATGGGTTGCTGGATCCTCAAGTTGCGGAGCGTCTATGACCGTCGTTATCAAGAAGTTCCTCAGGGACATTCCTGCCACCGTCGGCCTGCTCATTGTCCTGTCGATGGTCCTGATCGCCCTTTTTGCCAAGGACATCGCTCCCTATCCACTCGACGCCTATCAGTCGCATATGGGTTTGCGGCTTCAGCCGCCAAGCTGGAGCCATCCGTTCGGCACCGACGATCTCGGCCGCGACATCCTCTCGCGCGTCCTCCTCGGTGCCGGGGAGACGCTGGGCGTTGCGTTGCTGGTGGTCGGCGCGGCGATGGTCATCGGAATTTCACTCGGGCTGATCGCCGGATACTACGAAGGCTGGCTCGCCGAACTGATCATGAGGGTGACGGATATTTTTCTGGCTGTTCCTCAGTTGATTCTGGCTATCGCAATTGCGCAGATATTCGGCGGCAATTTGATCAGCCTGATTTCGGCCCTTACTGCCACGTACTGGCCGTTTTTCACGCGGCTCGTATATGCTGATACACGCCGCCTGAAACACGCGATGTTCATCGACGCGCTGCAGTGCCTTGGCGTGAGCACGCCACGGATCCTGATCGTTCATATCCTGCCGAATGTGGCTTCCTCGATTATCGTCCGCGCGACGATCGGTGTCGGATTTATCATCATGATGGCCGCCGTCCTGAGCTTCATCGGTATTGGCTCGACGCCTCCGGATCCCGCATGGGGCTTGTCGGTCGCGCAAAGCCATCAATTCCTCCCGGACGCGTGGTGGTTTGCGGCGTTTCCCGGGATGGCGATCTTCCTGACGGTGCTCGGCTTCAATTTGCTGGGTGACGGACTGCGCGATCTGATCGATCCGCGGCTCCGTCGATCGAGGTAAAGCGCTCTATGGATCGATTGATGCCGATGGATAACCCCATCCTTGAAGTGTCCGGACTGAGCGTGTCGATCCTTGGCGACGAGGGCGTGGCGCATGTGCTCGACGGTGTCGATCTGAGCATTCCAGCCGGCCAGATCGTCGGCGTTGTCGGTGAGTCGGGCTCGGGCAAGACCACGCTGGTCAAGGCCATCTTGGGTATCCTACCGAAATCAGCGCGTGTCGAAAGCAACTCGGTAAGTGTGGCTGGCATGGACCTCCTGGGCATGAACCAGCGCGAACTCACGCGTAAGGTGCGCGGGAAAGCTCTCGGTTTCATTCCCCAGGATCCCTATCTGGCGCTCAATCCTTCCTTCAAGATAGGTGCGCAGCTCACCGAGGTCGTGCGCCGCTACGCAGGACAGAGCAGGAGCGATGCCACCGGTGACGAGACGGGAGAGCCTCGCGAACGTCTCGCCCAGATGTTACGGCTGGTTCAGATACCGGACCCTGAACTCGCGCTTGATCGCTACCCTCACGAGTTCAGCGGCGGACAGCGTCAGCGTCTGCTGATCGCTGCAGCTTTGATGAACATGCCTTCGTTAGTCGTCGCTGACGAGCCGACGACCGCGCTCGACGTAACGACCCAGTTCCAGATTCTGAAATTGCTCAAGCGGCTCACGCGCGAATTTAATTTGTCGATGCTATTCGTGACACACGACTTTGGCGTGGTGGCCCAGCTGTGCGATTACGTCTGCGTGCTCTATTCGGGGCAGTCGGTCGAATTTGGACCGGCGCGAACGGTCATTGAACGCCCGCGTCATCCATACACAAAGATGTTGATTGACTGCCATCCCGAGCGCGATGGGTCGATGCTGGGCATTCCGGGCAGCGTGCCGTCGCCTCTCTCGGCGCCTGCCGGTTGCCGGTTCTGTCCTCGATGCCCGGATGCGGCGCCGGTCTGCCAAATCGAACGTCCGCGGCCGCTATCAGATGCAAGCGGAATGGTAGCGTGCACCCTCTACAATGGGGCCCGTAAAGAGAAAAGTGATGCTTAATCGCGACGACCACAATGTTCTCGAATTGAGGAATGTCACGACGGTCCTGGGCAGCGCCAAGTCGCGCAGGCGGCCGGCCGTAACGGCTGTTGCGGGGGTCGACCTCGTCGTGCAGCGCCAGGACGTTGTGGGCATTGTCGGTGAGTCTGGATCGGGTAAATCCACACTGGGGCGCACGATCCTCGGAATTCAGCGCGAGACGTCCGGCGAGATCAGGCTCTACGGCAAGCCGGTGGGCAATCAATCGCCGCAAGAAGCCCGACGCACGCGACAGGCGATCCAATACATCCACCAGGATGCCTCGGCGGCGCTGGACCCGTGGTGGAGCATTGGCCGCACGCTTGCAGAGGGTCTGAAGACGAACGGCGTCAAATCGAAGGTTGAGCGAACGCATATCGTGCAGCAATCGCTGAATGCGGTAGGCCTGCCAGTGGATTCCGCCCTCCGTTTTCCGCATGAGTTGAGCGGGGGACAGCTGCGCCGCGTCGGCATCGCCCGAATTCTGGCGTTGAAACCCCAGATCGTAGTTCTGGACGAACCGACGGCTGGCCTCGATACGTCCGTGCAAGCCAGCGTCCTGCGGCTACTGAGCGAATTGCATCGGGAATTCGGGCTGACCTATCTTTTCATCTCGCACGATCTTTCTGTCGTGAAGCGAGTCTGCAACAAGGTCGCGATCATGTATCTCGGCCGGATTGTTGAGTTCGCGGGCGCCGCGATGATCTTCGAGAAGCCGCTGCATCCCTACACACGCGCGCTTCTCGGCGCCGCCCCGACCTTGGATTTCGACCAGACGTTTGACGAGACGTTGATCTTGGGCGAGCCGCCATCCGCCGCCGCGAGGCCGGAGGGATGTTCGTTCCATCCTCGCTGCCCTTTGGCGGAGTCCCGTTGCAGGAAAGAATTGCCTCCACTGGCACCGGCTGAAGCCGGAAGGCAGATTGCGTGTTGGCGGTGGCAGGAGATGTCTGGTCTGGCGGCAGGAAATAACGGGGCGACAAGCCAGAATTCCAAACATGAACTAACATACCCAAGGAGCACCTGATCATGGCAAGGATTGCCGTCGGCGGCTTTCAACACGAAACGAACTGCTTCATTCCCTCTCGGACCGACTTCGCATATTTCGCCAGTCATCGCGACCGGCCGCCGCTGGTCCGCGGACCCGAAGTGCTCGAATGGCTGAGCAACACAAGCTTCGCGTTTGTCAGGCTTTCTGGAACTGATGGCGAACAAGCATGAAATTGTTCCCCTGTTATGGACGAGTGGCGGTGCGGGGGCTCTCGTTTCGAGGGATGCATATGAGCGCATTGTGGGCGAGATGATCGGCCTGCTATCGCGGCAAATGCCGGTCGATGCCATCTATCTCGATTTGCACGGCGCGATGGTCACCGAGGATTTCGAAGACGGTGAGGGCGAGCTGTTGCGCCGGCTGCGTGCCATCGTCGGGCCGAACGTTCCGATCGTCATCAGTCTCGACTACCACGCCAATGTCACAAAGAAGATGGTCGAGTATACTGATGATCTGCTTGGCTATTGCAGCTATCCTCATGTCGATCGGGAGGAGATCGGACAGCGCGCCGCCAAGGTGCTGGCGACCATTCTCGAACGAGGCCAGCCGAGCGGTCGTGCGTTGCGTAAAACGCCATTTTTGATTCCTCTCAACTTCCAGAGCACTCCGATCGAGCCGTCGAAGGGTATTGTTGACAGCTCCGCGCGAGCGGAAGGCGGTGATATTTTGAACGTTTCCTATCTCGCTGGTTTTCCGCCAGCCGATCTGTCCGAATGCGGCCCGTCTGTGATCGTGTATGCCTATTCGCAGGAGCTTGCAGACAAGCCGGCTCAGGAAATCATCGATGCTGAGGCCTCGTTTCTCCAGCCCCTTTACGAGGTCGATGAGGGGGTCGAAATGGCGATCAAGGTCGCCGCCAAAGCGACGCGTCCCGTCGTCATCGCTGACGCCCAGGACAATCCCGGCTGCGGAGGCAGCGCCGATACCACGGGGTTGCTGGCGTCTCTCGTGAGTCATGGCGCGCAAGGCGCCGTTCTTGGGATTCTCTGCGATCCCCAAGCAGCCGAAGCGGCGCACCGCGCCGGAGAAGGCAGCCGCATCAAGATCGCACTAGGCGGAAAGCACGGACCGGAGGGCGTCAAGCCTTACGAGGCCGAGTTTACGGTGACGCGTGTTGCACCCGGACAGTTTTTCTCCAGCGGAGTCGCTGTTGGTCGGCGCAAGATGGACCTTGGGCCGATGGCGCTCCTGACCATTGACGGCGTGAGCGTCGTGGTCAGCAGCCGGCGCATGCAGGCCTATGACAGGGAGATATTCCGTCATGTTGGCATCGAGCCGAAGGATCAAAAAATCCTGGCGTGCAAGAGCGCGGTTCATTTCCGGGCGGAATTTGAGCCCATGTCGGAAGCCGTGATCGTGGTGTTGGCGCCGGGAGGCCACATCGTCGATCCGCGCAAATATGCCTACCGTCGCCTGCGTGCGGGCGTCAAACTCGGGCCGCTCGGTCCGGAGTTCGTTCCAGCGGCTGCGGAGGCAGCGTAAGCACGAAAGCTGACGACAAAACGCGGAAGGACCAGGATTGAGTTTCTTATCCTTCCGCAACCGCGAGCCGGTCCGCAATCGATGTCGCGGATTTTGTTTCAACTCGATCGATTGATGATGATATTCAGCCAGCATGCAGTTGCTCACGAAATGAGAGTCGCGTAAAGAACTATTTGACAGTGGGAGAGACTGGCTCTGCCAGCGCCGAAGGAGCAACCGCCCCGGAAACTCTCAGGCAAAAGGACCCTGTCAATTCCATATCTGGAAAGTGGTGCTGGACACCCGCCGACGGGATAACAATCTCAGGCAAAAAGACAGATGGGGCGCCCGTGGTGGAAGCTTGGGGGCGTCCGTTGTCTGATTCGAAAGTCAAAAGCTCATTATCGTCGATCACTGCGGTCGACAGATATCCGATCGGGTTCGCCGAACTCTTTAAGATCGGTATTGGACCCTCATCATCGCATACCGTCGGTCCGATGGCAGCGGCTAATCGATTTGTAGAGGGATTGTCCCCTCAGGACGGACGTATCGAGCGGATCGAGGTAACTATCTTCGGTTCTCTTGCCTGGACGGGGAAGGGGCACGGGACTGACAAGGCATTGACCCTCGGCCTCGCGGGAAACAAGCCTGAAGTCGTCGATCCGGATCAGGCAGAGAAAGACTGGTTGGCCTTTCAGACGGGAGGCCGCATCGTCCTGCCGTCCGGCGCAGATCTGAATTTTCTACCCACGCGCGACATTGTTTTCGATCACGATACCATCGTGAGCGAGCATCCGAATGCCATGACCTTCAAGGCATTTTCGGGTGGAGAGCTGTTGCAGTCCGAGACGTATCTTTCCGTCGGCGGCGGCTTCGTCCGCCGGATCGGCGACAATAGCGTGGATACGCGGCATCAACGTTCGGAGGTGCCATTCCCGTACAGATCGGCCGAAGAGCTGTTGGCCCTTTGCGCGAAAGAGAATCTCGACATCGCCGACATTGTGCTGGCGAACAACGCGGCAGTCACATCGAGCGACGACGTGCTGTCGTCGATCGAGCATGTCGTCGACGTGATGACGGCCTGCATCGACAGAGGTCTCGCGTCCGAAGGAGAATTGCCAGGCGGCTTGAAGGTTCAGCGACGAGCAGCCCGGCTGTACCGCTCGCTCCGCTCACAGGACAGATCCAACAGCAGTATCTCGAACGATGCGCTTGAATATGTGACTGCCTTCGCGATGGCGGTGAACGAGGAGAATGCGGCGGGTGGAAGGGTCGTAACCGCCCCAACGAACGGAGCAGCGGGGGTGCTACCCGCGGTTCTCCGATACTATCGAGATTTTTGCCCAGGAGCGGATCGCCGTGGGCTGCAGACGTTTCTCCTCACGGCAACGGCCTTCGGAGATTTGATAAAACGGCGTGCCTCCATTTCTGGCGCAGAAGTCGGATGTCAGGGAGAGGTCGGATCAGCCGCGTCGATGGCGGCGAGTGGTCTGGCCGCGGCGCTGGGAGGCTCCGCACGCCAAATCGAGAACGCCGCCGAGATTGCCATGGAGCATCATCTGGGCATGACCTGCGACCCGGTCGGCGGACTCGTGCAAATTCCCTGTATTGGACGTAACGGATTTGGCGCGGTCAAGGCAATCAGTGCCGCAAACCTGGCATTGCGCGAAGATGGCATGCATCGCGTCTCGTTCGATCAGGTGGTCGAGACGATGCGCCAGACGGGGCGCGACATGAAAGAGATCTATCGCGAAACTTCACGGGGAGGCCTGGCAGCAAATGTACCTGAATGTTGAGAAGCGCGTCGACGTGCGTCACGCGAACAGCGCTGGCGTCGATCCAGTCTTTGCTTCGATCCGCAAGGAGCTCGATCGACAGCAGAACCAGATCGAGCTTATTGCGTCGGAGAATATCGTATCGGAGGCAGTGCTTGCAGCGCAGGGATCTGTGCTGACAAACAAATATGCCGAAGGCTATCCTGGTCGGCGGTACTACGGCGGTTGTGAATTCGTTGACGAAGTCGAGTCGGCGGCGATCAGTCGGGCCTGCGAACTGTTCGGAGCAAAGCATTGCAACGTTCAACCTCACTCCGGCGCGCAGGCCAACATGGCTGTTTTCCTTGCGCTGCTCAAACCGGGCGACACCATCCTAGGGATGTCGCTCGCGCACGGCGGTCACTTGACACATGGATCATCGGTCGCGATGTCCGGAAAGTGGTTTCAGGCAGAGCACTATGGCGTGAGAGAGCATGATCACCGGATAGACCTGGAACAGGTTGGTGAACTCGCCTACCGGCATCGTCCGAAGCTTATCATCGCAGGCGGATCGGCTTACCCGCGAGAAATTGACTTCGCGGCATTTCGCAAAATAGCCGATGACGTTGGCGCGTATCTGATGGTGGACATGGCTCATATCGCGGGATTGGTCGCGGCCGGTCTGCATTCGAACCCAGTCCCGCATGCGCATGTCGTAACGTCCACCACACACAAGACGTTGAAGGGACCGCGTGGGGGAATCATTCTGACGAATGACGAGAGCCTCGCGAAAAAGATCAATTCGGCGGTGTTTCCGGGAGTGCAAGGTGGCCCTCTGATGCACGTCATCGCGGCAAAGGCGGTCGCTTTCGGAGAGGCGCTTCGTCCCGAATTCGCCGACTATATGAGGCGCACTGTCGCCAATGCGGAAGCTCTGGCTGAACATCTCAGGCAAGGTGGACTCGACATCGTTTCGCAAGGGACTGACACGCATCTGGTGCTGGTGGATCTGCGGCCGCTCGGCATTACTGGAAAAGCGGCCGAGGCGGCGTTGGAGCGGGCTGGTTTGACCTGCAACAAGAATGGCATTCCCTTTGATCCCGAGAAGCCCGCGGTCACGTCGGGCATCAGGCTCGGTTCGGCGGCGACAACGGCGCGTGGGTTCGGCCGGGGCGAGTTCGAGAAGGTCGCCGAGCTGATCCTGCGCGTCCTCAGGGATATCAAGACGGACGGTATCGACCGAACCGTGCGCGAGGCGCAGGAGGAGGTCCGCAAGCTCTGTGCAGCGTTTCCCATCTATGCGAGTGGAGAATCAGCATGAGTGCAAAAGAAGAGATCGATCGGCTACGCGCTGAAGCCATCAACCTGGCAAGAGCCATTCCGCAGGTCAGCCAAGCATTCCAGCGAGTCATGAAGGAGGTCAATGCCCCCGGCGCCATCGATACAAAGTTCAAGGAACTCCTCGCGGTTGCAATCGCAATCTCCACTCATTGCGAGGGATGCATCCTTTTCCATATGCAGAATGCGATCCGTCACGGCGTCTCGCGCGAGGAAGTTGCCGAGACAATAGCGGTTGCGATCGAAATGGGCGGTGGTCCGGCTACGGTTTACGGCGCGAAGGCGCTTCAAGCCTATGATGACCTGCAAGCCGCTCAAAAAGCTTCCTGAACCGCTCAAGCAACGCAACCGATCTAACCGGCAAGAAAGGCTGGCCAAGCGCTGCGCTCTCGGACGGAATCGAAGCATGGAAATGCGCTTTATTCTTCTCGGGTCTGATGATCTCAGGTTCGATCACCGACTTGGTCGTCATCGCGAGGAGCGACAGCGACAAAGCAATCCATTCTTCCCGCATGGCGAGGTGGATTGCTTCCGCCTCCGCTCGTTGAGCTACGGCGGACAAGTCGCGGAGCTTGTCATCGGGCCGCGCTTTGCGCGGACCCGTTGGCTCGCAATGACGATTCAACCTCATCTCATCCGGCTCTCGGCGTCGCTCTCGCGCACCCGTGATATTGGCGCGCAAGAACGTTCGATTCCAGCAGACCAGAAGGGGGTGTGCGGAGACGGCTCGTCCTCGATGGACAGTCTGTTCTGCGCGTTGCCGCAGGATTAGATTGCGCCGCGCGACGCACTGATCCTGCTTGCGATGAGGCCGATGCCCGTGAGAGCGGTCGCGAGACCCCACACGTTCAGCCCAAAACTCCCGGATCCACCAACTCCCTGCGCGGCAAGCAGCGCAAGACCAGTGCCGGTCATGAGTGCGCCAAGCACGTAGCGCCACGCGGGCGCCGGTGCGCCTCCGGTTGCGCGCGGCCGTTCAAAGCGTCCGAAAGCCACAACAAGAGGAATGAGCGCGATCGCATTCGCTGCGAGCCAGGGGAGGCGCGACCACCACCACTGAGAGCTTCCCGGCTCAAGCCGCAGACCGAAGCCGCCGGCGAGATAGGCGGCGAGGATCACAAGGGTGGTCGCCGTCAGGTGCCAGATGAACAGCGTCATGATGTTGCCATTCAGCGCCACGGTTGCCGTCCACGCGACACGGCCAGCCAGCCAGCGGCGCGCGGGCGCTTGCGCAGCAAGCAGCAGCCCGCCCTGCATGATTGCGAGCGCGATCAGTGTGACCTTCGGCGGTGTCGTGGTGCTGATGGGATCGCCGGGGACGCCAATCATTGAGACAGGATAGGGCCCGATACGTACCAGCAAGAGTAGCACGGCAAAACCCAAAGCGGCGCCGACAAGCAGCGTCGTGCGCTCGGAAAACCGCTCATCGAGCCATGCATACCCGAGCACGGAGATTGCACCCCAGACGAATAGGTAGTTGGCGAAGCCAAGCCAGCGCAAATCGACGGCGAAATACATGACATCGACAGCGACCGCGCCAGCAGTCAAAGCCCAGAACGATCCCATGCCAAATCGGGTCCACGCTGCCTCCGTGACCGGCGCGAGCAGAACAATCCCGATGTACACCGCGAGGAACCAGATCGGTATGAACGCCGCCTGCGAGCCATAGCTGATCAGCTCCGGCCGCACGCCGCGGGCGTACTCGATTGCAACGATTGCCACCCAAACCACGAGCAGTGGGAGGATCGGCCACACGAGACGGCGCAACCGGACTTCAAGCCAGGCTGCATATGACTTGCCGTCCCGCCGCGCGGCACGCCAGCTGATGCCGTTCGCGTATCCGCCGACCATGAAGAAGATCGGCATGACCTGCACGATCCATGTGAGCCAGGCGGTCCAGGGAACGACCGTCAGGATGTGGGATGTCGTCAACGTGTCTGTTGCGTCGAAATAGGGCGCGGCGGCCAGCCAGTGCCCGACGGTCACCACCAGCATCGACACAGCTCGCAGGAAGTCGACATAGCGGTTTCGGGACGGTGGCGTCCGGTCAGCAAGCTCGGCAGCACGGGACCAGGCCGCCATGATCATTCTCCAAGAGCCAGAATCGCCAATAGAGACCGCTGAGTGCGGGCCGGTGCCGCCAATTTGAAGTTCCCTGCGGCATCTGCGGCAGGTTCGTTTCGGGAACCTCAGATCAAGAAACGGCTAGAATCATAAACTTGCTGGCGCTCCTTTGCATCCGAGGGCGGTCTCGGAAGTTGTAGTCTTGTTTCACGAACTCCGGAAGTTGGGCACTGGGCGCACTTGCCAGTGGCGGGCGGAAAGCCGATTTCTTTTACGGAGGTCCGATCAGCCGGGTCGCGATATCTGCCGGCCGTTGGGAGGAGTGCCATGGAGCGCATCTGGCTCAAGCACTACCCGCCGGGGGTTTCGGCGGAGATCGACCCGTCGCGATACACAACGCTCGTTGCGATGCTCGAAGAAAACTTTGCCAGATATCGCGAGCGCACCGCCTTCATCTGCATGGACAAGGGGCTGACCTACGGCGAGACCGACGAGATGTCGCGTGCTTTCGGCGCCTGGCTGCAGAGCAGGAGCCTGGCGAAGGGGGCGCGAGTCGCAATCATGATGCCGAACGTGCTGCAGTATCCGGTGGCGATCTGCGCCGTCCTGCGTGCAGGCTTCACCGTGGTGAACGTCAACCCCTTGTACACGGCGCATGAGCTCGAGACTCAGCTCGAGGATGCCGGCGCGGAAGCCATCATCGTGCTTGAGAACTTCGCACATACCCTGCAGCAGGCGATCGGCAAGACCGGCCCTAAACACGTCGTCGTTGCCTCGATGGGCGACCTCCTGGGCATGATCAAAGGTACGATCGTCAATCTGGTGGTGCGGCTGGTGAAGAAGATGGTGCCGGCCTACTCGCTGCCGGGCGCAACCTCGTTCAATTCGGCCCTCGCGGCCGGCAAGCGCATGATCCTGACCAGGCCGCAGCTTGGATCCGACGATCTCGCATTCCTGCAATACACCGGCGGGACCACGGGCATCGCCAAAGGCGCGATGCTGCGACATCGCAACGTGATCGCCAACGTGCTGCAAATCGACGAATGGCTGAAGCCGGTGCTGGAGAGCGAGCCGAAGGTCGATCGTCTGACCGTCATGGCGGCACTGCCGCTCTATCACATCTTCGCCTTGACGGGATGTTTCTTGCTCGGCGTCCGTACCGGCGGCCAAAGCATTCTCATCCCCAACCCGCGTGATATTCCCGGCCTCATCAAGGAGCTTGCCAGGTACAGGGTGAACCATTTTCCGGCGGTGAACACGCTTTACAACGCGCTGCTCAATCATCCGGATTTCGGCAAGATCGACTGGAGCATGCTCAAGTGCGCCGTCGGCGGCGGCATGGCGGTGCAGAAATCGGTGGCGGACCGTTGGCTTGGCGCCACGGGCTCGCCGCTGTGGGAAGGCTATGGCCTGTCGGAGACGTCGCCGGTCTTGACCTGCAATTCGCCGACAGACCCCGAATGGGACGGCACCATCGGACTGCCGATGCCGTCAACGGACATCTCGATTCGCGACGACGACAACAACGATGTGCCGCTCGGGGATCCCGGCGAGATCTGCGCGCGCGGCCCGCAGGTGATGCCGGGCTACTGGAGACGTCCGGATGAGACGGCCAACGTCATGACTGCCGACGGCTTCTTCCGCACCGGCGATATCGGCATCATGGACAAGACCGGCCGGACCCGGATCGTCGATCGCAAGAAGGACATGATCACGGTGTCCGGGTTCAAGGTCTATCCGAACGAGATCGAGGCGGTGGTGTCGAGCCATCCGGGAGTGCTCGAATGCGGGGTGATCGGCGTCCCAGATCCGCGCTCCGGCGACGCGGTGAAGCTGTTCGTCGTCAAGAAGGATCCAAACCTGACCGAAGCAGCCCTGATCGCCTACTGTAAGGCGCAGCTCACACCCTACAAGGTCCCGCGGCTGGTGGAGTTCAGGACCGATCTGCCGAAGACCAATGTCGGCAAGATCTTGCGCCGGCAGTTGCGCGAGGAGTCGGGAGCCTTCGCTACCTTCGGCTCTCCTGGCTGCCCTCCCGGCTAATGTGCTGTTTGGCTGCGCCAGCTTCGATCCTGCGTCTGTGGGCGGAACTGGCCTGATCGTCATTCACCTCAGGCCCGCGCATGTCGCCGACGGACCGTCGGGAGGGGGCGGAACGTCCTTGTTCTTAGTCCCGGCTTCAGATCAGCTTTCCCATCGCTACGGCAGTATCCGCCATGCGGCATGAGAATCCCCACTCGTTATCGTACCACGCCATCACGCGCACCAGCGTGCCATCCATGACCTTGGTTTGATCCATGTGGAAGACGGAGCTGTGCGGATCATGGTTGAAGTCGATGGAGACGTTAGGGGCGTTGGTATAGCCAAGAATTCCCTTGAGCTGCTGGTCGGCGGCGCGCTTGATCGCGGCGTTCACCTCGTCCTT
>Ga0153954_1000751_pt1 | contig 22450 bp, 20 predicted proteins | sample TSFL038MetaG_FD_102277 | JGI IMG/M metagenome (GOLD analysis project Ga0153954, IMG submission 102277) | Attine ant fungus gardens microbial communities from Florida, USA - TSFL038 MetaG | ecosystem: Host-associated > Fungi > Mycelium > Unclassified | place: USA: Florida, Wekiwa Springs State... | reverse complement strand
CGTGAGGCGGGTTGCGATGGACGCGTTGGCGCGCAAGACGAGGCGCGTGCGATGCGTGTACGGCAAAGCCGTGTGGTCCTGATCCCCCGACGCTGGGATCAAGTTCGCCGATGATGTCGGCGGGCGACGGTGGCTAAAGAGCCCGGACACCGGGGAGAGCGCGGAATAAGCCGTCAACCATCGCGCAGGGAGTGCCGGATTGTTCCGGCGTACCTGTGGTTTCTAACTCGTGTGCTTTTTTCACTGCACACGAGGCCGCGGGTGCACCAGACACCCGGCATTCCCTGCGCCCTCTGACTTTTTGAGGGCGAGAGCTTTGCAAAACCCGGCCACATTCGTGCCGCGGGGACGAGGATGGTTGTCTCGTCCTGTTTCGGCCTCGTCATTCCGGGACGACGCGCGGCGCGCCCCGGAATGACGACGGAGAATGAGAGCTGGCTCGTGCCCGCCCGGCCTTCCAAGCCGTTGACCCCGAAGCCGCTTTTGTGGCCTATTCCGGCCTCTTTCAGACGGCCAAACGGCCCCCCTAAAAAGCCTCACGCTATGACCTCCGAACGTTACAACGCCCGCGAAGCCGAGCCGCGCTGGCAACGCCAGTGGGACGAAAAGGCGATTTTTTCGTCCAAAAACGACGATCCGCGGCCGAAATACTACGTGCTCGAGATGTTCCCCTACCCGTCCGGGCGCATCCATATAGGCCATGTCCGGAACTATACGCTCGGCGACGTGCTGGCGCGCTACATGCGCGCCAAGGGCTTCAATGTGCTGCATCCGATGGGCTGGGATGCGTTCGGCCTGCCCGCGGAGAACGCCGCGATCGAGCGCAAGGTGGCGCCGAAGGCCTGGACCTACGACAACATCGCCGCGATGAAGAAGCAGCTCCGTTCGATCGGCCTGTCGCTCGACTGGTCGAGAGAGTTCGCGACCTGCGATCCCGCCTATTACAAGCATCAGCAGAAGATGTTCCTGGACTTCCTGCGCGCGGGGTTGGCCGAGCGCGAGAAGCGCAAGATCAATTGGGACCCGGTCGACATGACCGTGCTCGCCAACGAGCAGGTGATTGATGGCCGCGGCTGGCGCTCGGGAGCCGTTGTCGAACAACGGGAAATGAATCAGTGGGTCTTCAAGATCACGAAATATTCGCAGGAGCTTCTGGAGGCGCTGGACGGTCTGGACCGCTGGCCCGACAAGGTCAGGCTGATGCAGCGCAACTGGATCGGCCGCTCCGAGGGCCTGCTGGTACGCTTCGCGCTGGACCCGAAGACGACGCCCACCGGCGAGAATGAGCTGAAGATTTTCACGACGCGGCCGGACACGCTGTTCGGCGCCAAGTTCATGGCGATCGCGGCTGATCATCCGCTGGCGCAAGCGGCCGCCGCGAAGGATCCGAAGCTCGCGGAGTTCGTCGCCGACATCAAACGCATCGGCACCGCGCAGGAGATCATCGACACCGCGGAGAAGCAGGGTTTTGATACCGGCATCCGCGCGGTGCATCCGTTCGACCCGAGCTGGAAGCTGCCGGTCTATGTCGCCAACTTCGTGCTGATGGAATACGGCACCGGCGCCATCTTCGGCTGCCCCGCGCATGACCAGCGCGACCTCGATTTCGTCAACAAATACGGGCTCGGCAATACGCCGGTGGTCTGTCCCGAAGGCCAGGATCCGAAGACCTTCGTGATCACGGACGTCGCCTATGACGGCGACGGCCGCATGATCAATTCGCGCTTCCTCGATGGGATGACCATCGCGCAGGCCAAGGAGGACGTGGCGAAGCGGCTCGAAAGCGAGTTGCGTGGCAATGCGCCGGTCGGCGAGCGCCAGGTGAACTTCCGCCTGCGCGACTGGGGTATCTCGCGCCAGCGTTACTGGGGCTGTCCGATTCCGGTGATCCACTGCGAAAAATGCGACGTGGTGCCGGTGCCGGACAAGGACCTGCCGGTGACGCTGCCGGAGGATGCAACCTTCGACAGGCCGGGCAACGCGCTCGACCATCACCCAACCTGGAAGCATGTCAGATGCCCGCAATGCGGCGGGCCGGCTCAGCGCGAAACCGACACCATGGACACCTTCGTGGACTCGTCCTGGTATTTCGCGCGCTTCACCGATCCCTGGAACGAGAACGCGCCGACGACGCTTCCCGTCGCCAACCGCATGATGCCGGTCGACCAGTATATCGGCGGCGTCGAGCACGCGATCTTGCATCTGCTCTACAGCCGCTTCTTCACCCGCGCGATGATGGCAACGGGCCATATCGGCATGAAGGAACCATTTGCCGGCATGTTCACCCAGGGCATGGTGGTGCACGAGACCTACCAGAAAGCCGACGGCACCTATGTCACGCCGGTAGAGGTCACGGTCGAGACCGGCGCCAATGGCCGCCGTGCCGTGCTGACGGCGACCGGCGAAGACATCCAGATCGGCGCGATCGAGAAGATGTCGAAGTCGAAGAAGAACACGGTCGATCCCGACGACATCATCGCGACCTACGGTGCCGACGTCGCGCGTTGGTTCATGCTGTCGGACTCCCCGCCCGATCGCGACGTGATCTGGAGCGATGAGCGGGTGCAAGGCGCCTCGCGCTTTGTGCAGCGGCTATGGCGGCTGGTGAACGATTCGGCCGCGATTACCAAGGCGGCGCCGGCGGCACGGCCGGCGTCGTTCGGCCCCGACGCGCTCGCGCTGCGCAAGGCGGCGCATGGTGCGCTGGACAAGGTGTCGGGCGGCATCGAGCGGTTGCATTTCAATGTCTGTCTGGCCCACATCCGCGAATTCGCCAACGCGCTGGCGGAGGTGCTGGCCAAGTACGATCAGAAGACCGATCGGAAGGAAGGTGGGCCAGCGGGCGATTTGGCACCCGATTTGGCCTGGTCGGTGAGAGAGGCTGCGCTGATCCTGGTTCAGCTCATAGCACCTATGATGCCCCATCTGGCCGAGGAGTGCTGGGCGGTTCTGGGCCAGAAAGGGCTGATTTCAGAGGCCGATTGGCCGCAAATCGAACGCGATTTGCTGGTTGAAGACACCGTGACCCTGGTCGTCCAGGTCAATGGCAAGAAGCGGGGTGATGTCACCGTGCCACGGGACGCCCAAAATCCGGAGATCGAGGCTGCCGTTCTTGATCTCGATGCGGTAAAGCTGGCGTTGGGCGGAAAGGCCGTCCGCAAGGTGATCGTGGTTCCCATGAGGATCGTCAATGTTGTCGGCTAAAGTCCGCGTCGCTGTCCGGCTCGCGGCTGTCGCCACGCTCGCGGCGCTCACGGCCGGCTGCTTCCACCCGATGTATGCCGAGCATTCAGACGGCAGCCCGGGGCTGCGCGAGAAACTGGAGACTGTCGATATCCCGCCGGTCGACAAGCCCAACGCCTCCCGCGAGGCCCGGGTCGGTGTCGAGATCCGCAATGCGCTCGCATTCAAGCTCTACGGCAACGCCACCGGCGCACCGCCGCTCTACCACCTGGTGCTGCGCTTCACGAGCGGCCGTTCCTCGCTCATGGTCAACGTCAATACGGGATTGCCGTCCAGCGAAAACTACGGCATCGACGCGCAGTTCAACCTGGTCGAGATCGCGACCAACAAATCGGTCATGACCGGCACCACGTTCGCGCGCGTCAGCTACGACATGCCCGGTTCCTACCAGCGCTTCGCGCGCGAGCGCGCCTTCCGGGACGCCGAAGACCGCGCCGCCCAGGAGATCGCGGACAACATCAATACACGGCTCGCGTCCTATTTCTCCACCGGCAGCTGATGTGATCTGTCATTCCGCCACTTGCCGCCGCTTGCGTGGCGTCCCGCAGTGACGATCTGAGATGACATGGTTGCGCTGCGCGGAAAAGACATCGATGCCTTCCTCGCCCGTCCCGATCCGGGCCGTCCGATCATTCTGCTTTATGGACCCGACGCAGGGTTGGTGCGCGAGCGCGCCGACGCGCTGCTGAAGTCGGCGGTCGACGACCCCGAAGACCCGTTCTCGCTGGTGAAGCTCGATGGCGACGAGCTCTCCGCCGAGCCGTCGCGGCTGGTCGACGAGGCGATGACGGTGCCGCTGTTTGGCGGCCGCCGCGCCATCCGCGTGCGCGCCGGCTCGCGCAGTTTTGCCAGCGGGATCGACACGCTCGCCGACACGCCCTTGAAGGATTGCCGCATCGTCATCGAGGCCGGCGACCTCCGTCCCGAATCGCCGTTGCGCAAGGCCTGCGAGCGGGCCAAGACCGCAGTCGCGATCGGCTGCTATCCCGACGGCGAACGCGATCTCGCGAAGTTGATGGACGACGAGTTGCGCGCGGCGAATTTGAAGATCGCGGCCGATGCGCGCGCTGCGCTGATGACGCTGCTCGGCGGCGATCGGCAGGCTTCTCGGAACGAGCTGCGCAAGCTGACAATGTTCGCCCATGGCGAAGGCGAGGTGACGCTCGACCATGTCATGACCGTCGTGGCGGACGCCTCCGAACTCAAGCTCGATCCGATCGTCGACGGCGCCTTTGCAGGAAAGCCGGAGCTGGTCGAGAGCGAGTTCGCCAAAGCCATGGTCGCCGGCACCTATCCCGGCGTCATCATCGCCTCCGCGCAGCGCCAGGCGGCCTGGCTCCACAAATCCGCGCTGGCGGTCGCCGAAGGTACGCCGGCCTCGCAACTGCTCGACGGCGGATTTCCGCGGCTGCATTTTTCGCGCAAGCCCATGGTGGAAATTGCGCTGCGGAATTTTACGCCCGCGCGGCTGGCTGTGATCATCGACCAGCTCGCAACCGCAGCTCTCGACATGCGCAAGCAAACCGCCCTCGCCGCAGTGATCGCGCAACGGGCGCTGCTGGCGATCGCGGTGAATGCGCGAAGGAAGGGGTAAGTGTGAAGACTGTCATTCCGGGGCGATGCGCAGCATCGAACCCGGAATCTCGAGATTCCGGGTCTGGTGCCAATGCACCATCCCGGAATGACGGAGACAAACTAGCCGCTGCGCGCCAAACGCCGCATCACCTCGTCGAGCTGCTCGAGGTTGCGGTAGCTGATCTGCACGGTGCCGCCGGGATCGCGATGGTTGACATTGACATTGAGACCGAGCGCATCCGAGACGCGCTTTTCCAGCGCGACCGTGTCGGCGTCCTTGGTCTTGCCGGTGCTGCGGGCCTTTTGCGGCTTGCGCTCCGGCACGCCCTCCTCATGTGCCAGCGCCTCGGTCTGCCGCACGTTGAGGCCCTGCTCCACAATCTGCTTGGCGGCGGCGAGCGGGTCAGGCACGCCGATCAGCGCCCGGGCGTGACCGGCAGACAATTTGCCCGAGGCGATGTAGGCCTGCACTTCGGCCGGCAGTTTGGTCAGCCGCATCATGTTCGCGACATGGCTGCGGCTCTTGCCGACGATCTTGGCGATCTCTTCCTGGCTGCGTTTGAACTCGTCGGCGAGAGCGTGATAGCCCTGCGCCTCTTCCAGCGCATTGAGATCCTCGCGCTGCACGTTCTCGATGATCGCGAGCTCCAGCGCGTCGCTGTCGCTGACATCGACCGGAACGATCGGCACCTCGTGCAGGCCCGCGACCTGCGAGGCGCGCCAGCGCCGCTCGCCGGCGATGATCTCGTAGCGGTCATGGGCGCCCTTCACCGCCCGCACCACGATCGGCTGAATCACACCATGCTGCCGGATGGAATCGGCAAGCTCGGCGAGCTCGACTTCGGAGAAAGCCTTGCGCGGATTGCGCGGGTTGGCCTTCAGGAATTCGATCGGCACCTTGCGCTGCGTGCGCGGCCGTTCGACATGCGCGGCCTCGCCGCCAACATCGCCGATCAGACTTGCAAGACCGCGGCCCAATCGCGAACGCGCTTCGTCGGCCATCGTCGACAGCTCCCTTGGATTCACTCGCCGTACTCCTGTCACCCGTCACCGTCATTCCGGGGCGCGCCAAGCGCGAACCCGGAATCTTGATGTTGTCTTGCTTGTCTCAATCTCGAGATTCCGGATCGATCCGCTGCGCGGATCGTCCGGAATGACGTCATGTTGGTCAACTCGCGCGCAGCTCGCGCTCGCGCTGGATCACTTCCGTCGCGAGCTTCAGATAGGCTTCGCTGCCGACGCATTTGAGGTCATAGACCAGCACCGGCTTGCCGTAGGACGGCGCTTCGGAGATGCGCACGTTGCGCGGGATCATGGTCTTGTAGACTTTGCTGCCCATGAACTGCCGCACGTCGGCGACGACCTGGTTCGACAAATTGTTGCGGGAGTCGAACATGGTCAGCACGATGCCGTGGATCGACAGATTGGGATTGAGCGTCGAGCGTACCTGCTCGACCGTCTGCAGGAGCTGCGACAAGCCTTCGAGCGCGAAGAACTCGCATTGCAGCGGCACCAGGATCGCGTCGGAGGCAGCCATCGCGTTGACCGTGAGCAGGTTCAGCGACGGCGGGCAGTCGATCAGGACGTAGGTGTAGTCGGAGTCGGGCGAGACGTTGTTGTTCAGCGCCGCGATCGCATCGCGCAGGCGGAAGGCACGACCCGGCGTGGTGCCGAGCTTGAGCTCGAGGCCGGAGAGATCCATGGTCGAGGTGGCGATGTGCAGCCGTGGCACCGCGGTCACCACCACCGATTCGCGGAGCTGCGCTTCGCCGACCAGCACGTCATAGGTCGAACATTGGCGGCTGCGGCGATCGATGCCGAGACCGGTCGAAGCATTGCCCTGCGGATCGAGATCAACGATCAGCACCCGTTCGCCGATGGCGGCCAGTGCCGTGCCGAGATTGATGGCGGTCGTCGTCTTGCCGACCCCGCCCTTTTGGTTCGCGAGCGCCAGGATGCGTGGATGGCCAGGAAGGTTTAATACCTTATCCTCTTGATTTACTTCATCAATTACGCTCATGACCACCGCCCCTCCACGTCTTCAAGCGGATTACTCAGCGTCGCTCGATATGGTCGAATTCGACGATCCAGCCCTGTCCGCCCGTCAGGCTGGAATGGAGAATTGGCCTAATATTCCAATATTTAGTGGCTTCGGTCAATTCCGCCTCAACATCTTGACCTTTGAGAAATAGCGCCTTGGCACCCTTTCTCACCAGCGGCTCCGCAAAACCAATAAGTTGGTGTAGCGGAGCCAGTGCGCGGGCGGTGACGCAATCGACCAAGCCCGCGATACTATCCACAGTATCCTCGATTGCCTTCGGATGCACGATTCCCGGTGCGGACGTGATTCGCAATGCCTCGCGCAAGAAGGCTGCTTTTTTTGAGTTGCGCTCGACCAGATGGACCGCAGCCCCCGGCGTCTCCGCCAGCGCGCAGGCGAGCACCACACCCGGAAAGCCACCGCCGCTGCCAAAGTCGACCCAGACCTTCGCGGTTGGAGCGAGGCTCAAAAGCTGTAGCGAGTCGGCGACATGACGGGTCCAGAGATGCGGCAGGGTCGACGGCGCGACCAGGTTGGTCTTGGCCTGCCATTGGCGAAGGAGGTCGAGATAGCGGTCCAGCCGGTCCACGGTTTCACGTGAAACGGGGATAAGCGCCAAGGCTTCCGCTTTGTCAGACGAGGCGGCCGAGCGACCCTGATCGGCCCCGTCCTTCGATCGCTGTTTCACGTGAAACACCCCTCAGGCGATGGCCTTGGAAATCTTTCGCGCCTCGCGCCGGAGATACGCCGCCAGGATGCCGAGCGCCGCCGGCGTCATGCCGTCGATGCGGCCCGCCTGCCCCACGGTCCACGGCCGCTTCGCCTCGAGCTTGGCACGGACCTCGTTGGAGAGACCGGGCACGAGGCCGTAGTCGATATCGCCGAGCACCATCGTCTCGTCACGCCGGAAGGCATCGACGTCGGCGGTCTGACGCTTGAGGTAAACGTCGTACTTGGCATCGATCTCGAGATGGACCGCGATGGCTGGGTCAATGGCCGAGAGCTCCGGCCAGATCGCCCTCACCTCGGTCCAGCCGACCTCGGGATAGGCCAATAGCTCAAAGGCCGAACGGCGCTGGCCGTCCCGGTTGAGCGAGAGCCCATGCTTGGCGGCCTCGTTCGGGGTGATCGTGAGCGACTTGGAAAGCCGCCGGGCGCCTTCCAGCGCCGCCATCTTGGCGGTATGGCGCGCCCTCCGTGCCTCTCCGACACAGCCAAGTGCGATGCCTTTGTCGGTCAGGCGCTGATCGGCATTGTCCGCCCGAAGCGTCAGCCGATACTCGGCTCGTGAGGTGAACATCCGGTACGGCTCGGTGATCCCGCGGGTGACGAGATCGTCGATCATCACCCCAAGATAGCCGTCGGCGCGATCGAACACGATCGGGGCCGTACCGCTCGCAGCCAAGGCGGCGTTGAGGCCGGCAACCAGCCCTTGGGCCGCCGCCTCCTCATAGCCGGTGGTGCCGTTGATCTGCCCAGCCAGGAAAAGGCCCTCCAGACGCCGGGTCTGCAGCGTCGGGTCCAGTTCGCGGGGATCGACGTGGTCATATTCGATGGCGTAGCCAGGGCGGATCATCTTCACCCGCTCCAGGCCCGGGATTGAGGCCAGGATCGCGAGTTGAACCTCCTCCGGAAGCGAAGTCGAGATGCCATTAGGATAGACCGTGGAGTCGTCGAGGCCTTCCGGCTCCAGAAAGATCTGGTGCCCGTCGCGATCGCCGAACTTGACGATCTTGTCCTCGATCGAGGGACAATAGCGTGGGCCCGAACTCTTGATCTGGCCGGAATACATCGGCGAGCGATGCACATTGGCTCGGATCACCTCATGGGTCTTCGGCGTGGTCCGGGTGATGCCGCACTGGATCTGGGGCGTGGTGATGCGGTCGGTCATCACCGAAAATGGTTCCGGCGGATCATCGCCGGGCTGCATTTCGACCGCGGACCAGTCGATCGTGGTGCCGTCGAGGCGCGGCGGGGTTCCGGTCTTGAGGCGGCCAAGCGTAAAGCCGGCGCGCTCGAAGGATCTCGAAAGCCCCATCGCCGGAGCTTCGCCGACCCGGCCTGCAGGCCAATTCTTCTCACCGAGATGGATCAGGCCCCGCAAGAAGGTCCCGGTTGTGACCACGACCGCACCAACCGCAAACTCTCGGCCATCTCCGAGGCGGATACCAGTCACCCGCTGGCCGACAAGGATCAGCTCGTCGGCCTCGCCCTCGATGACGCTAAGGTTGGTCGTCTCCCGGATGGCCGCCTGCATCGCAGCGGCATAAAGCTTTCGGTCCGCCTGGGCTCGTGGCCCGCGGACCGCAGGACCCTTGCGGCGGTTCAACATCCGGAACTGAATGCCGCCGGCATCGGCCACTCGGCCCATCAAACCGTCCATGGCATCAACCTCACGGACCAGATGACCCTTGCCGAGGCCTCCGATCGCAGGATTACAGGACATGGCGCCGATGGTGGCCAAGCGATGGGTCACGAGGGCAGTCTTGGCACCCAGCCGGGCAGCCGCAGACGCGGCCTCGCAGCCGGCATGGCCGCCACCGATCACAATGACATCGAATGAATTGAGAGCCGCGCTCATGGCGCTGATTTCTATCCCGAGATCGCAAAAGCCGGAAGACGTTTCACGTGAAACGAGGGAATTTCGGGTCGCGCCAAACCAGCGCGTTTCACGTGAAACATCGGACTTCAGGTTCCGCCCAACGCCTGTTTCACGTGAAACGTCCGCTAACCATCTTCTTTAACCAACCATCAACCACTGAACCAAAGCGCAGAGCTACTTCCCGATACAGAACTCGCGGAAGATCACATCGAGAATGTCCTCCACATCGACCCGACCCAGCAGTCTCCCCAAAGAATAGGCCGCCGAGCGCAAGTCTTCCGCCGCCAATTCCTCTCCCTGCCCGATCATCGCAAGACTTCGCTCCAACGCCCCCACGGTATCCCCCAAGAGCCGCCGCTGGCGCTCCCGGGTGATCAGCGCACCCTCTCCCGATCCAAAATAGTCTGCGGCGAACCCCACAAGCGCGCTCATGAGTTCGGACACGCCATCGCCCTTGGCTGCCGAGATATTGAAGGCACGAACCTGGCTCTGCGTTGAGACGGTCGGCATGGTTCGCCTGAGATCGATCTTGTTTCGCACCAGCCAAACCGGCGCGTCGCCATCGTGCCCAGTCGGCGCATCGTCGACGTCCGCAAGCCACAACACCAGGTCCGCTTCGCCCGCCCGCGCGCGTGCGCGTCGCACGCCTTCCTGCTCCACGGGATCATCAGTCTCGCGAATGCCGGCGGTGTCGATCACTGTCACCGGATAGCCGTCGAGGTCGAGCTGCACCTCGATGATGTCGCGCGTGGTGCCGGCATGCGGCGAGACGATCGCCACCTCGCGCCGCGCCAGCTGATTCATCAGCGTCGACTTGCCCACATTCGGCGGACCTGCGATCGCGACCACCAGGCCGTCGCGCAGACGCTCCGCCTTGCCCTGCGCCGCAAGCACCTTCCGGATCTCGCCGAGCAGCGTTTCGATCTTCGCCAGCGCCGGCGCGATCAGTTCTGCGGGTACATCGCCTTCGTCGGAAAAATCGATACCGGCTTCGATCAGTGCCGAGGCCTCGATGATCTCTGCGCGCCAATCTCGCACGCGGTCGCCGAGCAGACCCTTCAACTGTCGCAGCGCTTGCCGGCGTTGGCGATCGGTGTCGGCATGGATGAGATCGTCAAGGCCTTCGGCTTCGGTGAGGTCCAGCTTGCCATTTTCGAATGCGCGGCGGGTGAACTCACCCGGCTCCGCAGGCCGAACATTTTCGATCACCGATAGCGAGGCGACCAGCGACGCGAGCACCGCGCGTCCGCCATGGATATGAAATTCGGCAACGTCCTCTCCTGTTGCACTCGCCGGTTCCGGAAACCAGAGCACAATGGCGTCGTCGATTCCCAGGCCGTTCCTGTCGCGCAGCAAAGCGCGAGTCGCCATTCGTGGCACCGGCATTTGGCCCGCAAGCTGCGTCAGCGCGGAGCTTGCCGCCGAACCCGAAACGCGGACGACGGCGATCGCGCTGGGCGGGCGGCCGGAAGAGAGGGCGAAGATCGTGTGGTCACGCGGATGCATGGCCTATTAGGGCGATCGGCCTCGAAACGGCAATGATATTGATTGGAGCTGCCAAGGCAGAGATAATATTGCGATGCACAATGTTCCTGCGATAGCGTGGCCAGCATCAGCTCTCCACGGCCCGCAATAAATTTACAGAAATATCAATGCCTTAGATGCACGTTCGGACCTGACGGGACCGGTCTTATACTGCGCGCTCCATTGCAGCAAAATTGGCAACATCGAGTCGCCTCAAACAAAAAGGGCGCCCGAAGGCGCCCTCTCTCGAAGCCGATTGAAGCCGGCTCAGGTGTTCATCGAATCGAAGAATTCGGCGTTGTTCTTGGTGCTGCGCAGCTTATCGAGCAGGAAGTCGATGGCATCCATCGTGCCCATCGGATTGAGGATGCGACGGAGCACGTACATCTTCTTCAGCACCTGCGGATCGGTGATCAGCTCTTCCTTGCGGGTACCGGAGCGTGAGATGTCGATCGCTGGGAAGGTGCGCTTATCCGAAACCTTGCGGTCGAGGATGAGTTCCGAGTTACCCGTGCCCTTGAACTCTTCGAAGATGACTTCGTCCATGCGGCTGCCGGTATCGACCAGCGCGGTCGCGATGATGGTGAGCGAGCCACCCTCCTCGATGTTGCGCGCGGCGCCGAAGAATCGTTTTGGCCGCTGCAGCGCATTGGCGTCGACGCCACCGGTCAGCACCTTGCCGGACGACGGCACCACGGTGTTGTAGGCGCGGCCGAGACGTGTGATCGAGTCCAGCAGGATCACGACATCGCGGCCGTGCTCGACCAGGCGCTTCGCCTTCTCGATCACCATCTCGGCAACCTGGACGTGACGCACTGCCGGTTCGTCGAACGTGGACGAAACCACCTCGCCTTTCACCGAACGCTGCATGTCCGTGACTTCTTCCGGACGCTCATCGATCAGGAGCACGATCAGATAGCAGTCGGGATGATTGGCAGTGATGGAGTGTGCGATGTTCTGCATCAGCACGGTCTTACCGGTACGTGGCGGCGCCACGATCAGTGCACGCTGGCCCTTGCCGATCGGCGCCACGATATCGATAACCCTTGCAGAAAGGTCTTTTCGCGTGGGGTCATCAATCTCCATCCGGAACCGCTGATTCGGAAACAGCGGCGTGAGGTTGTCGAAATTGACCTTATGCTTGGACTTTTCCGGGTCCTCGAAGTTCAGCATGTTGACTTTCAACAGCGCAAAATAGCGCTCGCCTTCCTTCGGGCTGCGGATATGGCCCTCGATGGTATCGCCGGTACGAAGACCGAAGCGGCGGATCTGCGAGGGCGAGACGTAGATGTCATCCGGGCCGGGCAGATAGTTCGCATCGGGCGAGCGCAGAAATCCGAAGCCATCGGACAAGACCTCGACGACGCCTTCGCCGACGATATCCGTCTCGGTTGCGGCAAGCTGCTTCAGAATCGCGAACATCAGCTCTTGCTTGCGCATGGTGCTGGCATTTTCGACCCCATTCTCTTCCGCGAAGGAAACGAGTTCCGCCGGCGTTTTCGATTTGAGGTCTTGGAGTTTGATTTCCCGCATTGGGGTGGTCCTGTGGGGTAACTTTCGAGAGGAGAGGTGCGAGGTGGCTTCAGGAAAAGCGGGCGCGAAAAAAGAGGCCCGCAGCTCAGAGCAAGGAAAGCGCCGGATGAGGCTTCAAACCTGATGCGGCGGCCGGTCTAGACCGGAACGCAACGACATCCGCCTGCGTGGGGTGGGATGACCACAATATAGAAAATCGCCCGGCGTTCCGCAAGCAGGGTCAGCGCCCAGGGTCGTGCAAGTGTCGCCCAGGCCTGCCCATCAAAACGGCTTTACGATCACGAGGACGACAATGCCGATCATCAGCACCGTCGGCACCTCATTGATAATCCGATAGAATTTCTGGCTCCGCGAATTGCGGTCGGCGGCAAAATCCTTCACGCAGCGGACAAAAAAGCCGTGGAGAGCCGAGAGCACCAGCACCAGTAGAAGCTTCAGGTGAAACCAACCGGACGAATACCAATGGCCGGCCCAAACCAGGTACAGACCGGCGAGCCAGGTTACAATCATCGCGGGATTGATGATCGCCTTCAGTAGCCGCCGTTCCATCACCTTGAAGGTTTCCGACTGCCTGGAGCCGATCTCCGCTTCACAATGATAGACGAACAACCGCGGCAGATAGAGCATGCCTGCCATCCAGGAGATGACAGCAATGACGTGCAACGCTTTGATCCATTCATACATCTCTTGGATGTTCCACTAGCTGCGCCGGCGTCTTCCGCAAACGCTATCCGAAAATTCGATGATCGATTTGCGCCGAGACCTGTCCGCAGGGCAAGCCTTCCCTAAACAAATCTTAGATTCTTAAGGTTTGAGTCTTTCTTCTCGGTGGATTGGACTCACGCAATGCCATCCGCATCATGACGCAGGCTTGTTCACATCCCTCAACATTTTTGCGACAAGCTTGGCCGATCGGAATAAGGGCACCGGATTCAGCCGCTTAGGATGGTCTATCGGCAGCTTATGCAGAGACAAGTCCACATAAGCCCACTATCATGATGGGAACCAAATCCACTTTATCCTTTGGCGAGGTGATGTGAAGAACGCGTGGGGTTATCCCCGACCCGAGAACCGGCGCTCGATTATCATCACCGAGCTCCACAAGGATTCACAGGACGCTCAGGACCGACGTGCCGACGACAGGTAATTATTTCCACCTCCATCTGGTCTCCGATTCCACCGGCGAAACGCTGATCACGGTGGCGCGCGCGGTCGCTGCGCAATACGCCAATGTGACCGCAGTCGAGCATGTCTATCCGCTGGTGCGTAGCCAGAAGCAGCTTGACCGGGTGCTGGACGAGATCGAGGAGGCGCCGGGCATCGTGCTGTTCACGCTGCTTGAAAAGGATCTGGTGCTGAAGCTTGAGGCCAAGTGCAAGGAGATCAATGTTCCGAGCCTCTCGATCATCGGCCCGGTGATGCAGCTGTTCGAAGCGTATCTGGGTGCAGCGACCGCGGGCCGGGTCGGCGCACAGCACGTGCTCAATGCCGAATATTTCAAGCGCATCGATGCTCTGAACTACACCATGATGCATGACGACGGTCAGCATGTCGAAGGCCTGGAAGAGGCCGATGTGGTGCTGGTCGGGGTTTCGCGCACCTCGAAAACGCCGACATCGATCTATCTCGCCAATCGCGGCATCCGCACCGCCAACGTGCCGCTGGTGCCGGGCATTCCGCTGCCGCATCAGCTCGAGCATCTGACCAAGCCGCTGGTGGTCAGCCTGCACGCGACACCGGAGCGGCTGATCCAGGTTCGGCAAAACCGCCTTCTGAGCATCGGAGCTGGTCCGAGCAATGAGGATTATGTCGATCGGCAGGCGGTCACGGATGAGGTTGCCTTCGCCAAACGCCTGAGCGCGAGGTTCAACTGGCCGCAGCTTGATGTGACCCGGCGATCGATCGAGGAAACCGCGGCCGCGGTGCTGAAACTGTTCAGCGACCGGCAGCGGGCGCGGCTTTCGGATGACGCCTGAGCGATGACGATCTGGCGCGGAAGCCATCCGCTGGTCCTGGCCTCGCAAAGCCATGCGCGCAAGATGCTGCTTGCCAACGCCGGCCTTCAGTTCGAGACGATGCCGGCCGATATCGACGAGCGCGGCCTGCAGCAAGCTTCAAGGCTCTCGGGCCCAGGCGAGATTGCTGGCCTGCTTGCAGCTGAGAAGGCGCGGTGGGTCTCAGGGCAGAAGGCAGGACATTATGTCATCGGCGCCGATCAGACCCTGGCGCTCGGCAATCGCCTGTTCAACAAGCCAGAAGGTCGCGCCGCGGCCGCCGAGCAGTTGCGCGCGCTTTCCGGTCAAACGCACGAGCTGCACTCGGCAATTGCGGTGGCGCTTGACGGCAAGATATTGTTCGAAACCGTGGCCGTCGCGCGGATGAGCCTGCGGCCGTTGAGCGGAGAAGACATCCGCGCCTATCTGGACGAAGCGGGGCAAGCGGTGACGACGAGCGTGGGCGCCTATCAGCTCGAAGGGCTGGGCGTGCATCTGTTCGAGCGAATCGAAGGTGATCATTTTACGATCCTGGGACTGCCGCTTTTGCCGCTACTCGCCTTTCTGCGCCGGGAACGGCTGATCGGATTGTGAGCGCATGCTGATTCTTGGACTGACCGGCTCGATCGGAATGGGCAAATCGACCACGGCAAAGCTGTTCGAGGAAGCCGGCGTACCCGTCTATGATGCGGATGCGGCCGTCCATCAATTGTATGAGGGCGAGGCGGTTCCCGCGATCGAGGCTGCGTTTCCCGGCACTATCGCTGACGGCAAGGTCGATCGCGCCAAACTCTCAGCGCGTGTGGTGCATGATCCGGCTGCGATGAAACAACTGGAGCAGATCGTGCACCCGATGCTCGGCGCCTCGCGTCAAAGGTTCTTTGACACGGCGGAAGCGGCCGGTGCGCCGGTGGTGGTTGTCGATGTGCCGCTGCTGTTCGAGACGGGCGGCGAGAAGCGGGTCGATGCCGTCGTGGTGGTCACGACGTCAGCGGAAATCCAGCGCGAACGGGTGTTGGCGCGGGGAACCATGGATGCGGAAAAGCTCGATGCCATTCTCGCGCGGCAGATGCCGGACGCGGAGAAGCGCAAGCGCGCCGATTTCGTCGTGGATACGTCGCATGGATTGGATCCGGTGCGCGCCCGTATCCGGGACATCCTGGCGCAGGCTGCTAAAATGCCGCGGCGGCGTGCCTGATTCGCTGCCTTAAGAGACCCACTCAAAGGGACCCATGCGCGAAATTGTCCTCGATACCGAAACCACCGGCCTCGATCCGCTGCGCGGTGATCGGCTGGTCGAAGTCGGCTGTATCGAACTGATCAACCGCATGCCGACCGGAAACACCTTCCACCGCTACGTGAATCCGGAGCGGGAGATGGCGGCGGAGGCTTTCGCCGTCCACGGCCTCTCGACCGAGTTTCTGGCGGACAAGCCCTTGTTCCACGAGGTGGTCGAGGAGTTTCTTGATTTCATCGGCGACGCGCCGCTCGTCATCCATAATGCGTCGTTCGACATCAGCTTCATCAATGCCGAACTCGACCGCATCAAGCGGGCGCCAATTCCGCGCGACCGGCTGGTCGATACGCTCCTGCTCGCTCGGCGCAAACATCCCGGCGTCTCGAACCGGCTTGACGATCTCTGCTCGCGCTATGCGATCGACAATTCCCACCGTACCAAGCACGGCGCGCTGCTCGACGCCGAGCTTTTGGCTGAAGTCTATGTCGACCTGATCGGTGCGCGTCAGTCGCAACTGATTCTGGCGTCCGAGACTACTGAAATCCGCGTCGGGGTTTCCGGCGAGACGCCGCGGCGGCAGCGTCTCGTGCCGCTCGCGCCCCGTGTCACGGATGCCGAACGCGAGGCCCACCGCGCCTTTATCGCCACACTGGGCGACAAGACGATCTGGATGGAATATCTGCCGGCGCCGGCTGCTTCGGCTTAGCTCGGCTTGACGGTTGCCGCTTGGGCCTGCCGCTCCATATTCTGGCGGTAGAGGCCGACGAAGTCGACGGGATCGAGCATCAGGGGCGGGAAACCGCCATCGCGCACGGCGGTCGCGATGATCTCACGCGCGAACGGGAACAACAGCCGCGGACATTCGATCATGATCAGCGGATGCAGGTTTTCCTGCGGCACGTTGACGATTCGGAACACGCCGGCATAGGCGAGCTCGAAGCTGAAGATCATCTGGCCGCCATTCTCGGCCTTGCCCTCAACATTCAACGTCACCTCGAATTCGTTCTCGGAGACGTTCTTGGCGCCAACATTGATCTGGATATTGATCTGGGGCGGCTGACCCTGCGGTGCGAGCGAGGCCGGCGCGTTCGGATTCTCGAACGAAAGGTCCTTGGTGTACTGCGCCAGCACGTTGAGCTGGGGTGGTGCGCCTGCCCCGGGAGGGGTGCCGTTGCCGTTAGTCATCAATACTCTCCTGGAAAAGGGCCGACGTCGGGGCGAGTGGCTATCATAGCCCCGCCTGCCTCCACAAGGATGACCATGGCGCCGCGAGGGCTGTTGTTTGCCCTTTCCCTGCCGGAAAGCTTAACGGCGCTTAGGAAATACCGACCCTTATCGCCCCAAGTGGTACCTTAAACGATTGAATATGCGCGATTTCCGGACTGGATCGGATTTCCCCTCGCTGGCAAAACGCGCTACAATTCGTCACTCCAAGACGCCATTGGCCGGGCAAGATTTCGTGCCTACATCCTACGGACTTGAATCGGTGATGTAGTGTTGAGCCGTCCCCAGAAGGCGGGAACGCGGTAGCGCCGGACCCGTTACCGGCAAGGACCAGAAAGCGGAACCAGACGTGGATATCTACACCATTATCTTCCTGGCATTGGCGGTTTTCATTTTCATCCGCCTGCGGAATGTGCTCGGGCAGCGGACCGGCGGCGAACGGCCGCCGTTCGACCGCGCGGCGCGCAACACCGTCTCGGGCGCGCCGGATCCCAATGTCGTTCCGATTCCGGGCAAGGTGATCGACCAGGCGCCGCTGGCGCCGACTGCCGAAGTCACAACCCCGACCGACCGCTGGAAAGGCGTGGCCGAGACCGGCACGCCGCTGGCGCAGGGTCTCGACGCGATCGTGGTGCAGGACTCCTCTTTCGACCCCAAGCATTTCCTCTCCGGCGCGCGCAGCGCCTATGAGATGATCGTGCTCGCTTTCGCCAACGGCGACCGCCGCGCGCTCCGCGACCTGTTGTCGTCGGAGGTCTTCGACAGCTTCGATGCCGTCATCAAGGATCGCGAGAAGCACGAGCAGAAGACCGAGACGCGCTTCGTCTCGATCGACAAAGCCGAGCTGGTGGGCGCCGAGATGCGTGACCGCGCGGCACAACTCACCGTTCGTTTTGTGTCGCAGATGATTTCGGTCACCCGCGACAAGGCCGGCACGATTGTCGATGGCAATCCGGACAAGGTGGCCGACATCACCGATGTCTGGACCTTTGCCCGCGACATCACCTCACGCGATCCGAACTGGAAGCTGGTTGGCACGGGAAGCGCGCACTGATGTTGCACGTCTGAAGCGATGCATCGCGGTGCTCTGTGTCGCCGCGATCGGGCAATCGCTGATGCCGTTCGTGGTCCTCGCCGCCCACCGCTGGCGCTCCCATCCGCCGGCCGCGCGACATCTCGCCCAGCGCGCCCTGCCCTATCCCCGGCTCGAGCTTCCCTTCGAGATCAGCGGCAGCCAGTATTTTCCCCTCCCCTGGTCCGACGTTCCCGGCTGGAACGACGACGACCAACTCGCTGCCTACCGGACGTTTCGAGCGAGCTGCAAATCGATAGCGGCGCAACGCGGTGCGCTGCCGGATTCGCGAGCTCTGGGCACGACGCTGCGCGAGCCGTGCCGCGCCGCCCGTGCGACCGAGATTTCCGACGGCGTCAAGGCGCGGGCGTTCTTCGAGCAGAATTTCGTGCCGCTGGAGATCTCGCGGCTCGGCCAGGACGCCGGCTTCGTCACCGGCTATTACGAGCCGGTGATCGAAGGATCGCGGGTGCAGACCGACGTCTACAACGTGCCGGTCTATCGCCGTCCGTCCAACCTGTTCATGCGCGGCTATTCGCAGGCCTCGCCCGATCTCCCCAACAAGGGTCCGGTGTACCGCAAGATCGGCCGGCGCAAGCTCGTCCCCTATTACGACCGTGGCCAGATCGAGGACGGTGTGCTTGCCGGCCGCGGCATCGAAATCTGCTGGGTCAAGGACCAGACCGATCTGTTGTTCGCGCAGATCCAGGGCTCCGCGCGAGTCAGTCTGCCTGACGGCTCGACCCTGCGCATCAATTACGATTCCTATAATGGCTATCCCTTCACGGCGGTCGGGCGCATCCTGGTCGAGCGCGGCGTCTTCTCGAAAGAGGAGATTTCAATGCAGAAGATCCGGGAATGGATGGAAGCCAATCCGGAAGGCGCCAAGGAATTGCGGCGGCAGAACCGCTCTTATGTGTTCTTCCGCGAGGTGCAACTCTCCGACAAGGACGAGGCGATCGGTGCCCAGGGCATTCCGCTGACGCCGGGCCGCTCGATCGCGGTCGACAAGTCGCTGCATGTCTATGGCACGCCGTTCTTCATCGCCGGCGAATTGCCGATCGAGTCGGAACGATCGAAAACGCCGTTCCATCGGCTGATGATTGCGCAGGATACGGGTTCGGCGATCGTCGGACCCGCGCGCGCCGACCTCTATTTCGGCGCCGGCAAGGATGCCGGCAAGGTTGCCGGCCGGCTCAAGAGCAACATGCGTTTTGTGATGCTGGTGCCGAGGAGCCTTGATCCCGTTGCGCGCGGTCGGAAACTCCCAGTGCCGGACGCGCGGCCGTCCGAGCAGATCGCAAAGCTCTTTCCGCAGATGCCGCCCGCGAAGGACCAGCGGGCCGCAGCGACTGCGTCGTCCTCAACGGTGGGGCAGACCGCAAACGCCGCCGCCACCACGGTGCCGTTGCCCGCAGAGCGTCCGAAGACCGCGCCGGCCGCAGAAGTGCATCACGGCCGCGAGCCGCGACACATCCGCCATCCATGAAGCGGCCCTCGTCGTTCTCCAGGCCGGAGCTGCCGGTCCCGCCGCGCAAGCGTCACTTGAGCGAGGAAGAGCGCACGCTCTGGGAGAGCGTCGCGCGTCAAGTCAAGCCGCTGCGGAAGAAGGCGCGGGTCGCCAAGCCGATGGTCGCGCCGGTCGCCGAGCCGCATGCGGCAAGGCCGATGGTCGCGCCGCGGCCGATAGTGCCGATGCCGGTGCCCAAGCCGAGCAAGCCCGCCACGCCGCCCTTGGCGCCGATTGGACGGAAAGAGCGCTCGCGGCTGTCGCGCGGCCGCAGCGAGATCGACGCGCGGCTCGATCTGCATGGCATGACCCAGACCCGCGCGCATCGCGCGCTGCTTGGTTTCCTGCAGCGCGCTCACCATGACGGCCTCACCTTCGTGCTGATCATCACCGGCAAGGGTAAGGTCGGCGGCAGCGAAGCCGAACGCGGTGTGCTGCGCCGTCAGGTGCCGCAATGGCTGAGCCTGCCGGAATTCCGTGCGCTGGTGGTGGGTTTTGAAGAGGCGCATATCGGCCATGGCGGCGAAGGCGCGCTCTATGTACGGGTCAGGCGGGCGCGCAGCTAAAGAGCATGATCCCGGTTTTCCGCAAGGCATGCCCTCGGGCTCGACACGAGGGATCATGCTCAATCTAAAAGGGCCGGACGATCCCCACCGTGGGACGATGAAACTATAGCTATCGCGGGATAGCCGGCAGAAACTACAGGATAAACCGGCTCAGATCGGCGTTCTTGGCGAGGTCGCCGACATGCTTCTGCACATAGGCGGCGTCGACCTGGACGGTCTCGCCGTTGCGGTCGGGCGCGGTGAAGGAGATGTCGTCCAGCACCCGCTCCATTACCGTCTGCAGCCGCCGCGCGCCGATATTCTCCACCGTGGAGTTGACCGCCACCGCGACGTCGGCGAGCGCATCGATCGCGCTGTCGGTGATGTCGAGCGTCACGCCCTCGGTCTTCATCAGCGCCACATATTGCTTGATCAGCGACGCCTCAGGCTCGGTCAGGATGCGGCGCATGTCGTCGCGGGTCAAAGCCTGCAGTTCGACCCGGATCGGAAGGCGGCCCTGCAATTCCGGCAGAAGGTCCGAAGGCTTGGCGATATGGAACGCGCCGGAGGCGATGAAGAGAATATGATCGGTCTTGACCGCGCCATGCTTGGTCGTGACCGTGGTGCCTTCGATCAGCGGCAGCAGGTCGCGCTGCACGCCTTCGCGGGAAACGTCGCCGCCGACGCGGCCGTCGCGGACGCAAATCTTGTCGATCTCGTCGAGGAACACGATGCCGTTGTTCTCGACGGCATGGATCGCTTCCTGCGTCAGCTGGTCATTGTCGAGCAACTTGTCGGATTCCTCGTTGACAAGGATCTCGTGCGAGCCCTCGACCGTCAGCCGGCGCGTCTTGGTGCGTCCGCCGAGCTTGCCGAAGATGTCGCCGATCGAGACCGCGCCCATCTGCGCGCCCGGCATGCCCGGGATTTCGAACATCGGAAAGCCGCCGGACGATTGCGTCTCGATCTCGATTTCCTTGTCATTGAGCTCGCCGGCGCGAAGTTTCCGCCGGAAGGAGTCGCGCGTCGCGGCGGACGAATTGGGGCCGACCAGGGCATCCAGCACCCGCTCTTCGGCCGCAAGCTGGGCGCGCGCCTGCACATCCTTGCGCTTGCGCTCACGCACCTGGATGATCGCGACCTCGACGATGTCGCGGATGATCTGCTCGACGTCGCGGCCAACATAGCCGACCTCGGTGAATTTGGTGGCTTCGACCTTGAGAAACGGCGCGCTCGCGAGCTTGGCCAGCCGCCGTGCGATCTCGGTCTTGCCGACGCCGGTCGGGCCGATCATCAGGATATTCTTCGGCAGCACCTCCTCGCGCAACCCGCCGTTGAGCTGCTGCCGCCGCCAGCGGTTGCGCAGCGCGATGGAGACGGCGCGCTTGGCTTCGGCCTGGCCGACGATGAAGCGGTCGAGTTCGGAGACGATTTCGCGGGGGGAGAAGTCTGTCATGGGCTCTAGCTAAGATTGGACGACGGTCGGGACAAGCCACACCAATTGCGGATCATCAACAGCGCGGGTCCGTCTGGTGTGTCAACCAGACGATCGCGCTCAAAGCCCGCTTTTTCATAGGCCCGTACTGCGCGGGTATTTTCGGGATCGGGATCGGTCACGACGCGCGGCGTATCTTTCTTTAGCAACTCGTCGACAAAATCGCGGATGAATTTTGACCCATGCCCGCGGCCGATCAACTCAGGCTCGCCGATGAACTGGTCGATGCCGCGCGTCTGCGCCGGCTGCGCGCCAAATCCCTGGTTCCAGGTCGAGAGCCGGTAGCACTGGATATAGGCGAACGGCCGGCCGCCAAGCGCGACGACGAATTGGTCCATATCGGGATGATCGAGATCACCGCTCACCAGTTGATATTGCTCATCCGGCTCGCCCCACCAGCGCACGACGTCAGGCGTCTCGAGCCAGCGCCGGACCATGGGAAGATCGTCACGCGACATCGGACGAAAGGCGTAGGCCGGCGGCATGCTTAGCTCGAGGGCAGGGTCTCGATGGTGAGGTTGCGATTCGTGAAGACACAGATGTCGGCGGCGATGTCGAGCGAGCGCCGGACGATCGTCTCCGCATCCTTGTCGGAATCGATCAGGGCGCGGGCGGCGGCAAGCGCATAATTGCCGCCCGAGCCGATCGCCATCACACCGGCTTCCGGCTCCAGCACGTCGCCGGTTCCGGTCAGCACCAGCGATACGTCCTTGTCGGCGACGATCATCATGGCTTCGAGCCGCCGCAGATAGCGGTCGGTGCGCCAGTCCTTGGCGAGTTCGACGCAGGCGCGCGTGAGCTGGCCGGGATATTGCTCGAGCTTGCCCTCCAGCCGCTCGAACAGGGTGAAGGCGT
>Ga0153954_1000750_pt1 | contig 22482 bp, 20 predicted proteins | sample TSFL038MetaG_FD_102277 | JGI IMG/M metagenome (GOLD analysis project Ga0153954, IMG submission 102277) | Attine ant fungus gardens microbial communities from Florida, USA - TSFL038 MetaG | ecosystem: Host-associated > Fungi > Mycelium > Unclassified | place: USA: Florida, Wekiwa Springs State... | reverse complement strand
GCTGCATTCGTCGAGGATGCCGAGCAGGAAATCGCGGCCGCCCGGCGCGGCCACGATGACGCCGACGGGCGCGCGCATCAGGCTGGTCGAGGCGGCGATCGAAGCGAGGAACACCCACTTCTCCCACATGTCCCGCACGACATGTTCGCTCGGCAGCGCGCCGTCGACGCTGGAGAAGATTTCCGCGATGGCGCGAACGCGGTCGCTCGTCTTGCCGTCGCGCTCGCCGAAATTCAGCGACTGCATCGGTTGCAGATGCACCACCTCGCGCTTTTCGTTCAGCGTGACCGCGATCGCGCAGAGGCCGCCGAGCACGCGGTCGCGACCGAACTTCTGGTCGAGCGCGTCGAGATGCAGCATGCCGTTGAGCATCGGGATGATCGAGGTTTGCGATCCTACCGCCGGCGCGAAGGATTTGATGGCGTCGTCGAGGTCGTAGGCCTTGCAGCTGAGCAGCACGACGTCGAACTTGTCGTTGATGGTGTCGGCCTGCACGGTCGGCGGATTCTTCAGCGTGACGTCGCCATTGGGGCTCTTGATCACGAGGCCCGCGGACGCGAGCTCGCCGGCGCGCCTGGGCCGCACCAGGAACGTAACGTCGCGGCCGGCCTGCAGCATCCTGCCGCCGAAATATCCGCCAATCGCACCGGCACCGACCACGAGGACACGCATGGTTTGAACTCCTTTGTTGTTATTGGATGAGCGAATAGCGAGTGGCGAATGGCGAGCAGAGGTGAACAATACTATTCGCTACTCCCTCTTCGCCATCCGCTTCTCTACCACTTTTCACCAAACGGACGGATTTCCATCTCGAAGGTCCAGGCGCTCTTCGGCTGCTGGTATAGCTGCCAATAGGCGCCGGCAACCGATGCCGGCGGCATCAACAGATCGGGATTGTCGAGCGCTTCCTTGCCCCAGATCTGCGCGCGCCGCTCGCGCACCCACGCGGTGTCGACGCCGGAATCGATGATGAGATGCGCGACATGGATGTTCTTCGGCCCCAACTCGCGCGCCATGGATTGCGCCACCGCGCGCAGGCCGAATTTGGCGCTGGCAAAGGCGGCGTAGCCGCTGCCACCGCGCAGGCTCGCAGTCGCGCCGGTGAAGAAGATGTTGCCCCGGCCGCGCGGCAGCATCAGCCGTGCCGCCTCGCGGCCGGCGATAAAGCCGGAATAGCAGGCCATCTCCCAGACCTTGCGGAACACGCGCTCGGTCGTGTCCAGGATCGGAAAGTTGACGTTGGCGCCGATATTGAAGATGCAGACCTCCAGCGGCGCGTGCTTGTCGGCGTCGCTCAGGAAGGCGGTGGTCTCTTCCTCTTTCCGCGCATCCAGCGAGCGGCCGAAGATGGTGCCGCCCGAGGCTTCGATTTCCTTCACCAGCGGCTCGAGTTTCTCGCCGTTGCGCCGGCCGGCGAAGATCGTGAATCCCTCCGCGGCGAATGTCTTCGCGATCTCGGCGCCGATGTAGTCGCCGGCGCCGATCACCGCGACGGTGGCGTTACGTTTTTGCATTGATCTCTCCGCTCTCTCCCACCGTCATTCCGGGATGGTCCGAAGGACCAGACCTCAGATGCGCAATTGCGCATCGGGGAATCTCGAGATCCCGGGTTCGCTCATTTCATTCGCGCCCCGGGATGACGCCGCGTTGCGGCGTCATTTGCCCGATACCAGCTCCTCGACGTCGCGCAGCTGCTCCTTGCCGAAAAAAATCTCCTTGCCGACAAAGAAGGTCGGCGAGCCGAAGGCGCCGCGCTCGACCGCGGATTGGGTGTTTGCGAGCAGCTTGGCCTTCACATCCGGCTCCTGCGCGCGCGCCAGCAGCTTTGCGCCATCAAGGCCGGAAGACCCCAGCGCCCTGGCCGCGACTTCCGGATCGTCCATCTTCTTCGGCTCGCGCCACATGTGGTGGAACGCGGCCTCGACATATGTCTCGAACACGCCTTCGAGCTGGGCGGCGATCGCCGCGCGCATCAGGTTCAGCGTGTTGACGGGAAAGAACGGATTCCAGACATAGGGCTGGACCTTGAATCGCTTAATGAAGCGCTCGGTCTCGAGCTTCATGAATTCCGGCTTGTTCTTGACGCCGGCCAGCGTCTCGGCCGGCGATTTGTTGTTGGTGGCCTTGAAGATGCCGCCGAGCAGGATCGGCACATATTCGAATTTGACGTTCGCGCGCTTCTCGATCGCAGGGATCGCCTCATGGCTGAGAAACGCGTTCGGGCTGCCGAAATCGAACAGGAATTGCGGATCGGTGGTCAAGGCGGCCCTCCCTCGGCCTGGTGGTTGATATGATTATTATCATTCAACCAGCCTGGGGAGTGGTGATCAAGCCATCAATTATCCGGCATGATCGGCATAGGCCAGCTTCACGACATGGTCGCGAATATCGGCCGGCCAGGACGCGATCCGGCCGACAAACTTCCGCCGGTCATCGGCAAACAAGGCGCGCGAAGCCTCCTCGAAATGCGGCAGGTTGCCGGCCATCGCCGACATGAAGTGATAGGCGGCGTCGCGCGCCGCGCGCTGGCGATCTCGGTCGCCATTGGCACGGCGGGCCTCTTCCACGAGTTTGCGCAGCGCGACCGAGGCGCCGCCGGGTTGCGCATTGAGCCATTCCCAGTGTCGCGGCAACAGCGTCACCTCGCGTGCGACCACGCCGAGCCGGGGTCGGCCGCGGCCGCGGGGTTCACTGGCCCCGGGCTGGTCCGGGCCCGCGCCGCCCGGAGCGGGAAGCCGCGCCAGCACCTCCTCATTGCTGCCGCGCAGATCGAGATCGATGGCGCGGCCGGTCAAGTCGCTGAAAATCGCGATAGGACTGGCGCTGGGCCGCGTGACGGCTTTGATTGCCAGGGCGATCTCGGCAAGCGGGCCGGTCGCCAGCCGCCGCTGGCCTTCGAACGCGGTAAAAGTTTCGGTCATGGGATGCTCCGTTCGACGCAAATAATACCCGGATATAATTACAGGTCAATATTACCCGGGTAAATAATTCCGCGACGGCACGACCTTTCGCCGTGTCGCTAACGCCCGAAATGCCTGTTACGGAACGCGGTTGCTGCTCAAGGCCGGGGAACATCCATGTTGAGGGTTCATCATCTGAACAATTCGCGCTCGCAGCGCGTGCTGTGGCTGCTTGAAGAGCTCGGCGTGGCTTATGAGATCGTGCGCTATCAGCGCGAGGGCGATATGCGTGCGCCGAAGGAATTGCGCGCGATCCATCCGCTGGGCAAATCGCCCGTGATCACCGACAACGGCAACACCATCGCCGAGTCCGGTGCGATCATCGAATATCTCGTGGAGACCTACGGCAATGGCCGCTTCATCCCGCCGCCAAAGACGCCAGAGCGGCTGCGCTACACCTATTGGTTGCACTATGCCGAAGGCTCGGCGATGCCGCCGCTATTGTTGAAGCTGCTGTTCACGGTGATGCCAAGGCGCGCGCCGGGGTTGCTGCGGCCTCTGGTGCGCAAGGTCTCGTCGCAGGTGCTGACCGCGCTGGTCAATCCGCAGCTCAAGCAGCACATGGCGTTCTGGGAAGACGAGCTGAAGAGCCTATGGTTCGCCGGCGAGGAGTTCACCGCGGCCGATGTCCAGATGAGCTTTCCGCTCGAAGCCGCCGCCGCGCGCGCCGGCCTCGAGGACGGCCATCCCAAGGCGATGGCGTTCCTCGATCGCATCCATGCGCGTCCGGCCTACAAGCGCGCGCTGGAAAAGGGCGGCCCGTATCAGGTGGGGCGGTAGTTAGCACCAGACCTCAGATGCGCAATTGCGCATCGGGGAATCCCGAGATTCCGGATTCGCGCTTCGCGCGCTCCGGAACGACTTGCGTGTCTGTCATCGCGGCAATTCGACAAGCGGAAGCAATCGCGAGTCGGAGAGCGCCGCAGTTCGGTGTCCGATGCCGGCGAGATAGGCCTCCGCCACCGCGAAGGACATGAAAGCCCCTGTGCTCTTCTGACGGACAAGGAGCGCGCGATCCCAGCGCTCCTCCGCCGGTCCAATCAGAAACGGACCCCCCTCGCCGACAAACAGGAGATCGCCGCCGCTCTTCCTGAGCAGCGGCAGCGTGTGCGCGATGTAGCGGTCATACGCTTCGGCGCCTGTGATCGGCTCGGCCGGCGCCAGCTCCGGGTTGGCGGAATAGTCCGCGACCTCGCGAAAGCGGAGCAGGTTGAGCATGATCAGCTCGCCGGCAATGCCGCGCTGAACGAAAGCGCGGCCGGCGTCCCAGCTTGGTTCCAAATGGGCTGATGCCATCGTTTATCTCCTCGGCGCCACGGTCTGCTATTTATACCCGGATTTTATTTGCGAGGTCAATAATGCCCGGGTAAAATTCGGCCAGAATCGACGATTGGAGACCCGTCATGAAGGCCGAAGCCAGAAAACTCGTTATTGCCGCCTACAAGAAGCGCGCCAGCGTTGCCGGCATCTATGCCGTCCGCTGTGCTGCGAGCGGTGAGGTCTGGATCGGGCAGGCGCTCGACCTCGAGAAGATCAAGAACCGCATCTGGTTCTCGCTACGCCTGGGCAACCATCCAAATCCCGATCTCCAACGTGCCTGGTCGACACATGGCGAAGCTGGCCTTGCCTTCGAAACACTCGAGCGATTGGAGGAGGAGGAATTGCCTTACGTCAGGGACGCAATCCTGAAGGAGCGCGTCGCCTATTGGCGCGCCACGCTGAATGGATCGGCGGCGTAGCGCGTCAACGCTGGGTCGCCGCGATCACTTCCCTGATCAGCCTTGCCACGCCGCGGATATCGCCTTCGGGATCCACGGTATCACCCATGCGCACCACGACCATATGCTGGGAAGGAATGATCACGCAGCGCTGGCCGAGCAGGCCGGATGCGAAGAACGCGTCGCGTGGCATGCCCGAGCGGACGCGGCCTTTCGCGTTTGGATGGTCGCTGCGATTGGTGAAGAAGCCTGCGCCATAATCCGTGTCGAGCGTGGCCGCGGCGGAATAATCAACCCAATCCTCATGCAGGATACGCTTGCCGCCGAGCATGCCGTCGTTGAGATAGAGCAGACCGAAGCGCGCCCAGTCACGCGCGCTGGCGAGCATGTTGGCCGATCCCTGCAGCGTGCCCGACGGGTCGAACTCGATCGTGACCCTGCGCATGCCAAGTGGATTGAACAGCTCGCGCCAAGCGAAGGCGAGCGTCTGCTCTGGTCTGCCGACGGCATCGCGGATGATTCGCGCCAGGATCTGCGTTGTTGCGCTCGAATAGGCCCACCGCGTTCCCGGCGCAGCGATCAGCGGCGCCTTCACGGCGAAGGCCGCCATGTCGCGATAGAGATACATCTGGCTGGACGCGTCAAAGCCGGAATTGTCTTCATCGAGCGCGAGGCCCGAGGTCATGCGCATGAGATGGCCGACCTCGATCTTGCGGCGCGGATCGTCCGTGCCGTGCCATTCACCGATCGGCGCCGGCAGCGACGGCGAGGTGAGGCCTTGCTGGGTCATGATGCCGAGCAGCGCATTGATCATCGCTTTGGTCATGGAGAAGCTCGGCAGCGGCGTGTCGATGCCGATGCCCGGCGCATAGCGCTCGGCGATGACGCGGCCGTCGCGCACCACGACCACCGCCTTGGTCCTTCGAAACGGCGGCGCGGCCGGTTCCTCGAAGGCGTGATCGAGTGCGGCCGTCAGCATCGGATCGGTCGGCTCGACCAATGCGGGGCCAGCGATCTCAGGCAATAGCGGCGGGGTCTTCGGCGCTCTCAGCGCTTCGATATCCGCCCTGAGCAGATAGGGCTCTTTGGCTCCGTGCACGGGCACGCAGCCGAAGCCGTCATGGAACACCATGCGGGCCGGGAACAGACCGACGGCCGACACGTCGACGGCTTGGGCGACGCGGTCGATCCGGTAACGCAGCACGCGCCGCAAGCGGCGAATGCCAGGGCGCTCCACGGTCTCATCGAAGACTGTCTTGGGATCGAGGCCCGAGACGAAGGTCTTGGCGCAAAGCGCTTCGGCGACCGCCACTGTCCCGGTGCGGATCGCGCGGTCGGGCCGATAGATCAGGCTCAACGCGACCGGCGCGGCCACGATCAGCACGCCCGCGACGATCAGCAACCTGCGCCAGATCACGGATGCCCCATGCTCGATTCTTGTTTGCGTATGGTCTCTCCGGAAGACCGCAACACACTAGCTCGACTTCTGCGCCGAACCCGCCGAGGGCAGCGCCTGCACGGTGACGCCGGGCGGCGGCACATCATCATCGGGCACGAAAAAATCCGACATCAGCGGCACCGACGGGTCGACGCGGTAGCGGTCGAAATCGCGCACGCCGGCGGCATAGAGCAGTTTGTCGTCGATGCAGAAGTTTCCGGTGAACTCGCGCGACGGTCTGGTGAAGATGGCATGGGCGGCATCGCCCATGATCTCGGGCGTGCGGCTGGCGCGCATCATGGCGTCGCCCCCCAAGAGATTGCCGACCGCGGCGGTCGCGATCGTGGTGCGTGGCCACAGCGCATTGACGGCGATGCCGGCGCCGCGCAGCTCCGCCGACAGTCCGAGCACGCAGATGCTCATGCCGAATTTTGCCAGCGAATAGGCGGTCGAATGCTCGAACCATTTCGGCTTCATGTCGAGCGGCGGCGACAGCATCAGGATGTGCGGATTGGCGGCCTTCTTCAGATGCGGGATGCAGTATTTCGACACCATGAAGGTGCCGCGGGTGTTGATGCCCATCATCAGGTCGAACCGCTTCATGTCGGTCGCCTGCGAATTGGTGAGGCTGATCGCGCTGGCATTGTTGACGCAGATGTCGATGCCGCCGAATTCGGCAACCGTCTGCTCGATCGCGGCGATCACCTGGGCCTCGTCGCGGATGTCGCAGACCAGCGGCAACGCCTTGCCGCCGGCGGCGCTGATCTCGTCGGCCGCGGTGTAGATCGTGCCTTTCAGCTTCGGATGCGGCTCGGTGGTCTTGGCCGCGATGGCGATATTGGCGCCGTCGCGCGCGGCGCGTAGCGCGATCGCAAGTCCGATGCCGCGGCTCGCACCCGAGATAAACAGCGTCCTGCCCTTCAACGAAGTCATCGCCCGAACTCCCCATCAACCATCCGCATATAGCACGCGGCCGCGGGTTTCCGGCAGTGCGAAGGCGGCGAGGAAGAACACGGCATAGGCCGCAACCGCAAAGATCGCGATCGCATTCGCAAGCGACGTCGTGGTCGAAAGCCAGCCCACCAGGAACGGGAACAGCGCGCCGATGCCACGGCCGAAATTGTAGCAAAATCCCTGGCCCGAGCCACGCAGCCGGGTTGGATAGAGCTCGGTCAGAAATGCGCCCATGCCGGAGAAGTAGCCGGACGCGAAGAAGCCGAGCGGGAAACCCAGCACCCAGAGGATGTCATTGGTCAGAGGCAGCTGCGTATAGAGCAGCACCACGGCGATGGCGCCGAGCGAGAAGATCAGGAACAGGTTGCGTCGGCCGATGCGGTCGGCGAGCCACGCGCCAACGAGATAGCCGATGAAGGAGCCGATGATCAGCGTGGCGAGATAGCCGGTCGAGCCGACGATCGAAAGGTGACGCTCCTTGGTCAGGAACTGCGGCACCCAGAAGGTGACGGCGTAATAGCCGCCCTGCATTCCCGTTCCGAGCAGCGATGCCAGGATCGTGGTCTTCAGGATCGGGCCTGAAAATATCTCCCACAGCGCCGGGCGGTCGCCGCTGGCGGCGAGCTTGGCCTGCGTCTGTGCGGCGATCTCGGGCTCGGTGACGTAACGCCTCAGATAGAATACGAGCAGCGCCGGCAGCGCGCCGATCGCGAACATCCAGCGCCAGGCCGCCTCCGCCGGCATCAGCGAAAACAGGATGGCCTGGGCAATGACCGCGAGGCCCCAGCCGATCGCCCAGCCGGATTGCACCGATCCGACCGCGCGGCCGCGAAATTGTGGACGGATCGCTTCGCCCATCAGCACCGCGCCGGCGGCCCATTCGCCGCCGAAGCCGAAGCCAAGCAGCCCGCGGGCAATCAGGAGCTGGTCGAAACTCTGCACGAACGCGCAAACCAGCGAGAAGAACGAGAACCAGAGGATGGTGAACTGCAGCGTCCGGACCCGGCCGACGCGGTCGGCGAGATAGCCGCCGAGCCAGCCACCGACGGCAGACGAGAGCAGCGTCACCGTGCCGGCAAGGCCCGCGGCGCCGGCGTCGACCTTCCACACCGCGATGATGGTGCCGATGACGAGCGTATAGATCATGAAGTCCATGCCATCGAGCGTCCAGCCGCCGAAGCAGGACCAAAACGTATGGCGCTCCGGGCCATCCATGTCGCGATAGAACGCGAGCAGGCTGGTGTCTTCGATCGCAGCGGTTTCGATTCGATGTGAGGGCTCGGCCGTGGTCATGGCGCTCGTCTCCCGAAAGAGGTCTCTGCCCACCATCTGATATAGGGAGGGCGCTTCCGCTTTGCCCACCCTGCGATCCCGGTCTATTGCACCGCAGCTTCAGCGCCGCGCGTGCGCGGGTCGGGCGCGCCGAGCAATCCGTTGGCCGTCACAAAAATCGAATTGGCGGAGGAGTAGCCCATCGACTCCACCACCTTGTGACCTCTGGCGCGTAACGCCGCCAGAACGTCGTCGGGAAACCCGGGCTCGACCTTCACGTCGTCCGGCATCCACTGATGATGCAGCCTGGGTGCCGCGACTGCCGCTGCGACGTCCATGTGATAGTCGAGCACATTCACGATCACCTGCAGCACGGTCGAGATGATGCGGCTGCCGCCGGGGGAACCCGTCACCAGCACCACCTTGCCGTCCTTCAGCACGATGGTCGGCGACATCGAGGAGAGCGGCCGTTTGCCGGGCCCGGGCAGGTTGGCTTCATAGCCCACCAGGCCAAAGGCGTTGGAGGCGCCTGGTGCTGCGGTGAAATCGTCGAGCTCATTATTCAAGAGCACGCCGGTTCCGTCCGCGACCAGACCGACGCCATAGGAGAAGTTCAGCGTATAGGTGTTGCTGACGGCATTGCCCTGGCTGTCCACCACGGAATAATGCGTGGTGTTGTGGCCCTCGTGCGGCTGCATCGCCAGCACTTTTTCTGCAGGCGTCGCATGCTGCGGATCGATCTCGGCGCGGAGCTTCCCGGCATAGTCTTTCGCCAGCAGGATATTGGTCGGCGCATTGATGAAGGCGGGATCGCCGAGATAGCGCGCGCGATCGGCATAGCCGCGCTTCATGGCCTCGATCAACAGGTGCAGCGAGGCGGCCGAGCCTTGCTCGAGGTCGGCAAGCCGGAACCCTTCGAGAATGTTCAAGGTTTCGAGCAGCACGATGCCGCCGGATGACGGCAGCGGCATCGAGACGATATCGTAGCCGCGATAAGTGCCGCGCACCGGCGTGCGGACGATCGCCGAATAGGATTTCAAATCATCCGTCGTCATGATGCCGCCGGCCTCGCGCACGGCTTGCGCCAGCTTTTTGGCGACCGGGCCTTCATAGAAGCCGCGCGGACCTTGATCGGCGATCGCGGTCAGCGTGGCCGCAAGATCGGTCTGCACCAGCCTGTCGCCCTCGCGAAGCGACGTGCCGTCGGCGCGCGCGAAGATCCTTGCCGAGGATGGCCATTTGCCGAGCCGGCGATACCAGTCCGGCAGGGTGTCGGCCACATCGTCGGCGAGCACAAAGCCGTCGCGGGCGAGCTCGATCGACGGCTTCAGGATTTGCGCCAGCGTGAACTTGCCGGAGCCGTATTTCTCGAGTGCGAGCGCCAGGCCCGCGACGGTGCCGGGCACACCGATACCGAGTGCCGAATCGCGCGATTTGGCGCCATCGGGCTTGCCGTCGGGCCCAAGGAAGCTCTCCCGTGTCATGGCAGCGGGCGCGGTCTCGCGATAATCGATCGCGACGTCCTCGTTGCGGTCGGCGAGATGGACCACCATGAAGCCGCCGCCGCCGATATTGCCCGCGCGCGGGTAGGTGACGGCGAGCGCGAAGCCGGTGGCGACCGCCGCGTCGACGGCATTGCCGCCTTGTCGCAGGATGTCGGCGCCGATGGTTGCGGCGATCTTCTCCTGCGCGACCACCATGCCGTGCTCGGCGCGGATCGCATGAACGCTGCCGGCGGCCGGCGGCGCATAGGCGTCGCGGGCAAGAACACTCGCGGGCATGGCAAGCAGGAATGTGAGGGCCGCCAGGACATGGCGCCGCCGACCGGCAACCGACATCATCAAAACTGCACCGCGAGTTCAGTCAAAGCTGGCCGCAATGCTACAGGGCACACAGCGAATGCCAAAACGCGTCGGCGTGAACTCGGATGAAATTTTTGACGGCAATGGCCGCGATGCGGTCATGCGGGCGCGGCCTAAGCTTCCTGGAGCCTCGTTTCGGCGAATTCTGTTCCTTCTCCCCTTGCGGGAGAAGGTGGCGCGAAGCGCCGGATGAGGGGTTGTATCCGCGGGCGCGAAGAGGAGTATGCGGAGCCAGACCCCTCACCCGGATCGCTGCGCGATCCATTGCCGAAGCTTCGCTTCGGCGTTCGGTACCAGGCGAGTTTTGGTTATGGCGAGTTGCAATTTAAAAGCGATCGGGCTATGTGGCCGCACGTCTGCGCAGACGTTGGCTACTGCCAAGATGGAGGTGGTCCACATGACAATCTCCCTCAGGGTTGACTACCGGTTGGTGATTGCGCTCGTCGCAATGTGGCTGGGGTCATAACCCCAACCCCTTAGAGGAGGAAGGGTAATGCCGTCTCACCCGAGACGGCTGCCTTTCTCTTAGACCACTTGCGTGATCTGTCGCTGTTGGTGCGCTTCGATTATCTCCACAACGTCGGTCATTTCCCAGAGCCGATCGGTGATGCCAGCGGCCATCGTCGGAGTGGTCTTGAGCGTCTGATGGATGCGCACGAAGTTGTAGAACATGGCGTGCAACGCGACCGCGCATGCATGGCTTTCGATCTTAGAGAGACCATTAGTAAGACGCGTGAAGCGGCGCATCGACGTACGCATCGTCAAGTTCTGGCGTTCCACAAACGACGTGCTGATATGAGCCGGATCAGGATCGTCGATTGGCGCCTTCTTTTCCACGCCGATGCATTCAGGCGGGCTACAGCGGCGCTCCGGCGACCGGGAGTTATCTGCACCATAAATCTTGACCAGTTGTGCGTAATCGATGCCGCCGCCGAATGTGTCGCTAACGGCCTTGAGATGCGCGCGACGTCCGTCGCAGGTTAGCTGAACACGGTTGGCGAATCGCTCGGCAAGATCGTTGATAAACTCGCGAGCCGATGCCAAACCACGATCCCCAACGTAAAAACTGCAAATCAGTTTGGTGTCGGTGTCCAAGGCGACCCAAGTCCACACATCGCTTGCGTCGCGAGCGGTAACCTTTGCCTTCGGCAGGTTCGCCGCCTTAACGCGAACGAAAGACCAAGTTTCGTCAACCTGAACGCGCTTGCACGACAGATGACGCAAAACGCGGTCCTGATAAGCGGCGCAGGCCGCGCCAGCATCAACGAGTAATTTTGTCACCGTATTTTTGCTGCATCCCGTGAGGTGCGCCACGGCACGGATCGATTGCCCCTCACAGAGAAGGTGAAGGACTTTGGCTCGTTCGCCGCGGGGAAGCCTGTTCATGACCCAGACTCCACGCCAATTTTTGATTTAGTCAAGCATAATGGTCAATTTAAGTACTTGTGTTAATCGCCGTTGACGTTTATATTCAAACGCGTTAACTGGCGAGGATGGACGTGGAATTCGAAGATAGCCGTCTTGCCTTGATCGAGACGACCAGAGCAGCCGAGACCCGGCTGCCCGTTTCCATCATCCGTTCCGCGCGCCGCAAACTGAATGAAATCCGGGCGGCACCGGACGAGCGAACCCTGAGGAATTGGAAAAGCCTTCACTATGAAAAACTGAAGGGAAACCGGAGCGATCAACGCTCTGTTCGTCTCAACCTTCAATGGCGTCTTGTTTTCCGGCTCGATGATACGTGCACGCCCAACAAGGTGACCATCATTTCAATTGAAGACTACCATTAAAAATCCGGGGGAAATGACATGGAAGAGATTCGAGTTTTTGTTGATCCACCTGGAGAGCACATCAAGGACGAGCTGGAAGCTCGCGGCTGGTCTCAGCGCGACCTTGCCTATGTTCTCGGAATGAAAGAGCAGCAGTTAAATCCGCTCCTATCTGGCAAGCACCGCATCACGCCTGATATGGCGCGTCTGCTCGGCGATGCTTTTGATGTACCTGCGGAGTTTTTTGCGAACCTACAGAAGCAGTATGATTTAGCGCTGGCCAAAAGTCCTGATCCAGCCGTGAAGCTTCGCGCTACATTGCAGGCCGTCTATCCCATCAGGGAAATGATTCGGCGCGGGTGGTTGGAAGAAAGCGATCCAGCCCTACTGGAATTGCAGGTGACGCGCTTCTTTGAAGCGCGCAGCATCAGTGACATTCCAAAGTTCGGTAACGATGACTCCGTTCCGGCCTTTGCGGCGAAGCGAACTCACTATGATGACGATCCTGCACCGCAGATCGCATGGCTTTATCGCGTTCGGCAAATTGCAAAGGGTATCAAGTGCAAGCCGTACAACGCCAATAAGCTACACGCCTCCCTGCTGCGATTACGCAGCCTGATAACCGATCCAGATTCAATTGGTCACGTCGTAGACATTCTAGCCGATGCTGGCGTGCGGCTAATTCTGGTCGAATGGCTGCCGGGCATGAAGGTTGATGGTGTCTGTACTTGGCTAGACGACGACTCGCCAGTGATCGGTCTTTCGACGCTTCATGACCGGCTTGATAACTTCTGGTTCGTGCTGAGGCATGAGATTGAGCACATCCTGTGTGGTCACGGGAAGGTGCGCGCCATCTTGGACAATCTCGAAGATTTTGAAGCCAACAGAGCGGCAAATATCGCGGCGGAGGAAGACGTAGCCAACGAGGCTGCCGCCGATTTTTGCATTCCGAAAGACAAGATGGATTCCTTCTTCGCTCGCAAGGAGCCTTATATAAGCGAACGAGATGTCATTGGTTTTGCCGCTCGCATGGAAGTGCACCCCGCGATTGTTGTCGGCCAGGTGCAACATCGCAGAAAGCTCAACGGCCACAGCAATCCATATGCGTTTCTCCGAAAATACCAAATCCCTGTGCGACGACTTCTAACCGACAAAGCCGTTACGGATGGCTGGGGAAGCGTGGCCCACGCTGTACTTTGAGGTGATAGAGATGGCGCGCAGAAGCACTCAACTGACGAACATTCTGGATCGTTACATTGATGAGGTCGACTCAGAGCCGACCGCTCTGGATGACGTTGTGGACTGGGCGCTAGCTCAAGGCCTCTTTCATCCCGAGCCACGCGATATTCGGAAGATATTCAAGGAAGCCCTTGCAGAAAGCCTGCGGCAGGAAAAGCGGTTTGACGGAAAGCGCTGGTATCGCGCCAAGCGATGTGTTCGCACCAATATCGGGGGTGTGCAGCTCAATCTCTGGGCCGATGTCGATAAAAACGCATCCTTCGGCTTCATGGAGAAGTCCGTAGCTCAGAGCAGGCGTTCTATGGTTGATGATGCCTATCAGCTCAAGATGGTTGTAGATCACTACAACGAGGTGCATCCCGAACAGAAGCCGTTGCAGTTGATCTTGGATCTAACTGAAGACGTGGCAGAACTTGAAGCAAGTAGCCGTCCCGACGACAAGGCGGCTTAGCTTTTCTTCCACCTGGCTTCGGCTGCGGTTCGCGCGATCTCTGAGCGCTGCTCTGGCGTAAGCTGTCTAGCGCGGGCAGGGCCGCCCTTCGATCCTCCAGCCCTGGCGCGCCTAGTGAAGCCGGTTTCATCAGGGTCGAGAGCTTCGCCAGTGGCGATGTCAATGATCGCCTTGGCGAGCTGGTTGGGATCGCGGGGGCGCCTGGGGATCATTCCAGCTCCCGCATCAGTTTTTCTATGTAATCGTCGACCACATCGGCGAAACCAAGTTGTGGCCCAGAAGCCACGTTGCGATGCGCTTGGACTACTCGTCGCACGTCATCTAGGGCAGTTTTTTGCCGAACCCGAGGGGTCGATTTTACCAACTCGCTGAGTGCATTCTCAGCCAGCGGAATCCCGTCAGACTCTCCCTTCAAAATGAGGGGGCGCAAAGTTTCAGTGCATTTTTGAACGTGGTCCATCACACACCAATATGCGATGTTGACTGTCACATTCCAGTCTACGCGGCTGCAAAAATCAAACTATCCCATTCCCGGCGTTCCTAGAAACGGCCGCCAGAGGCGGCCCACGCCTCTCCCACAAGGGGGGAGAGGTTGCCGCACTCAGCTCTAGTGCCGGAAATGCCGGACGCCGGTGAAGACCATCGCGATGTTGTGCTCGTCGGCGGCCTTGATCACCTCGTCATCGCGGATCGAGCCGCCCGGCTGGATCACCGCGGTCGCGCCGGCCTCGATGCAGGCGAGCATGCCGTCGGCAAACGGGAAGAAGGCGTCGGAGGCGACCACGGAGCCCTTCGTCAGCGGCTCGGCCAGCTTCAGCTCGGCCGCCGCATCCTGCGCCTTGCGCGCCGCGATCCGCGCGGAATCGACCCGGCTCATCTGGCCGGCGCCGATGCCGACGGTGGCGAGATCCTTGGCATAGACGATGGTGTTGGACTTCACGTGCTTGGCAACGCGGAAGGCGAAGATCAAATCGCGCATCTCCCGCTCGGTCGGCGCGCGCCTGGTCGCCACCTTCAGCACCATGTCGTCGACGACCGCATTGTCCCGGGTTTGCACCAACAGTCCGCCGGCAACGGTCTTCGCGGTGAGGCCGATTGCGCGCGGATCGGGCAATCCGCCCGTCAGCAACAACCGCAGATTCTTGCGGCCGGCGACGATCGCAATCGCTTCGTCGGTAGCATCCGGCGCGATGATCACCTCGGTGAAGATGCCGGTGACGGCGCGCGCGGTCTCGGCATCCAGCGTGCGGTTGAGCGCGATGATGCCGCCATAGGCCGAGGTGGAGTCGCAGGCGAGCGCGCTTCGATAGGCGCTCGCGAGATCCGGACCTTCGGCGACGCCGCAGGGGTTGGCATGCTTGACGATCACGCAGGCTGCAGTGCGCTTCGGGTCGAACTCCGCGACGCACTCGAAGGCCGCGTCGGTGTCGTTGATGTTGTTGTAGGACAGTTCCTTGCCCTGCAACTGGCGCAGCGTCGAGACGCCGGGCCGCCGGTCGGGCAGGCGATAGAACGCCGCCTTCTGGTGCGGGTTCTCGCCATAGCGCAGCGCCTGGATCAGCCTTCCGCCGAAGGCGCGGAAATCCGGCGCCTCGGTCTGCAATTCGCCTGCGAACCAATTCGAGATCGCGGCGTCATAGGCGGCGGTGCGCGCATAGGCCTTTGCCGCGAGCCGACGCCGCAGCAGCAAGCTGGTGGCGCCCTGGTTAGCTTTGAGCTCGTCGAGCACGGCCTGATAGTCGCTGGCCTCGACGACCACGGCGACATCATTGTGGTTCTTGGCCGCGGCGCGGATCATTGCCGGCCCGCCGATGTCGATATTCTCGATGCACTCCTCGAAGTCGGCGCCCTTCGCGACGGTCGCTTCGAACGGATAGAGGTTGACGACGAGAAGGTCGATCGGCGCAATGCCATGCGCCTTCATCGAGCTCGTGTGCGCGGCATTGTCGCGCATTGCGAGCAGTCCGCCATGCACCTTGGGATGCAGCGTCTTGACCCGGCCGTCCATCATCTCGGGAAAGCCGGTCAGTTCGGAGACGTCCTTGACCTTCAACCCGGCTTCCGCGATCGCCTTTGCGGTGCCGCCGGTCGAAACCAGTTCGACACCGTGGATCGCGAGCGCGCGGGCGAATTCGATCAGGCCGGATTTATCGGAAACGGAGAGCAGGGCGCGGGTAACGCGGCGGAATTGGTCGGTCATGGGCAAGATCCTCTGTGCGGGGAATACTTATGCCCAGGCGCGCGGCAGATATTCCCGCGCTTCCCGATGGTGCTCCATCCTAGGTCGCCAGTCGCGCGAGCGACGGCTGGTTAGCAGCTTCCGCCCACATTCACAACGCGAGATATGGCGAAGGAGTCATGCATCTCCCGCAGCAATTTCCCGACGGTAGCGGTTCCAACTCGCTGGCGTTGATCCGCGGGCACGTCGGCTGAGGGGTCGCCGGCGTATTACAGCGGCAATTCCGGCTCGCGGCGTGCGTTGCGGCGTGCGTTGGTCGTGGCTGGCGATGTGTTCGAGCGCATAAAGCTCCAGCGCACCGAGGAGGCGTGGCGGGCGTCCTGCTGGACCACGATCTGCGCGGTGCGGCGCGGGCCGTCATTGCCGGCCAGAAACACGCTGTCCTCGAGCTCGACCTTGTCGTCGAGCGCCTCGAACGTCCAGACGTCGCGGTTCGGCAGCACCAGCATCACGCTGCGTCCATCGGACAGCCGGCTCGCCTTCACCGATGGATGCAGGTGAAACCTGAGCGCGTAGCTGGTGTCGCTGCCCCTGATGCGCCCGCCGGGCGCGGGTGACACGGTGTCTTCGCCGTCGAGCCTGGTGCCGTCGGGCGCGACCATCAGCACCCGGCGATGGATCACGCCGAAGCGCGGGAGATAGCCGTCATGCGCGGTGGTCAGCAACTCGCCATTGTTGACCATCTCGCGAAAATTCTCCACGAGCTCCGGTCCGCTGACAACAGGCGCGCCGTGCAGAAATCGCTTCATCGCCGAGAGCTCGACGAACTGGCAGGACGAGGTTTCGGCAAATGTCAGGGTCGAATGCGCCGCCGTGCTGCGCGCAAAAGCGCGCCAATTGTCGCGGCCGGTGGCAGGCATGCCGCAATTGATGACAATGCGGCTCGGCCCCGATGAAAATTCCAACGACAGGCAGCCGGCGTGCGCTTCATGGCTGACATTCGGCGGCGGTGGGATGCCGGTGTCCATGATCACGGTCATGGCGCCGGCGTCGAGCCGCTGGAAGCCGGTATGCGGCATGCTCGACATCGGCGTGCCGTGGGTGTCGTCATAGGCGAGCAGGGTGGCGAGCAGGTCGGACGGCGTGCCGCTCATGCCGTTGAACAGCGCAATGGTGCCGTCGCCATGGCGGAAGAAGCGCAGCATCGGCATCATGCGGTCGATGGCGTTGAGCAGCGCCGGCGGCGGCGCGATGTTCCTTGCGGCAAAGGTCTGCCGCAGCGGCAGCAGGTCGATCAGAAGATCGATCAGCGCGCCGGGATTGCGCGAGAAGTGCCCGCCATCGGGCAGGATCTGACGCTGCAATTCGTCCGAGAGCTTGCGGCTGGCGCTGCGGATATGCCGCGCCTGGTTGGCAAGACAGAGCGAGGCATAGCACAACGCGATCAGCACCTGCAGCCGCGGCACGCCGTCGGGGACGTCGATCATCGTGAAGCGCAGGTAGCGGATTTCCCGCGCCAGCCCGCGCAGATAGCGGCGATAGAATTTGCTGTCGGTGTCGCCGAGCACCAGCGGCGCCTGCGACAACAGCGAGATCACCCGGCGCGAGAGCACATCGGCGCGGCGGCCGATCGGCCGCTTGTTGTTCGGATTCGAGATCCAGTCGTCGATCAGTGCGCGGGCATTGGCACGGGTCAGCGCGGTGTCGGCCGCGCGCAGGTGGCGCAGCCAGCCGAAGCCGAGCAGCGCGACCTCCCAATCCTCCGACGGCGGCTCGAGATCGAAGATCGAGCGGCCATGGCAGGTCACGATCTTGCCGGCGAAGACGAAGCGGCCGGCATAGATCTCGGCAGCTCGGGTGGCATCGGCCGTGCGCAGATCATGTGGCGCGATGATCAGCCGGTCGGTCCGGCCCGGCCACAGCCGCGACACCGCGACCGAGCTGCCGCTGGCGCGCGCCATCATGGTCCGTGCGAAACGGCCCATGATCAGGGTCGAAATGCGTCTGCGTTGAGCGACCGACACGCTTTGCCTTGAAGGGGAGAGGATCCTTACGAATCCTTTTAATCCGGAAACGTGAACGTGGCACCCTCTTGAAAGGGGGCGAATCAGCGGCTGCCCCGCAGAAATCCAGTGTAAAAATTCAGGATTTAACGAGTCTTGCGGCGTAGAATCCGTCCAGGCCGGCCAGCCGCGGGTCAGTATGGGGCAGATGGCAGGGCAGGGTGCGCAAATCGCCCTCGCCGTTGAGGACTTCGGTCAGGCCTGCGACCTCCGAGGCCGCGATCGGGGCGCGCTTCAGGCTGGATTCCGTCGACAGCAGCGCCGCGACCTGCGCTTCGCCCTCTTCCGGCTCCAGCGAACAGGTGCAGTAGACCAGTGTCCCGCCGGGCTTGAGCAGCGACACCGCTCTCTGCAACAGCCGTTTTTGCAAGGTGCCGAGCGCGGTGATGTCGGTTTCCTGCCGCAGCCACGCGACGTCGGGATGACGGCGGATGGTGCCGGTCGAGGTGCAGGGCGCATCGATCAGGATGCCGTCGAAGGCGCCACTCTCCCCGCTCTGCCATTCGGTCGCGTCGGCGACGACCGCTTCGGCTGAGAGCGAGAGCCGAGCGAGATTGTCCTTCAGCCGCGCAACGCGCGCAGGCGACCGATCGAGCGCGATGACATGCGCGCCTGCCTGCGCGATCTGCGCGGTCTTGCCGCCCGGCGCTGCGCAGAAATCGACGATGGTCTTGCCCTTGACGTCGCCGAACAGCCGCGCCGGCAGTGCGGCGGCGGCGTCCTGCACCCACCATTGTCCTTCGGCAAAACCGGGCAGTATGGTCACCGAGCCCTGCAGCAGCGTGCGCACGGTTCCGGTCTGCAGCAATTCGCCGTGCAGCCGCGTCGCCCATTGCGCGGCATCAGATTTCACAGTGAGGTCAAGCGACGGCTCGTGGCCGATCGCGAGCGCCATTTGTCTTGCGGTGGCCTCGCCGTAATGCGCGATCCAGCGCTTCAACAGCCAGGGCGGAATATCGAGGGTCTCGTTCTTGACGTCGTCGACAATGCCGGCGCCCTCGCGTGCACAGCGGCGCAGCACGGCGTTGACGAGGCCGGCATATTTCGCGGCCCGCCGGTCGGACTGCACCAGCCGCACCGAGAGATCGACGGCGGCGTGATCGGGTACATCCATCCAGAGGATCTGCGCGGCTCCGATCAACAATGCGCTTTGCGCGCGCGGCGCGTCCGCTGGGATGCCACGATCGAGCAGTCGCGATAACAGATGGCCGAGCGTGCCAAGCCGTCGCAAAATTGTCGCAACCAGCCGGCGCATCAGCGCGCGGTCGCGGTCGGCAAGTGCCTTCAATCCGGGATGGGCGGCGGCCCCGTCGAGCTGATCGTCGAGCGTGCGGTGCTTGTGCAGGACGCCGTCCAATATATCGGCGGCGATCCGCCGTGCCGCGAGGCCAGGCGCTTCAGCGGGGCGAGCTAGTCTTTGAGACGGCATGCGAAAACGTTAACCCGGAGGGAAAGGCAATTCCGCAAGCTGTTCGGGGCATGCCATTAAATAACCGCCCCACCTCTGCCATGCGAATATGCCAAATGTAAGAATCCCACTTGGCTTTTTCATCCGCAGGCACGATCTGTTGAGAACACTGGTTCCAGAGAAGGAAGGTTGGCAATGAGTGACCATGTCTCGGAGGCCAAGCCTGCTGCTCACCAACAGTCTGCTCAACAACAGCCTGCTCACGAACGCAAGCAGCTTTCGCCGGCGGCGCAGCGCGCGCTCGCCGAGGCGGAAGCGCGCCGCCAAGCCGCGGCGGCCAATGCCAAGCCGATGCCGAAGGAATTTCACGGCCCCAAGGGGCCGGAGCCGACGCGCTACGGCGATTGGGAGAACAAGGGCATCGCGTCGGATTTCTGAGACTAAAAGAGCCGCGCTTTTTCGCGCGGCTTTTTATTGTCGTCATTCCGGGATGGTGCGCAAGCACCAGACCCGGAATCTCGAGATTCCGGGTTCGATGCTAACGCGCCATCCCGGAATGACGCGCGCTGGTATCAGCGCGTCACCACGACCTTGGTGCCCACCGACACGCGGCTGTAGAGATCGGTGATGTCCGGGTTCAGCATGCGGATGCAGCCATAGGAGACGAAGCCGCCGACCGAGTTCGGGACGTTGGTGCCGTGGATGGCGTATTCGCCGCCGGCCAGCGTCATTGCCGCGACGCCCATCGGATTGTGCGGCGAGCCGCCGGGAATCACGTCCGGAATGCTCGGCTTGTCGTGCTTGACGTCGGCAGGCGGTGACCAGGCCGGGTTGCGGTACTTGCCGTCGATCCGGGTCACGCCGGCCCACTGCTTGCCGGATTTGCCGACGCCGACGGGATAGCGCATCGCGTGGCCGTCATCGAGAATCAGGTACAAATGACGCTCGTTGGTCTTCACCACGATGGTTCCGGGGATGTATTCGGCGCCGTGAACCGCGACCAGTTCCGGCCGCGCTTGCGCCGCATTTGTTGCCAGGAGACCCGCCCCGATGCTGGTCGCCAGCACCACCGCAATCCGCGTCCACATCGATCTTCTCCGCTCCGCCTGCCCTGCCAAAGGGTGCCAACTTCGCTCAACTGGCCGAAATACCGGCCCGCCCACGCATTCTTAACCGCATCCGTAAACCGGATGGTTTCCACAGGGGCCGTCGAGCTTGCTTCAGGCAGGGGGAGAAGAGAAAAAGTTGCAACTAAAGTAAATGACTTGAAAACAACACCCGCCGGAAAACCGCCGCAGAGTGGCCACAAGTTTTTGACGTTTGCGTGAAGCAGATGTGACTGAACGCGGGTGGTCAAATAACGGGCCGTCATTCCGGGGCCCGCGAAGCGGGAACCCGGAATCTCGAGATTGTGGAACGAGATTCCGGGTTCGATGCTTCGCATCGCCCCGGAATGACGGGATAAGCCGCGCCCAGCGAAACCCCTAAGCCTGCGTCTGCTTCCGGTTCTGCCGGTTCTTGACGAGATCATCGACCACCGCGGGATCGGCCAAGGTCGAGGTATCGCCGAGGCTACCCGGCTCGTCCTCGGCGATCTTGCGCAGGATGCGGCGCATGATCTTGCCGGAGCGCGTCTTCGGCAGGCCCGGCGCGAACTGGATCTGGTCGGGCGAGGCGATCGGGCCGATGTCCTTGCGCACCCAGGCCACCAGCTCCTTGCGCAGCTCTTCGGTCGGTTCGGTACCGGCCATCAGGGTGACATAGGCATAGATGCCCTGGCCCTTGATGTCGTGGGGGTAACCGACGACGGCGGCTTCCGACACCTTGGCATGCGCGACCAGCGAGCTCTCGACTTCGGCCGTGCCCATGCGATGGCCGGAGACGTTGATGACGTCGTCGACGCGGCCGGTAATCCAGTAATAGCCATCGGCGTCGCGGCGGCAGCCGTCGCCGGTGAAATACTTGCCCTTGTAGGTCGAGAAATAAGTCTGCTCGAAGCGCTCATGATCGCCATAGACCGTGCGCATCTGGCCTGGCCAGGACCGCGTCAGGCAGAGATTGCCGGTCGCCTCGCCTTCGAGCACCTTGCCATCGGCATCGACGATCTCCGGCACCACGCCGAAGAATGGCTGCGTCGCCGAACCCGGCTTGAGCCTGGTCGCGCCCGGCAGCGGCGTGATCAGAATGCCGCCGGTCTCGGTCTGCCACCAGGTGTCGACGATCGGGCAGCGGCCGTCGCCGACCACGCGGTGATACCATTCCCAGGCTTCCGGATTGATGGGCTCACCGACCGAGCCGAGCAACCGCAGCGAGGCCCGCGAGGTCTTCTTCACGGGATCGTCACCGGCCTGCATCAGCGCGCGGATCGCGGTCGGCGCGGTGTAGAAGATGTTGACCTTGTGCTTGTCGACGACGTTCCAGAACCGCGAATTGTCCGGATAGTTCGGGACGCCCTCGAACATCAGGGTGGTCGCGCCGTTGGCGAGCGGCCCATAGAGAATGTAGCTGTGGCCGGTGACCCAGCCGACATCGGCGGTGCACCAGTAGACGTCGCCGTCGTGATAGTCGAACACATATTGATGCGTCATCGACGTGAACACGAGATAGCCGCCGGTGGTGTGCAGCACGCCCTTGGGCTGGCCGGTCGAGCCTGACGTGTAGAGGATGAACAGCGGGTCTTCCGCATGCATGTGTTCGAGGGGGCATTCGGTCGTCACCATCGCCGCCGCCTCGTGGTACCAGAGGTCGCGCGAGGGCTTCATGTCGACCTTTCCGCCGGTCCGCTTGACCACGACGACCCAGTCGACGCCTTCCGTCTTGGCGATCGCCGCATCGACATTGGCCTTCAGCGGCACTTTCCGGCCGCCTCGCAGGCCCTCGTCGGCGGTGATGACCACCTTGGATTTGCAGTCATCGATGCGCTGGGCGAGGCTGTCGGGCGAGAAGCCCGCGAACACCACCGAATGGATCGCGCCGATGCGGGCGCAGGCAAGGATCGCGTAGGCCGCCTCCGGAATCATCGGCAGATAGATGGTGACGCGGTCGCCCTTCTTGACGTTGCGGGTGCGCAGGATGTTGGCCATCCGGCAGACTTCGTCGTGCAGCTCCTTGTAGGTGATGTGCTTCGACTGCGAGGGATCGTCGCCCTCCCAGATGATCGCGGTCTGGT
>Ga0153954_1000749_pt1 | contig 22507 bp, 15 predicted proteins | sample TSFL038MetaG_FD_102277 | JGI IMG/M metagenome (GOLD analysis project Ga0153954, IMG submission 102277) | Attine ant fungus gardens microbial communities from Florida, USA - TSFL038 MetaG | ecosystem: Host-associated > Fungi > Mycelium > Unclassified | place: USA: Florida, Wekiwa Springs State... | reverse complement strand
GCGGTGCTGCCGGCCGTCGTGGTCTCGATCGTCGCCAATGTCACCATCGAGCGCGGTCTCGACCGGCTGTTCTCGGGTCCCACCAAGCAAGTGATCCAGAACTCGCTGACCATCGCCAGCGCCTATATGCAGGAGCACGCCCAGCTCATTCGCGGCGACATTCTGGGCATGGCGAACGACATCGCCCATGCAAGGCCGCTCTATGACCAGGACCGGCGCACCTTCCGCGAGCTGCTGACCGCTAGCGCCACCTCCCGCAATCTGCCGGGAGCCATGATCATCGACAAGGACACCAACATCCTGGAGTCGGCGGACACCGGCATCAAATTGGCCTATGCGCCGCCGGCGTCGGATTTCCTCACCAATGTCGGCGAGGCCGAACCTGAAATCGCCGTCCTGCCGGACGAGAATTACGTCGCGGCTGTGATCCGGCTCCGCGCCTTCAACGACACCTTCCTTTACGTGGCGCGGCAGCTCGATCCGAGCGTGGTGGCGCAACTCAAGCAGACCCAGGCCAGTGCCGCCGAATATGCTCAGCTCGAGGCGCAGCGGCTCGGCGTCCAGGTGGCGTTCGCGCTGATGTTTGCGGTGATCGCGCTGACCATCCTGATGGCCTCGGTGCTGATCGGGCTGAACTTCGCCAACTGGCTGGTGGCACCGATCCGGCGGCTGATGAGCGCGGCAAGCGACGTTTCAACGGGTAATCTCAACGTGCAGGTTCCCGTCCGCAAATCCGAAGGCGATCTCGCCCAGCTCGGCGAGACCTTCAACAAGATGACGCAGGAGCTGCGCACCCAGCGCGACGAACTGGTCAATGCCAGCGAAACGATCGACAGCCGCCGCCGCTTCATCGAGGCCGTGCTGTCCTCCGCATCCGCCGGCATCATCGGCGTCGATGCCTCCGGCAGCGTCGCCATCCTCAACCGTTCGGCGGAAAAGCTGATCGGGCACGCCGAAACGGAGACGCTCGGCCATCCGCTCTCGGATGTGCTGCCCGAGCTCGACGACATGATGAAGACCGCCCGCGAGGGCACGCAGCGGCTGGTGCAGGGGCAGGTCACGATCCTGCGCGACGGCAATGAGCGCAATTTGTCGGTCCGGGTCAGCGCCGAGCAGACCAGCCAGTCTAGCTACATCATCGTGCTCGACGACATCACCGAACTCGTCGCCGCGCAGCGCACCTCGGCCTGGGGCGACGTCGCCCGCCGCATCGCGCATGAGATCAAGAATCCGCTGACGCCGATCCAGCTTTCCGCCGAGCGCATCCGCCGCAAATTCGGCAAGACCATCACCGAGCCAAAGGACAAGTCGATTTTCGAACAGTGCACCGACACCATCGTGCGGCAGGTCGACGACATCAGGCGGATGGTCGACGAATTCTCGCGCTTTGCACGGATGCCAAAGCCTGTCATCGAGGGCGAGGACGTTGCCGACACGGTGCGGCAGGCGGTGTTCCTGATGAAGGTCGCGCATCCCGAGCTCGATATAGAGGCGGAGATCAAGCAGGATCCGCTGCACGCGCAGTTCGACCGGCGGCTGATCTCCCAGGCGCTGACCAACATCATCAAGAACGCCACCGAGGCCATCGAGCAGGTGCCGCCTGAGGAACTTGGCAAGGGTCGTATTGATGTCATCGCTTCGCGCGAGAACGACGACATCCTGATCGATGTGATCGATAATGGTATCGGTTTGCCGAAGGTGGCCCGCCAGCGGCTTCTCGAACCCTATGTCACCACACGCGAAAAAGGCACCGGCCTCGGGCTCGCCATCGTCGGCCGCGTGCTGGAGGATCATGGTGGCCGGATCGAGCTCAAGGACGCGTCCGACTTCAGGCCGGGCCAGCGCGGCGCCTGGATGCGGCTTCGGTTCGCCGTGACCGGCCGCAGCCCGTCCAAGATCGAAGTTCAACGGGCCGAACAGCCCGGCGAGCCGGCCGTCGAAACAAAGGACGAAGCCGCCCTGTCAAGCCCCACGACCGCCGAAACAAAGGTGGGCGAGGCAGAAACCAATGGGCAGGCAGAAACTACTAATAATGAAACAAAAATCGAAGTCGCAACAGGCAACTGACAAGCGGGGCGCGACACATGGCAAGTGACATTCTCATTGTCGATGACGAGGCCGATATTCGGGACCTCGTCGCGGGCATCCTGGATGACGAGGGGTTTTCGACCCGGACGGCGCGCGACAGCGATTCGGCGCTGGCCGAGATCGCCAATCGCCGCCCGCATCTGGTGTTTCTCGACATCTGGTTGCAGGGCTCCAAGCTCGACGGCCTCCAATTGCTCGAGCAGGTCAAGAAGGATCACCCGGACCTGCCGGTGGTGATGATCTCCGGCCACGGCAACATCGAAACCGCGGTCGCTGCGATCAAGCGCGGCGCCTATGACTTCATCGAGAAGCCGTTCAAGGCGGACCGGCTGATCCTGGTTGCGACCCGGGCGCTCGAAACCTCACGGCTGAAGCGCGAGGTGAGGGAGCTGAAGCAGATGACGCCGGCTGCAAGCATCCTGACCGGACGCTCGCCCTGCATGAACCAGCTGCGCCAGACCATCGAGCGGGCGGCCAAGGCCAACAGCCGCATCCTCATCGTCGGTCCGTCCGGCGCGGGCAAGGAATTGGCCGCGCGCACCCTGCATGCCGCCTCGAGCCGCGCGGAAGGGCCGTTTGTCGTCATCAATGCTGCTGCGATCACGCCGGAGCGCATGGAAGAGGAGCTGTTCGGCGTCGAGCAGTCGAATGGCGAGCAGCAGCGCAAGACCGGTGCGCTGGAAGAGGCCCATGGCGGCACGCTGTTCATCGACGAGATCGGCGACATGCCGCGCGAGACCCAGAACAAGATTCTGCGCGTGCTGGTCGACCAGACGTTCCAGCGCCAGGGCGGCACGACAAAGGTCCATGTCGATGTCCGCATCATCTCCTCGACCGCTCGCAATCTCGAGGAGGAGATCGCGGCCGGCCAATTCCGCGAGGACCTCTACCACCGGCTGTCGGTGGTGCCGATCCGCGTGCCGCCGCTGTCGGAACGGCGCGAGGACATCCCGGAATTGATCGACTATTTCATGGACCAGATCTCCGTCTCGACCGGTCTGCCGAAGCGGCAGATCGGCCAGGACGCGATGGCGGTGCTGCAATCGCATGTCTGGCCGGGCAATGTCCGGCAGCTTCGCAACAACGTCGAGCGGGTGATGATTCTGGCGGGCGGCGGGCCGGAGATCATCATCACTGCCGACATGTTGCCGCAGGACGTTGGTTCGATGGTGCCGGCGATGCCGACCAGCAACAATGGCGAGCACATCATGGGACTGCCGCTGCGCGAGGCCCGCGAGGTGTTCGAGCGCGATTATCTGATCGCCCAGATCAGCCGCTTCTCCGGGAACATCTCTCGCACGGCGGAATTTGTCGGCATGGAGCGCTCGGCCCTGCATCGCAAGCTGAAGGCGCTCGGGGTCGGCTGACGCCTCTTTTTGCGGCATTCATGCATTTGCTTGGGAAAACCAACCACCATGCGCCATTTTGGGCAAGAATGACGCGACTTCCGTATGACAGGTTCGCGAAGCTGCTTGCCTAAAAAGCGCGCGTGCCTTCTAATCGCCCCGCCAACGTCCCGGAGGGGGATCTCATGGGACTGCGGCAACCGGGGGACGGCTCCATGAAGCAAAAGCGAGAGAGCTGCCATCGGTTCAAATAAAAAAGAAACAACAATAGCGGGATAACAAAAATGGCGGCAGACCGCGCACAAAACCTACAAGACACCTTCCTAAATCACGTTCGTAAAACCAAAACGCCACTGACGATCTTCCTGGTCAACGGGGTAAAATTGCAGGGAATTGTGACCTGGTTCGACAATTTCTGCCTGCTGCTTCGGCGCGACGGTCATTCGCAGCTTGTCTACAAGCATGCGATTTCGACCATCATGCCGGGCGCTCCGATCCAGTTGTTCGAGGGCGGCGAGGATGCTCCGGCTTGAAAGTGAACTGATTGGAACCCCGGAATTGGGAAGGGGGCGCTGACCGTCCGCGGTCGGCAGGGGCAAAAGATTCGGGGCGGGTGATCGTCATCGGCCCTTACTTGCGGATGCGCCGCGGCGACGCCGATGCGCAAACGGAAGAGCATGGCTTGTCCGATGCCTTGCGTGATTTCGATGCGCGACTGGACGAGGCCAAGGGCCTCGCCCGGGCCATCGATCTCGAGGTGGCCGATGCGATTCTTGCTCCGATCGCCCAAATTCGCCCGGCGACCTATCTCGGCAAGGGCAAGGTCGAGGAAATTGTCGGCCTCGTCAGCGGCAATGCCATCGAGCTGGTGGTGATGGATTGCGCGCTGTCGCCGATCCAGCAGCGCAACCTGGAGAAGGCCTGGAACACCAAGGTGCTCGACCGCACCGGCTTGATCCTGGAAATCTTCGGCCGCCGCGCCAAGACGAAAGAGGGCGCGCTGCAGGTCGAGCTTGCGCATCTCAACTATCAGCGAAGCCGCCTGGTGCGGTCCTGGACTCACCTCGAACGGCAGCGCGGCGGTTTCGGCTTCATGGGCGGCCCCGGCGAGACCCAGATCGAGGCGGACCGCCGCCAGATCGGCGAGCGCATCTCGCGTCTTCAGAATGAGTTGAAGAAGGTGCAGGCGACGCGGCGGCTGCACCGCGCCGGCCGCCAGCGCGTGCCCTATCGCGTGGTCGCGCTGGTCGGCTACACCAACGCCGGCAAGTCGACGCTGTTCAATCGGCTCACGCGCGCCGACGTGCAGGCCGCCGACATGCTGTTCGCCACGCTCGACCCGACCCTGCGCGCGCTGAACCTGCCGCATGGCGGCAAGGCGATGCTGTCGGACACGGTCGGCTTCATCTCCAACCTGCCGACGCAGCTCGTCGCGGCATTCCGCGCCACGCTGGAGGAAGTGCTGGAGGCCGACGTCATCCTCCATGTGCGCGACATCTCGCATGAGGACGCCGAAGCACAGCAGCGTGACGTCGATGCAGTGCTGCGCCAGCTCGGCATCAATCCCGAGGGTGGGGGACGCATCATCGAAGTCTGGAACAAGATCGATCGCTTCTCGCCGGAAGAGCGCGAGCATTTGCAGAACATCGCCGCGCGCCGCCCACCCGAGCATCCGTGCTTCCTGGTGTCGGCCGAAACCGGGGAGGGGATCGACGCGCTGCTCATGGCGATCGAGCAGCGGCTCGCGGCGACACGGACAACGCTCAATCTCTCGATCGATGCCTCCGACGGCGCCGGCATCTCCTGGCTGCACCGCAACGCCGAGGTGTTGGACAAGAAGCTGCACGACGGCCGCTTCGATATGACCGTGCGCGTCGACGAGACCAAGCGGGATATCGTGGTCAACAGGTTCGATGCCGTGCCGCAGGGGATGTGAGCCCGTGAGTGAGGCGCGCATTCAACAGGGGCGTCGGATCACCACGTATGGCGTAGCGTGCCGATGCCTGCGTAGCTCTGCGAACCGCCGGCGAATTCACCCTCGAACTTGGCCTGGAGCGCCCACTGTGGTGTGAGGAACAGTTGCGCGCCGGCGCTGGTGAGCGCCGAATCGTGTGCGATCGGTGCACCGTTGACCGTGAAGCTGCTGCCCGGCAGCGCTTCGAACGCGGCGCTCAATGCCGGGTTGCTGACAAAGTCATGCGCCCAGGCGAGCCGGCCGAATAGAATGAGCGGCTTGCCGCCGAGAAGCGTCCGATCGTCAAAGCGCGCGCCAAGCTCGGTGCGTATGTCGGTCGCATTCATCGCATTGCGGGAAAGCCCAAAGCCGCCGCCGGTCGCGTCAGCCTCACTGTAGGCTGGAGTATTGAAATCCTGGAACTGCACCGCGCCATAGGGCGTCACGGCAAATCCCGGTAGCACCGCGTAGCGACGGCCGCCTTCCAACCGCGCGCCGTAGCTTTGGCCGGTGAAATTCGCAGTAAGCTCGGCGCCCAAGGCAACTCGGCTGGTCGTGAACCAATGATTGCTGAACGACAGCGCGCCAGCAACATAGGCCGGACCAAACCAGCTCGTGCCATAAGCTCCGACCTGCAAGGCGTCACTTCTGCCAGCGCCGAGCGCATTGGCCAATCCCCAGTTGGTGCCGCCGCCGGCAAGCGCGAAGCCGGCCACCGTGCCCGGCGCGAAGTGATAATCCAGGCCGCTCGCAAAGCCGAAGGTGTTGGCGGTGATGTCAGTCGAGCCCACGGCGGCATTGCCGTTCGCGCTCTCGCTGCCGCCATAAGCCGCGCCCCAAGCCGTCCAGCGCTGGTCAAACGTGGGCTTCGGCGGCGCCTTGTGGAAGACCGAAGCATAGGCCAGCGCGATGTCGGGCGGCAGGCTCGCCTCTCGGTCCGGTGCGAAGCCGATCGCCGGCCCACCGAGACCAACCTGGCCGCGGCCGTTGACGTACGGGTCCAGCATGAGATCGAGGAATTCGTTGGTCAATCGAAACGCAGAGCGCTCGGCGCCGGTCGCTGCCTCGCCGTCCAACTGGGTGAGCGCGCTCGCAAGATTGCCGCCGCTCAGTCCGAAAAGATTGGCAAAAGCAGGTGGCAGCGTGCCGCCGCCATTGAAGAAATTGTTGAGCGCGTTGGCAACGTTCTGCTGGTTCTGATTGAGCGCGGTGCCGCCGCCCAGGATCGCCGTCAGATCCAGGAACACGCTGTTGCTGGCATAGCTCAGCCTGCCCACTACTCCGGGCAGGCTGGTATTGGTCAAGCCGTCAAAGGTCGTGCCGCCAAGGCCGCCCGCCGCCGTGAGAATGGTGTACTGGTTCTTGAGAAACCCGCCGGGCGCGAATTGCACATTGACGGTCCCGCCGGTCAGCGTTGCGTTGCCGGAGACATTGGTATTTGCAGCCGTTGAGCCCGCGATTTGCACCACGTAAAGCGCGCCGGACTGAAATGCGAGACTGCCCGCGATGGTCAGCGTGCCGGCCGGGTTTGCAGCACGACCGGGCGCGAGAATGCCGCCTCCCATGATGGTGACGGTCGGTGGATCGATGAGGCCGGTGCCGGAGAGTTTGCCGCCGGAATTCACCGTCACGCTGCTGGTGTTTGCGATCGTGCCGTCCACCTCCAGGGTGCCGCCGTTGACGGTCGTGGAGCCGCTGTAGCTTTCGTTGCCCGTGAGCACGAAGATGCCGCTTCCGAATTTTTTCAGCGACAGCACGCCCGCGCCGGTATTCGTAATACTGCCGGAGAAGCTTCCCGATCCCACGGCCAGGGTCTGCGGCGAGGCCGCGCTCGTGATGGTTCCGCTACCGGTTAGAACCGAGGTCGTGACGTTCTGGTTGTTGAGGTCCAGCCATCCCGCCGCGCCGATATTGACGTTGCCGCCGAACAAGGCCGCGCCGGCGGCGGTTGAGGGCGCCACACCGCCTTGAATGTCGATCCGCGCACTCGGATCGACGGTCGTCGAGCTATTGGCCAGGAAAAGAGTATGATTGAGCCCGCCATTGCTCGGGTTGAGCACGAGCGTCGAATTGGCGCCAAGCGTTATCGCGCCGTCCAAGGCTGCCGGGCCGAGAGCGTCGATCGTGGCTTTGACATTACTCCCAATCCCGATCGCATTGGCGAGATCGGCGTTGTTGAGCACCAGCGTGCTCGCCGTGCCGGTGAAGGTCACGGCGCCGGTGCCGAGCGCGGTCGACTGGTTCGCTTGCAGCGCGCCGCCGCTGATGGTGGTGCCGCCCCCGTAGCTGTTGTTGCCGGAGAGCTCCAGGATGCCCGTGCCGATCTTGGTGAGGCCGCCGATGCCGCCGATCGAGCCGGCAAGCGTATCGTGGTTGCCGTTGGTGTCGATCGTGGCGCCGCCGGCGTTGAGCGTGATGGTGCGGCTGCTGCCAAATCCCGACAGAAACCGCAACGTGCCGCCACCGAAGGTGAGGCCACCTGAGGCTGCGCCGAGATTGACGTTGGCCGCGACCGCCAGCGTCCCGGCGTTGATCGTGGTCCCGCCGCTGTAGCTGTTGGCGCCCGTCAGCGTCAGCGTTCCCGTGCCAACCTTGACCAGGGCGCCTCCGACGCCGCCGGAAGCCCCGCCATCCGCAATCACGCCGCTGACCTCGGTCGACAGGTTGTTGCTGCCGACGGTGAGGGTTTTGGCGCCCAGCAGAAAGCTGCCGTCCCCCTCGATCGAGCCCGCCGTGGTGCCCGACGAGGTCAGCCCCGAAAAATCGAAGGCGCCGCCGCCCTGGGCAATCAGGCGTGCGCTGCCGCCGCTGCTGGTGCCGGAGAAGACCGTGCTCGAGAAAGTGCCGCTGGTCGCAATGGTGGCGCTGCCGGCCGTGCTGGCATCGGAGAAACGCATGAAGACGAGATTGGTGATGTTGGCGCTGCCAGCCGAGCTGTTGTTGGAAAAGGTCAGGCTGCCGCTGCTGACGATGGTGGCGCTGCCGGCCGTGCTGTTGTCGTTGAAGAACGCATCGAAGCCGTTGCCGATGTTGGCATGATCGGCCGAGCTGTTGTTGGCGAAAACGAGGACGCCGCCACTGCTGATGCTGGCGTTGCCGGCCGTGCTGCTGCCGGAAAAACTCACGCCGCCGTTGTGGCTGACGTTGATGCCGGCGTTGCCGGCCGTGCTGCTGCCGGAAAAGTTCAGGTTGCCGTCATTGTTAATTCCGGCGCTGCCGGCGCTCGCGCCGTTGTTGAAGTTTAGGGTGCCCTCGTTCGTGATGTTGGCGCTGCCGGCGGTGCTGGTGTCGTTGAAGTTCACGGTGCCGCTGGCGCTGTTGGTAATGGTGGCGCGGCCGGCCGTGCTGGTGTTGGAGAAATTGAGGCCAGCGGTATTGGTGATGGTGGCGCTGCCGGCGCTGCTGTTGTTCTGGAATTCCAGATCGGAGCTGCTGTTGATCGTGGCGTTGCCGGCCGTGCTGGCATCGGAGAATCGCATGAAGACGAGATTGGTGATGTTGGCGCTGCCGGCCGAGCTGTTGTTGGAAAAGGTCAGGCTGCCGCTGCTGACGATGGTGGCGCTGCCGGCCGTGCTGTTGTCGCTGAACGCCGCATCGAAACCGCTGCCGATGTTGGCGTGATCGGCCGAGCTGTTGCCGGAAAAACCCAGGAAGCCGCCACTGTTGATGCCGGCGTTGCCGGCCGTGCTGCTGCCGGAAAAACTCACGCCGCCATTGTGGCTGACGTCGATTCCGGCGTTGCCGGCCGTGCTGGTGCCTGAAAAATTCAGGTTGCCGTCATTGTTAATTCCGGCGCTGCCGGCGCTTGCGCCGTTGTTGAAGTTTAGGGTGCCCTCGTTCGTGATGTTGGCGCTGCCGGCGGTGCTGGAGTCGTTGAAGTTCACGGTGTCGCCGGCGTTGTTGGTGATGGTGGCGCTGCCGGCTGTGCTTGTGTTGGAGAAACTCAGGTTAGCGGCGTTGATGATGGTAGCGCTGCCGGCGCTGCCGCTGTCGCGGAATGTCAGGTCGGAGTTGCTTGTGATGTGGGCACTGCCGGCCGAACTGGAGTTCAGGAAGCGCAGGCCGCTGTTATTGGTGATGGTGGCACCGCCGGCCGTGCTGGAATTTTGGAATTCCAGACCTCCGTTATCGATGATCGCGGCGCTGCCACCGTTGATGACGATGCCTGGGCCCGTGAAGGTGAGAGCGGCTCCGGCGGCAAAGGTGTAATTCGACGCGCCGGCGTTGAGCGTCCAGCCGCCGATCGTGGTGTTGGTTGAGAACGACACCGCGGTCTGGCTTGACGTGCCGAAGAACGCGGTGCCGGTCGGCACCACGCCGGGGCTCCAGTTGCTGCTGGAGTCGAAATCGCTCGAGACTGGGTTGCTGAGCCAGGTCGCGTTCTGTGCCGCCACCGGCGCGGTGATCAGCGCCGCGACGCAGAGCGCCGATGATGCCAGCAGCGTGGCCTTCAGAGCTGCGGCGCCGCTGCGCTGCCGTCGAGCACCCGTTGCGCCTGGGCATGACGACCGGTCGCGACCGCTATCCGCCGTTATCGCTGTTGCCAGATTCACTTGTCGCGCCCCCTCGCACTTCTAGTGGGGGTTGCGGTGTGCCGATAGCGAAATCAGCGCCAAGCCTTGTTTTCACAGGAGCTCTGTTGCAGCTCGGCAACATCGTCACGGGGCGCTGCAGGCGATGTCGCCTCGCGTCAGGGCCGCTGGCACGGATTTGCTCGTTTGCAGAGCGCTTTGGCCTCACCTGGCATGACGTGAAGGGCGCAGGTCATGCACAAAGCGTTCGACCCAAGGCCGGGGCATAGAGCCCCAGCCTTCGGCCAGCCGTGATCTATTCAAATCCCGGCAGCGATTTCGTGTGCTCCATGCGCACGGCTTCGAGCTCGTTGGGCTCCAGACCCAGCGCCCTGAGAATCGTCGGCGCGATCTGCGTGGTGGCGACCGGCTCGTTCACGACTGACCGGGGCAGATCGGGCTTGGACACCAGAAGCGCGACATGGACGTCGTCGGGGTTGAAACCGCCATGCTCGGCGATTTTCGAGCCGCCGGTATAGATCACACCGACGCGCGTGATGCCGATGATGTCGGGCGCGCGCGAGTCCTTGGCCGGATTCTGGAACATGTCGGCCAGGGCATCGCCATAGAGGAAGCTCGCAATGCCGGTATCTCCGGCAAAGTTCTTCAGCGCGTTGACCGCCTCCACCGTCTTGTTGCCGCTGTTGTCCTTGAGCCAGATCAGGACGCCGTCGTCGCCGATGTCAAAGGCGAAGTTCGATCCGATCGGAGCGGCGATGACCGCGGAGTCATCGAGCGCAACCCGCTTGGTGCGGTCGACCGGCGACTGCCCGTGCTTGGCGCTGACGATGACAAGGGTGCGTTCCGCGAGTCCGCGATTCTGCAGCGTGTTCATCATCTGCCCGATGGACGTGTCGACGAAACCGATCGCGTTGGCGAGACTGTCGCTCGGCGTGCCGACCGCGTCCTTGTAGCCACCGGTCTTCAGCTTCTGGCCGACGCTGACGGCCTGGAAGTTCATGCCGAGGATCGCCGGCGTTCCCACCTCGATCGTGCCCATATGGTTGAAACCATTGAGCTCGTTGAGCACAGCGGAAACCTTGATGCCGTCGTAATATTCAACGCCATCCACCGACGAGGTGAAGTCGCTGCCGCAGTTCGGTCCGGGGCAGGTGGGATCGGTGGCCGGCGCGGACGCAGTCGAGTGCAGCCCCAGCGAATTGATCAGCTGCACATTGGCGTTGCTCAGATCGGAATTGATTTCCGGCGCGAAGAACTCGTCGACATTGGTGCCGGGCCCATCGGCCGGCTGGGAATCCGGATCATTGCCGTTGACGATGTCGTAGGCCGGATGCTTGTCGGACCACGCGGTCCTCAGATGATGGCGGTGAAGCACCTGGAAGATGGTGTTGGTGCGCACGAAATTGTGCGGCCAGACCGGCGCACAGCGCTTGTGCGTGAGCTGACCCGGCAAATGGGTCGGATCGATCGCGACCGCGCTGTTGGACCCGGTCAGGCTGGCCGGTACGCCGCCGTCGATCGAATGTTGGTCCTTGTCGAGGTTCTCGGCATTGTTGGTCTCGGAGCCCGGACCTGACGAGCAGGGCGTGGACGAGGCGCTAGCGGGAGCGAACAGCGTGCGATCGTAGCTGTCGTCGTAGTACACGCCGGTAGATTTCGACGTGCCGCCAGTCAGTTGCGCCAGCGTGCCGGGAAACGAATCCGACGGCTTGGTGGTGGATGCATTGGCGTAGGTGGTGCCGTGCTGGGCGAGTTTGGCCAGGTTCGGACACAATTTGCTCGCGATGCAATTGGTGAGGTCGAAACCATGGAAGCCGTCGATGCTCAACAACAGCACATGTTCGATGCGCCGGCCGTGATGATGCATGCCGTCATCGTCGGCGAAAGCCGTCGCCGCGAACAGGGCCTGCGAAGTAAGTGCCACCCCGATTGCCGTCGTCCATCCGCGTGTCCGTCCGCGTTTTGGCGTCCTCATGCGTTTCTCCTTGCTGGGTTTGGGTCGAGGACGGAGATGTAACGATCGGGAAATGACAGCAGCGCGTCGCTTCGATGAAGATTTACGTCAGGCCACGCGATACCAACTGAAAACGGCTCTTGATGCTGAAATACCGCGTAAAATCGAGAATTTCTGAACTCTCCGGAGACTTTTGTCGTGCTATTTGGCGCGACAGATCGGGGCCCGGAAGCGGATGGATTTTCTGAGTTATTTGATCGGGAAAAGACGGCAATACGATCGCGGCGGCGGGAGACGCAAAAGTATGGAGGGCAAAGCGGTCTTGTTCGCCAGAGCTCGATGGGCAAAGGTGGAAGCGGGCCCGCGCTTCAAGAAGACATGGCGGGATGGTGAATAAAGAGCGGGCACGGCGCGATGCGTCTTTGCCGCCTGCTGCGCTATTTGACGTGAGACGCTTTGTCCGGCCGGGGCGACGAATTTTCCTTGTCCTTGGCCTCGTTGTTCTTCGCCTCGTTCCACAGTTCGTCCATCTCGTCGAGCGTCGCCTGGTCCAGGGAGCGTTGCTCCGCGGCCAGTGTGCGTTCGATATAGGCGAAGCGGCGCTCGAATTTGGCGTTGGTGCGGCGCAAGGCGATCTCGGGATCGACGTGGGTATGCCGTGCGAGATTGACCAGGGCGAACAGGAGATCGCCGGTCTCGTCAGCCAATTCCTCCGCATCATTGCGATCGAGCGCGGCCTCGATCTCGTCGGCCTCCTCGCGGATTTTCTGCAGGACCGCGCGCGGGTCGTTCCAGTCGAAGCCGACAGTGGAGGCTTTGCGCTGCAGCTCCATCGCCCGCGTCAGCGCCGGCAGGCCGGCCTTGACGCCTGACAGCAGCGAGGAGTGTTCATTGGCGTGTTGCGGGCGCCGCGCGGCGCGCTCGGCCTTCTCCTCCGCCTTGATACGCTCCCAGGCGCTCTTGACGCCGGCGGGCGCGATGTTGCCGTCCTTGTCGGCGAATACATGCGGATGACGGCGGATCATCTTCTTCGTGATCGCCTCGACCACGTCGCCGAAAGCAAAAGCCTTTTCCTCCTCCGCCATGCGGGAATGGTAGACCACCTGCAACAGGAGATCGCCGAGCTCGTCCTTGAGGTCGTCGAGATCGCCGCGCGCGATCGCATCCGCCACCTCATAGGCTTCCTCGATCGTGTAGGGGGCGATCGTCGCAAAATTCTGCTCGAGGTCCCACGGGCAGCCGGATACCGGGGTCCTGAGCAGCGCCATGATCTCGATCAGGCGGGAAATATCGCGGGAAGGGGTCATCGCAGGCACCTCGTCGCATGATCCGGAAAAAGCCTGCCCCGCACTTGATGCGGGGTCGGAACCGGCTTTCCGAAAAGCATGCCCTCGGGTTTGACCCGGGGATCATGCGCAAAAAATGAACAGGTGGGGTTATGCCGCAAGACCGGGGGCGATCCCAGCGCACCCCGGATATTTTTCCACCACTTGAACCGGGCGTGCTAAGGGCCTGTTCATGAGCGAGAAATTCCAATTCGAAACCGCCCTGGTGCTGTTTTCCGGCGGACAGGATTCCACCACCTGCCTGGCCTGGGCGCTGAGCCGCTTCGCCCGCGTCGAGATGCTCGGTTTCGATTATGGGCAGCGCCATGCGATCGAGCTGTCCTGCCGCGAGCGGCTGCTGGACGGTTTCAAGTCACTCCGCGCGGATTGGACGGACCGGCTCGGCGAGAGCCACACGCTGAAAATTCCGACGCTGGCCGAAATCTCCGACACCGCGCTGACGCGCGATGTTGCGATCGAGATGGGCGCCGATGGCCTGCCCAATACCTTCGTGCCCGGCCGCAACCTGGTGTTCCTGACGTTTGCCGCGGCGCTCGCCTACCGTCGCGGCATCAGCCACATCATTGGCGGCATGTGCGAGACCGACTATTCCGGCTACCCCGATTGCCGCGACGAGACCATCCGCGCGCTCAACGCCGCGCTCAATCTCGGCATGGCCAAATCGTTCCAATTGCACACGCCGCTGATGTGGCTCGACAAGGCCGCGACCTGGAAACTCGCGCACGATCTCGGCGGCGCAGAGCTGGTCGGCCTGATCCGCGAGCACTCCCACACCTGCTATCTCGGCGAACGCGGCGCGCAGCACGACTGGGGCTATGGCTGCGGCGAATGCCCGGCCTGCTCGCTGCGCGCGAAAGGGTGGCGGGAGTATGTGGGTTAGGGATTGTCATTCCGGGGCGCGCAAAGCGCGAACCCGGAATCTCGAGATTCCGGGTCTGGTCCTTCGGACCATCCCGGAATGACGGGACCTAGTCTAACCAGAAATCCTTTGTCTGCGGTCATGAAGGAGTAGGGGACGTAGCCCGTGTGAGCGTCAGCGATACGCGGGGCGCGCACAACCCGAATGTCTACGCAAAATCCTCGTCCTGCAGCACGATCGGCTGGCCATGCGGGGTGCGATCAGCCGCGTGGTCCCAGGCATCGCGATAGCGGTGCAGGAGATCGGCAGCGGCAACGCCCTTGGCGGCGACCAGCCGCTCCAGCGTGGCGAGCCAATGCTGGTAATAGGTTTCGCCGGTGTCGGGATCGCCGGCGGCCTGCGCGCGCTTGATCTCGGCGCCCAGCGTCTCGGCCCATTCCTTCCAGGTGAAGACGCCGCGCTCGTGCAGCACCAGCGCCATGGCAAAGGCCTGTGCTTCCCAGGGCTCGCGGAATACCGGGCCTTCGGCGTCGCAGGGAATGTCGGGGAGGGCGCGTGTGGCCTCGGCGCTGGCCGCGTCCATCAGGCCTTCTCCAGATAGGGCTCGAAGGCGTCGATCGAGACGTTCACGGTCGGATCGGCGTCCGGTCCCCACAGCTCTGCGCCGTCGAACACGACGGTGTAGAGCCATTGCGGATTCTCGCCCGCTTCGACCGCCGCCGAGTCCGGAAACACGTGGACGCCATGATCGCGCTCGACCACGCCGACATGACCGCGGACATAACGCGGCAGTCGCGTATGCGTGGTGGGATGAATGTTTTTGGCGCGCACGCGGTCTCCGGCCTTGAATTTTGCCGGCGCCTGGGCGTCGCGACCGAACTTGCCGCGCACCATCACGCGCTCGACGTCATCGACGGTGAACTTGCCGCGCTTGAGCTGTTTTGCCGGCTCCATCGCATGGCCCTGTGCGACTTCCGCTTTGCCGACGAAGCCCTTGGCGATCAGCATGTCCTCGAGCCCGAGCAGCCATTTCTTGTAATAGGAGCTCGCGAGATAGACATGCGGCGGCAAGGCCTCGCGATAGAAGCGGGAGGTGTCGATGTTGAACGCGCCGGCCGCGCCCATGGCGCGGACCATCGCGAGCACGCGGCCTTCCCACCGCGTATGGAACATCGGCTCGTTCGGCTCCGGCTCGACCTTGCCGAAACCGTCCATGCCGCCCATGTCGTGCACACCGTTCACGACGGCGCCCCCGGTGTCTTCGGGAAACCGGTGCCGATCATGGAATCCCGCGTGACAAGCTCGGCGAGTTGCTCCTCGCTCCAGCCCTCGGTGCCCTTGGGCCGCATCGGCAGCACCAGAAATCGCGTCTCCGCCGTCGAATCCCAGACGCGGATTTCGGTCTCGTTGGGCAGGCTCACGCCGAAATCCTTCAGCACGCCGCGCGGATCCTTCACGGCGCGGGAACGGTAGGGCGCCGCCTTGTACCAGACCGGAGGCAGTCCCAGCATTTCCCAGGGGTAGCAGGAGCACAGCGTGCAGACGACCATGTTGTGGCGCCCGGGTGTGTTCTCGACTGCGACGAGATGATCGCCGACCCGGCTGACATGGCCGAGCGCGCCGACCGCCTTGCTGGCGTTTTCCAGGAGCGCACGTTTGAACTCCGGATCGGTCCAGGCCTTGGCGACAACACGGGCGCCATTATGGGGACCGATCTTGGTCTCGTAGGCCTGCACGATGGCGTCCAGCGCCGCCGGCTCGACATAGCCTTTCTCGCTCAGCACCGTCTCCAGCGCGCGGACACGCAATTCGAGCTCGGACAGCTCCGAATGGTCGTGGTGGTCGTGATCATGCTCGCTCATGCGGCGGAGAATACAGGAAAAATTCCAGCTATGTCGAGGCGGCGTGCTCCGCTATCGTCGGTCAAAACAAGGAAGTGGGAGGCAGGAGGCGCATCAATGGGGCCTGGTGGAAGAGGTGGCTGAGCCCGGCAAGGCGTTCGATGCTGCGATGGCGCTCGCCGAAAAGGTCGCGCGGCAGCCGCCGATCTCGGTCGCGATGACCAAGCTCACCGTCAACCGGCTCGCTTACGCGCTTGACGATCTCGCCAGCCACATGGACGGCGACCAGTTTGCGCTCGCAAGCCTGACCGAAGACCACGGGGAAGGCGTGGCCGCCTTCCGAGAACGGCGCAAGCCGCGTTTCAAGGGAAGGTAAATTTATCGCGATGTTCCGCGCATAAAGCAGCCATCCGGTTATCACAAGCGCTCTCATCTTCTTGAGCTGACACGCATTCGCGATCACTGCTTCGTGGTCATGAGGACCGTGCACGGCCGCGGAACAACGTCGCGCGTTGTTCAATTCTAGTTCCGTCGGTTTTGATTTGCGATCATGGCCACGGCCCTCCACCTTTCGATGACGGTCGTCGGTTCGGGTATGCGCCGAACCCTCCAACGAAAAAACTCCGGGAAACGCGAAAAGGATGAGCCGCGGAGCAATCCTCGCGCTTACGACAGTCACGTTGATCTGGAAGCCGCAAATGGCCTTTGCTTGCCGCGCCCCGCTGAAGCTGCGCAACGCCGGGTTTCGCGCGCGGGGCGGCTGCCTCCGGATCAAAATCAAATGAGGCCCCTGACGCCACAGCCGGTGCTCAGGGTGAGGAGTATGCATGGGCATTGTTCGCTTTGCTTTGCGATTTCCGCACACATTCTATGTGGTTGCCGCGCTGATCCTGTTTCTCGGCGCCGTCACCGTGTTCGACATGCCGACCGACATCTTCCCGGAGATCGATATCCCGGTCGTGACCGTGATCTGGAGCTACACCGGATTGAGCACGCCCGAGATGGAGCAGCGTGTTACGACCTACAGCCAGTATTCGATTTCCTCGAACGTCAACGGCATCCGGAATATCGAAGCCCAGACGATGGCCGGGCTGTCGGTGCAGAAGATCTATTTCCAGCCGGACGTGAACCTTGATCTGGCGATTTCGCAGATCGTCTCGGCGACGAACTCGATCCGCGCGCTATTGCCGCCGGGCATCCAGGCGCCGACCGTGGTGCAGTTCAATGCGTCCAGCGTGCCCGTGCTGCAGATCAGCCTGAGCTCGGATACGCTGAACGAGCAGCAGCTTTATGACTACGGCATCTATCGCATTCGCCAGCAACTGGCGCCGATCCCGGGCATCACGCTGCCGACGCCGGCCGGCGGCAAGTACCGCCAGATCATGGTCGATATCGATCCGGAGAAACTCCTCGCCAAGGGGCTGACGCCGCTCGATGTGGTGAATGCGGTCAACGCCCAGAACCTGACGCTGCCGGCGGGCACCGCAAAATTCGGCGACCGCCAATATGTGATCCGGACCAACGCGACGCCGGCTTCGATCGACGACCTCAACAACATCCCGATCAAGGTCGTCAACGGCGCCACCGTCTTCGTCAGGGATGTGGGGCAGGTTCATGACGGCTGGCTGGTCCAGCAGAACGTCGTGCGCCGGAACGGAAGGCGCTCGGTCCTGCTCAGCATCATCAAGAACGGTAATGCTTCCACGGTCGCCGTCGTCAATGCCGTGCATAAGGCACTGCAGACGGCGCGCGCCGCCGCACCGCCGGGCATGCAGATCGACGAGCTGTTCGACCAGTCGGTGTTCGTCAAGCAGTCGGTGGAGGGCGTGCTGCGCGAGGGCGCGATTGCGGCCGGTCTCACGGCGCTGATGATCCTCCTGTTCCTGGGGTCGTGGCGGTCGACGGTGGTGGTCATGATCTCGATTCCGCTGTCGATCCTGGCCTCGCTGGTGGTGCTGTATTTCCTCGGCGAGACGCTGAATACGATGACGCTCGGCGGATTGGCGCTCGCGGTCGGCATCCTCGTCGACGACTCCACAGTCACCATCGAGAACACCCACCGCTTGCTGACCGAGGAGGGGCAGCCGCTGCCGCAGGCGACGCTGCATGGTGCGGCCGGCATTGCCGTACCCACGCTGGTTTCCACGCTTGCCATCAGCTGCGTCTTCACGTCCGTCGTCTTCCTCACCGGGCCAGCGAAATACCTGTTCACGCCGCTTGGCCTCGCGGTAGTCTTCGCCATGCTGGCCTCCTACGGCCTGTCGCGAACGCTTACTCCCATCATCATCGGCCTGCTGCTCAAAGGCGAACATCATGGACCGCAAGGTGCGGCGGCGCGCGGAATCTTCGCCCGCTTCCATGCGGCCTTCGAGCGGAATTTCGAGGCGATGCGCCACGCCTATTCGAGTTCGCTGGCCGGGCTGGTCCAGCATCGGCTCATCATTCCCATTGGGATGGTGGGCGTGCTGGCGCTCGGCGCGGTGCTGTTTCCGCTGGTCGGTCGTGACTTCTTCCCGGTCATCGACGGCGGGCAGATCCAGCTCCATGTTCGGGCGCCGGCAGGGAGCCGGATCGAGCACACGGAAAAGATATTCCAGGAGGTTGAGAACAAGATCCGCGAGGTCATCCCCGGAAGCGATCGCGATCTGATCGTCGACAATATCGGCCTGCCGGCGCGCCCTTACAATCTCGCCTTCACCGACGGCTCGACGATCGGCGTCAATGACGGCGTGATCCTGGTCTCATTGAAGGAGGGACATCGTCCCACAGCCGACTACGTGCGGAAGCTCCGCGAGGTGCTGCCGGCCGTATTCCCGGAGGATACGTTCTACTTTCAGGCTGCCGATATCGTCACCCAGATTCTCAATTTCGGTCTGCCGGCGCAGATCGACGTGCGCACCGTCGGCTACGATAAGGCCAACAATCTGCGCGTCGCCAATGAGCTGCGCCAGCGCATCGCCGCGATACCCGGCATTGTGGATGCGCATCTGCAGCAGGAGATCGATGCACCGGCCTTCTATGCCGATATCGACCGCTCCCGCGCCGCGCAACTCGGGCTGAATGCGAACACGATCGCGACCAACGTCAATGTCAGCCTGAGTTCATCGGAGCAGGTGACACCGAATTTCTGGACCGATCCGAAATCCGGCATCCCTTATTATTTCGCCGTGCAGACGCCGGAGAGCCGGATCAGCTCTCTGAACGATCTCGCCAATACACCGGTCTCGACCGGGTTGGCCTCGCCCCAAACCGACACGCCGATTCCCGGCCTGCTCAGCAACGTCGCCACCTTCAAGCGCACGGGCATTCCGACCAACGCCAATCAGGCCAATATCCAGCCGGTCTATGAAGTCTATGCCAGTGTCCAGGGCCGCGACCTCGGCAGCGTGGCAACTGCCATCAGCAACATCCAGGCCGACCTGCAAAAGCAGCTCAAGCCCGGCAACACCATCCAGGTGATCGGCCAGATCCAGAGCATGAACAGCGCCTTCATCAATCTCGGCATCGGCCTGCTGTTCGCGGCCGTTCTGGTCTACCTCCTGATGGTCGTGAACTATCAGAATTTCGGCGATCCCTTCGTCGTGATCCTGGCCCTGCCGGCGACGCTGTGCGGCATCCTGACCATGCTGTTCATCACCGGCACCACGCTCAACGTGCCGTCGCTGATGGGAGCGATCATGGCGGTCGGTGTCGCTTCCGCGAACTCGATCCTGCTTGTGACCTTTGCGCGCGAGCAGCAGCAGGCGGGCAAAACCGCCTTCGAAGCCGCGATCGAAGCCGGGCATACGAGAATCCGGCCGGTGCTGATGACGGCGGCAGCCATGATTGTCGGCATGATTCCGATGGCGATTGGCGCGGCGGGCGAGGAACAGAACGCGGCGCTGGCGCGCGCCGTGATCGGCGGCCTCCTGTTTGCAACGCCGACGACGCTGCTGGTCGTGCCGTACCTGTTCGCCATGCTGCGCAAGGGCAATGACGGCAGGAAACATCACGGGGTGTTTGACGAGGTGCTGGAATGAACTTCAACGGACCATTTGACGCCAGGCATGACGCGGAAACCGACCGCGAACAGCAGACGGACGCCCCGCCAGTCAAGAAACGATCGCGGGGAGGGCGCATCGCGGGGGTCGGCCTCGTGCTGATCGCGACGACGGCACTGGCGTCCGGCGCCTGGAGCCACTACGCGCAGCAGCGCCAGACGCTCGCTGCCGCGGAGCAGGAGCGCGATTTCGTCCCGCAGGTGCGCGTCGCCGCAGTCGAGCCGAGTGGTGCTATTCAGCGGGTGACACTGCCCGCCACCACCTCGGCATTTGCCACCGCCAACATTTTCGCGCGCGCCAGCGGCTATATCGGCAAGCGCGAGGTCGACATCGGCGATCACGTCAAGACGGGCCAGTTGCTGGCGGAAATCGTCGCGCCCGAGCTCGACCACCAGATCGCGCAGGCCCAGGCGACACTGGCGCAGCTCAATTGGGCCCTGCAGCAGGCGCAGGCCAACCGCGAACTCGCCAAGGTGACCTGGGACCGCGACCGGCCGCTGGTCGACAAGGGCTGGGTGACCGCACAGCAGGGCACGATCGATCAGCAGACGCTGAAGGCGCAGGAGGCGGCCGTCTCCGTGGCGCAGGCCAATGTCGCCGCGGAGCAGGCGCAGTTGCAGGTGCTGAGCCAGCAGAAGGCCTATCAGAGCGTGGTGGCGCCGTTCGACGGCGTCATTACCCAGCGCAATATCGATGTCGGCAGCCTGGTGCAGGCCGACGCAACCTCGGGTACGTTCATGTTCACCCTGCAGCAGGGCAATGTGATCCGCACGCAGGTGTTCGTGCCGCAGGACGCCGCCTTCGGGCTGAAGCCGGGCATCGATGCCGTGGTGCGCGTGCCCGAAATTCCGGACCGCACCTTTCCCGGCAAGGTAACGCGTATCGCGGACGCGCTGCAGCCGGGAACGCGGACGCTCTTGACCGAGGTCGACATTCCAAACCCGGATGCGACACTGACGTCGGGCATCTATTGCACCGTCGAGCTCGATATCCCGCGCAAGACGCCGAGCTACAAGATTTCAGCCGATTCCGTCATCTTCAATCAGGATGGTCTGCAGGTCGCCGTGGTCGAGAACGGCGTGGTGCATCTGCGCAAGATCGGCGTGGTGCGCGATCTCGGGCGCGAGGTCGAGGTCAACAGCGGCGTCAAGCGCGGCGACCAGGTGATCCTCAACCCGTCCGTCAATCTTGCCGAGGGCGCCAAGGTCAGGACGCGGCCACTGACTGCGGTGTCGTGATCCGGCGCCGCCGCATGATTGTCATGGCAATGGGGCAGAATGGGTTGTGCATCTGGCGCCGACCGGGAGGCAAACCATGCCCAAAATCGCTGTGGCCTTGGCGGCCGCATGCCTTGCTCATGTTCTCACCGCGACGGGCGCCTTGGCCTGGGGCTATCAGGGCCATCGTGTGGTCGGCTCGATCGCCGATCAGCTCCTGCACGAAAACGCGAAGGCGCAGGTCCAGAAGATCCTCAACGACGGCGCGCCGCCTGATCCCAGGCACGATCTCGATCTGCGCAAATCCGGTCCCTGGGCCGACTGTGTAAAGAGCGTGCAGTACCATCCCGCCGATGGCAGCTACGACTATGTCGTCAATCCCGACCATCTCGAATGGGAGGTGCCCTGCACGCCCTTCAGGTCGAATGCGGAGCGGGCGCGGATGATCGATTACGCCAGGCGCAACTGGTTCAACTGTGTGTACCAGCCTGACGGGCCCGACAAGCCTGCCAGCGGCTGCCACAACACCTACCATTTCGAGGATGTAGCGATCGAGCGGAACAGCTTTGACCGGAGTTTCCAGGGCACCAACGAGCACGATCTCGTGGCCACGATCGGCGCTGCGATCGCCGTGCTCACGGACAAGTCGCCGCCGCCGCCATTCTCGATCAAGGACAAGAAAGAGGCGCTGTTGATGCTGGCGCATTTCGTCGGCGATTTGCACCAGCCGCTGCATGTCGGCGCGGCCTATCTCGATGCGCAGGGAAGGCCGGTCGATCCCGATATCGCGCATACGATCGATCCGGATACGTCGACTATCGGCGGCAACGCCATCCAGGACCAGAACGTCAATCTGCATGGCGAATGGGACGATATCCCGACCGATATCGGCGACGCCTCGACGCGGGAATTGCTGGCCGACGCGCGCATGGTGCCGCCAAGCCAGGGGCCGATCGAAAGCTGGCCGGCAGATTGGGCCTCCGACACCATCCTGGTTGCGCATCAGGCGTTCGAAGGGTTGAGCTTTCAACGGGCTGAGCCGCCGCCAAGAGTGCAGTGGACCGTGAGCTTCGACGATCACACCGCATATCTCTGGCTCGCCGACCTCATCAAGCGTAAGCAGCTCGCCAAGGGCGGCGCGAGGCTTGCTGAGATTCTGAATGCGATCTGGCCCTAGCCGGCGATGCCGCCGCGGCTTCTGCCGCGGCCGTTTGCGTATTCGCGGGGAAGGACGGCTCGGCGCGCCAATCAGAGCGCGTTGAATGCGCTCCAGGCCTTGCCCAATTCGGCATTGCAGCGGTCAAGATTGCCGGCGCGGTCGGCTGAACGG
>Ga0153954_1000748_pt1 | contig 22508 bp, 20 predicted proteins | sample TSFL038MetaG_FD_102277 | JGI IMG/M metagenome (GOLD analysis project Ga0153954, IMG submission 102277) | Attine ant fungus gardens microbial communities from Florida, USA - TSFL038 MetaG | ecosystem: Host-associated > Fungi > Mycelium > Unclassified | place: USA: Florida, Wekiwa Springs State... | reverse complement strand
TTTGGTGAATATACTCAGTGGATTAGCAGCCTACAGTCGTCAACCCAAAAAACCTGCCTTACGTTGGACTCCAGAGGAAAAAGTTATGCTAATTGCTGCGTAATCAACCCAAAACTCAGGTTACTATTATTTGAATGGGAACAAGGAAATATTTTTGAATTCGAAACTATACAATCATTCAAAGCCATCGTATTATCCATAATTTATAAGTGAATAATTGCAACTTACGTAAGATTAGAAACACTTCTGAGAGCTTGCACAGTTGCAATCAGCTTGTCTAATGGCAAGGACTTGCATTCTTCAGGATTCAGTGTGCGCACTTCCTTTCCACCCGCTGCTAGCAAAGTATCATCTTCTCTTAATGCATATACCCAATCATTGCCTTCCTTCACCATAGCCAATGAACTCATAACAGCCAATTGAAGTGCATCTGCCGAAGACTCATGCTTGAGCTTTGCTACTTGAAGAAAACACTGACTGGCTTCGAAAAAATTATCTAAATCCATCCAAATATTACCAAGCGTCATTTGTGCATCAACATAGTGCACACTAGCCTCTGGAACTAATGAAAGATAAAAGATTCCTTTGCGAATGTCAGTTTCAACAACAGTAGTAGCAATTCTGTGCGCGAGCTCTTCACTCCACTTACGAGTAAAAATATCGTTGATCAAATCTGAGTCTACCGGTAGAAAACGTACGCTATGTCCTTCAGCCTCATAAATTCCTTGAAACGCTAACTTACCCACAACTAAATCCAGCAAAGAGGTATATATATCGTACGTTGCGTATTCATCAGAATTTTTCTCATACCGATTCATTTGCTTTAAAAGAGCTTCATTAATGAGTTTGACTTTTTCAAAATCTTTTTTGTGGATGATGAGCTGATAACTAATAAGAAAGTGGGCAAAAAATTTGATTTCTTCTTCTTGCAAGTTATTTTCTTGTATTTTTGATATTAACTCCTGATAAGAAGAACGAAAAATGCCAATGCGATAATCGTCGCCTATAAGGCTTGCCCCCCGCTTGGAAATCATGACTCCCAAACCAAAAGCAGGATGAGCCGCAGAAATATCCGCAATGTATTCTGGATATCCCTTAAAACATTCCCAGAGTCGATCATCTGTTAAACATTTCATACGAAAATCTGTGTATTGGAGCGCACAGTCTCTGATAAACTCCGCACATACGTGATTAAGAGCATCTTCTCCTTTGGACAGCCAGTGATCCACAATGGCCGTGAGTAAAGACTCTGGAGGAAGATGGACCCATTCGCCATTAGCTAAATAAGACGAGTGCTCCTTTTCTTGCGGTGATGTTTTACCATGCCGTTCTACGTAACAGGTCTTGAAATAGTGTGTCCACGCTTCATTGGTTTGGTCTTCCTCAACCAAAGTTTGCATAGATTGATAGTCTTTTGTTTGTTGTGGCGTCTTGATGAGCTGAAAATTGTGTCCATCATTTTTAAAATGGTGTCCGTCACTTTGGCTAACAGGTATATTGGGCGCAGCTGCTTCTCCATTCGTTTGCCTCTGAAGCACTGAGTGCCCCCTTCGACAAAGTGCAAGTACAGCGACCGAAGGAAGAGAAACTGCAAAAATGGCTCCTCCAATCCAAATGGTGAGGGCAGGTAAATAACCTGCAGCCCCCAAGGCAGCAATGATCGTTCCCACAGCAGCAAGAATCCCAAGAGCGGTTAAAATAATTTTTTTTCTATTTTCCTGTGCAAGAAATAACCAATGACAATACGTATTTGAAATAGAGGTTTGTCTAATTGCATGCATATAATTATTATATACTTATGAAATTAAGGAATTTTAAAGAAATCTCTCATCTAAAGCCTTAGAGCATTCAAAGAAACACAAAGGCTACTCGTAATCATGGCTAAAGCAGCAAAAAAAGGATCCATAATGCCGAAAAAAGCTAAACCCACACCTACTCCATTATAGAAGAAAGCCCAAAAAAGATTTTGATAGATAATTTTTTGAGATTTCTTCGCTAATTGACAGAGGATAGGAAGAGCGTCTAAATGCTCTGTGGTGAGCAAAATGTCAGAGACTTCTACTGCCATATCAGAAGCGGTAGCCACTGAAATTCCCAGATCTGCAGCTGTCATTGCAGGAGCATCATTGATCCCATCCCCCACCATAATAATAGGTCTACCCATTGCTTTTAGCTTGAGAATCTCTTCCCTTTTTTGCAAAGGGTCCATACCTCCTTTGCCCCAAAGAAAACCACATTGATGTGCCACATTGCTGACCAATTTTGGGGAATCGCCAGAAAGGATCACCCCTTCAACCTTGGGTAAGTGAGTTCTGAGACGATCTCCTAAATGGATTTCCGCTAAAACTTTTTTCTCAGAAGCCAAGTAAACCACCGTAGTTGTATGAGAAGTTGTTTCAAAGCCTTTTTCCTTTAAAAAACGCTCAGAGCCTAAGATATACTCCTTACCCTGGTATATCCCACAGACCCCTCTCCCTACGATTTCTACTCCCTCATCTAATGCTTCAGTTGGGCACGTTAAGGTTTTTGAGAGAGCAAGGGAAATGGGGTGTTGAGAAATAGAAGCAAGCGCTTTGAGGATACGCAAATGTTCACTAGATAGTCCTTCCAATCCCTTGAGCACTTCAAATTTGCCTTCTGTCAGAGTACCTGTTTTATCAAAGACAAAAAAAGGACGTTGACCAAGAAGATGTAATTGATTACGCGCACGTACTAGGGCTCCCTTTTCAGCAAAACGGAAATAGAGTCTTGACTGAACTAGTGGGGCAGCAATACCCATGGCACAGGGGCAGGAAATCAGCAGCAGTGTCAGCGAGCGCTCCCATTCAAACAACAGACAAGCAAGCAAAGCCAATGCAAGGACACAAGGAATAAAATAACGCGTTATCGTGTGAATCAATTGGCTAGTCCGATTTTTTTTAGCAAGATCCTGTTCAATCAGCAACAAGATCTGTCCAATCAGAGAATGTGATCGTTCTTTCGTCACTTGCATGATCACATTCCCTTGCTTGATCAAACTTCCGCCGATTAAAGGAGCTCCTGGTTGCTTGCTACAAGGCATTGCTTCCCCTGTCATGACTGCCTCATCAACCAATGCCTCACCCTGAATTACAATGCCATCGAAAAGAACTTTCTCTCCTGTCCGTACAAAGAGAGAGTCACCAACGTGTACTTCTTTGATTGGCACATAAATGAAATCACCTTCAAGAGTCTTTTTACACGCTTTTTTGGGGAGGCAAGTGCTTAGTCTGAAAAGTGTTTCTTTTGCCGAAAATTTTGCTTTGCGCTCTAAAATTTTACCCAAAAGAACAAAAGTGATCACCATGCTGAGCGAGTCAAAATAAAGTCCATTTTCCATTCCTTGAAAAAGATGAAGCGTTGAGAGAATAAAAGCCGTGGAAACACCCATCAGCACTAAAGTCTCCATTGCAAAAAATCCACTTAAAAAAGAGAGAGTCAGCCTGCGCCAAATAGGCCATGCACAGTAGGTGACAAGAGGAAGTGCCAATGCAAAAGAAAACCAACCAAAGGTCATCCCATAACCTTCGATGAGCTGGCCAAAGTGGGATGCATAGAGTGGATAAGAAAACATCATGATGTTCATGGCACAAAAAGCCGCGATCACAAAACGTAGCCATAAAGAAAAAGAGAGATTTCGTTTTTCTTCAGAAAATAGTTCGCTTGCACGATAGCCTAGCTTATGAATCAGTGTGATGACAATCTGCTTGGAGAGTAAGCGTGGCTGGATAGTGATCATCGCCAAATCAGTTGCATAATCTACAAGACAGCGAGAAATTCCTTTTTGCTTCAATAAAATGAGCTGTATCGCCTCAGCACAAGCCGGGCACCACATTCCATCGATTTGTAAATGGAATTTCACTTCTTCTTGCTCAACATCTGTCTGTTGAGCTTGTGGTTCTGCATGCGCATTTGAAAGGATGCCTGCTTTGATCGCTTCTTGAAAAAGGGGATGGCTTTGATAATTTTCCTGGGTGCCTATGAGAGTGAATACTGTCAGGCAGCCATTGCAACAAAATGCATGGCCTTTTTCTAAAAGAGGATTTTTAGGCAAATCCAGCCTACATAACGCACACAAAGAGCTTTTTATTTCTACATTCAATCCAGAGCCATTACGCAATTTTTGACATAAAAGTTATACTATAACTCAATTTCGTCCCAATAACCTAATTTCAAGCGCAAGGGCAAAGGCAAGGGCAGGGGCGTGAAATTGAACATGGAAGTGGATGATGAGTCGATTAAATATCCATCTGTTCTGGGGACAGGAATTTCTGAGCATAAGGAAGGTAAGCCTTTTTTTTAACAAATACCTCGAAGAGATCTTTGTCTAAATGCCCTTCTTCCACCATCTGTGTCATAATCTGTAAAACTTGAGAAAGCGAGAGAGCTTCTTTATAAGGGCGATCAGGGGCAGAAAGTGCTTCAAACACATCTGCAATAGCTAAAATTCGTGCTTGCACGGACATCTGCTCTTTTTTGAGTCCCCTAGGATACCCCTTGCCATCCACACGCTCGTGATGTGAGGCAGCAATTTCAGGAACACGTCTCAATTCTTTAGGAAAGTGTAACTGTTTCAGCATTCGATAAGTCATCACCACATGGTGTTTTATGATCTCTCTTTCCTTAGCTGTTAAATTGCCTTTCTCAACAGAAAGATTTTCTAATTCATCAGGCGTCAAGAACGGGTGCTCCTTTACATCGTGCATTCGTGCGATCCCTTTCAGACGATCCTGCGCTGCGGCAGTCATTATTTCCTTGCCTTCATTACATCTCGCAATAAACTCTCGATCGCTTGCATAGACATCGATCTTTTCTTGGTAGTCTCTTTCAAGGGTTGCAAATTCCTGCTTAGCTAATTCAAAAGCTTGAGGAGATAGTTTTTCCAATACTTGCAACTTTTTCTGATATAATTCCTTTTCACATTTCTCAAGAAGTGCGTCATACCGCGCATTCACTAACTCTATCCTATCAAAAATGGTTTCCAGTTTATGTTGTTTTTCCACAATGTGAATCGGCGTAGTGATTTTACCACAGTCATGTAAAAAAGCTGCGACTTCAAGTTCATAAAGCTCTTCTTCAGAAAAATGGAGAGCGTGAAAAGGTCCTTCTTCCATAGCATCTACTGCTTTAGCGAGCAGCAAGGCTACAATAGGTACTCTTTTACCATGATTGGCTGTGGAGGAAGACTTTTCATCAATCGCCTCAGCAATGACGTGAATTAAAGATTCGAAGAGACCGCGTAAGCTCTCTATTAAATATTGATTGGTTAACGCCACACCGGCTTGAGAAGCCAAAGATTCGGCGAGTTTTTGATCATCCTCAGAAAAAGTCTTGTAGGCAATGGGGTTAATCAGCTGTAAGACCGCAATCACTTCATCTTCGTGGTTTTTCATAGGAACAGTCAAAACCGCCTCAGTACGATAGCCTGTCCTTTCATCGAAGCCACGCGTTCCCGAAAAATCAAAACCTTGCTCATCATAGGCATTTTTTATATTGATGCTCTTTTTATGGTTGACCGCATAAGCAACCATCAGACTGTCATTGAGTGAACCATCCTCCAAAACTAGTGACAGATCAGAAAAAGGAACTGGAATATTAGACGTGCCACCTGCATGAAAATTTAAGCTATCAGAAACGGCAATGGCAAAATGAAGTTTTTTATCGGAAGTCACCGTATAAATTGTTCCCCCATCTGCTTTAGTGACTTCTTTGGCATAAAGTAAAATTTTTTCAAGCAAAGCAGAAATATTGCGCTCTTTCGATAGTGCAATCCCAATTTCATTCAATTTATTAAGAATCTTCTGATCTAAAAGCATAATTGGTATAATGAATAGATCTTATCTTATTATTATTTTAATTGAATGATGAATGCCCTTCAACACGCAATCTTGAATTTTTTAAATACTATTGATCTTCAAAAACTTAAATCTTCCTCTGCACGGCTAACCTCTCTCTATCGAGAGGGAGGCTCGCTGACACGTGAGGAAGAGATGCTGGCTTATCTTATCGTTAGGCTTCCAGCAACTTACACTGTTTTGACGTATGTTTTGGTACAAGTACCCCAGGGCAGCATACTTGATTTAGGATCGGGGCCAGGAACAGCCTGGTGGGCAGCTAAGGTCAGTTGGGACACACTTCCTATTTTCACAGCCATCGAACGAGAAGGAAAGTTTATTGAATTGGGTAAAAAATTAGGCACAGAAGCTTCCTGGATTCAAGAAAATTTTCTTTCAGACAACTCATTTGCTCCTCATGATTGGCTGCTGTTTAGTTACTCTTTAGCTGAAATTGCAGAAAAAGAATTGCCGGCCTTGCTTAAAAAAAGCTGGACAGCCGCACAAAAAGGGGTGATACTAGTTGAGCCGGGCACCCCTGCAGGCTTTCAACGCATGCTCAAAGCGCGTCATGAGCTTCTCTCTCTGGGAGGCTCTATTCTAGCTCCTTGCCCACATGCAGCCGTCTGCCCACTTAAAACCTCTGATTGGTGTCATTTTTCTGTCAGATTGGAACGTACTTTTCTCCATCGTTATGCAAAAGAGGGTTCTCTTCCCTTTGAAGATGAAAAGTTTACTTACCTCATTGTTACAAAAGATAAACTACATACCAACTTGGCACGCATCTTGCGTCCACCTTCACATCATAGCGGACATGTCGTTATCCCTCTATGTACTAAAAATGGCTTACAAAACGTCACGATTTCACGCCGACACAAGGAACTATACAAGAAGGCAAGAAAGGCAGAGTGGGGAGAACAATGGGACGCGTAGAATCAACAAAGCAAAAAGGTGTCATGAAAACCATACCTCTCGAATATTTTTCTATTTTACAGAAAGTCTCTGTTCTCGAAATGCTTGGGCTGAATTTTTCCTTACCTCTCACTGAGTTTTCCATTCAATTAAACATGAATCTACAAACGCCACTCAAAATAGATCCAAGAGCCTATCTCATTATCGATGCCAAAGATGAAGGGGCTCCTCCTAGCTCTTCTGAGCGTTGCTTTTGTTTGAGCCATTTAAAAAGATGGCGTATCGATGTCTCGCCTTATACGTCATTCGATGACTATGTAAACTCTATGGCTCGTTGGCATCGTTGTACTCTTAATAAATCTAAAAAAAATTTTCACGCTTATGGATGTGAGACGAGTTATATAGAAGGAGATTGGTCAGAACATGCTGATGTGGTCGCTCATTTATACGGCAATGTAGCCCGAAACTATAGCCACTGTCTTTTTAATGTAGAGTATTTCAGGGAGGTAGCGAGACATCCTGATTCCATCCTATTGTGCGCTTGGTACAATGGAGAGATGATCAGCGCGTTTGTACTACATGCTGAAGGCTCGACGCTGCACTCCATCAGTTGTGGACTTGACTATAAGCATTCGTCAGCTAGCTATACCTATTCATGGATGCATTATGCACTGCTCAATTACGCGATTGTATCTAAAAAATATAAAATTATAGACGTAGGATTTACAGCGGATGAAGCCAAACAATCCATAGGCTTTCAGTCTATACCTTCAAGAATGGACTTATATTCAAAAGGAAAGCTTACACGCACTGTATTAAAAGCATTTTCGCGCTGCTGTGGTGCTACGCTTTCCTCACAGGGTAAAGTGAAATTCATCAAACCAAATGGCCTTTATCAACCTCAAAAAGATATTATAGTTGATTCAAGTTCAAAAGATACATTTCGACCTACGCGAAAGCTCCGTGATTGAACGGTCCTAAATAACACCATATTTCTAATATTGGGTCATTTACGCTCATTCAAGCCCGGGAGCTTTTGGTGTGGTCCAAATGTATCTTTTGAATTTGAATCAACTATAATTAACCTTGACAGTGGTCATCGTTTTGCCATGGACCTTGCCAATCTTTAAGAACAGGTTGTGTCATCCAAAGCTTTCCTTCAATGAGCGCTTTTACAGCTTTTGCCCGTGCATTGAACGCATCAGGTTTACATTCTGCTAAAGTTCTTGTGGCACCATCGGGTAAAAACACGGCATCAAATCCAAAACCTGTTGTACCCCGAGGAGTAACAATAGTCCCGGATACGCTCCCCTTGTAGATAAAAATTTGATTGTCACGGCAAAAAGCTAACAAGACCACCCATTCAGCCTTACGTCCTTCATATTCATTCAAGTGATCCAACAACCAACGAATATTCACACCTACTGAGGCTCCTTCTATATCAAGAGAAGTGTCCTCGACAAGGATGTCCTCGCCAAGCTGGCTGGCTTTATGAGCAACCACCTGAGCAGGTTCTGCATCAATCTCCTTTAAATCAAAATGGGAAGCTTCAAGTACATACTCATGTTGATCAAATAAGCGCTTAAATTCTTCAAATTTGCCTGGATTGCTTGTGTTCAATTTCCAAGTTAAACTGTGCGCCTGCTTAGGTTCCTCGGCATGAAGACTAAAACACAGGCAACTTAAAGATAGGCCAATCAAAAACAACCTAAAAAATTTCATTGTCGCTCAAATTAAATCCTTAAATCAAAGATTTATAGTATGCATGGCGAAAATAAAATCAGCAAGTTGTTTATTTAGAATACCGTATGTCTGAATAGCCTAGGATTTGAAGTATTGTTGCTTAATACGACGCAAAGCGGGGTCAAGCGCTGTACGACGTTTGCCTTTAATCCTATCAATAAAGAGGACGCCATTGAGATGATCATTTTCATGCATCCGATTGCGCGCCTGATAGCCATAGCATTGTTCCTGAAATAGATTGCCTTCTAGGTTTGTCGCTTCCAGATCAATCGAAAGCGGTCTCGCGACTGCAGCATACAGTTTTGGAATGGACAGGCAACCTTCGCTACGCTCTACCAAAATATCGCTAGGATTTGTGAGAGAGGGATTGATAAAAACCTTGGGCTCTCCAAGATGCAATTCTCCTTTGTCATCTTCATAAGCCACGTTAGAAACAAAAATACGCAATAAATAGCCCACTTGAGTGGCCGCTAGTCCAATACCATCGTAATGCAACATGGTTTCTATCATGTTATGGCAGATTTCTCTGATTTCATCAGTGACCTCAAGTATAGGCGCAGCTGTTTGCCTTAAAATCGGGTCGCCATAATATCTGAGTTTTAAAATCACTTTTCGATCAACTCCGCATGCGTGCTAGACTTATGTTGAGTGCGTCCCATAGCGCCTGTCCAAATAGAGAGGACAATGCATCCACCTAAAAAAATCACAGACAGCCATGCAGTGACTTTTTTCAAGATTTCAGGAGTGGAAGTGCCAAACAGTGAATCGCCCGTATCTCCACCAAAGGAAGCGCCCAAACCTGAGCTTTTGCTCTCTTGGATCAGAATCACAAAACATAACACAGTGGAAAGCAAAAGGAATAAAAAAATAAAAAGATAATAGACAATAGTCATAGGGATGTTCCTTGATAGGCATTAATAATTTGACTGAAGGACTGAGGAGAGAGAGAAGCACCTCCTACTAGAAGTCCGTCAATATCCTCTTGGGCCAGTAAATCGGCAGCATTATCCGGCTTTACAGAGCCGCCATATTGAATGGTCAGTTGTTTAGCGGTTTCTTCTCCCCACCGTTCTGCGACAATCCCTCTGCAAAAATGATGAGCAGTTTGTGCATCCATAGGCTCTGCCACTTTTCCTGTGCCTATTGCCCAAACCGGTTCGTAAGCCAAAATCATTTTTGATACAGACTTTGCGCGGATACCCTTTAGGCTATTTAAAATTTGGCCTTTTAAAACTTCTTCCATCAACCCTTTTTCTCTTTGTTCCAGCGTCTCGCCGACGCAAAGGATCGGCTGCAAACCAGACTCTATCGCCCTTTTCACTTTCCGGTTAATCAAAGCATCATCCTCTTGAAAAATATGCCGTCTTTCCGAATGACCCAGAATGACAAAATGTGCGCCTGCATCAAGCAACATCTTTGCGGCTATTTCTCCTGTAAATGCCCCCTCGCCGGCATCATTCATGTTTTGGGCACCTACCTGGATGGATGATTTTAGCTCCTTGATTTTTTGAGCAGCTGGATAGATTGCAGTAAAGGGCACAGCCAAATAAACGCTGCCTTGACTCTTCTGGATCAGCGGTGTTAAAGTCTCCACATAGCCGGTCGCTTCTTCAATGGTTTTATACATTTTCCAATTGCCGGCGATGACCACAGGACGTTGTTTTTGAGACATTTTACCTCAAAGAGTGCGGCTAAAAAATAATACATATTCATAACATAACTATGAGTGAACCGTCAACTTATATCACTGTCAGCGAACTGACTTTTGCAATCAAAAGTCAACTTGAGTCTCGTTTTGCCATGCTCACAGTCCAAGGAGAGATTAGCAATGTAAAACTGCACTCTAGTGGACATCTCTACTTCGATCTCAAAGATGCTGGTGCTAAAATCGCAGTCGTCATGTTTCGCCCTCAATGTCAGCAGCTCGAACGCCTGCCAAAAGAGGGAGATCAGGTCGTTGTGAAAGGAGGGCTTTCTATCTACCCCCTTCATGGAAAGTACCAGATGCTTATCCGCTCTCTAAGTTATATGGGTATTGGGGAACTTTTACTTAAGCTAGAGGCATTAAAGAAAAAACTTCAAGCTTTGGGCTGGTTTGACAAGGGAAAAAAACAACCTTTGCCCAAGTTTCCACAGACAATTGGCGTCGTCACTAGCCCAACGGGCGCTGTTATTAAGGACATAATCCATATCCTCTCACGTAGAGCGTCTGGATTCCACTTGATCCTCAATCCAGTGCGCGTACAAGGAACGGAAGCACCCCTCGAAATTGCCCAAGCTATTGAAGAATTTAATCGATACAAGCTCGCAGATGTTCTCATTGTGGGACGCGGAGGAGGAAGCCTTGAAGATCTTTGGGCCTTCAATGATGAACGTGTGGCTAAGGCGATTTTTGAAAGTAAAATTCCCATTGTTTCAGCTGTAGGCCATGAAACCGATGTGACCATCGCTGATTTTGTGGCAGATGTGCGCGCCCCTACACCCTCTGCTGCTGCCGAAATTGTCTCAGCAGAAAAAGCGCACCACTTAGAAGTGTTACATAAAGCCAAAAAAGGCCTTGCTTTTGCCCTAATCCATCACCTTAAACGCTTGCGCGCCCAATTGCAAAGTTATGAACGCCTACCTGTTTTTTCTCAACCCTATGCTTTGCTTGCCGAACCGCTACAAAGACTCGATGATTTGAAATTTAAAATGGATACAAAAATGCGCGAATCTCTATTAAAAAAGCGCTATCTACTTGCAGCCAGGCAGAAGCAGGCATCTGCCTTAAAACCCACTGCACATCTTTCTTTTTGTAAAACAAAACTCAAGCAAGCCGAAAAAAGACTGTATGACAGCGTGCAACATGGTCTTAAGATGAAAAGGCTCAAACTCGAAGAAATTAAGCAAAGACTCGAAGCCATGGATCCAAAAAATGTGTTAAAAAGAGGTTACTCCATCCTCTTTGCCGAAAAAGAGGGTTCCGTTATAGTATCAGCTCAAATGTTAAATCCTGGCCAAAAAATTCGCGCTTTATTATCCGATGGCGAAGCAAAATTAACTGTTGATCATGAGTGAAGAGTCTTTCAATTTTGAACGCTCGTTTACACGTTTGGAAGAGATTTTAGACCGGCTGAATGCGGGTAACATTTCGTTAGATGAATCTCTCAAACTGTACGAGGAAGCAGACAGCCTCATTGTGGGTTGTGGAAAAAAGCTGAATGCAGCTGAAGCACGTATTGAAATGTTGATTAAAAAAAGGAATGGTGAGCTTGCAGTCGATGAAGAGGGAAGACCTCAAACGACAAAATTTGAAATGCAAGAGGTAGCAGTAGAGTGACTCTTCTCGAACAGATCCAACGTCCGGAGGACATCAAACAATTCGATGTTATTCATCTCCAAGATTTAGCCCAAGAAATACGTGAACGCATCATCACAGTCCTTTCTGTCAACGGTGGCCATCTTGCTTCTAATCTGGGCAGCGTGGAGTTAACTCTCGCTTTACATTACGTGTTTAACTCCCCTGACGACAAATTCATTTTCGATGTCAGCCACCAAACTTATACACACAAACTCCTCACAGGCAGGAACAATCAACTCTTCAATAAAATTCGCACCTATAAAGGACTCAGTGGGTTTGCCCATCCAAAAGAATCTGAGCATGACCATTTTTTTGCAGGGCATGCAGGCACTGCCCTTTCCTTAGCTATTGGAATGGCACAGGCACGTCATTTACAGCAAAGCGAAGAGCACATTATTCCTATTATTGGCGACGCCACTTTGACTTGCGGCCTCTCCCTTGAGGCATTGAACAATATTACAAAAAATTTAAGCCGCTTTATCGTCATTTTAAATGATAATGAAATGTCTATTTCACAAAATGTAGGCGGTATTACCAATATTTTAAGCCGTTTGTTGAGCAATCCAACCACGAGTAAGCTGGCTCACGAGCTTGAAATGCTTGTCTCAAAAATTCCTGTCTATGGATCTACACTGGCCAAAAAAGGGCACAAGATTGCTGAATCCGTTAAAAATCTCGTCAGTTCCGCTCCCTTCTTTGAGCAATTTGGTCTTTCTTACATTGGTCCCATTGACGGACATGACATGAGGAAAATGGTCGCTGCTTTTCAGGCTATCAAGGACCTTGAAATGCCTGTCATCATCCACCTTCTCACCAAAAAAGGGCAAGGTGTGGAAAAAGCAGAAAGTGATCCCATCACTTACCATGGCGCAAAACCTTTTGATCCAAAAACATGTGAATTTCTTCCTTCTTCTTCAAACAAGGCAACCTTTCCCAAAATTTTCGGCACTCACATGATAGAACTGGGAGAAAAAAATCCTAAACTGGTTGCTGTGACTCCAGCGATGAGCTTGGGATCTTGTCTAGATCCGTTTAAAGAACGTTTCTCAGATCGCTTTTTTGATGTGGGTATTGCTGAAGGGCATGCCGTCACTTTTTGCGGGGGTCTTGCAAAAAGTCAAACTTTAAGCGTTGTCTGCTCCATTTATTCAACTTTCTTTCAAAGAGCTTTAGATAATCTTTTCCAAGATGTTTGCCTACAAGAGATCCCAGTCATTTTTGCCGTCGATAGAGCAGGACTTGCAACAGGTGATGGTGCGACACACCATGGCATCTATGAGATAAGCTTTTTAAGGACAATGCCTAACATGGTGATTTGTCAACCTCGCAATGGACAGCTTCTCAAAGAACTTTTGACTTCAAGTCTCCACTGGAACAGACCAACAGCGATTCGCTATCCCAATAATACTACAGAAGATGGATGTGAGCCTTTACAAAACCGTCCTTTGGGCAAAGCAGAAATTTTAGCGGAAGGAAGCGACCTACTCATTGTGGCGCTTGGTCATCAGTATTTGGATGCCTTGACTCTTCGAGAAATGCTGATGGAAAAAGGAATTTCCGCAATGGTTGTAGATCCTATTTTTGTTAAACCTTTAGATACGGATCTATTTGGCAAACTGCTTTTAAGCCATTCACGCATAGTCACATTAGAAGAACATTCTCTCAAAGGTGGGCTTGGCTCTGAAATCAATGACTTTTTATTTGCCCACGACTTCAACCATGTGCAGGTCTTAAACTTTGGCATCCCTGAAGCCTTCATTGAACAGGGTAGCTACAAAGAACTTTTAAATGAAATTGGCCTTACTCCTGAAAAAATGCTATTGCGCATATTGGCTCATTTCTCTTTCAATACAAAGAAAGCATCACAAAAAACGCTATCCTAACTATTCATGATCATTGCACTCTTTGCAAACATGCGAAAGCGTGAGTCTTATACGATCGCCAAGCAAATCACTCATTTTCTCCAAGAAAGACAAGTGACAGTTGTTTCTCGCGATGACGAAGCGGAAGAATTGGGTGTCCCTCCTTTAAGCTCTCTACCTGCAACCTCCTTGAATTGCCTGATCTCTCTCGGTGGTGATGGTACAATTCTGCGTCTCGTCCACAACTATTCTCATATCGATGCACCTGTATTGGGCATCAATTTAGGACATTTGGGATTTATGGCAGATGTACCGCTTTCGGATCTTTACCCTAGTTTAGAAGATTTGATCGCAGGACACTATAAAGTGGAAGAGCGCGTGATGATGGAAGGGACCACTTTTTCAGGTGATCACTGTTTTGCTGTGAACGAGATGGTGATCCATCGTGCACACAATCCAAGTTTAATCGACCTTTCCATCCATGTGGATGGTGTTTATTTAAATACTTTTTCTGCAGATGGCATCATTGTTTCAACCCCCGGCGGATCAACAGCCTATTCTTTGGCTGCGGGTGGACCGATTTTAACACCTGAAATTAATGCCTTTGTCATCACACCCATCAGCCCTCACACGATTTCCAATCGGCCGATCGTTCTCATGCCTGAAAATAAAATTGAAGTGCAGTACTTAAGTGCTTATAGCCCAATAGAAATTACCTACGATGGATTTTCGCGCTATACAATGAGTACGAATGAAATTTTTAGCATCAAAAAATCACCACGCACTTTTAAGATGGTAAGCCTGCTTCGCAGCGACTATTTTTCCACATTACGCAGCAAATTGGGTTGGTCTGGCCAAGTGCGCTATAGCCAGCTCAATCATAACACCAGCCTCTTTGAAGGTCTTTAACCTTTATGCCCATCATAGGCTCCTCACACTTAGTCTTAAAATGCCGAGATCGCAGCTTAGCAACTGTTCGAGATAGTTACCATAGACACGCTTCTAGGAGATAAGCCAAAGTGCTGAATGATTGCAAAAAACCGCCAACTGAAATTAGATATCAAGATGATTCTGTGTCACTTTCTATAAAACCGCTAGAAGAAAAGGATGCTGAAGAGATTACTAAGGCTATTCGGTTGAGCATGAAAAATCTTTTACCATTCATGGATTGGGCGCATGATCCAATAACAACTGAGAGTCAGCGTGACAGAATCAAAAAGTCACGAGAAAATTACTCTAAAGGAGAGGAGTACGAGTTTGCAATTTTTGATCGCAATAGCTGTGAATTTCTGATGTCGGCTTGTTGGCATGTAGGAAAGAATCGCAATAAAAAATCCTTAGAAATTGGATATTGGACATCAGCAAAACATAGCAATAAAGGACTAGCGACATTAGTGACAAAAATCTTGACGGTTGTCGGATTTGATTTCATGGGTTCTGACAGAATAGAAATTGGTTGTAATAAACAGAATGAAACCAGCCATCGCATCATAAAAAAATGCGGTTTTCAGTTTGAAGGAGAAATAAGAAATTATTTTAATTCACCAACGTTAGACATGATAAAAAATGGATATTCAACTGAAAGAACGTATCTTCAATACGCGTTACTCCCAGATGATCGTGGACAGTTGCCGTGGTATAAAAAAATTAAAGAACTCATAGAAGTATTGTGAATTTTGTACATTCCTTTCATGTGGTTATTTGGCAGAATTCAAGCGAAACAAGTCAAGAAAGGTCTCAAGAGAGAGTTCTTCAGGTCGAGCTTTAGGGTTGACGCCTAGTTGTGTGAGTAGGGGGCCTAGAGAATGGCCGAGCGTTGTGGTCAGCATTTTACGACGATGTTGAAATGCCGTACGTACAAAGGTAAAAAAAGCCTCAGCATCTACCGCAGGTGGCTGCTTTAAGTTGAGGCTGACAATTGCAGAATCTACATTGGGTTGTGGATAAAAACAATGCCTACTCACTTTGAATGCATAACGAGGAGTTGAGTAGAAATTTAAAAATACAGTGAGAGAACCATATTCTTTCGAATGGGGTTGTGCAGTAATACGCCGGGCCACTTCTTCTTGCACCATCAGTGTCAAAGATGTAAATAATTCATGATGAGGGGCAAGTAGTGTCAATATCGGAGCTGTCAAGTGATAGGGCAAATTAGCCACTACCTTTGTACGACTAGGAAGGAGTGAAAAATCAAAGTCTCTGATATCTTGTGCAAAAACTTCTACAAGAGAAAAACGCTTAAGTGCTTCTGCATAAATGACATCTTTTTCTACAGCAAAAACATGGGCTCCTTTTAAGACAAGGGCTTCTGTCAAAGCACCCGGTCCAGGACCTATTTCTAAAACATGGTCCCCTACCTGAATGTCAGCCTGAGCAACAATTTTGTGCACAATGTTGCCATCAATCAAAAAATTTTGTGAAAGACCCTTTTTGGGTTCAACGCCGAGAGAACGCAAAAATTCAAGGAGTTCCGTAATATTGGTGAGCATAAGAATATATAGTCGATTCACCGCAGTGTGAAGGGCTGAAGGTCATTGGGAATGACACTACTCAAATAATCATCCGTAACCCCATACAATTTACGCAGCTTTTGACGGTATTCTTTATTGTAACGGAGAAATGCTTCTTGCGTGAGCTCACGTTTGATCTCTTCTTCCATTTCTTTAAAAGCAGGGGGATCTACCCTCTCTATGCTTTTGAGACAAAGGAGACGGCTCACTTTTTGGCTAGAAATGGGCACACTTGCCACGCCTGCAGAAAGTGTTTCAAGGACTGCCCGATAACTGAGAGAGAGATCTTGCTCTTTTTGGCGAAACTCTTCTGAATAAGCAAGTTCTATACCCTCTTCTTGGACAGCTTGGGCCAAATCTTCAAATGCCAATCCCTGCTCTGTCATGAGTTGATAGGCATATTGAGCCACTTTTTCGTGATCTTGTCCACGAATTGACAAGACGCGGTATACCCAGTAGTTCAAAGGAGGATTCTCAGAACGCACTTTTTCATAGCGCTTTTTCATGAGGATGGGATACACCTCGGTCATTGCTTTGCTACGTACCATGATGGAAGTCATCTTTTGCACCGTTAGCTCCATTTTCAGAAGCTCAAAAGCCTCCTCTAATGTCATGCTCAACTTATCGATATTGAAAACCACATCGGGTCCAAAAACCTGTTCTAATTCTTCTCGCACTTCCCCATCATTGACTGTGATTTTTTTTTCTTCTGCATCTGCCATGATGAGATTATCATCAATGACTGCCCCTAAGACAGTACGCCATCCACTCGTATAAAATTGATAGCGGGCAACCGGGGAGTCTGTCAAAGTGGGGTATTGCTGATAAAAGAGCAGGTCCATTTTTCGCACCACGTCCATGACAGTGATGACTTTGCCATTTAATTTAAGTAAAATACGATTGTTTACAAAAAGATTTTGAGGATAATTTTGTTCAAAAGAAAACTCGTCGAACTGCATTGGTGCAGCCGCTAAGGAAGAAAAAACTCCTAAACAAAAAAGCAAACAGTTTTGTTTTAACATAGAGATAGGTAACTATTCAGCCCCTTTGGCTTATTTCCTAGAGGTGTTTCTGTAACTATCCACTCTGGCCGATAGCGAATCTAGGTTGGGCAAGGTTGAGCCTGCCACTCGTGAATAGTTACGAGATTAGAGATGATAAAGGATGGGAGTTTTTTATTGTTAGAGTTTTTCGATGGCTTCCCACATTTTGGAAACTTCTGTAATTGGCTCATCACAGTGGTCGCGATAGCAAATATACAGAGTGGTTTTTCCGTTAACAGCAGGACGATTGCGGCTTATGGGAACCAAATCTCTAAGCTCTTCGTCCGAATCGCGTTTCCAAACCACTACTTTATGAGGGATAAAATGCCCTGAAAGCATTTTTTTAATTTCTTCACGGAATTCTTCTTTCTCATTTAAAGCAATAATCAGAGTCGGCGCCTTTGGGTCTAAGTAACGCATCAGCGCCATGAGATGGTAACAAGCACCTGGTGGATAGAGTGCGATATGTTCCTTGGCAGCTTTGAGCACGTCTTCCGCTTCCTTATAGTAGTCCTCGACACCTGTAATTTGATAGAGGCGCAAAAGATTTTCAGCATGTACTGCGTTACCAGAGGGCTCTGCCCCATCATAAAACTCACACCGCCTTAAAATAATAGAAGGATCCTTTCCATTAGTCAGGTAAAAAGCTCCATGCTCTGCCTTAAACTCCATTTTCAATGTATTAGCTAAAGTTAGGGCAAATTCTAGCCACTCTGATCCACAATCTGCTTCAAAAAGAGACAGTAAGCCGTGGATGAGAAAGGCATAATCATCTAAGCAGGCATCAAAGCGTGCATCTCCATCACGGTAGCGTCGCAGGAGAGTGCCATCTTTCCAAAGTTTATCCCGTAAAAAATGAGCAGTTTTTTGTGCTCGCACCAAATAATCGGGATTGTTAAAGATGCAGCCAGCTTCCGCCAAGGCATAGATCATCAATCCATTCCAAGCTGTGATCACTTTATCATCTTTGGCAGGATGGACCCTCGCTTCCCTATAATTAAAAAGTTTTTTTCTTAATTCTTTGAGCGTATTTTTTAATAAAATAGGGTCAAGGTTACGGTTAGTTGCAAATTCTTCAAGATTATTGCGCATATGCAAAATGGAGCGTCCTTCAAAATTTCCTGAGGGAGTCACTCCATAATATTCACAAAAAAGAGGTGCATCCTTGGACAAAATCATTTGAATCTCGTCCCATGTCCAAGTATAAAACCTTCCCTCATGTCCCTCGGAATCAGCATCTTCGGCTGAAAAAAATTCACCCTCAGATCCTGACATATCACGCAAAAGATAGGCCAAAATTTCTTCTGCCGCCTCACGGTAAAAACTCTGCCGCGTATATTCCCAAGTCTCTAAATAAACTCGCGATAAGATGGCATTGTCATAAAGCATTTTTTCAAAATGAGGAAGAAACCATTTTTCATCGACACTATACCTAGAAAAGCCACCACCAATATGGTCATAAATCCCCCCTCGATACATCATATCCAAGGTACGTTCCACATAAAATAGGGCTCGGCTGTCTGCCGATTTTTTTACTTGACGCAGTAAAAAACAGGCTTGAAAACCGATAGGAAATTTAGGGGCACCTTTAGTTCCCCCATAAATAGGATCGGCTGTCTTGTACAAAAGCTCAGCCGCTTCTTTGATGCTCTCCTGTTTGGGTAACTCTCTCCCTTCTGCATGGATATGATTAGCAAAAACATCGACAATTTTGCCTGCCTGGGCAATGACATTGTCTCTCTCTTCGGGATCAGCCCAAATTTGATGGATCCGTAAAACAAGCTGTTTCATCCCTAAAAAACCTCGACTCGTATCCGCAGGAAGATAGGTGGCAGCAAAAAAAGGTAGGAGATCGGGCGTGAGAATGAGATTCAAAGGCCAACCTGCCCCTCCCGACATCATCGCCTGAGCAAACTCCATATATAAGCTATCTACCTCAGGCTTTTCTTCACGATCCACCTTCACGTTGATGAAGGTGTCATTCATAAGTTGTGCCACTTCAATGTTGGCGAAAGACTCAGATTCCATCACATGACACCAATGACAGGTGGCATAGCCAATAGAGAGAAAAATTGGCTTATCTTGATCTCTTGCAGCTTGAAACGCCTCGTCAGACCATGGATACCAATCTACAGGATTATGGGCGTGCTGGAGCAAATAGGGGGATTTTTCATGGATGAGCCGATTTGTATACAAAGGATGGGACATAATCCAAACGTAATAAAACTTTTTTTATTTTATAGTAAAAAGGTATTAGATTTCACGGCATGCTTTTTTACTTTGAAATTCAAGAAGATAATTAAGACAAACCCTGAAATCAGCAAAAAAAGCGGCAAAAGACACCGACCATTACTAAAAGGCCACAAAGATCTCATCCCACCAGCCATAAAGCCTACAAGGAGTACCAATGTCTGGCGGCGGAAGCGGGCCAAAAGAAAAGAAATGGCCCTGGAAAAGAGAATAAATCCTAAAGAAATTCCAAACCCCATTGCAATCAATAACTTTAAAGAGCCAGGATGCATAGGAGTGTTTAAGGCATAAAGCATTAATGGATAAACACCCAGTAAGTGTAGAAGAAAGCTTCCAGAAATTCCTGGAAGGAGCATCGCTCCAGTTGCCAACATTCCTGCAAAAAGAATACCAAAAAAACTGGATCCAAAAAGGAGCTGCGAAGAAAAGAGAGTGAGTCCAAAAGAAAAGGCAGCACCCATGAGTGCCAGGAAAATTAGGCCCAACGTTTTGATCTGAGCTTCTTTAGCACAGATGTAGGTCGAAGCCGCGATCAAACCGAAAAAAAAACCAAATAGAGGGTCTCTATAAAAAAGAAGAAGAAAATAAAATAGTTTGGAAAACAGAAGAATCGCTGTGACTATTCCTCCGCCTAAGGGCAGAAGAAAAGGCCAAGCGATTTTTTTAAAAGAATGGAGACGTAGTGTTTGAATGCTCTCAAGCAGCTTTTCGTAAACTCCGCTAAGAAAGGCTACTGTCCCCCCTGAAACTCCAGGGATGAGATCAGCAATACCCATGCATACGCCAGTTAGATAAAGCCGCCATTTTGACATTAAAAAAGACCTAAGTAGCGTGCCGCAAACCAGCCAACCAAAATAGCGGTCACAGAGACTGCCACCCAAATGACATTAGGAAGCCACTTGACTTCACCTCCAGGAGAACCTCGCACTTCTAAAGTCCCTATTCCTAAAGTAAATTCCTGAGCTTCTTGCTGCCGCTCGCTTAAAATTTTCATGACATAGGGATGATCACTGAGAAGCTTTTCTGGATCTAGCTCTAAAAAAGAAGCATACTTGCTAATAAATCCATGAGCATAAATCGGCGAAATGAGTTTCCCTAAATGCCCTTCTTCTATTGCTTGTAAATAGCTGAAACGGATGGATGTGGCATTTTCCACTTCTTTTAGGGAGAGGCCCCGCTCTTCCCTCTTACTTTTTATAGTAGCCCCGAGTTGAATGAGTTCTTGATGCATAAATTACCTCTAAATCGTCATTATCTGCAGCCTACCACCTTTTCCACAAGATCATTTTGCTCTTTACATTTTTTTTGCAAAAAAAATAGAGTGAATACCCTAAAATTGAAATTTGATTCCGATCACAACAATACTTAAGTCAAAAAAGAGAGCTCTATGGGAATTGCATGCGGCGAATTAACAACACAATGGCCCACTAACTGGCCAGACATTGTAAAACAAGTGGGGAAAAAGGATGTTTTTTTTCAAATATCCTCTAACTTTACTGATTTAACGACATTCGGACGCATTGGAGCAGTTTGTAAACAATGGCACGATCATCAAGCCGACCTACAATTTTGGGCTGTCGCTGCGTACAGATTACAGTTTACTGACTCGGCCTGCTACGATTTAATCAAAAAGAGCGTCTCCATTCTTAAGCGAGAACAGCCCCAAACACAGGCTGACATGTCGTCTGGCTTAATGCACGTTTATTCTTTGACAAAAAGCAAACAATCCCGCGAAGTTCTGTTAAGTAAGTATTTTCTCGCGTTTCATCACCAATTGTCAGCAGATACTCTAAGCCAATGCGAATTGAATTATACACTATCCGAATTTAAATCTTTAATCTGCGATAAACACCTCACTCTTCCTGCATTTGTAAAACTGAAAATTACCCAGACAGGCAAGATATCCGAACGATTAAAAAATGAAACAGACAATTTTGAAAAAATTATAAAACTTTTTAACTTTAAAGACGTCAAACTTAATTTTTATTTGATGAATGATGACCAGGGAAAATTGTTAAACTGTCAAAAGAATGAGCCGCACAATTCGGATCAAATAGGTCATAGTACACAAGCTGTACAAAAGGAAAAACAGAAAGACCAGAGCGAAGTAAGCAATATTCAGCCAGGCCCAGATTTTCAAGCTAGTTGGGATGACGCTACCGAGTCTTTTTCACTCCATTTTTCCCAATGTATCACAATTAATGCCGGAACAATAATTTTTGAATTCAAAGAAATCATCTCCATGATCAAGGAAAGTCCTTCTCGCGTGAAGAATTTTAAAGCCAATTGCATAACCGTTTTTAATGGCTTTCAAACACAAGGCTTAAAAGATCTCTCTACACTAATAAAAAGTAATAGTGGAAATAAATATCAATTGCTATCTGATTTTTTACAAAATCAAATTAAACCGGATATTCTTCTTATAAATTTTTTGGGAAAAGAGCAAGAATTAAACATTTCCCCCGATGAGGGTACTTTTTCTATCACTTCCCTTCACGGGTTCGTTTTTGGCATTAATATGTTTATAACATTTGAAAACGGTCAACGTATACCAGTACATGGAGTGACTATCTTAAAGCAAAAGGAAAAGAAATAAGTATCTTAAATCAGATGCGCTCACAAGATGTGACTTTTTTAACTAAAAAAATAACCACTTTTTACTGTGTTTTATAAGCATTTTCTCATAACTTAAGTGAATAGGTATTGGTAAGGTCAGTACCTTTTTCAATAGACCCTTTTAGAGGACAATTGCAAAATGTAAACTGGTTTTGTGCCAGATAATAAGGCCACTCTGATTCATCTAAGAGCGCAGGAGTTCTTGCAACATCTATGTAAACAACACGAGTTTTAGTAAGAAGCTGTTCGGTGAAATCCGGTAGTCCTAAACAAGTAGTGCTGTAAGGTGTCGATTGTAGTGACAAATGAAATATTTGATGGCTCCGATATGATTTTCGAGTTTCTTGGAAAAAGACAAAGCCTTTCTCACTAGGCGAGAA
>Ga0153954_1000747_pt1 | contig 22573 bp, 19 predicted proteins | sample TSFL038MetaG_FD_102277 | JGI IMG/M metagenome (GOLD analysis project Ga0153954, IMG submission 102277) | Attine ant fungus gardens microbial communities from Florida, USA - TSFL038 MetaG | ecosystem: Host-associated > Fungi > Mycelium > Unclassified | place: USA: Florida, Wekiwa Springs State... | reverse complement strand
GCATGAAGCGGCAGGTGCGCGACAGCGGATCGAAGCCCGACTGTGCCAGCGAATGCAGCTGCATCTTGCCGTCGCGGTCGGTGAAATAGGTGAACATGAAAAACGACAGCCAGTCCGGCGTCTTCTCGTTGAAGGCGCCCAGCATGCGCGGGCTGTCCTCGTCGCCGGAGCGGCGGCGCAAGAGTTCGTCGGCCTCCTCGCGGCCGTCGCGGCCGAAATATTTCTGCAGGAGATAGACCATCGCCCAGAGATGGCGGCCTTCCTCGACATTGACCTGGAACAGGTTGCGCATGTCGTAGAGCGAGGGCGCGGTCTTGCCGAGATGGCGCTGCTGCTCGACGGAAGCGGGCTCGGTGTCGCCCTGGATCACGATCAGGCGGCGCAGCATGGCGCGGTATTCGCCGGGCACCTCCTGCCAGGCCGGCTCGCCATAATGCTCGCCGAAGGGAATCTTGCGGTTCTCTTCCTGCGGCGCAAGCAGAATGCCCCAGCGATAATCGGGCATCTTCACATAGTCGAACTTGGCCCAGCCGCGCGGATCGACCGAATAAGCCGTGCGCAGATAGACCAGCGACTGCTGGAAGCCTTCCGGCCCCATGTCGTGCCACCAGTCGATATAGCCGGGGTGCCAGCCTTCGAGGGCTTTGAGCACCTGGCGATCCTCGGACAGATTCACGTTGTTCGGAATCTTGGTGGAGTAATCGACATTCATGATGTTCATGTTCATGGCGCGCTCCTTCAACCTGTTTTTTCTCGTCATGGCCGGGCTTGTCCCGGCCATCCACGTCTTTTTTCGCTATCGAAAGAAAGACGTGGATGCCCGGCACCGCAGACAAGTTTACGCAGTCTGCGCAAGCTTGACTGCGTGCCGGGCATGACGACGCTAGAATCTCTAGACCCTCGTCATATCGAACTTCGGCTTCTGGCCTGAGCCATAGCGCCGCAAGGCACCCTCCTCGCCGACCGCATTGGGGCGCTGGAAGATCCAGTTCTGCCATGCGGTCAGGCGCGCGAAGATTTTCGATTCCATGGTCTCGGGCCCGACGAAGCGCAGGTTCGCTTCCATGCCGGTGAGGCTGTCGGGCGAGAAGCTGGCGCGCTCCTCGAAGAACACGCGGATCTCGTCGTCCCAATCGATGTCATCGAGCGCGAAGGTGACAAGCCCAAGCTCCTCGGCCTCTTCCGCATCGAGCGCGGTGCCGATCTTGTCGCGCACGCGGTCGAGGTCGGCCGCATCGGCCTGAAAGCGCGACTGCAGCCGCGTCAGACCGTGGCTCATCGGATAGGGCCCGAAATTCATGGCCGAGAGTTGCAGCGACGGCGGCGGGCGATTGTCGCCCTGGCGCGAGCCGATCAACATGTAGGAGCGGTCGGCGGCGAACACGAGTTCGGCCAGGGTACCGGCAAAGCAGGAGCCCGGCTCGACCAGCGTCACCAGCGTGCGCGAGGTGACATCGATGCGCTTCAGGACGCGTTTCCAGAACTGCCTGACCTCGTTGACCAGCCAATGCGCCTTGTGGGCATCAAGGAAAGCGTCGTAGCTCAATACATGAGCGGGATCGCCATGCGACTTGAACACCAGGAGCGCGACCTCGAGCTCGTTGATGCGCAGATGCAGGATCGCGTCATCCAATTCGCGCGCGACCTGCAGCGGCCAGAACGACGCGCCTTGCGCGATCATGCCGTCGATGTCGGCGGGCGCAGCCGTCTCCGGCGCCTTGATCGAGATGGTCGCCATTCGCGCGGCGCGGTCGATATCGACGCTGACAAAACCGTAGCGCACGCCGCTCTCATCGATGGCGCGATCGAGCGGCACAAGCGCGATGCCCTTGCCATTGCCGTTGCGCGTCGAGCCGGCCGCGAATTCCCTGGTGCGCTCGGCGAGCTTGGCTTCGAGCTTGGAGTTCGGCGCGATCTCGTCGACCAGGCGCCATGCGACCGCGCGCTTGCCCTTGATGCCTTCCTCGATGGTACAGAAGAAGTCGGCATGGTCGCGGCGCACCTTGCGCTTGTCGACGACACGCGTCAGTCCGCCGGTGCCCGGCAGCACCGCCAAGAGCGGCACTTCCGGCAGCGCCACGGCGGCCGCGCCGTCGTCGGCGAGGATGATGTGATCGGTCGCGAGCGCCAATTCATAGCCGCCGCCGGCGGCGGTGCCGTTGACAACGGAGATATAGCGCTGGCCGGAATTCTCGGATGAGTCTTCGAGACCGTTGCGGGTCTCGTTGGTGAATTTGCAGAAATTGACCTTGTGCGCGTGGGTGGCGCCCGCGAGCATGCGGATATTGGCGCCGGCGCAAAACACGCGGTTCTTGCCCGAGCGGATCACCACGACCTTCACCTGCGGATGCTCGAAACGCAGCCGCTGCACGGCATCCGCAAGCTCGATATCGACGCCGAGATCGTAGGAATTGAGCTTGAGCTGGTAGCCCTCGAACAGGCCGCCATCCTCATCGACGTCCATGGTCAGGGTGGCGGTATCGCCATCGACGGCGAGCTTCCAGTGCCGGTAGCGCGACGGATCGGTTTGAAAATCGATGTATTTCGCCCCTCTCGCGAGGACGCGATCGTCACCGGGCTTTTCGCCAGCCAAATCACCAGCCATGGGCCACCCTTGAGCTTCTTCTGCGTTAACTAATATGAATTATAATGCATGCTATTGCAACCGTCTAGCCCGAAACTCCCAAATATGCATTTTGTTTCATGCGTAGCTGACGCCGGCGAACGCCCCAACCGGTCGTGGAGAGTTGCTGCCGCCCGATCCGCGCCTTCAGCGCCCGGGTAAGCGCCTCGATCGGAAAGCCGTCGGCGAGGCCATCGGCCGGTCGTGGTCATGCGGCGCGTCCGTGCGAGCCCTCATGCGTGCGCAGCACGGCGTTGGCGAATTCGGAAATCGCATTCAGCGTGGCCTCGGGCGCCTCACGATGCGGAGAGTGCCCGGTCTTGCCAAGGATGGTCACATCGACTGGACAATAGCATTCTCCCTGTGCGACCTCGACCTGCCGCAGCGTGCCGTATTGATCGTCGGCCCCTTGCACGATCGCGATCGGCACCCGGATATAGGCGAGGTATTCCGCGATATCCCAGCTGCGAAATTTCGGATCGAGCCAGGCACCATTCCAGCCATAGAAGGCGTTGTCGACATTCTTGTGCCAGCGCGCGAGCTTCTCGCGCAGATTGGTCGTCTCGTACGCCGTCTTGATCTCGGCGATCGACGTCACCGAAATGTCTTCGACAAAAAAATGCGGCGCCAGCAGCGCGATCGCGCGCACGCGATGATCCTGCACGCCGCCGGCATAGATCGCCGCGATCGAGGCGCCGTCGGAATGGCCGACCAGCAGGCCGCGGCGAAAGCCGATCTGCTCGAATAGCCTTGGCAGCACGTCGAGCGCCTCGCGGTGCATGTAGTCCAGCGGACGCGGCAGCTTGACCGGAGATGAAGCGCCATATCCGGCGCGCGAATAGACGAACACGCCGGCGCCGGTCGCTGCCTGCAGACTGTCCGGAAAATCGCCCCACAGCGCGGCCGAGCCAAGGCCCTCATGCAGCATCACGATGGTCGGCGCCTGGTCGGGCGCGGGGCCGATCATGCGATATTCGAGGTCGCTGCCGTCAACGTGAAGGAAGCCGTTGGGAGCGAGGGTCATGAACAATTTCCTTTCGTCATTCCGGACGGCTCGCGAAGCGCGCCGATCCGGAATCTCGAGATTCTAGTTCGCCGCTCGAGATTCCGGGTTCGCGCTCCGCGCGCCCCGGAATGGCAACTTAGTTCGGCGCCCCATCCCGCAACTTGAACCGCTGGATCTTCCCCGTTGCGGTTTTCGGCAGGGAATCCACCGCCTCGATCCAGCGCGGATATTTCCAGACGCCGATCTTCTGCTTGACGTATTCCTTCAGCGCCTCGTCGAGGCCATCCGACTTCGCGTCAGGCCGCAGCACGACAAAAGCCTTCGGCTTCAACAGGCCTTCCGGATCGGCTTCCGGCACCACGGCAGCCTCCAGCACGCTCGGATGCGTAATCAGCGCGCTCTCGACCTCGAACGGCGACACCCAGATGCCCGACACCTTGAACATGTCGTCGCTGCGGCCGCAGAAGGTGTAGCGGCCCTCCGCATCCCGCACATATTTGTCGCCGGTGCGGGTCCAGTAGCCCTCGAAGGTCGAGCGGCTCTTGGCGCGCTGATTCCAGTAGCCCTCGCCGGCGGACGGCGCATGCACCAGCATCTCGCCGACTTCGCCATCGGGTACATCGGCGCCGTTCTCGTTGACGAGCCGGACCTGATAGCCCGGCACCGGCCGGCCCGAACAGCCATATTTGATATCGCCCGGCGCATTCGACAGGAAGATATGCAAGAGCTCGGTCGAGCCGACGCCGTCGAGAATGTCGGCGCCAAAGCGCGCCTTCCAGCTGTTGCCGACCGATTCCGGCAACGCCTCGCCGGCGGACGTGCAGATGCGCAGGCGAGAGCCGCAACGCTCCTGCTTCATCGTCTCGTCGTTGAGCATCGCGGCGAACAATGTCGGCACGCCATAGAAGATGGTCGGGTTATACTTGTTCAGGAGCTCGAACATCCGCGCCGGCGTCGGGCGGTCCGCATTCAGGATCGTCGTCGCGCCCACTGCCATCGGGAAGGTCAAGGCGTTGCCGAGGCCATAGGCGAAGAACAGCTTTGCCGCGGAGAGGCAGACATCATCCTCGCGAATGCCGAGCACCTGCTTGGCATAGGTGTCCGCAGTCGCCGCAAGGCTGGAATGCAGATGCCGCACGCCCTTGGGCATGCCGGTCGAGCCCGAGGAATAGAGCCAGAAGGCGGGCTCGTCGGCATGGGTCGATACCGTGGCGAAGGAATCGCTCTCGCCTTTCAGCTCATCGGAGAGCTTCTTGTAGACCTGTGCGTCCTTGCCGCAGACCACGACATGCTCGAGATCAGGCAGACGGCCAAGCATGTCTTTCACGACCGGCAGCAGCGCCTCCGAGATGAACAGCACGCGCGCGCGGCAATCGGCGAGCACATAGGCATACTGCTCCGAGGTCAGAAGCGTATTGAGCGGCACCGGCACGGTGCCGGCGCGGATCGCCCCCAGGAACACAACTGGGAAATCGACGGTGTCGAGCATGATCATGGCGACGCGCTCCTCGCGGCGCACGCCGAGCCGGCGAAGCATGTTGGCGGCGCGGCAGGTTTCGCGCTGCAATTCGCCGTAGCTCAGTTCGGAAACCGTATCGGTATAGGCAAGCTTGTTGCCGCGCCCTTCCTCGACATTGCGGTCGAGCAGCCAGGTCACCGCATTATAGGAAGTCACGACGTCTCTCCCATTTATCGTTCTTTGCTTCAAAATCCTCATCCTTCGAGACGCCGCTTGCGCGGCTCCTCAGGACGAGGGGATAGAGCCGCTTGTGATGCGGCAAAATCCCATTGAATTATAATGCATAGAAAGCCATCGCGTTCGCTTGCTGTCAATCCTGCCCGGCATTATGTTGCCGAAATATGACCTGTAGCAGCGACCCCGAATCGGGCTTTCTCGAACAGCTTGGGCAGCGCGTCCGCACCATGCGCGCGCTGCGTGGCATGTCGCGCAAGGTGCTCGCACGCGTCTCCGGCATTTCCGAGCGCTACATCGCGCAGCTCGAAAGCGGCAAGGGCAACGTCTCCATCGTGCTGCTGCGCCGCGTGTCGACCGCGATGGGCGCGCATCTGGAAGACCTCATCCCCGCGACCGATCCGGCGCCGGACTGGCCGGTGATCCGCGATCTCCTGCGCAAGGCGACGCCGGCGCAGATTTCTCAAGCCAAGGACGTGCTCGCCGGCCACGGCGCGACTGCACAGCGCGCCTCCTTCTCCGGCATCGCGTTGATCGGACTGCGCGGTGCCGGCAAATCCACGCTGGGAAAAGTTCTCGCCAAGAAGATCGGCTGGAATTTTGTCGAGCTGAACAAGGAGATCGAAGCGCAGAACGGGCTCTCCGTTGCCGAGATCATCGCGCTCTATGGCCAGGAAGGCTTCCGCCGCATGGAGCAGACCGCGCTGCATCAATTGCTCGCACAGAAGCAACTCATGGTGCTGGCGACCGGCGGCGGCATCGTCTCCGAGCCGCTCACCTTCGATCTGATCCTGTCGTCGTTCTATACGATCTGGCTCAAGGCCGAGCCGGAAGAACATATGGGACGCGTGCGCAGGCAGGGCGATTTGCGGCCGATGGCGGACGACCGCTCGGCGATGGCCGAATTGCGCAACATCCTGGTCAGCCGCGAACCGCTCTATGCGCGCGCCTCGGCGACCGTCGATACCGCCGGCCTTTCCGTCGATGCCGCCGCCGCGCGGCTGATCGACACCGTGCGGCCGGTGCTGCAGAACGAGGCGAGGTCGTTCGGTTTGCGGAGCGTGGCGGTGTAGCGCAGTTTCACAGGTCGTATTTTGCCCAGACGGCGCGAACCTGTTCGTCGCTCGCGAAGTCGCCGCGGTCCGCCTGTGCAAGGGATTCAGCGAGCGAAGCTTCTTCAGCGGCGCTTAGTTGAACCACGGGCTGATCCTTGCCAGCCAATTGCAAGAGGATACGGGCGAGTTCGTCCTGCACGTCGGGAGGCAGGCCGCGCACCGTCTCAACCGCTTGTTCAAGCAATTTGGTCATAGGTCGATAATAGGTGGCCAATGGCGGCTTGGAAGAGCCTTCCGGAAGAAACACCAGCGAACAATCCGCCAATGCGGGGCTAACGCGGCTGCGTTATAGAAGCTGGCCCTTCACGTCGTCGGCGGCCGCGCGCAACAGCGGCAGGAAGCGCTTGACCATTTCCGAGGTCGAGATGCGATCGACGTGGGCGCCGATATTGATCGCGGCGACGATGGTGTCGTCATAGCGTTTCACCGGGACCGAGATCGAGCGGAAATGCGGCTCGGCCTCGCGATCGACCAGCGAATAGCCGGACTCGCGATCGGCGACGATGGCACTGAACAGCCGCTTCGGATCGGTGACCGTCTGCGGCGTCAGCGCGTCGCGCCGCATGGCCGCGAGCGTTGCCCTCAATTCGGCATCGCCACAGCGGCCGAGCATGGCGCGGCCGACGGACGTGCAGAAGGATGGCAGGCGATAGCCGATATCGACGCCGCCGGTGAAGATCCGCGTCGGGCTGGCGCGGGCGATGAACACCACATCATCGCCGTCAAGCACCGCAAGCGAGCTGATCTCGAGCGCCTCGAGCGAAATCCGGTCGAGCGCGGGCTGCAGCACGGCCACGAGCTGGTTCGAGCGCAGATAGGCGCCGGCGAGCGTCAGCACATGCGGCGTCAGCGCAAACAGCTTGCCGTCGCTCGAGACATAGCCGCCGTGCTGGAGCGTAAACAGGATGCGCCGGGCGGTGGCGCGCGGCAGATGAGCGGCTTTCGCGATTTCGCTGAGACTCATCGGAGCCGCCCCCTCGCCGAACGCCTGCAGGAGCCGCAAGCCGCGGTCCAGGCTTTCGACGAAATCGGTGGGGCGAACATCGCCCTCGTCGCGCTTGGGCTTCACCAATTCCGCCCCCGAGCTGACAGCATCTGCCGCCCGGCGCGGCCGTCGCGACGATGAAAAGTGTTGCTTGCGCCAGTCATCGAACCTGTTACCATATTGAACATATGTTCAATAGACGAACAAATTAGCTGCGGATGCCGCCGACTGCAAGCCCGCTTTCAAGAGGTGACGCGCCATGATGAGCCAGGAACAGAACGACCTGATCACCCGCACCGGCCCGAAAGACCCCTGCGGCAGACTGATGCGGATGTATTGGCAGCCGGCGGCGCTGGTGGACGAGTTGCAGGGGCCGCGCGCGGTGCGGCCGGTCAGGCTGCTCGGCGAAAACCTGGTGCTGTTTCGCGACGAGGGAAGCCGCTACGGCCTGATCGAGCGTCACTGCCCGCATCGCGGCGCCGATCTCGCCTTCGGCCGGCTGGAGAATGGCGGCCTGCGCTGCGCCTTTCACGGCTGGCTGTTCGACGTCAACGGCCAGTGCCTCGAAACCCCGGCTGAACCTGCGGGCTCAAAACTCTGCCAGGGCATCAAGCAGCGCTCCTATCCCGTGGTCGAGAAGAGCGGCATCCTCTGGGCCTATCTCGGCGAGGGCGAGCCGCCGGCGTTTCCGGAGCTCGATTGTTTCGTGGCGCCGAACAGCCACACCTTTGCGTTCAAGGGCCACATGAACTGCAACTGGCTGCAGGCGCTCGAAGTCGGCATCGACCCCTCGCACGCATCCTATCTGCATCGCTTCTTCGAGGATGAAGATACGTCTGCGGCCTACGGCAAGCAGTTCCGCGGCGCCTCCGCCGGCACGGACATGCCGATGACCAGGATCCTGCGCGAATATGATCGCCCGATCATCAATGTCGAGCACACCGAATACGGCATGCGGTTAATCGCGCTGCGCGAGATCGACGAGGAGCGCACCCATGTGCGCGTCACCAATCAGCTGTTTCCGCACGGTTTCGTCATCCCGATGTCGACGGAGATGACGATCACGCAGTGGCATGTGCCGATCGACGACGAGAACTGCTACTGGTACGCGATCTTCACCAGCTACACGATCCCGGTCGACAAGAAGAAGATGCGCGACCAGCGGCTCGAGCTCTACGAGCTGCCCGACTATACTTCGCGCAAGAACAAATCGAACGATTACGGCTTCGACCCGCACGAGCAGGCGACCGCGACCTATACCGGCATGGGCAATGACATCAACGTGCACGACCAGTGGGCGGTGGAGTCGATGGGCCCGATCCAGGATCGCACCAGGGAGCATCTCGGCCAGAGCGACAAGGCGATCGTGCAGTATCGCCGCCTGCTGCGCGACCAGATCGAGAAGGTCGCAGGCGGCGAGAAGCCGTTCATGTTCCTTGATGAGGCGCATGCGAAGAGCATCCAGGGCCCCGCGACCATGGACGGCATCGGGCCGACGCGAGGCTGGGAAATCTACTGGATGGAAATCGACGTGAAGCGCCGCCGCGGCGCGCCCTGGGCCGTGCCGGTGCCGAGCGAGATCGCGGAGAAGGTCCGGCATCTCTCAGCCGCGGAGTGACGATGTCTGCTCCGTCACCGCGAGCGAAGAGCGTAGGGTGGGCAAAGCGAAGCGTGCCCACCACTCAGAGAGAAAATCTTTCGGCGGTGGGCACGGCGCATACGCGCCTTTGCCCACCCTACGGTCTCAAATCATGACACCGTCATTCCGGGATGGCGCGCAAGCGCCAGACCACAGATGCGCAATTGCGCATCGGGGAATCTCGAGATTCCAGGTTCGATGCTTCGCATCGCCCCGGAATGACGCGACCTACTAAAGGGGGAATGGGGTGAGTTTTGTCGAGCGTCACGGGCTGTGGTCGGCCGAGCAGAAGGAAGCGGCGAAGCGGCTTGCCGCCATTGTCGAAGAGAAGAATCTGGAGACGATCCGCCTCTCCTTTGCCGACCAGCACGGCATCCTGCGCGGCAAGACGCTGATCGCGCGCGACGCGATCGCCTCGCTCGAAAGCGGCTGCAGCATCACCACCACCATGCTGGCAAAGGACACCTCGCACAAGACCGTGTTTCCGGTGTTCACCGCCGGCGGCGGCTTTGGCATGAAGGAGATGGAAGGCGCCGCCGATTTCATGATGGTGCCGGATCCCACAACCTTCCGCGTGCTGCCATGGTCGCCGCATTCGGGCTGGCTGCTGTGCGACATCTATTTCGGCAATGGCAAGCCGGTGCCGTTCTCGACACGGCAGCTCTACCGCTCGGTGCTGAACAAGCTTGCCGCGCGCGGCTATGATTTCGTCGCCGGACTGGAAGTCGAATTCCACCTCTTCAAGCTTGAAGATGCGCACATGGCGCCGGAGAACGCCGGCCAGCCGGGCACGCCGCCTTCGGTGAGCCTGCTGTCGCACGGCTATCAATATCTGACCGAGCAGCGTTACGACCAGATGGAGGGCGCACTCGACGTCATCCGCCGCGATGTGCTCGGGCTCGGCCTGCCGCTGCGCTCGGTCGAGGTCGAATTCGGCCCGAGCCAGTGCGAGTTCACGTTTGCGCCCACAAAGGGCATCGAGCCCGCCGACAACATGGTGCTGTTTCGAAGCGCGGTGAAGCAGATCGCGCGCCGCAACGGCTATCACGCGACCTTCATGTGCCGGCCGAAACTGCCAAATGTGTTTGCCTCCGGCTGGCACCTGCATCAATCGCTGGTCTCGCGCGCCGACGGCAAGAACGCTTTCATGGCGACCGACGGCAATGAAATCCTGAGCCCACTCGCACGCAATTATCTCGCCGGTCTCCTGGCGCACGCCCGCGCCTCGACCGTGTTCACCACGCCGACCATCAACGGCTACAAGCGCTACCGCTCCTATTCGCTGGCGCCCGATCGCGCGATCTGGGGCCGCGACAACCGCGGCGTGATGATCCGCGTGCTCGGCGGGACCGGCGATCCCGCGACGCGGCTGGAGAATCGCATCGGCGAGCCCGCCGCCAATCCCTATCTCTACATGGCCTCGCAAATCCTCTCCGGCCTCGATGGCGTCGACCGCAAGCTCGATCCGCCGCTGTCGGCCGACACGCCTTACGAGACGCAGGCCGATCTGTTGCCGAAATCGCTGCGCGAAGCGGTGTTCGCGCTGAACGACGATCCCTTCTTCCGCGAAGTGCTCGGCAAGGAATTCGTGGACTACTACGTCTTCATCAAGAACGCCGAGATCGAGCGCTTCCAGGCTGAAGTGTCGGACTGGGAGCATCGCGAATATTTCGAGATGTTCTGAACGTCGCGACTGGTCCGATCACGACGGCGCGAGGCCCCTCTCCGGCCAAAATAGTGTATGCTTGCTCCATCACTGCGTTGCGCGTGAGCATTGGCGGGCTTGTCGCCTGCTCAAGCCAGCGCGCCGTCTTGCATGCGCGCCCGGACATGCCCGATATCACGCTCTATTTTTCGCCCTTCAGCCGCTGCTTCACGCCGCGCTGGCTGCTGGAGGAGATCGGCCTTCCCTACGCCGTCAGGACCATCAGCCTGCGCAAGCGGGAGCAGAAGTCGGCGGACTATCTGCGCATCAATCCGATGGGCAAGGTGCCGGCGCTCACCGATGGCGCCGTCACGGTCTCGGAAAATCCGGCGATCTGCATCTACCTCGCCGACCGCTACAGCCTCGGCGAGCTGGCTCCATCTCTCGACGATCCCAGGCGCGGAAGCTACCTGCGCTGGATGATCTTCTCGACCGCCGTGTTCGAGCCCACGATCTATTCGCCCGACGACAACGATCCGGTAGCGGCGTCCGGACGCGGCTGGGGCGAAAGATTCCGCGTGCTCGACGCCCTCGACAAGACATTGTCGACCGCGCCGTGGCTGACCGGCGATCGGTTCACCGCCGCCGATGTCATGTTGGGATCACTGCTATCGGTCGCGCTGTACAATCACCGTATTGCCGATCCGCCAACCTCGCTGGTCGAATATGACAAGCGTCTGTCAGCGCGCCCGGCCTACCAGCGCGCCGCCGAAGCGACCTGGCCCGCCGACAGAACCTAAATCCCGAGATAGCGGTGCTGCAGATCGGGCTCGGCCATGAGCTCGCCAGACGTGCCGCTCCACATCGTCCGGCCCCGCTCGATGATGTAGTGGCGATCGCAGATGCGGGTGAGGTGCTCGACATTCTTGTCGATCACCAGGATCGATTGCCCACGCGCCTTCAGCATCGACAGGCAGTCCCAGATCTCCTGGCGGATCAGCGGCGCCAGCCCTTCGGTGGCTTCGTCGAGGATCAGGAGTTTTGGATTGGTCATCAGCGCGCGGCCGATCGCGAGCATCTGCTGCTCGCCGCCGGAAAGCTGATTGCCCATGTTGCCGCCGCGCTCGGCGAGCCGCGGAAACAGCGCGTGGATTTTTTCCAGCGTCCAGGGCTCGGAGACGTTGAGCCGATTGGCCGACGCCGCCACAAGATTTTCCCGCACGGTGAGGTTCGGGAAAATCTGCCGGCCTTCCGGCACCAGGCCGACGCCGAGCTTGGCGATGCGGTAGGACGGCAGCTGCCGCACCTCCGTGCCGCCGAAACGGATCGTCCCCGCCCTGGCGGGTGTCAGCCCCATGATGGAGCGGATGGTGGTGGTCTTGCCCATGCCGTTGCGGCCCATCAGCGAGACCATCTCGCCCGCGCGGATCGACAGCGACAGGCCGAACAGCACCTGGCTCAGCCCGTAGCAGGTCTCGATGCCGTCGACCTCAAGCAGCGCGTTGTCAGCCACGTTCTCAGCCATGGCCCACTACCACATGCTGGTCGCCGAGATAGGCGCGCTTGACCTCGTCGTTCTGGCGAATCTCGGACGGGCTGCCTGAAGCGATGACGCGGCCATAGACCAGCACCGAGATGCGATCGGCGAGCGCGAACACGGCTTCCATGTCGTGCTCGACCAGCACGATGGTCACCTCCTTGCGCAGCTCCTGCAGCAGTTTCACCATCCGCGCGGATTCGGTGACGCCGAGGCCGGCCATCGGCTCGTCGAGCAGCAGGAGTTGCGGCCTGGTCGCGAGCGCGACCGCAAGTTCCAGCTCGCGCTGCTCGCCATGGCTCAGGCGCGACACCGGCACATTGGCGCGGTCGGCAAGGCCAACGCGTTGCAGCGCCGCCTGCGCCGCATCGCGCAGGCCCCTCTCTTTCCGTGCATCGCCGAAGAAGCGGAAGGAGTGACCGTCATGCGCCTGCGCCGCCAGCGCGACATTGTCGGCGGCGGTGAAGTCCATCAGCAGTGAGGTGATCTGGAACGAACGTGCGAGGCCCAGCGCGCTGCGGCGATAGGCTGGCAGGTTGGTGATGTCGCGGCCGCCGAGCGAAATGCTCCCCGAATCCGGCGCGAGATGGCCGGTGAGCTGGCTGATCAGCGTGGTCTTGCCGGCGCCGTTCGGACCGATGATGGCGTGCAGCTCGCCTTGCGCGACGTCGAGCGAGACATGATCGGTCGCGACAATGCCGCCGAAACGACGTACCAGCTTTTCGACGCGGAGCAGCGGATCAGCCACGCGACGACCTCCCGAGCATGCCCATGATGCCGCCGCGCCCGAACAGCACGACGAACAACAGCAGCGGGCCGAGCACCAGGTCCGGGTATTCTCCAGCCTGCTTGGCTACGGCAGCCCCGACAAACGGCGTACCAACGACGGAGATGATGAGCGGCAGCATCTCCTCAAGCACCAGGAATGCGATGGCGCCGATCACGGGCCCGAACAGCGAGCCCATGCCGCCCAGGATCACCATCACCATCAGATCGCCGGAGCGGGTCCAGTACATCACCGCCGGCGAGACGAAATCGGTGTTGTTGGCGAGCAGCGCGCCGGCGAGGCCGCACAGCGTGCCCGCGATGACGAAGCAGACCAATTTGTAGCGCTTGGCGGGAAAGCCGATCGCCTGCATGCGCTGCTCGTTGGAGCGCAGGCCCTGCACCACGAGGCCGAAGCGTGAATTGACGATGCGCCAGATCAGGAACAGCACGCCGAAGAGACAGGCGAGGCAGAGATAATAGAACTGCACGCGGTTGGAGAGGTTGATGAGGCCGGCGAAATCGCTGCGCTTGTAGATGGTGAGCCCGTCATCGCCGCCGTAACGGGCGAGGCCCGAGGCGACGTAATAGGCCATCTGTGCAAAGGCGAGCGTGATCATGATGAAGTAGACGCCGCGGGTGCGCAGCGACAGCGCGCCGATAACGAGCGCAAAGAGCGCGGAGGCCGCGAGCGCCACCGGAAACTGGATGAAGCCCGAACCGATGCCTTCCTGCGCCAGGATGCCGACGGCATAGCCGCCGATGCCGAGATAGGCGGCGTGGCCGAAGCTCATCATGCCGCCATAGCCCATGATGAGATTGAGGCTCGCCGCCGCCAGCGCGAAGATGACGATGCGCGTGAACAGCGTCAGCGCAAAGATGTTGCCGGAGAGCGCCGAATAGACCGGCAGCAGCAGGAGGCCGGCGACGACCAGCGCCGAGACGATGGTCCGGACGTTGAACGGGATCTTCATCGTTTGCTGGCCGGAAACAGCCCCTCTGGCCGCAGCACCAGCACGATCGCCATCAACAGATAGATCAGCATCGAGGACAGCGCGGGTGCGGCGGTGGACGCAGCCGCACTGCTCAGCACCTGCCGCAGCAGATTGGGCAGGAAGGCGCGGCCGAGCGTATCGATCAGGCCGACAAAGATCGCGGCAAGGAAAGCGCCGCGGATCGAGCCGATGCCGCCGATCACGATGACGACGAAGGCGAGGATCAGGATGTTCTCGCCCATGCCGATCTGCACGGTGAGGATCGGCGCCTGCATCAGCCCGGCGAGGCCGGCAAGCGCCGCACCGAGCCCGAACACCAGCGTGTAGAGCAGCTTGATGTTGATGCCGAGCGCGCCGATCATCTCGCGATTGGAAGCGCCGGCGCGGATCAGCATGCCGACGCGCGTGCGCATCACGCCGAGATAGAGCAACAGCGCCACCGCGAGCGCGACCACGATGATCGCAAGCCGGTAGGCTGGATAATAGATGCCCGGGAAAATCTGTACCGGCACGGTCAGCCAGGACGGCAGCGGCAGCGGCAAGCCTGCCGGCCCCCAGATCAGCCGCACCGCCTCGTTGAAGAACAGGATCAGGCCGAAGGTCGCGAGCACATGGTCGAGGTGATCGCGGCCATAGAGATGCCGCAGCGTCGTGAACTCCAGCACGACGCCGAGCAAGAGCGTCGCGCCCAGCGCCAGCACCGCGCCCAGCACAAAGCTGCCGGTCCAGGCAACGAAGGTCGCGGCGAAATAGGCGCCCATCATGTAGAGCGAGCCATGCGCGAGATTGACGAGGTCCATGATGCCGAACACCAGCGTCAATCCGGCCGCCAGCAGGAAGAGCAGCAGCCCGAACTGCAAACCATTCAAGATCTGTTCGACAACGAGCAGCATCAGTCGTTCAAATCGGTCCTTTGCGGCCCAAGAGCGAACCGCGGATTCGGTGTCATCCTCCCCTGGAGGGGGAGGGTCGATCGCGCAGCGATCGGGGTGGGGTGACAGCCTCTCCATTGAGACAGTGCCCGAGTGGAGAGATCACCCCACCCCGTCTCACATTTCGCTTCGCTCATGTGAGCCGACCCTCCCCCTCCAGGGGAGGGTCAAGCGGGATCATTAGACAAAAGCGGCAGCGTTTTAGCGCTGCCGCTTCGTCCAAGCAAAATCCGTGCTCACTTCATCGGGCATTTGTCGTGGAAGCGGTCCTGGTCGTCCTTGACGATGGTGGCGACCGTCTTCAGCGAGAGCTGGCCGTCGGCATCCTTGACCACATCCTGCAGATAGAAATTCTGGATCGGAATATGGTTGTTGCCGAACTTGAACGGGCCGCGCAGCGACTTGAAGTTGGCCTTCTCCATCTCGGCCTTCATCGCGTCCTTCTTCGAGGTATCGCCGTTCACCGCAACCACCGCGCTGTTGATCAGCTGCGCCGCGTCATAGGCCTGCGCGCCATAATAGGTCGGGCGCAGCCCGGTATATTTCTTGCGGTAGTCCGCGACGAACTTCTTGTTCTGGTCGTTCGGCAGATCGTTGACCCATTCCTGCGCGCCGGGGACGCCGATCGCGTTGTCCTTTTGCAGCGGCAGCGACAATTCGTCGACGGTGAAGGCGGTGTAGAGCGGCATCTTCTCCTTGATGCCGGCCTGCGCATATTGATTGAGGAACTGCACGCCGGCCGCGCCCGGATAGAACACGAAGATCGATTCCGCGCCCGAGTTGCGCGCCTTGGTGAGTTCCGCCGAGAAATCGAGCTGGCTCGGCCACACCGTATATTCCTCGCCCACGACCTGGCCCTTGAACGTGCTCTTCACGCCCGCCAGCATGTCCTTGCCGGCGGCGTAGTTCGGGCCGATCAGGAACACCGATTTGACGCCCTTCTGGTTCATGTAGAGACCCATGGCGGCCGGCGTCTGGTCGTTCTGCCACGAGGTCGAGAACACATAAGGCGAGCACAGTTCGCCGGCGATCTGCGACGGACCGGCATTGGCCGAGATCAGGAAGGTCTGCGAATCGACCGCGGTCTTCAGCGAGGCGAGCAGCACGTTCGACCAGATATAGCCGACGATGAAATCGACCTTATCGGATTGCACCAGCTTCTCGGTCTTCTGCTTGCCGACATCCGGCTTCTGGCCGTCGTCCTCGTAGATCACTTCCACGGGCTTGCCGGCCATCTTGCGGCCGAGATGGTCGAGCGCGAGTTCGAAGGAATTGCGCATGTCGTTGCCGATCACGGCGGTCGGGCCGCTGAAGGTCGAGACAACGCCGATCTTGATGGTGTCGCCCGCCAGCGCAGGGCTTGAAAGCGCAAGGTTTGAAAGCACAAGGCTCGACAGTGAAAGCGCCGCCGCGCCCGCGAGCAAGTAAGCCTTTTTCTTCATATTGGTTTCCCCTCTTCGTTACCTCAACCGAGCCTGCCCGGCCGGCCAATCGCCTGTTTCTCGTTTTGTGCGCGAAATCCCGTGTTGGCAGCAAGCAGGAAGCATGGACCCGGCTTAAAACCTTCGGCCCATACGGTTTGGAGGCTGAACCATAGTTCGCGGCCAGCGAGAAAGGCAAGAATTATAGTGCCGGTTGTGGGGCTACGTTTGTCGCAGCCGGCCGGGCGCACCGATCAGGTCTGGTAATCAGCGCCGTCGACCACATAGGGAGCGTGGCGAAAGTCCCGGATGGTCGCGACCTTGTCCGCCTGCCAATTGAGCAGCATGAAATATTTCGGAGGCGCACCCGGCGCGTTCGGATCGAACACCAGGATCGCCGGCTGCCCCTCCACGAGACCCGGCACCAGATGCCAGTCCTCGGCCTTGGCATAGTTGCCGAAATAGCGGGAAACCTCCGCCTTGCCGCTCATCCGGGTCTTGTTCACGAGTTCGAGCCGCACGTCGTCGGCGATCATCTCGCGGATGGCGTCGAAGTCGTGCGCGTTGAAGCGGGCGACATAGGCGGAGAGGCGCCGGCGATCGGCGTCCGACAGAAGCGGACGCGGCGCGTCCTCCGCCTCTTCGGCCAGTTCGCGAAGCCGCGTGCGCCCGCGGTTGAGCGCCGCCTTCACCGCCGGCAGGCTGTACGCCATGACATCGCAGACCTCCTGCAACGAACAGCCGAGCACATCGGCCAGGATCACGCTGGAACGCTGCGCGACCGGCAGGCGCATGAAGGTGCGAAGCGAGGTCGCGGCGATCTGGCGGCTCAAGATCGGATCGACTGGGTCAGCCATCATCTCCACCTCCGCGCCCGCGTGAAACGCCTCCTGCCGGCCGCGGCGGCGCAGGAAATCCAGCGCGGTGTTGTGCGCGATCCGAAACAGCCAGCCCGCTTGGTTGCCGATCGCCCCGGCCGAGGGAAAGGCCTCGACCGCCTTGATCAACGCGTCCTGCAGGACATCCTCGCCGTCGATGACGGAGCCGACCATGCGCGCGCAATAGCGGTGCAGTTTCGGCCGCATCTCGACCAACAGGCGGGCGATGTCCACCGAAGCGTCAGGAGCAGACGTCATTCCGTTTCCAGCATGCGATAATTGCCAACGATCCTGGCGCCCCGCGCCAGCGGCGGCTCGGCGCAACGATCGCGGATTCCGGCCTGGAAGGCCTGGAACGACGCCAGCTTCGGCAACACGCTCGTCCCGTCCTCCGCATCGCTTTCGACAAAGTGGATGAAACTGTCGTCATCGAGCCGCACCGAAAGGTAGCGGACGCCCTCGGGCTTTGCATCCCTCAATTCGGCAAACACCGCCGCAATCAGCTCGGCATTCTTGTCGGCCAGTTCCGGCTTGGCTTTGTATCTGATCAGGGTCCGCTTCATTGGCTGCTCCATTGGCTCGCGAAACGCCGCGTTCACACCCAAGACGACCGGGCCCCGCAAAAGGATTCGGCCCCGGAGAATATTTTTCGCACCGATCCTTTGCCCGCTTCCCTTTCGTCTTCACCGGCGGTCGCCGCGCGATGCGGCGCTTGCTTTCAGGAGACGGCAATGCAGGAAGATCATTCGAGAAACGAGAAAAATTGGGTGCTCGGCGTCGCCGCGCTCGCGTCTTTCATGGTGGCGCTCGACACGATGGTGCTGACATCGGCGCTTGCGACCATCCGCAAGGATTTCAGCGCGCCGATGGAAACGCTGCAATGGACGGTCAACGCCTATAATCTGAGTTTTGCGGTACTGCTCCTGACCGGTGCGGCGCTCGGCGACCGTTTCGGACGCCGCCGCATGTTTGCCACCGGCATCGCGCTGTTCGTGCTGGCCTCGATCGGCTGCGCGGTCTCGGGCAGCATCCTTTCGCTGATCGCGGCGCGCGCGGCGCAGGGCGCGGCCGCGGCTCTGGTGATGCCGCTGGCGATGGCGCTGCTGAGCGGCGCCTTTCCCAGGGACGAGCGGGCGCGGGCGTTGGGGATTTTCAGCGGAGTGACCGGGTTTGCCCTGATCGCCGGGCCGGCGGCCGGCGGCGCGCTGACCGAAAGCCTTGGGTGGCAGTGGATCTTCTGGATCAACGTGCCGGTCGGCGGCGTCGCGCTTTTGATGATCTCGACGCGGCTGCGTGAAAGCTTTGGTCCGAAGGCCGGCCTCGACCTTCCCGGGCTGGCGCTGGTCGCCGCCGCCGCATTCGCATGGGTGTGGGCGCTGTTGCGCGGCAATCGCACGGGCTGGAGCAGCGCGGAAGTGGTGACGGCGCTTATTGGCGGCATCGTGCTGTCGGCCGCCTTCATCGGCTGGGAACTGCGCGCTCGCGCGCCGATGGTGCCGATGCGGCTGTTCCGGGCGCAGGCATTTGCCTCCGGCATTCTCTCAAGCTTCCTGTTCTACGCGGCGATGTATGGCGTGCTGTTCCTGCTGCCGCAATTGCTGCAAAGCGCGCTCGACAACGGACCGCTCGGCGCCGGCCTGCGGCTGTTGCCCTGGACGGCAACCCTGTTCGTGACGGCGCCCGTTGCCGGCGTGATGGTCAACAAGGTTGGCGAGCGCGCGCTCGTCGTCACGGGATTGCTGATGCAGGCGATCGGGCTTGGCTGGATCGCCTGTATTGTCGCGCCGGGTATCCCCTATTCCTCGATGGTCGTGCCGCTCATTCTCGCCGGTGTCGGCGTGTCGATGGCGATGCCCGCAGTTCAGAATGCGGTGCTCGGTTCGGTCGCGGTGGTCGAGATGGGCAAGGCATCCGGTATCTTCAACATGGGACGCTTCCTCGGCGGCGTATTCGGCGTCGCGCTTCTGGTCGCCACCTTTTCCGCAAGCAGCGGCGGCAGTTCACCTGCGGATTTCACTGCCGGCTTCGCCGCGGCGATCGCGGTTGCAGCCATTCTGTCACTGGGCGGAACGATCGCGGGCTGGTGGCTGCCGGCGCGCCGGCGCATGGTCGCTGCGCCGACACCGGAAGGCGCCTGACATCGATAGGATTTCGCTATCGAGCAATCGGAACTGAGCTCTTGGAAGAGCCCCTCGAATGAGTACATGTTTGAAAGCAGCGTACGAAACCGGGGTGCCCTTCCATGATCACACCGCCGTCAAAACCCCATCGCGTGGTGATCGTCGGCGCCGGTTTCGGCGGGCTCGAGACAACCTATCGGCTCTCCGGCGCGCCGGTCGAGATCACGCTGATCGACCGGCGCAATCACCATCTGTTCCAGCCGCTGCTCTACCAGGTGGCGACCGCCTCGCTCGCCACCAGCGAGATCGCCTGGCCGATCCGCTATCTCCTGCGCAACCGCCGCGACGTGACGACGCTGTTTGCCAATGTCTGCGGCGTCGATGCGGCGGGCAGGCGCGTGCTGCTCGATGACGGCGACAGTATTCCCTATGACACGCTGGTGCTCGCGACCGGCGCGCGGCACGCCTATTTCGGCCATGACGAATGGGAACCATTCGCGCCGGGGCTGAAGACGCTGGAAGATGCCACGACATTGCGGCGGCGAATCCTCGTCGCGTTCGAGCGTGCCGAGCGCGAGACCGATCCCGAACGCCGCGCGGCGCTGCTCACCTTCGTCATCATCGGCGCCGGTCCGACCGGCGTCGAGCTCGCCGGCACGATCGCCGATCTGGCGCGCGACACGCTGCCATCCGACTTCCGCCACATCGATACGCGCAAGGCGCGCGTGGTGCTGATCGAAGCAGGCCACCGCGTGCTCGCGGGCTTTCCCGACGATCTCTCGGCCTATGCGCAGGCGTCGCTGCAAAGCCTCGGGGTCGAGGTGATGCTCGGTGCGCCCGTGACCGAATGCTCCGCCGACGGCGTGGTCTATGGCGGCAAGAGAGTGGAAGCGCGCACCATCATCTGGGCCGCGGGCGTGCGCGCCTCGCGCGCCGCCGAATGGCTGAAAGCGCCCGCCGACCGCGCCCAGCGCCTGCAGGTCGAGCCGGACCTCACCGTGCCCGGCCATCCCGATATCTTTGCGGTCGGCGACACCATCACCGTTACCGGCCCCGACGGCAATCCCGTGCCCGGCATTGCCCCGGCCGCGAAGCAGGAAGGACGCTATGTGGCGGATACGATCAGGGCGCGGCTCAACGGGGGCAAGCTGCCGGCGTTCCGCTACAAGCACGCCGGGAGCCTGGCGCAGATCGGCAAGCGGCTCGCGGTGATCGATTTCGGCCGCATCAAGCTGCGCGGCGCGATCGCATGGTGGATCTGGGGCATCGCCCACATCTATTTCCTGATCGGCCTGCGCAACCGGCTCAGCGTTGCATTGAGCTGGCTCTGGATTCATGCCCGCAACCAGCGCGCGGCACGCCTGATCACGCAAGGCAGCAGCAAAGTCGCGCGCTGATACTGCCTATCAATTGAGCCGCGGCACACTCCCTCGCCCCACAGTTGCGGGGAAGATGAAAACCTCGCGCATCGCCGCGGGCCGCGCCGACCTTGTCGCCGCGCTCCTAGGTCTTCGGCTCGTCGATGACGCTGACATGGGCGGCCACGATTCGCCAACCTTCCGGGAAACGCACCCAGGTCTGCATCTGCCGTCCCACCCGCCCCGGCGCGCTGTCGCGATAGAACAGGGTCGAGGCGACCGCGGTGTCCCGGCCATAGGCCGTGATCACGGTCCGCGCGGTCTTGCGCATCAGTCCGACCGGCAAGCGCGCCGCGCGAAACGAGGAGATCTCGCTGTGGCCGTAGAGATTTTCAGCGATGCCATAGCGCAGCGTCCGCGAATCGTCGCGGAACAGTTCGTCGAGCACGGCGACATCGTTCGAGACCAGCGCCCTCTCGTAGCGCGCGAACTGCGCAGTCACCTCGGCCAGCACGTCGGGCAGATCGATGTCCATCGCTCACAATCCCCTTGGCGGCGGCGCCGAGACCGCACCCATGCGCTCCAGCGCATAGGCGACCCGCAGCGCAATATCCTCGCGCCAGGGCGGCGCGATCAGCTGCACGCCGATCGGCATCGGCGAAAGCGGCACCGGCACGGCGACGACCGGCAGGCCGATGAAGGAGATCGGCTGGGTGTGAATGCCGATATTGGCGCGCACCGGCAGTTCGACACCATCGAGCACGAAGTTCACCTGCCCCAGTTTCGGCGCGATGCAGGGCGTGGCGGGCGCGATCAGCACATCGACCGACTTGAAGATTTCCAGGAGCGCTGCGCGATACCAGCGGCGGAATTTCTGGGCACGGTCGACCAGCGCGGCCGGGACCATGGCGCCGGCGATCAGCCGGTCGCGCACGGCGGGGTCGAAATCATTCGGCCGCTTGCGCAGCCGGTCGAGATGCAGCGAAGCGCCTTCGGTTGTGGAGATGACATAGGCCGCGGCGCGGGCGCGCAATGCTTCGGGTATGTCGACGACGCGGGTCGCACGAAGCGCCTTTGCCACCTGGGCGACGGCCTCGACCGCCTCGGGAAAAACATTCGTCCGAAAATGGCCGCCGGCAATCGCGATGCGCAGGCTGCCGATGTTTTCGGCAAGCACAGGCGTCACGGGCTCCAAGGCGCGGGTCGTGCAAGCTGCATCCGCGGGATCGGGACCTTGCATCGCGTCATAAGCCAGTGCGAGGTCGCGCACGCTGCGCGCAAAAGGTCCGAGATGATCGAGGCTCGCGACAAAGGGAAACGACCGCGCCCGCGACAGCCGGCCATAGGTTGGCTTCAATCCAAAAACGCCGCAGAACGACGCCGGCACCCTGATCGACCCGTTCGTGTCAGACCCGAGCGCGATCGGCACCAGCGCGCCGCCGACCGCGCTACCCGAGCCGCCCGACGAACCGCCGGTCATCCGCGTCGGATCGTGCGGATTGCGCGACGGGCCGTCATGGATATTTTCGCCGGTGAAGTCGTAGGCATATTCGCCCATGTTGAGCGCACCGACCAGAATCGCACCGGCCGCTTCCAGGCGCTCGATCAAAGTCGCGTCGCGCGCGGCCGGCGGCAGATCGCGATTGATCTTCGAGCCCGCGCGGGTCGGAAGTCCCTTCACGTCGATCAGGTTCTTCACCGCAAACGGCACGCCGGCGAGCGGACCTGCGTTCTTGCCGGCCGCGATCGCGGCGTCGACGACTTTCGCTCTGGCGCGGGCGCGATCGGCGGTGACATCGGTGAACGCGTTGAGAATGGAGTCGTGCCGGCTGATGCGCGCCAGCGCGGCCTCGGTCGCCTC
>Ga0153954_1000746_pt1 | contig 22598 bp, 20 predicted proteins | sample TSFL038MetaG_FD_102277 | JGI IMG/M metagenome (GOLD analysis project Ga0153954, IMG submission 102277) | Attine ant fungus gardens microbial communities from Florida, USA - TSFL038 MetaG | ecosystem: Host-associated > Fungi > Mycelium > Unclassified | place: USA: Florida, Wekiwa Springs State... | reverse complement strand
CAATCTGTTCAAGACGGGAATCGCCGGCACCCAACAGCTTGTCGAACAGGCGGACGACAATGCGAAGAAAGCCATTGCGCAACGGCGTCTGAACGAGGCGCAGCTCGCGCAGCAGAAGGCGGCGCTGGCGGCGATCGACATCCAGGAAAAGCAGCTTCGCGCGCAGATCCATGCGGCGGAGGCGCAGGTCGCGCTCGCGTCGGACAATTTGCGCTACACGCGGATTCTTTCGCCGGCCGATGGGCTCGTGGGCCAGCGGCAAGTGCGGCTTGGCCAGTTCGTCAATGTCGGCACGCAATTGATCGCCGTCGTTCCGCTGCCGAACGTGTGGATCACGGCCAACTATAAAGAAACCCAGATGACCAACATCCGCGCCGGCCAGCCGGCCAGCGTGACGGTCGACGCCTTTCCCGACCTCAAGCTGACCGGCCGCGTGGAGAGCTGGTCGCCGGGAACGGGCAGCACCTTCGCGCTTCTGCCTCCCGACAACGCGACCGGCAACTTCACCAAGGTCGTCCAGCGCGTGCCCGTCAAGATCGTGCTCGACAGCAATGCGTCGCTCGGCGCGTTGGTGAGGCCGGGCATGTCCGTCGAAGCCACGGTCGACACCGGCGCGGGCCCGGCGAAAAGCGCGGGAGCGGCGACGAGCGCGCCCGCGCCTCGCCCATGACGGCGGTTCCCGCTCCGATCGCTCGCGCAGGCCTCGAGGTCCGCGCCGTCCCGGCGCCGATTACCTCAGCCGGCGTCGCCTCCCATGCGACGGGGTGGACGCCGCACCGGCTCAGCGCCGATTCGCTCAGGCCCTATGTCGGCATCGTCGGCGTTCTCATCGGCGCGATCCTGTCCTTCACGGGTAGCCGCATCACGACCTTCGGCCTCGCCGACATGCGCGGCGGGCTGCATTTCGGGTTCGACGAGGGCGCATGGATGACGACGAGCTTCGGCGTCGGCCAGATGCTCATCGGCGTCGCCTGTCCCTATCTCGGCGCGCTCTTCGGCGTGAGGCGCGTCCTTCTACACGGAATGGCGCTCCTGTTCATCGCGAGCCTGCTTGGACCGTTGTCGCCCAATCTCCCCGCCTTCCTCACGGCGCAATTTCTCGCAGGCGTCGGCACAGGAACTTTCATCCCCCTCACCATCGGCTTCATCGTCCGCAACCTGCCGCAGCGGCTCGTTCTCTATGGCCTCGCTGTCTATGCGATGAACTCGGAACTGTCGCAGAACGTCTCGGCCTCGCTCGAGGGCTGGTACACGGACACTCTATCCTGGCGGTGGATCCAATGGCAGTTCTGCCTGGCGCTGCCGGTCATGTTCGCCTGCATCTGGTACGGAACCCCGCGCGAGAAGGTGAACCTCGCTCTCCTGCGCGACCTCGACTGGCCGGGGCTCGTCTATTCCGGCTTCGGGTTTGCTTTGCTGTACGCAGGCCTCGACCAGGGCAACCGCCTCGACTGGGTCAACAACGGCCTGGTCAATGGGCTCCTGCTCTCGGGAACTTTGCTCACGCTCGCCTTCGTCGCGCGGGAGCTCATCATCGACAGGCCGTTCCTCAACCTTCGCCTGCTGGCGAAGGAAGGGGTCGTGCCGATCCTGGTCATCCTCGCCGGCTTCCGCTTCATCATTCTGTCGACCGCCTACATCATTCCGACTTATCTCCAGGTCGTTCAGAACTACCGCGAGCTGCAGGTCGGCGCCGTTCTGATGTGGATCGCCCTCCCCCAGTTTCTCATCGTGCTGCCGCTCGGCTGGCTCCTTTCGCGCGTCGATGCGCGCTTGATCCTGGCGATTGGCGCGATCCTGATCGGCGTCGCCTGCCTCATGGCGACCCTTCTAACCCACGAATGGGCCACGGACGATTTCCTGCCCTCGCAGATCCTGCAGGCGATCGGCCAGTCCTTCGCATTGACCGCGGTCGTCGTGCTCGCGGTCAAATCGATGAATCCCGCCGATGTGCTCACGATCGGCACGCTGTTCCAGACCGTTCGCCTGTTTGGCGGCGAGATTGGAACCGCCTTCATGCAGACCTTCGTCCGGACCCGCGAGCAGGTTCACTCGAATCTCATTGGCCTGCATGTCGACAGCATCGGGGCGGAGACCGCCAATCGGTTGGCCTCTTATCGCGACGCCATGAGCGCGCACTCGAGCGACGTGGCCGTTGCGGCGGAGCGCGCGACGAGCCTGCTCGGGTCGGCCGTCGCGAAGCAGGCCGCGGTGCTCTCCTATATCGACGGATTTCTCGCCGCCGCGGTCGGCTCTCTCATCTGCCTCCTCTTCACGGCGCTCTTGCCGCGGCGCTAAGAGGCGCCGGCTCGACGCGCGGCGCCGTCCGCTCGCTTTTTGCGCTATCATGTGGGCATGACGACCAAGGTAAGGCGGCGGCTCACGACGCTCCTCTGCGCCGACGTGGCGGGCTACACCCGGCTTATGGGTAACGACGAGCCGGGCACGCTGACTGCGCTGCGCCGCTCGCACGAGGCCATGGCGACGCTGATCGAGCGCCACGACGGGCGTATCGTCAACACCTGGGGTGACGCCGTCATCGCCGAGTTCGCGAGCGTCGTGGAGGCCGTGCAATGCGCGGTCGAAATGCAGCAGGAGCTGTCGAGCCACAACGGCGGGCGCCCCGAAACGCAACGGATGAGATTCCGCATCGGGATCAATCTGGGCGACGTGATGGTGGAGGGCGACGACGTCTATGGCGACGGCGTCAATATCGCGGCGCGCCTGCAGGAACTGGCCGAACCGGGCGGAATTCTGATCTCCGGCCCCGTCTACGAACAGGTGCATAACAAGCTCTCGATCGGGTTCGACTGCCTCGGCGAGCAGCGCCTGAAGAACGTCGCCATTCCGGTCACGGGCTATCGCGTCCTGCAAGGCGACGCGCCCTCGCCGCCCGAGCCGTCGGCGCCCGCCGCCACGGCCGCGCCTCCGGCGCCCCCGCGTCTTGAGGGCGGCCTTGCGCGCGCTTGGGAATTGTACGAGCGGCTCCCTCGCTCCAGCGCCAGGCTGATCGCCGTCGCCGTCTTCCTGTTCGTCATCAACGTGTTCAGCGGGCTCAACCATCCCTGGTTTCAATGGCCAGCCGCCGTGCTGCTCCTGGTCGCCTTTCTCCGGGCCGCGCGCGGGGGCAAGCCGTCCTAACTGCCAGGCGCCGGCGCAGCGCGGACGTTGAGGCCGGTGTTCGACCGAGGAGCATTCGCATGCGATCCGACATCGTTCCGGGCGCCGTCTTCCCTGATTACGAGCTTTCCGACCATGCCACGAAACGCCGCAAACTGTCAGAGCTGCAAGGACAGCATCCGATGGTCCTCGTTCTTTCCCGCGGAGGCTATTGCCCCAAAGACCGCCGGCAGCACGAGGGCCTCGTGCAACTCCACCGCGAAATCGAGGTCGGCTATTGCCGCCTCGTCACGATCAGCACCGACAGCATTGTCGAGACGAATGAGTTTCGCACCGGCGTTGGCGCGCATTGGCCTTTTCTCTCCGACCCGCGGCGCAGCATCCAAAAGGACCTGGACATCGCCGAATATACCGACCCGACGCACAACCCGATGATCCCCTACACGATCGTGCTCGAACCGGGTCTCGTCGTCTATAAAGTCTACAACGGCTATTGGTTCTTCGGGCGCCCGACGATGGAGGATCTCCGCCAGGATCTGCGCGCGGTCACGAAGAAATGCCGGCCCGACTGGGACATCACGACGCCCGAACTCAAAGCGGCCTGGGAGCAAGGCCGCAAGGAACGCTTCTATCCATACGGCAAGACCTACGCGCAGACGATCGGCGAGCAGGATTGACCGTCGAGGCTCTCGCTAGCGCGCGCGGAGCGGCTGGCTCACGAAGCGCTCACGCAAGACTGGCAGGGCCGGCTCCTCCTCGACGGTCGAAGCCGCGGCTCCCTCCGCGACCATTGTGCGCAGGATATCGAACCCGGCGGCAGAACTCGCTTCGATTCTGGACTTCATATCCTCGTAAAACGGCCGATCCTTCGGCTTCGGCTTGGCGACGCGAAATTCGAAGTGGGTTCCGCCCGCGTCGCGCTCCTCGAACGTGTAGGAGAACAGGATTTTCGGGGCGCCCGGGATCGGCAAGAGCGCGGTCAGCGTCACATAGTCGAACGGGCGCCAGTCGACGATGTCTTGGATGACCGCGTCCTTGCCGTGCAGGCAGTGGTTCTGCGTGCCGGCGCCGCGACGCCCGCGCGCTGTGTTCTCGACGACGCCGTCGCTGCGCTGCCAGCGCGCGTGGTTCTTGGGCGCGGTGACGAGATTCCACACCGTCGGCCTCGGCGCAGCGAAGTCTCTCTCGATGATCAGGAACGCGTCAGACCGCTGAACGAGGCTGCGCGCCGTCTCGCTCTCCCGCGTCCACGCCGCTTCGAGATCGCTCACCCAGCACTTCGTTTCGCCGATATGCTCGATCGTTTCGACATGCTCGAGAAGACCTTGCGCCGCAGGGTCGATTCCCATCGCGCGCACGCACGCGTCGGAATAGAGCGCATAAGCGCGTGGGCCGAAGACCTTGCCAACGCCGTTCTTAAGCAGGCGGTGGACGAGGATCACGTCACGGCCGGCGAGCTCCTCGCGGCCCGACATCTTCTGCCGGATGAACTCGCCGCAATGAACAACGAACTTGACGTCCAGGCTGTGCATCTGGGTGCAAGCCTGGCACTCGCAAGCGCTCGCCTGCCTGATGCTGCGAAGCCGCTTGCGGAAAGCGAAATAGGCTTGTTCGATCGAGTCCTGCACGAGCGGCCCGTCGACCTTCTCGGCGGGCGCGTAGACGAAAGCCGCGTCGCCTTCGAACTTGGCGAGACGGAACGGCGGACGCAACGCCCTGACCAGAGTGTCCATGATGTCGGCGATGATGTCCTGGGCATGGTCGAGTTCGACGCCGGAGACGAAATGCGTGTAGCCCGATATGTCGGCGATCGCGAAGCAGGCCTCCTCCGCTTTGGCAAGCATTGCGCGCTCCTCATCGATCAGCGGCCGTGGCGCTCTCGCGTCAAACCCCAGCAACCGCTCCACCTATCACGCGAGGCGCCAGGATGCGAACGCCACAATCGTCGCGCCGTTCGCCGCGGGCGAAGAATGCGGATCGACGACTCTCCCTCAACACATCTGCATGGCAACGCCCTGACTTTCTCGACGCCAAAGGCGCGTGCGCCCCTATAGACTGATGCGTCGGCCTCGAGTCCCGTGTGGCGGGCTCGTCGCCCGGCGACGCACAGGCGAGCGACTGAGAACCGATGATGATCCGACGTGACCTCTTGAAGTCCGCTGTTCTGGGGGCCGCCGCGATCGCGACGGGTCCCGTCGCGCAATCCGAAACGGCCCGCGCCGCGGACGCCGCGCCTCTATCCGCGCTTTCGAGCGAGCTCGATCATCAGCTTTTCGGCGGGGACGATCTGGCGAGGCCAATTCCGACCGAGCCGACGGTCTCCGACCTCGCCAAGGGTCTCGACCGGACGCTCGCGCTTGGCGGGGGCGGCGAATATTACGTCGCCTGGTATTGCGGCTTCTTCCACGGTCTTTACGACCATGGGCTCGACATGGCCGCCTTCCCAGAGATGGTGGTGGGGACATCCGCCGGGTCGTATATGGGATCATCGTTGACGTCGGGCCATTTCCTGCGGCTGCGCATGCAATTCGATTTTTTCGGTCACTTTCCGCGAATTCTCGCCCATCTCGCGCCACTGTCTTCTCCGAACGCCAGCCAGCAGAGAGCGCTGAAATTGAGCGCCGCGGCGAAGGACGGGGAACTCGCCACTTTGCAAATCATCGGCCATGCGGCGCTCGCCGCCGACAACCGGGTCAATGGCGAGGCGGTGTCGCGCCTCGCGGCGCTGCTCACCGGCGACAGCCGGACGGATTGGCCGGTCGCGAAAATGTGGACGTCCGCGGTGGATTGCTACACCGGCGAGCGGCTGATCGTCGGACAGAAGGCGGCGCGCAAGAACGGCGTTCCGCTCGCCCACGGAGCGGCGGCCAGTTCCTCGCTGCCGGGAACCATGGGCCCCACTCTGCTTGGCCAGCGCTACGCCATGGACGGGGGCATCTGCTCGAACCCCGCCCATGTCGATGTGATCGCAGGTTCGAAACGCGCCCTCGTCATCACGATCACCGATGGGCTGACGCCGCCCTTCCTGACCGGCGTTCCGCATCCCATCGCCGAGAACATCAAGCAGGTCGAAGCCACAGGCACGAAAGTGCTCTGGATCAAGGCCGACCCGCCAACCGACATCAGCCTCGTCGACCCGAAACAGATCGCGCCCGCCCTACGCACGGGCTATGAACGCGCCAAGATCGAAGCGGATAAGATCAAGCAATTCTGGGCGTGAGTCGGTCTCGCGCCGAGGCGCGAAACGGGACCCATGCGAACCGCCTTTTGCTTCACTCCCGACCGCGGGTTTTTTGCGCCCGCGATCCGCGCGATCGCGTCGCTCATCGACGCCGAACCCGATAGCAGGCGCGAGATTTTTTTGATTTGCGAGCCGGACGACGTTCTGCCCGGTTTCGACAAACTGCCGGCCAACTTGCGCGAGCGTATCACGCTCGTGACCCTCGACTTTCGGCGCCTCGACGCCAATCTCGCCGGCAAAGGGCGGTTTTCGCGCGCCGTGTTCCGGCGCCTGTTTCTCGATCAGATCCTGCCCGCGCATGTCGAGCGCATCGTCAGCGTCGATTCGGACATGCTGATCGTCCGCGACGGCCTTAAGCGGCTGGAAACCCTCGATCTCGGCGGGCGGCCGCTCGCCGCGGCTTACGACATGATCTTTCTCATGGATTTTCGGGGCGATGCGCTCGCGCGTCAGTTCCAGCGCTCGCGCCGCAAGCTTGGGCTCACGCTCGACACGCCCTATTTCAACGCCGGGCTCATGGCGATCGACCGCGCTGCCTGGCGAGCCGAGAAGCTCACGGAGCGCGTGACGAAGGCGTTGCGCGACGACCCGAAGCTTTATCCGTTCATGGAGCAGGATGCGCTCAACGCGGCGCTCAAGGGCGATTTCGCGCCTCTGTCGCCGCGCTTCAATTTCATGGGCGACTTTTTCCTGCTCGACCTCGAGCGCCGGCTCGAACCGATCGTCTTGCATTTCGTCAACGCCCCGAAGCCGTGGGAGCTTCAGGCATGGAAGGGCGAGGCGCGGTTCGCCGAGGCCTATCGCGACTGGTTCGCCGCGTCTCCCTGGCCCGACTTGGCTCAGGCGCCGGCCAAGCCGCAATGGCGCAGGTCGCGGCCGCCGCTGACGCTGCGGAGAAGGGCGTTCGCCGAGCGCCTGTCGGCGTTCCTCGCCGAGACGACCTTCATCGACGGGACGCCGACCATCCCGTCCGAGCCTTAAATCTCAGGAGTGGATGGGTGAAAGCGAACTTGTGGCTTCTTGCGATGGCGTGCGGCTGCTTCCAGGTCCTGCAGGCCATGTCCAACGGCGCGGCGATAAGGTCGGGCATAGCCGGCATGTGGGTCGGAGTCCTGTCCGCGTCGGTGACCGTGCTCGTGCTGCTCCTGGCGGCTGCCGCGATCTACCGTCTGCCGTTTCCGGATTCGGGATTGCTCATGGCGCATGGAATGAAGGTGGTCGCCGGCGGCGTGCTGGGGGCCTTCATCGTTGTCGGCCTCGCCTCCGTCGCGCCGCGGCTCGGTCCCACCCAAACGTTCCTCCTCTACTTCTTCGTCGTCGCGGCCACGTCCGCGATCATCGATGCTTTTGGCCTTCTGGGAACGGAGGCGAGGCCGCTCGAGGCGCGGCAGTTCGTCGGCGTGGGGCTCGCGGTCGCAGGCCTCCTGCTCGCCCGCTCGTGACCGCCCTCGAGAGGCGGCGGCCCGCCGCTCCAGTCCCACGCAAGCCCGCGCGGCCAACACTTGCGCTTTAGCGCGTCATTGCTGACGTATCGTCACGAGTGACTATACGTCAACTGTACATATAAGTATAACATAGGTAACAGTTTGTTACGGTTAAACAAGATTTAAATATTCATCGCCAAAAATATCCCGAAGCGCCGCCGCACCTCTCCCTCGACGCGGCGATTCCGGGGTGGCCCATGAAGCTTCGATTGTCTCTCGCCTGCGCTGGATTGATGGCGGCGCTGCCGGCTTCCGCCGCGGACCTGTTGGGGTCGTCTCCGCCGCTCACGCTGCCCGAAACCTCAAGCCCGGCCATGTTCGAGGTCGGCTCGAACTGGTACGTGCGGGGCGATCTCGGGATCAGCTTCGATCGGGCGCCGAGCGTGTCCTTTTCGAGCGTTGCGCTGCCGCCCTTCGGCGTTCCCGGCGCGCCGCTCACGACCGGCTCCGGCGGGAGCTGGACGACCACGAACTTCACCGGCGGCGCCGGGTTCGGCTATCGCTGGAACGACTGGCTGCGGTTCGACGCGACGTGGGACTACAGCACCGGGCCGGGCGGATCGCGTCAAGCGACCGTCGTCTGTCCGTACGGGCTCACTGGCGTGAGCAGCGGCGCGGGCGTTCCGCTCGGCTATCTCTACAACACGACCAACACCTGCAACGGGTCGGCGAGCCTGCATCAGTACAACAACACTTTCCTTGGCAACGCCTATGTCGACCTCGGCACCTATTACGGCTTGACGCCCTATGTCGGCGGCGGGCTCGGGCTCAACATGAACGTGGTCTCAGGAAGCGCAGGCTTCAACGAGACCGCCAACGGCGCCGTCTATGGGGCGAACCTCACCTCGACGGGCGCGTTTCCGTCGGTGTGGGTCAATTCGGCGGGGCAGACGCTGACCCCGCAACCCGGGATCGCCTTCGCGCCGCAATTCTGGAATCGCTCCGTGAGCTCGACCACCTACACCATGGCCTGGGCGCTCTCCGCCGGCGTCGGCTACAAGCTCACCCCCAGCACGACGATCGATCTCGGCTATCGCTACCTCAACACCGGCACGGTCAATACACTCATCAATCCGCAGACTGGCCTGACCGTTCACCAGAACAACGTCATGCAGCAATTTCTCATCGGCGTTCGCTACGCGATCCAATAGCGCCCGCGGCCGTGCAAGGCCCGACAACCGATAAGGCCGAAGCGAATTCGGCGGCGCTCGTCACGCAGCTCTCGATCGCGCGCCATCTTTCCTCGGGCGGGAGCCATCACCGGCGAACGGACAGGGCTTGCGCACGGACCGTGCCGACGCGCGCGACGCGAGGGCGCGCGCAGCCGGACACGGCTTTCTTGAGGCCGCGCCGAAAACCCGTTAAGGTTGCGCACTGGGTCGGGTGGGGAGGCAAACGGGCGTCAAACGCGACGCGCAGGAATGGCGGATGCCGGAAGCCAAGAGCAGTTTCCATCGTCTTCTGGGGCCCGGGTTTCCGACCCGCAATTTCACCAAAGGCACGACGATCTTCCGGGAGGGCGACCGCGGCGAGGAGTTCTTCATCATCGTGCGCGGCCAGGTGGAGATCAGGAGCGGCGAGCGCCACTTCGAGACGATCGGCCCCGATGGAATTTTCGGCGAGATGGCGCTGATCGACGAGGGCCCGCGCAGCGCGAGCGTGATTGCGCTGACCGACGTGACCTTGGCGCCGATCAAGGAAAATCAGTTCCTCTTCCTCGTCCAGAACGCGCCGTTTTTCGCGTTGAGCGTGATGCGCGTCCTGGCGCACCGGCTGCGTCGCCAGAACAAGGCTTCCTAGGTCGGCCGGCCATTACGGCCGATCGCTGCACCGAGGTTGCGCCTGTTCCCAGGCTTAAGCAGGAAGTCTCGACGGGGTCGGCTGGCCGGCCCCGCGATGGAGGCCTTTAGAGCAGATTGCGGATCAGTGGAATCGTCATCGCGAGGAGCAAAGCGACGCGGCAATCCAGAAGCCGCAGAACGCCCGACGCTCCCCTGGATTGCTTCGCTTCGCTCGCAATGACGATCGTGGTTCGACCTACGCGCAATCCGGTCTAGATGTTGATCGCGATCGCCTCGCGCCCTTTGGGCGTCTCGATAACCCGCATCGACACCGACTGACCGTCGAAGAGACCCCCGACGCCGGAGGCCCCGAGCGTCGTACTATGGACGAACACGTCGCGGCCAAAATCGTCGCTGGCGACGAATCCGAAGCCGCGGGCGCAGTCGAACCACTTGACCTTGCCGGTCAACTCGAAGGCGGCGGACAGATCGACCGTCGACCGCCGCGGCGATCTCTCGAGCGCGCTGTTGGCGTCGACGTCGACGATCCGCGTGACCTCCGCGCCGCGCGAGCCCGAGCGGATGACGACGCGAACCTTCGCGCCCGAAGGCAGGGACTGGCGTCCGGTTTCGCGCAAAACCTTGAGATGGAGGAAGGCGTCGCCACCGCCCGCCGAGAGCTCGACAAAACCATATCCCTTTGTGGCGTTGAACCATTTCACCGCCGCGTCGACGGTCAGTCCGTCGGCGAAGGCGCCCACGCCCATCTCGGCCGCCGTCTCCATCGACTCGGCCCCGTCAAACACCGGCCTCCGAGTCGCCTCGAACTCCTGAACACTTCCCATCATCGCCCAACCCTCCGTGACCGCGCGAACGGGATTGAACCCTTGCGGCGCAAGGACCCCTGCCCAAACCAATCGACGCTTCCCGCTCGATCCGGTCTTGAGCCCCCAGGACCACGCGCCGCGCTCCGACGCACAAACCGCCTCGCGGCGGTGATTTTAGCCGGATACAGTGCAGCGGCCGGTTTGGCTGTGATCCAGGTCACACAGCAAACGCGCGGCCGGCGCTTTTCAATGCGGCGGCCTGCGCGGCGTCTGTCGGATAAACACCAGATATGACGGGTATAATAAGCCGCGCCGGCCTCTGGCGGCCGCGCCGGGGCCCGAACCCTTACGCCACGCGCGCGAGCGGGACCGTCCGCTGGTCGCGCTGAAGCCTCGGCAGGATCACGAGCGCGGCCGCGCCTTTGTCGGGCCGCGACTGGAGGCGCAACGTTCCGCCATGCAGTTCGACGAGCGAGCTGGCGATGGCGAGGCCAAGGCCCGACCCCTTCATGCCGTTGGTCATGACCGCCGCGGCCTGCTCGAACGGCCGCCCCAGCCGCTCGAGGCATTCGGCCGGAACGCCCGGTCCGTTGTCCTCGATCGTGAAATGGACGAGATCAGCGAGCGCCGCGGCGCCGATCGAGACTTCGCCGCCTCGGGGCGCGAACTTCACCGCGTTGCGCATGAGCATGGTGAGCACCCGCTCGACCGCCAGAGGGTCCGCTTCGACCGTCATGTCGTCGTCCACCGCGACCCTGACCGCGACGCCCTTCTCGCGCGCGGTCGGCGCGATATCGAGCACCGCTTGTCTCACCGCCTGCTCGGCGCGGAAGCGCGCGTAAGTGAGGCTCTCACGGCCCGCCTCGAGACGCGCCATGTCGAGCACGTCGCCGACGAGGCGCGAAAGATACTCGCCGCTGGCGAGGATGTGGGCGCAATAGTCGCCGTATTTTTGCGATCCCAACGGGCCGAACGTCTCGCTTCCCATCAGCTGCGAGAAGCCGATGATGGCGTTGAGCGGCGTGCGCAGCTCATGGCTCATGTTGGCGAGGAACTCAGCCTTGGCGCGGTTGGCGGCCTCGGCGCGCGATTTCTGCTCGTGATAGCGTTCGGCGAGATCGGCGAGCTGTTGGGCCTGCTCCTCGAGCGATCGGCGCGACCGGTTGAGCTCCGCCACCGTGTCGAGGAGCCGGCGCTCATGGTCCTCTCCGCCCTTGCGCGTGGAAAGGACCGCGCCCGCGACCAGGAGCCCGACGGTCGTCGCGAGCAGGGTGGCCGTCACGAGCGCCGCGCGCCGCCAGGCGGCGAGATGGCCATCGACGGGCGAGGCGAAGGCCACCTGGGCGGAGACGGCAGGCAACGACCGGATCGCGGCGAATTCATCGCCTCGCTCGGTCGCGACGCGGATCACGCCGCCCTGAAGGCCGCCGGCCGCCGAGGCCTTCGCGCGCGCCGCAAGCGCCGCCAGCGTCGAATCGGAATCCTCCGGCGTCCGCCCGTATTCGACCAGGCGCCCGGCGCGGTCGGAGAGGATCGCCTGACCCAGCCACGCGTCGGGAAGAGCTTGAAGAACCCTCCGGAAGACCTCGCCTTCGGACCCGTGCGGATCAGCGCTCAGCGCAGCGTCGAGGCGCCCGGCAAGCCATGTGGCGCGCACATCGACCTCGGCCGCGCCGACATTGAGCGCGAGCTCCCGCTCGACCCACAAATGCTGAACCGTCAGCGCGAAAATGGCGAAGATCGTGACGGCGAGGCCGATGAAGATTGTCGTGGGGAGCCCATGTCCGCGGAGCGAAGCCGCGACGCCGCGGGACCGCGTCTCCCGCCAGGCCGCAGCCGGGCGACGAGCCCAGGCGTTAGCGAAGCGAAACGCCGCTTCGCCGCTCAGCGCCTGAGCTGGCCCCAATGGACAAGCGTCCCCGTTTGCCGCGTTTACACGCGTCATTCGCTCTTCCCAGACTTCGCCACAAATTACACTCGGACTGCCGCCTTAACGCCCGAATCACTACGATAAGAATCCTTGTGCGAATCTTTGTCTAGTCCTTGACAATGCGTCAGGCCCAAAAAAATGTGGCAAACGGCGCCGGTGAAATCGGCGCCGCAGCGGAATGGGCGAGCCAGGCCCTTCCCGAGGGAGCGCTTGGCCCTCAGCCCAGGCTGCGGGTCACGATGTCGCGGACATCTGGCGACAGCGACCGCCGCTCGGCGATCCGCCTCAGCATCGCTTCAGCGTGTCCGCGGCGCACGTCTTCGAGCGAGCGCCACGACCGCATGCCGGTCAGAAGCCGCGCCGCGATCTGCGGGTTGCTCGGATCGAGCTTCTCGACCACCTGCTCGAGCAGAGCAAAGCCGCGCCCGTCGGCGCGGTTGAACTCTTTCTGGTTGGCGGTGAAGGCGCCGATCAAGGCGCGCACGCGGTTCGGGTTGGCGTACGAGAATCCGTGATGGTTCATGAGGCCGCGCACGCGCTCGAGCGTCTCGGTTTCGGGAATTTGAGCCTGGAGTGAGAACCATTTGTCGAGGATGAGCGGCTCCGCCGCATAGCGCCGGGCGAACGCCTCGAGGGCGCGCTCGCGGCCCGGGTCCGGCTTGAAGGCGATCGCTGAAAGCGCGCCGAGGCGCTCGGTCATGTTGTCGGCCTCGGCAAGCTGGCGATGCGCGAGTTCGAGCCCCTGGACCACATCGCCGTCGACGAACAGGCCAAGGGCGACGTTGCGCAGCATGCGCCGGCCGGCCGCCGCGGCGTCGGGGCTGAAGGGCCCGGCCTCGGCAAGCTCGGCGTGCAATGCGGCGAGCGCGCTTCCGTATGTGCGCCCGAGCGCGCCACGCAGCGCCTTGCGGACCGTGTGGATGGCGTCGGGATCGACGTCCTCGCCGATCTCGCGCGCGAGGTCGCCTTCGGTCGGCACGCTCATCGCGAGCGCCGCGAAGGCGTGATCGATGCGGCCGGCGCGGACATCCTCGATCAGCGCGCCGAAGGCCGCGACCAGGCCGCTGTCGCGCTCAGGCGCGCGACCGGCGCGAACGCTCCTGACGCCGCGGACAAGGATCCGGGTCGCGAGACTCTGCAGGGACTGCCAGCGATTGAAATTGTCGCTGTCGTGGCGGGAGAGAATGATGAGATCCGCTTCTGTGAGGTCGTCGTCGACGCGAACGGGAGCGGAAAAGCCACGCAGGAACGACAGGGTCGGCCGCTGCGGGACATCGCGAAAGACGATCGAGCGCTCGGCGTCCTTGAGCTCGAAGACGCCGCTCGCAAGCTCATCGGCGCTCGCATCGGATGAGGTCAGCGGCATGTCGCCGCCGTTGGGGCCGACCAGGCCAAGCGCGAGCGGCATCGTCATCGGCAGCTTGACGTTTTGTCCCGGCGTCGGCGCGAGCGATTGCGCGATGTCGAGGCGGTAAGTTCGCGCGGCCGCATCATAGGCGCTGCGCACCGTCACTCTCGGTGTGCCAGCCTGATTGTACCAGCGCATGAATTGCGACAAATCGCGCGCAGAAGCGGTCTCGAAGCAGCCGATGAAATCCTCGACCGTCGCGGCGGTCCCATCGTAGCGCTCGAAATAGAGATCCATGCCGGCGCGAAACGCATGCGCGCCGATCAGGCTTTTCAGCATGCGCACGACCTCGGCGCCCTTCTGGTAGACGGTCGCCGTATAGAAGTTGTTGATCTCGTGATAGACCTCGGGGCGCACGTTGTGCGCGAGCGGTCCCGCGTCCTCCGGGAACTGGGCCGAGCGCAAAGTGCGCACGTCGCCGATGCGCTCGACCGGCCTTGAGCGCATGTCGGCGGAAAAATCCTGGTCGCGGAAGACGGTCAGGCCCTCTTTCAGGCAGAGCTGGAACCAGTCGCGGCACGTCACGCGGTCGCCCGTCCAGTTGTGGAAATATTCGTGCGCGATCACGCCCTCGATATTGGCGTAATCGTCGTCGGTCGCCGTCTCCGGCGAAGCGAGCACGTATTTGTCGTTGAAGACGTTGAGCCCCTTGTTCTCCATCGCGCCCATATTGAAGTCGGAGACGGCGACGATGTTGAAGACGTCGAGGTCGTATTCGCGCCCATAGACCTGTTCGTCCCAGGTCATCGAGCGCTTGAGCGCGTCCATCGCGTATCGCGCGCGCTCCTCGCGCCCGTGCTCGACATAGATCGCAAGCGCGACCTTGTTGCCCGACGCGGTCGTGAACGAATCCGCGATATGGCCGAGATCGCCCGCGACGAGCGCGAAGAGGTAGCTGGGCTTCTTGTGGGGATCGCGCCAGATGGCGAAATGGCGGCCAGCCGCGTCCGCCGCGCCAGAGGCCTCGAGATTGCCGTTGGACAGAAGCACCGGCGCTTCCGCCCGGTCCGCCTCGATTCGCACGCGATAGGTCGCGAGCACGTCCGGCCGATCGAGGAAATAGGCGATGCGGCGAAATCCCTCCGCCTCGCACTGGGTGCAATAGGCCGAGCCTGAGCGATAGAGACCCATGAGCTTGGTGTTGGCGGCCGGATCGAGGCGGGTCTCGATCGTGAGCGAGAAAGCGCGCCGCGGCGGCTTGCGCAGGAGAAACCCGGACGGGCGCGCCTCGAAATCGGCCGCTTCGAGCGGCTCGCCGTCCAGTCGAGCGGAGACGAATGCGAGCTCGTCGCCGTCGAGGGCGAGCGGCGCGCCGGCCTCACCGGCGGGATTGGGGCGCAGGGACAAGGTCGACGTGACGCGCGTCGCATGGATATCGAGCGACACGTCGAGCTCGACGTGGTCGATGAGATAGTCGGGGACGCGGTAGTCGCTGAGGCGAACGGCTTGTCCGTCTGACGGGCGCATGGTGAACCTTTCAAAGACAATGGTCTGGTGGAATGCATGAATGCTCGGTCAAAGTAGAGCGCTCTGCGTTCGGATAGAACGTCATCGCGAGGAGCGATAGGGCGTCGAAAGACGCCCGTCTTTCGACGGGCTATAGGGCGTCGGAAACGACGCCCGTCCTTTCGGACGGGCTATGGGCCGACGCGGCGATCCAGGAGCCGCGCGGAGTCCTACGTTCCCCTGGATTGCTTCCCCCCGGGTCCAAAAGCCCGGGGGTCGCAATGACGATCCTGGTTCAGCCTAACTACACATTTGCTCTCTAGTGGGGCTGCTCCCTAGTGGGCCGCGAGGTCCTTGCCGATCGCGATCAGTTCCTTCGTGCGCTGCTCGATCACCTCTCCCCGGCGGGCAGGAAAGGCGATGACCTGGCCCTCCCGGCCCTTGTCGCCGTTGGCGTAAAACAAACAGGACTTTTCCTTGTACGCAATCCAGGCCTGCTCCTCGGCAAGCAGGTCTTTCGCCGTCTGGCCGGTGGCGAGCGGGTATGTCTCTTTCCACGCCACGTTCAGCGCGTCGTCCGCCCGCTTGAGATAAGCTCTGCCGCACTCGTCAAAATCGGGCGTTCGAATTCGCCGTCTCATGCAGGCCTCATAGACAGCGTCCGCCCGAGCCGCGCCCGCGCCCAAGAGAAACAGACTGAGTGAGGCGGCCAGCCGCTTGAGCATGGTCAAGATCCTCTTCCCGTGCTCGTGATTTCGTGAGCCCGCTCAGGCCGGAGCGAAGCCGATCACGGCGGCGGGGCTAAAGGTCAGCCCGTAATGACGCAACGTCTTTTGCAGCGACGGCGGAGGAGGTTCGCCGCTTGTGAACACCGCGGCTCCCTCTCCGCTCTTCGGCGCGCCGGGGGCGGCCGCGCCGATCAGCGCGTCCAGACGGCGCGCAATCGCCGGCGCGGGGTCGACGAAGCCGACCGGCCAGGGCGAGAGGCGCTCGAGCCGATCGGCGATGAGGGGAAAGTGGGTGCAGGCGAGCACGATCTGGTCGGTGCGCCGGCCGTCGCGCTCGACGAAACAGGGCGCAATCTCGCGCGCGATTTCGGCGTCATCGACCGCCTCGTCGCGCATGACGCGCTCGGCAATGACCGCAAGCATGGGCGAGCCGACCAGGGTCACCTCGCAATTGGCGGCGTGCTCGCGCACGAGCGCGTGCGTGTAGTCGCGCGCCACCGTGCCTCGCGTGGCGAGCACGCTGATCAACCCCGATCGCGATGCAGCGGCGGCGGGTTTGATCGCGGGCACCGTGCCGACGAACGGCAGATGAGGATAGGCGGCGCGCAGCGGCGGCAGAGCCAAAGTGGAGGCGGTCGAGCAGGCGATGACGACGATATCGGGCTCGATCTCGCCGATCAGCCGCGCCATGACCGCTTCGACCCGTGCGATGAGCTCCGCCTCGCCGAGCCTGCCATAGGGGAAGGCCGCGTCGTCGGCGGCGTATACGATCTCGACGTCGGGCCTCAGGCGCCCGATCTCGGCCAGGACCGACAGTCCGCCCAAGCCGGAATCGAACACGAGGGCGCGCCGGGCGCGCGGCGAAGCCACGCCCGCGTCAGATTCAGCGATCAGATTCCCGGGCGTTTCGCCGCCGCCCCCTGGCCAGTTCATGCCCATGGGCATACGCCAATCGGGAGCGCGCGGCAAAGTGACCGATTGAGCCATTGACCGGATGTGAACGATTCGGCCAAGGAAGCATGAAAAGCGCGTTCGCAAGAGGATTTGCGGCCTGACCGCCACGTTGTTGTCCGAGGCCGATTTTACGGCCGAACCGGTCGAGCGCCTTGACGCGCCCGAGCCGCCGACGCCTGCCGAGCGCCGGTTCCACGTGGTTGCGCTCATTCTGGCGGTTGCGCTCCATCTCATCGTTCCGCTCTCGCTCCTCCTCTATTATTGGCTTTGGCCGCGCCCGGTTCCGACCGCCGTGCAGGAAATCCCGGTCGAGGTGGTGCAGGAAGAGCCGCCGCCGAAGCCGAAGCCCAAGCCGCCGGAAGAAAAGCCGAAACCCCCGCCGCCGACCGAAGTCGAGAAGCCCGCCTATGACGCGCCGGCCGCGCCGACCAAGGAGAAAGTGAACCGGGAGTCGCCCGACAAGACGACGGAGGCCAAGGCCGCCCCAGAGAAGCCCCCGCCGCCGAACCCCGGCGCGCCGCCGAAGGCGGAGACGCCCGCGCCCGAACCGAAGCCCGTTGATCAGAAGAAGGCGGATGCGACGCCGCCCGCGCACGATCTCACGCCTTCACCGCAAGGCGAACTGCCGGCGACTGAGAACCCAAAGCAAGAGGAGAAGCCCGCCCAGGGCGCAGCGCCAGCCGCCCCGCCGGCGGAGGCTAAGGCCCCCGTCGGGGCGCCAATCCCGACGATCGAGGACCTGCCGCAATACAAGTTCGCCCGCTCGGTCGAGAACTCGCCAGTCGCCGGAGGGAACTCCGAATCCCGCTACCTGACCATCATCTACGGGATGATCAAAGCGCACCTGCACGAGAGCCCGGCGCTCCACATCGAACAGGCCAACCGGCACGGAATCATTGATTTCTACGTCGACGAGGGCGGCAATCTGGTCGGCCGCCGGCTCGTCGCCTCAAGCGGATCGACGAATCTCGACATCGCGGTCATGGCGGCGATCGCCGAGGCCGCGCCCTACCCTGCGCCGCCGAACTGGAGCCCCGTCTCCTTGAACTACAACTTTGGCCGAGCCCCGAAGCAGGGCGACCGCAATCATTGAACGCAGAGGTAGTTCACTCTGACCTTCTGGAAGTCAGGAGTCCAGTTGCTCCAATTATAGGACGCCCTCATTCCGTATTTCGCGCATTCTTTTTCCGCCACAGCGTAAAACTCGGACCGGGCGGGAAAGGTCGGGCGATACGGCGCATTGGGATAGTAGTAGAATGAAACGTCGCGGTAGCTGCCGCAGCCGCTTAACGCCGTGAGAAGCCCGATCAGGAAGACAAACCGCATTCTCGCCCCACGCCTCGAGACCATCGGGCCGTCCCAACCGCCCGACTCCCTCACGCCACTCTGCCCGGCCAGCGGCTCTCGCGCAAGCCGTTCTCCGAACTGAGGCGCGATGCGCCGCGCCGATCGGCGCCAAGTCACTCCGCGGGGAGCGGCTGATAGCGCGGGCTGCCCATATAGCTCTTGAGCTTGTCACCGGGCGCGAAGCCCTGCGGGACAAATTTCTGCAGACGGCGGCCGTCGACCGTTTCGCTCGTGTAGAGCACGCCCTTGGAATCGACGGCGATCATGTGCAGGAGGGTGAATTCGCCGGCGTTGTGACCCGCGCTGCCGAAGCCGCCGAGAATCTTCCCGCTCTCACGATCGAGGATCCACAGGACCTCGTCGCCGGTGTCGACGACATACATGTATTTCTGCTGCGGATCGGCCGAGAAGTCGACATCGAGCGCCGAGCCGATCGCCTTCCTGCCCGGCGCGCCGTCCGGCGCCGGCGAATAGGCGGTCCCCGGCTTGACGTCGATCACCCGTTTGACGTTGCCGCTCTTGTCGAAGACCTGAATGCGGTCATTGCCGCGGTCGCAGACATAGAGCAGCCCTTCATGATCGAACACGGCGCAATGGGGATGGCCGCCGCCGATCAGTGCGAAGAGTCCGCGATCCGTCCCGGCGTCGCCCCACTGACGCAAGAACTTGCCTTGAGCGTCGAAAACCACGACGCGATGATTGCCATAGCCGTCGGCGATATAGATGTCGCCGTTCGCCGGATCGATCGCGATGTCGGCCGGCTCGTTGAGAAGCAGAGGGCTCTTGTTGGCGCCGGGCTCGCCGCATTTGTCGTCCGTATTGTCGCAGACGCCCTTTCGGCCGATCTGCAGCAAGAGCTGTTTGCCGTCGTGCGACCATTTCTGCACGATTCCGTCGGCGTTGCCGCCGACCCACAGGTTGTCGTCCTTGTCGACGAAACATCCGTGGATCGATTTGGGCATCTGCTTGGGATCGCCCCATGCGTTCACCATGTTGCCGGCGGAATCGTATTCGATGACGACGGGCGACGCCTGTTTGCCGACCACTTGCTCCATCGTGGTGAGATCGGACCGGTTCACGCCGAAGACGTGATCTTGCCTGTCGACGCACACGCCGCCGACCGCCCCCGTCACCCATCGATCCGGCAAGGGCTTCGGCCAATAGGGATCGACGACGAAGCGCGGGACGTCGCTGTCGGCCGCGCGAGCCCCGGGGGGAAGGATTATAGCCGCCGCGAACGCCACGAGGCTAACGAGCAAGGCTTTGTGCAGAAAAACTCGCCCGATCAACCTCGGCATCCAACACCCTCCCCGAAAGCGCTCAGCCGCGCGCCTAGCTCGCCCGATTGTGTGCTACGCGCCTGCCCCACGCAAACCTGAGCGCCGGGCGAAGCATGAACTGGCCAGCGGGCTTCCTTCCGCGACGCCAATGCACGGCAAACCCGACTGCAGCGAAGCCGATCAGCGCCATCGTCCAGGTGGACGGTTCTGGAGCTGCAATGGTGATCGTTTCCGTCACCGTTGCGGAACCTATGAAAGAATAGCTGAAGTTACCCCCCCAGTCGCCCGCTACGAACTCGAACTCGTTGGTCCCGTGGCCGGCGAAGTCCGAAAGGTCGGTCACGTTGGCGTTTCCCGAGAACGCGGTCGGGTCTGACGTGACGACCAGATCACCAATTCCGCCCTCGCAATTCGGGTCCGTGCAGGGAGCGACCGAGCCGCCGGCATAATGAGCGACGGTGTCGATGTTAAAGATGCCGTTCAGACCCGGCGGACCGGCCACCGCCAACCCCCATGCGTGATCCGCGGGCGGGACTGTTATCCCCTCGGACAAGCCATAGGGGTAGTCCAAGCCCGCCACGGCGGACCCGCTCGCAGCAATATTCACGCCGATGATCGTTCCCGGCCCCGAATATTGCGGCATGTCAAACGTAACCCCTCCGGGACCGCCGATAAGCTCGATATCCACGGGAGTCGAGTACTGGAACACCCCTGCCCGCGCCGGCGCCGCCAGCGCCAGGCTGCAGAGGGCGAGCAACCGAAAGACCTTCGATGAAATCACGAAACCCTCCCTTAGTGTTGCGATCGAACGAATGAGTTGGAATTGAGACCGATAATCTAACACACTCGTGCGTCACGCGCATGTCGCCAAAACGACCGCGCATCTATCTCGTCATGAGCCAGGGGATCGCGCCGGTTTCGTAAAGGATGCCCGCGCCCAACAGGATCAAGAGCCAAGGCACGACGCGGCGTCCCCATCGCTGAACGGACGTTCCCCACAGAGGATGGCGCACGATCCAACGCGCCAGCGCGATCCACGCGAGCGTCATGACCAGAAAGACACCGACGATCGTCGTGATTTCGGGCGTGGCCCGGTTCGCGGCGAAGAAGGGGACGTAGATCGCGATGTTGTCGCTCCCATGAGCAACCGTGACGCCCGCGATCGAGAGGACGCTTGCGGTCGCTGACCCGGCTTCTTCGTCGCTATCTTCGTCGTCAGGACGGATCAGCCGCCATGCGCCAATGCCGATGGGGATCGCGCCGAGCGTCCCCAATGCGGGCTCGGCCAAGAAGAAACCTGAAAGCGCGATCGCGAGGCTGATCGCCAGCAGCGTCGCAATTCCGAGAAGCTGCCCGAGAACAATGTGGCGGGTCTTGTACGTCCGGTCGGAAAACCATGCCGCGAGCAGCGCAAGATCATCGATATCGCTCGCGACGAAGGCGATCGCCGCGCCGGCGACGAGCGAAATGTGGCCAAGGATTGGCGAAGTGATGAGCGACAAACCGGCCCGCTTCCGTTCCCCTCGCTGGAGGATCGACGCGGTCCCCTCGCGTCGGTCCTGTCGATGGTATCGGAGATTTTTGGGCCCTTCGAGCCTCTCCGCCTCCGAAGGCGCGTCGATCGGCGGGGCGGACGCCCGCGAACCCGGCGCCGACCTTCGTCATGCGCGCCATGGCAATTCAATTTGTACGAAGCTTCGTGTTCTCGCGACACGTATAAGGACTGTCATGACCGCCGTAGAATTCAAGCGATCCGAGCTTCTGGCGGCTATTCAAGAATGGGCCGGCGCGCGGGATGATGTGCGAGCGCTCGTGCAGACAGGTTCTCTTGTTCGACGCGACCGGCTCGCGGACGAATTGTCTGATCTCGACATCGAAATCGTAACGCGCGATCCGGCTTTGCTGACCGAAAGCGATGTATGGATATATGAGATCGGCAGCCCGATCACGATTCTGCGCCTCGATGCGGAAGACGGTCAGGCGTGGTCGACCCGGCTCGTGATCTTCGTGGGCGGAATCAAGGTCGATTTTACCCTTGCCGGATTGTCCCGCCTTGAAGCTATGTCAGGCGCGGGCGGCCTCGATCCTCTTTATGAGCGGGGTTACAGCGTTCTTCTCGACAAGGACGGGCTGACCAAAGGGTTGCCGGCCCCCGGCTTTGCGTTCCCAATTCGACCTTTTCCTTCGGAAGCGCATTTCCGCGAACGTGTCGAAGAATTCTGGTTCGAAGCTTTTCACGTTCCCCGCTGTCTGGCTCGCGGTGAACTCTATCAGGTCAAGCAGCGCGACTGGACGATGAAGGAATTGCTTCTGGAAATGATGGAATGGCACGCGCTGGCCCGAAGCGGCGGATCGATCGATGTCTGGCACATCGGCAAGGGGATACGATCGTGGACGGACCGTGCGACATGGACGGAGCTTCAGGAAACGTTCGGCCGCTTCGACGCGCAAGACGCACGCCGGGCGCATGACGCGACCACGCAACTCTACAGCCGCCTCGCCCGGGAGATGGCCGGCATGAAGGGATGGAGCTACCCCGATCGGGTCGAAGACCTTATTTCCGCACTCGACTCGCCCGAATAGAGCGACAACATGAAGCTGGAACAGCCGTCGCGGTGGAAATCCAGGAGACCGTAGCAACCTCCGGGACGAGTTTTCAGACGGTCTGGGCGAGGTCGCTGGCCTTCGGCTCGCCCGGACGATGCGACGGCTGGCGCGGCCGGCTCCCGCCTCGGCGCCAAAGCCGCCTCTCGCCTTCGCGTAAAAGCAGAAATATTATATTTATATTTCTAAACTCAGAACTCCGTGCTATAAACTGAGGGCCGCTGGACGGACTGTGCTCAAAGCACGGGCGCCCTCCGAGGGGCGCGCCGCTCTTGGAGGCGATGTCTGGGGGCGCCGAAAAAACGGAGATTTTTTTGCGTAACTCCCAAGCTAAGGGCCGTCATCGCGAGCGAAGCGCGGCGATCCAGAAGCCCCGCTGCTGGCGGGTCGAAGTCGTCGATCGCCGCGAACGCCGACGTCTGGCGTGCCGCGGCCCTGGCGACTGTGT
>Ga0153954_1000745_pt1 | contig 22602 bp, 16 predicted proteins | sample TSFL038MetaG_FD_102277 | JGI IMG/M metagenome (GOLD analysis project Ga0153954, IMG submission 102277) | Attine ant fungus gardens microbial communities from Florida, USA - TSFL038 MetaG | ecosystem: Host-associated > Fungi > Mycelium > Unclassified | place: USA: Florida, Wekiwa Springs State... | reverse complement strand
GCTCTCCACCCCGCCTCGCGGCGACGCAGTTACGTTCGGTTACAGGCCGGAGAGTGCGTGCCTGAAGAGGACTTACACCTCTCTGACCATACAGACTTGCAGACGCACTAGGGCAGGCCTTGGTCTGCCAAGGCTCTCGCGAACAGCCTTGGCAGGCCAAGGCCTGCCCTACGAGAAGACATCTCAGATGGTAAGCACCCACGCTACGGGAAGAGGACTTGCCGGACGCTTCACGTATTATTGCATAAAAAATCTCTTATTTGATTGAAGAAAGTCTGTGCCAATCGCTTTCAATCCTTCGGCACGCCGGCCGACTTGGGAATGCCAAAGACAGTGAGTAAGTGTAAACAACCACGGTGATCCAGATGATCAAGGCATCCGGGGTGATGTCGGACACCACGTCGACTTCTTCAGATCGACCAATCGATCCGTCGGGGGGACCGTCAGCCTGTCGGGATAGTTTCAGGTCCGGGGGCTTCAGGTCGGGGATGATCGGCGATGGCGAAGGAGAGACTTGCCCCGCGGTCTCGCCGTCCCAACCTTCTCGCGTCTCTGTCCCCTCCGCAACTTGAGGATCGTGGGCGAGGAACGCCAGAGGAATGCGGGAGGGGAAGATTTCGGCGTGATCCAAATCGAGGGTGTTTTGGCCGCGCGGGTGGCGTGCGCTCGCGCCGGCTTCCAGGTCGGCGCTCCATGCGTCGAGGGCGGCGTCAACATGCGACAGGTACACATCGAGGGGAATCTCGGTGCCGAACAGGACGGTCGGAATGCGCCCTCCCATACTGTTGACGAAGGTCGAAGCCAAGCCGTGAACAAGGTCTTGGCTCACGGGGGCAACCGCCACGTTCCGAGGATCGAGCGGTTGAGGCGGGATGAGCACCAGCGGCGGATTGAGTGGGGCCGCCTGCACTCGGTTCCCGCCTTGTAAAACGGTGGCAGTCGGGGCAGGGAGAGCACCGGCCGCTTGTTCGCCCGGTCCGCTGGGGACGGCAAGGCTCTGGGCCAACCAGAGGTAAGGATCGCCGGAAGAACCCAGCAGCGGCGAGGACGCGACGGAGAGCGCGCTGGTCGTTAACTGGGCAGACTTGAGCGTGGGATCATCGAGCGCGGGGCCGATCGGGTCCGAGAGGCTCGCGCCATAGAGGCGCATCGTCAACGGTAGGCGTGGGCCAGTGCTCGAGGCCTCGACGGTGAACGTCACCCGATAGACCCCGGGGGTCAAGAGTACGGGGTCCCCCCCTGCCGTCTCTCCGATTCCCGCCACCCGCGAGACCAGGACCTGCCCCGTTTGGTCGGTCAGGATCATCCGCACGGACTCAGTCGAGGCCGGGGACGCGGCGGTGGCGGCAAGCAGGAAGTCAAAGAGTTGGGTCTGGTTCACGTCCAAGACATAAGACTGTTGCCAGGTCGGCCCCTGCAGTGAAGCGCTGACGAAGGAGGTCGGCTGCGCGACTTTCTCGCCGAACCCCACTTCGAGTTCGTAATTGCCCACCAACTTGCCCGAAGTCGGGTCGGAGCTCACACGGACGAAGTAACTTGTCTCCGGCCTGGCGTCGGCGACCTGGATCGTATAGGTCCCATCGCCGTGAGCCAGCACCACGGCGGGCTCGGGATGCGGATTCTGATCGAAGACCGATACCGTCGGCATGATCCCGTTGACCTCCGTCGCCCGGACCGTCACCGTCATGACGATATGTTTGTCGGATGCGGTTGCATACGCGTCGCCGTCGGACGTCGAAGATGAGTCAGACAAGATTGACGGAGTCTCGAACTGATAGAAGTCGACGTCGGTCGGGTCGCCGAGACTGGCCGTGGTCCGGACCGGGGCGTCGACGCCGTAAGCACCGGCGGGTTCCAGATGCGTGGCGGTTGCGAACGTGTCGTTTGTATGGTGATCGTTGTTGAAGAGTGCGCCTTGGGGGTTCAGAAAGATCGCATTGAGGTCTTCGGGAGACAGATAGGTGTAGGACTCACGCACGACCTTATCGAGTTCGTCCGCGCTGACAGTCGACCGGGTGTCAAAGGTCACGGCCAGCGCGAATTCGCCGACGCCAAAGACGTCGTGTGCGGCCCCCTGGATCTTGACATAGTACGAGGTGGTGGGATCGACGTGCGGCAACGTCAACTGGAGCGTGTCACCGGTGTCGCCCCCTGAGGAAAGGTCTCCGACGGCCTTGCCGGCTCCATCGTAGACGGTCAGGTGGGGGGCGAGAAGGCTCACCCCCGCCGTCTGCACGCGGATGGTCGCCGGCCCGCTGTAACCGGCGGGAGCGTGGAGCGAAAAGATGTCGGCGTTGCCGGGCGTCGAAATGTCCGCGTACAACAACAGCGGAGTCGTCCCGTCGTACCCGGATGGGGTCGGAATCGGGGCAGCGGTCGAGAAGGTGTTGTTCCCCGCGAAGCCTTCGAAGGGGTCGCTTGTTCGAGGCTGGTAGAGATTCTGCACGGCGGCGATGTCGGCCGGGGACAGAGCGGTCAAAGTGTTGTTCTCGTGTGCGTTCATCACCGACGTCGGGTCCGAATTTTCGTCGAGTCCCAGAACATGCCCCACCTCGTGGAGCATGACTGGGAAGAGGTTGGCCTGATTGGTGTCGAAAGCAACCGTGCTGTTCAGGAGGATGTCGCCCGACCAGGTGCCCGAAAGGAAGGGGTCGTGAGGCACCGAGACCGCGAGGACGTCAGCGGGGAGCGGCACGGCGCCGATTCGGATGTCACCGAAGCGGGGATCGCCCTGGTCCGGGCCGGGGACGCCGAGCGGCTGGCCACCGTCGGGCGTGAGGGCGAAGTTGATCTGCGCGTTCACCGCCCAGGTCTGAAACGCGCGGAGGATTTCCTGCTGCCAAACGGCGGTCGGTTGCGTGGCATTCAGCGTCTGGAAGAGTTGACTGTGCTGCGTTCCGACCAGGGTGCCGTCGGGGACGAAGCTGACCGTCAAGTGCTGAGCGTCCTGCCAGGGGACGCCGAACTGAGCGAGGGGTTGTCTTGATTCCAGAAGCTCCACCGTTGGGTGGTAGCTCCCCTCCTTTTTCCGCAGATGATGCTTCATCAGCCGAATCCTTCGCATACGTCAGTGATGCCGGCGTTGATTCAACTCACAAGGCCCTCCCTGGGAATGTTCCCTTTCGAACCCGAGACTCCCCCCGCGTCGTCTTGGAGCGAGGCAAGGATGGAATGGGAACCGCAACGGTTCTTGAAAATGGACCCGAGACAGATGGAGGCAGGGGCTTCGCTCCTGCGAGGGGGGCTCGCATCGCGCCGAGTCAGGCTCCAGGTCTACCCTGGTCGGCAAACGTCTTGATCAGGTCGCGAAACTGGCGCCAGTCACGGAGAGCATCGAGGTCGCGGTCGGTCCGAGCGATCTCCAGCCACCGGCTCCCCTGGTTGAGCGCGGCGGCAAGCATGCGCAAAGCGCGGGGCCTGTCGGCCGGCTCAGCCTTCGAGGTCAGGGCGTAGATGCAAGCGACGCGGTAGGTCGTGTCGCCCGAAACGTCGCGGTTCCGGGACTCTTCGGCATCCCGGATCGCGTCGCGCCGACGGCCGAGACGGGCAAGCAATACCCCTCGCCCCACACGGGCCGGAACATAATCGGGATACAGCGAGACAAGTCGGTCGAGAACTGGGATCGCCTCCTCCCATCGACCCAGGTGATCCGAGAGAAGGGCGGCCTTGTTTTGCAAGGCCGAACGCATGTGCGGGTCGAGCTTCAGCGCCTCTTCGAAATCCGCGAGCGCCCCCGTCGGGTCCGAGTGCATCCGAGCCAGCCCTCGGACCGCCCAACTGGCGTCATCGATCGGGCGCCGACCAAGCCCTTCCGCTCGATCGCGTTCCGCCCCGGCGCGATCTCCTGACCGGGCCCGCGCCTCGGCGCGGATGAAATAGATCCGGGTCTCGAGCGCCCCTCCGTCGAGGGCCTGAGTGAGATCCTCGATCGCGCCGGCGTTGTTCCGCTTGCCCATCCGTGCGAGGGCGCGATCGACGTAAGCCGGCAAAAGCTGAGGGTGCAGGCGGAGGGCCTGGTCAAAGTCGAGGCTGGCCTGGTCGTACGCTTGGCGGTCGAGCTCGACCCGGCCTCGGTGGAAATAGGCCCAAGGGGACTGGGGCCGGAGCTCGATCGCGACCGTGAAGCAGTCCTCGGCCTCGCTGAGCCGGCCCTGCAAGGCATGGCACTGGCCGAGGTTCATCCAGAGAGCGAAGTCGCGTGGGTTCCTTCGGCTCGCCTCCGCGAGCGCAGGCAACACGCGGGGGGATATCGCATGGTCAGGGTCGTCGACGAACAGAAGCGAGTACTCCCGCAACGATCGGACGGGGCTGTTGTCCGCGCGCACACGGCTTCGCGCCGCCTCGGCCTCGTCCCCCGCGAGCCGCGCCAGGTCCGAACGTTGGGACCAAAGGACCCGAGGGACCTCACCCGACTGGTAGCAGGACTGGGCGAGTGTATTCCTTCGCAAGGCGTCGCGGACCAATTCGGTGCGCCGGGCGGTGTCGTGGCCGGCCGACTGGCGGGCAAGGGCCCTGGCCCAGAGCATCAGGAGTTCGCCCACGTGGGTCCGGAGCTCGGTTTGCTCATTCGCGGAGAGATTCGCCACAAGAGGCGACTGAGGCCAGGAGGGTGTCTCCAGGACGCCGTACCGCTCCAGGGCACGACGGCAGGCCACCATCCCTTCATGGCGTCGGAAGCGATCCTCTGCGGGATCGAGCAGGAGGATACGGGCGGTTTCGTGCTCGTCGACAAGCCGACGAAAGGCAAGCGCGGCCTCCACGGGTCCGAACCGGCGCTGCCTTTGGTTGTAAACGGCGACCAGTCCCGCCATCAGCAGGGCGGAGACGGTGACGAGCCCCATGCCCAGGCTGAGCCGCGGATGACGCCGGGCCCACTTACGCGTCCGCTCGCGCGGTGAGCGGTCGGGAGCGTATCGGAGCGGGCAGTCGTCGAGCTGGCGGTGGAGGTCGTCCGCCAGTTGACCGGCCCCCTGGTAGCGGCGGGCCGGATTGGGCTCGAGGCCGCGGAGGATGATCTCCTCGGTGGCCGGGGAGACCGCGGGGTTCCACTGCCGAAGGGAGGGCAACGGGCCGAGCCGGTCCTCGATCATGAGCGGGAGGACCTCATCCACCCCCCCTTGACGGAGGGGGAACGGATGGTGCCCGGTCAGCAATTCATAGAGGATCACGCCCAGAGCGTAGAGATCGCCACGGGCATCAAGCAAAGGCAAGCCGCTCTGGAGGGCCGCGAGGGCTTCGGGGGCCATGTTAAGGGAGCGTCCCGCCGATCATCGCCGCCACGGCGCCTTGCGCCTTGATATCAGCGGCCAGGTTGAAGTCCAGCAGCACAGGCTCGCCTTCCGCCGTGAGCAGGACGTTGGCCGGCTTGAGGTCGCGGTGAACGATTCCCCGCTCGTGGGCATGCGCCAGGCCGTCGGCCAGACACCTGCCTACCCAGAGTACGGCCTGGACATAACTCAGGGACCGAAGCGTCTCCAGCGAGGCCGTCGCGCTCGACATGGGGAGGCCGGAGACCTGATCGGTGTCGACCACGGGAGACGCCAGGATCTCGGCCAGCGCCGCGCCCGTTTCCGGCGGCCTGCCTCGGCGCCGGAGGTCGTCAAGCACGTCGACCAAGGTCGTCGCCCCAAGGTAGGGCATGCAGATCGCCCGGAGCGGGCCGACCTGATGGGTGGAATAGATCGGGGCGATGTGCGCGTGCTGGAGCTGCGCCAACGCCTGGGACTCGCCGAACAGATCCGCCGAGACTTTCACCACCACGCGACGACCGGCCAACTCCCCTTGCCGGGCGAGATAGACACGGGCGAAGGCGCCTCGGCCCAGCTCTCGGATCAGCCGAAATCCGGCGAAGTCCGACCCCGGCTCGGGGAACATTCGGAAGGCGGCGGCCACCCGATCGGCGGTCTTCGGCTCGGCCTCGCACAGCGTGTGGATGGACTCGACCTGTTCGTGGAGGTCAGAGAACGACACAAAAGACGCGGCGAACGGCACCGAGCCCTGACGGTCCGGCCGACACGGAGCGGGCGCCACGTCCCCGAACCACTGCTCCGCGGACACGCCCGAAGAGATCGAGTCCACCCCCTCCCCACCCGGCCCGGTCGAAAGGGGGAACCACCCAAGATCATCGATCCCGAACCGGCGACGGTATTCGCCCGGCGCGGGGATCTCACCGGCCTGACGGCGAAGCCGACACTCCTCGAAGGCAGCCTGGCGGAGCAACTCGGGGTCACGGCCCAGCGCGGGGAATTCGGCGAGGTAGTCCTCGAGCCGCCGAGGCCGCCCACGCATCCAACCGTACTCCAAATCGCCCCGGACGAGCTCGCAGAGCACAGCGGGATAGAGGGGATGATCGGAAGCGGGGAGGTACTCGGCCAGGTCGGCCTGACCGTCCCGCGCCTGGGCCGCCTCGTAGGCGTCGACGAACGGATCGATGCCTGTTCCGCCGAACTCCTCGCGCGGCCTGATCATCTCAGTCCCCCTCGCGGATCTGAGCGTCCAGCTTCTGGCGAAACGCTTGGAGCACCCGCTCGACCGTGCGCTTCGACCGCTGCAACGTCCGGGCGATCTCGGTCACCTCATACCCCTCGATCCGCATCTCGATGATCGGGCGATGGCTCGACGGAAGGGAATCAAGGAGTTCGTCAATGACCATGTGGAGAATGTTCAGCGCTGCCTCGTCCCGACCGAACTCCGTGCTGATGGCCTGGTCGTATCGAGCGCTGTTGACGGTGTGCCGAACATCGCGCCGGGCCGCGCGGTGGTGGTCCGCGACGGCGCGGAGCTTGTTCAGGGAAATCACCAGCAGCAACTTCCAGAGTCCCTCTCCCGCGGGGACGTCGTACTCCCCCTCGGCCGCGCGTCGGAAAAAGGTGTGAAAGACCGACTGCACAATGTCCTCGGCGTCAAACCGAGGGTTCAAGTCGTGCGCGATTTGTCTCGTCGCCAGCATTCGGATCCGCTCGGCGTAGCGCAAGTAGAGAAGCGTCGGAGCGTCGTTCTGACCCCGCCGGAACCGCCGGAGCAGCGAGTGGTCGGAAGGTGATTCGTTTGGCATCGTTCGGGCTTCGCTTCGACACAGAGCCCTGGGAGACGGTCCCCCATTGGAGAGGAGGGAGGGGGAGTCCCCATCTTGCATCCGCCAATCCTCGATATGAATTCCGCAAGAGCGGACGCGGGCTCATCGCCTAATGATTATCTCAGCATACCCAATCGCCGGGGTCAAGAAGCCCGGCCTCTTCCGCCTTTGAAGCCGCTGGCCGCGAGGATTGGCAATTGCGCGGCTTCGCCTGCCTGGTGCCCGAGAGCGCAATCAACACAGCGTGCTTCAAGCCCCCTTCGGCAAATACCCGGTCACGACGCTCAGGCCGGACGACATCGTGGTCATGTGGTCCAGCCGGAGGACATCGAACGACTCTCGCCACGGCTTCTCGACCACATCAACGCGCTGGGCCGGTATGAGTTCGCCCTCAAGGAGTCGTTCGACGCTCCCACATCGAGTCGTGTTTCTCGAGATGGCGCTTGCTCTTGCTTTTCGGTATCCTGGACGCTCATATCGGAAAGATCATTTCACTTGGAGACCGGCAGGAATCAAACGATGGCACAAACTCTCGACAACCAGGCTCTGGATACCATTTTCCGCGAAGCACACACCCATGTGGCCTGGTTGCCCCGTGCAGTGGACGACGATGTATTGCGACAGGTGTACGAGCTGGCCAAGTTCGGGCCCACGTCCGCCAACACGACTCCCATGCGCGTCGTTTTCGTGAAATCCAAGGAGGCCAAAGAGCGGCTCAAGCCGGCTCTCATGGCCGGGAACGTCGACAAGACGATGGCGGCTCCCGTCTGCGCCATCATCGCGAACGACTCTCGGTTCCACGAGCACATTCCCTTCCTCTACCCGCAAAATCCGGCCTTCGCGGACCTCTTCACGGCTCCCGGCAAGGAGGAGTTCACGCGGGCCCACCTGCTCCGCAACGGCTCGCTCCAAGGGGCCTACCTGATCATCGCCGCCCGCGCCCTGGGGCTCGACGCCGGTCCGATGTCCGGCTTCGACAACGCCAAAGTCGACGCCGAATTCTTCCCGGACGGCCGCTACAAATCCAACTTCCTCGTCAATCTCGGCTACGGCGACCCCGCCCGGCTCCACCCCCGTAACCCCCGCCTGACGTTTGAACAGACGTGCGCGATCGTGTAGCCCTGCACATTGGAACGGGGCGTAATCATCGATAAACGCCAACTCATTACTGAACGCCACTGGTGGCTTTGGCTTGCCACCAGTGGGCCCCTGCCCTCACGGGCCGTAGGCGAGGATTTCCCTGAGTCGACCGATCGTGTCAGACTCATCCGGTCGTGGGGAACGCGAGGAAGTTGGCACTGAAGGTCGTCGATGGAAAGGTAAGGACACGGTCGACAATCTCTCCCTCGGGAGAAATCGCATGCAGCTGGTAACCCAAAGCGTGAAGCTCGTTCAGAAGGTCCACCGGTGAGACTCCCGCGTTCGCGCAGGTGACATCGCCGATCTCGACCATGATTCGGTCCACGCGCTTGGCTTGCAACAGCCCTCGTGCTCCTCGGATCACGCCCAGCTCGAAACCTTCGACATCGATTTTCAGGAAATCAATACGATCGAGCCCCTCGTGCGCGGCATGTTCGTCGAGGGTCGTTACCGGCACGTCGACGATCTCGTCGGCAGGCAGTGTCGTCTGGTTCCAGGTGATGTCCTTGGTCGCCAGCGTGTTCAGGCCGCTCAACTCGCGATGGACCCGAAGTTGGGCAGTGCCCGGCACCTCACCCAGCGCAGAGGGATAGACCTTCACCATCGTCAGGTTGTTTGCGGCGAGATTGTTCAACAACAGGGCGCGGGTGCTTGGCGTAGGCTCGAAGGCATGCACGAGGCCCGATCGACCCGTCAAGTGCACAGCCTCCAGGCTGAACAGGCCGTGATTCGCACCGACGTCGACCACCGTCATCCCGGGACGAAGTAACCGCTCCAGCAGCGCACACTCGTGCGTCTCGGGATTCCCATCTCGGAGATAATGGTATTCCGACAGGCTGATTGCCTGATAACGATGCCCCCAGCGGTTGCGCGACCAGGGGGCCTCCTGTCGCAACGCATGAGCGACCCGCCACTCGATCGTGTTTCGGAATTCCTTGCCTCGCCTAGAGATACCCCGAACAGTACGCGCAATGCCAATCCCTGGTGCCAAACTCATCGCAGACCCCTTGAGACATTCCGTGCACGCGGCGCATCCCTACATTCCCAAGGATTGGGCTCGCGATGAGGCCAAGGTCAATCATGGAGAAGAGTTGATCTGCTCAGATCGACCCTTCGATCTTGCTCTTACTCAGGCCTCTGCGGTCGCAAAGTTCTTTTCCGCTCTGGAGACCAACCTAGGGAACGGATCAAACACCGTCCAAAACGACTTCCCAGCTTCCCAGCATCATCGGAAGTCGAATCGCAATTTCAGCGTCAGGGAACCTTACCAAGATCACATTGGGCTGGCAATAGTTATGACCACAACGAGCAAACCGGCCAAATCCTAAAGCAAAAACCAATTACTTGACGATACGACTTGAACGTTTATTGAGACGTCATCTTCAACTCGTCGCATTCATCGGCTTCTCAGCCAGAACCCAAACGACGGACGACCAATACGTCGGGGGACTAAACCCCAGCAGTTTGAGCCGCACGCCTTCGATTTTCCGCATCGCCTGGCTCAGCATCCGATAACCCGTACGCAACGGCGAAACGGGAGCCGGCCACGGATCGCGATATGCCAAGACCTTGAGTCCGTGGCAGAAGAACAATTCCTCCAGCGACGCCTGCGTGAAGGCGATCTCGTGCGTGATATCGGCGTAGATCGCCCGATTCGCGTCCGGACTCTCCGCATTCGGCACGCTGGCGATCAGCCTGCCCCCAGGCGCGAGCTTGGCGACAACCGAAGAAAGAAGGGGATACAACTCGTCTCGTGTGAAATGTTCGAGAATGTCCAGCATTGCCACGAGGCCATACTGCTTGTCGAGATCCTCCAAGGATCCAAGCACATCCCGGCAAACCACATTGAAACCCAGCTTTTGCGCGATCTCCGCCTGCGATTGATCCAGGTCGATCCCGTTCAGATCCCCATACCCTCGCTCTCGCAAGAAGTAAAGGAACTGGCCACTACCGCACCCGATATCGAGTACCGGCGTCGCCAATGACTCAGGGAGCCAGTCTTGCGTGTACCATCGATAGTACCTAGCCCGGACAGCATGCCTGGCCTTGATGTCCTCAAGTCCCTTGTAACCATGCCACTCGTACTGACGCTGGTAGAACTGCTGCCGATAAGGATTCGCACACATACACTGATGCCCTTCCATGGATAAAACACTCTCAAACCTTGTAACCTCCTGCAGAAACAAGATCAAGCCTGAGACTACCCAAAAACGCCCGAACCATCACAGAGATTTTGCCCAAATTTCCTATTTTTCCTGCTCTCACTTCCCCACAAGCACGCCGCACCATCGTCATTTCATTCTTCAGTTTTCACTCGTTAACAGGCTCAGTCCACTTCTCCTTGACCTTCGTCCCCGGTGTACGAACGGCAATGATCCCCAGCCCTCCTCGACCACGGCTGGAGCCCCGCCGCTGCTGTTGGGATCAGGGCTTCCGATCATCCCGCCGCCTGAGCAAGTTAGCGCGCCAACAATATTAGATTCGTTTCATTTTCATATTATTCCTTAACTATTTTTCATTCTTCATTTCGCTTTTTGATTTTCTCATATTACACGTCACCCGTCGTAACAGTAGGCCGTTGATTGACCGCCCCACATGGTCGGAGGCTTCTTCGTCGTAGCACGACAGTTCACCCTTGGATTTCGCGGAGGGCGACGGCCGGTAAGGAGTTTCGCATCCGGGCAGGCCATTTTCGACACGAAGCTGGCACCCGTTTTGCCGATTAAGTTCCTTCGAGAATTTGACCGTACTGTCTTCCAGGAGCATCCGGCAAGTTTTCGTAAAGCGGGCCAAGGCCTGCCCTACGACAAGATATCGTTGATGGGTGGTGCCCGCTCTACGGAAAGGGGCTTGCCGGATGCTCCGCTTGGCACTGGATTCTTGAAGTGGCTTCGAAAACGGAGGATTCCCATGCCCGGCACGATGACGCCCTTTCAGCGAGCGATGACTCTAGCGGCGATCACGGGTCTGAAAGCGACGCTTGGTCCGGCGTTCTTGACGACGTCACGGCGGCGGCCGGAGGGCCATGGGTGGGTGCTGGCGGCGCTGGGGGAGATGGTCCTGGATAAGGTGGGGATCTTACCCAGCCGGTTCCACCCCGCACTCCTGATTCCCCACACGCTGGCGGGTGCTTGGGTCGCCCATGAAAGCTTGAAAGACGACGGCGTACATGACCCGCTCGCGGCTCCACTAGGAGCGGTGGTCGCAGCCGGTTTCGCGTCTGTGGCCCCCATGGCGAGGATCGCCGCCCGTAGAGGGCTCGGCATTCCTGACCCCGTGCTCGGTCTGGCCGAGGATTACTTCGCCCTCCGCCTGGGCTCCCAGGCTACGGGCCTCTCGATGGACCAGGTGGCCAACGTCGCCAAGGAATCTCTGGAAGTGGTGAAGGAACAAATCATGCCGGCCCCCCCACCGATCGGAGCCGGGATCTGAACCCTTCGCAAAAGCCGGGATATTTCCGCGTGCTTGGCTTGACTGACCATGGCGCATGCCCGGCACAGGCTTGGCCTGCTCCAAGGGATTGCTGAGAGGCGATCCGGATGAGGGTTAGCCCTGTGAAATCAGGAAAGACGGGTGGCCGTGGAGGAGCGCAGCGACGCCCCGGGAGCCGGCCTGGGCTGATCCCCGGGGCGTCGCTACGTCCCTCCCCGACCACCCAAACAACTCATCTTCATACCAGTGTTCACCTTCCGGATAGTCTCCGAGAACTCGTGATCGCGCGGAGGAGGGAAGTGCCGAAGAACCTCAGCGCCAAGGTGGCGGACGAAGGGTTCAAACCTCGACGGTCTTCGCGCTGATCTCGGCTTCCATCCAGGCCCTGGCGCGGTCGCGGTGCTCGGCCGTGATGTGGGTGGAGATGGCGGCCAGGGCACCAGCCAAGACGCCCGCGTCGTCACTCATGCCGACCATGGGCAGGAGATCAGGAATGGCATCGAACGGAACGATGAAATAGGCGAGTGCCGCCGCGGCCGTTCCCTTGACCCAAAGCGGTGTCTTGGGATCGAGCAGGCAGAAGTACATGGCCACGGTCTCATGCGCCAAGGGGATCTGTTTGAGGTACTGTTTCGCCTTGACGACAAACCTCTCGCGAACCAAGCGTTCGTTTTTCTGTTCATCGGTTCCGACGTAATCTTCGGGGCGAAACTTTTCCTTGCCCCTGGCTAGCCAACGCCCCAGTCGTGTCGTCATCTCAATATCTCCGACTCCGCAAACCTCCGCATCCTCACATTCTACCTAAGAACTTCGCTGAAGACCGCCAAATCTTGGAATCGAGAGGCCGGCCGGAAACAGGATCTCGAAGGAAAAATCGGATGTTTGGTTGGTCGCGGAAGAGCCTAGCGACGACCCAGGGCCTGGGACGTCATCAGCCCCCGGACGTCACTACGTCCCTCCTCAGCCATTCATTTTTGCCTGATCTCACACTTCTCAATCGAATCTAGAGCGTCTCTTATCTCCACGCGTAGCCTGGCCGTACCACTTTGGCAATCGAGTGTCGCTCAAGCTCGGAGGAGACTCCAGGCCTGGGTTTGGCAGGTGGGCCGGCGTTGGGGATGAGGAGCCCGCCGAGCGTAAACAGGGTTGCCGCGAGCAGAATCGCAGCCGGGAGCGTCGTCACCCAGACGAGGCCGATCTTGCGCACCGTCTCGCCCTGGATGCCGGAGTTGTTTGCCCACATGGTGCCGGCGACCCCCGAGGAGAGCACGTGGGTTGTGCTAACCGGCATGTGGACGGCGTCGGCTAAGCCGATCGTGAGAGCGGCCACCACTTCGGCAGAGGCCCCCTGGGCGTAGGTGAGATGCGACTTGCCGATCTTTTCGGCCACGGTCACGACGATGCGTTTGTAGCCGATCGTCGTTCCGATCCCCAGCGCCAGTGCGACTCCGATCACAACCCAGGTTGGCACATACTCGATCGACCGAGCAAATTGGTCGCGATGCGGCGCGATCGCCTTGTAAGCGGCAGGAGACAGTCCGCCCATGGCGAGATCCTGGCGGAAGCGATAAATTGCCTGGCGGGTCGCCCAGCGGGCGGAAGGCTGGACCTCGGCGAAGCTGGTCTTCCCCTTCAAGCCGTCGATGATCGCATCCAACTGGTCCAGTATTCCGGGCGTGCTCGGACCGGGCTTCTCCTTCGATATGATGTCACGGATCGCGACCGCGGCTTCACGCACGTCTTGCGCCCGTTTCGGATGATGAAGGTCGAGGGCGTAATAGGTCGGCAAGAAGCCGATCAAGACCAGCAAGATGAGCCCCATCCCCTTTTGACCGTCGTTGGAGCCGTGCGCCACGCTGACTCCGCCGCAAGTCGCGAGCAGCACCCAGCGAACCCAATGCGGGGGATTATCCCCCTCGCCCGGTGGGTGATAGAGCCTCGGCTCGCGCAGGAAGCGCTTCATGGTCAAGAGCAGCACCGAAGCGGCAAGGAAGCCGATGAGCGGCGAGACCAGAAGCGAGAGGCCAACCTCGACGGCCTTGGCCCAGTTGACGCCGGAGACGTTCCCTCGCGTGATCAAGCTGTTGGCCAGGCCGACCCCCAGGATCGAGCCGATCAGGGTGTGCGAGCTGGAGACCGGCAGGCCATACCACCAGGTGGCGAGGTTCCAGGTCAGGCCGGCCAGCAGCAGGGAAACGACCATCACGATGGCACGCACCGAGGCGCTGTCGATCAGGAGTTCGACGGGAAGCAGGTTGACGATACCGAAGGCTACGGCCGTCCCCCCCAGGAGAACGCCGAGGAAGTTGCAAAAACCGGAGTAGAAAACGGCCGGGGTCGGCTTGAGCGTACCGGTGTAGATGACCGTTGTGACGGCGTTCGCCGTATCGTGGAAACCGTTGACGAACTCGAAGCCGAAGGCGACCAGCAGAGCAAGAACAAAGAAGATCAGGTTGAGTTCGGGAAGCTGGCTCAGCGCTTCCCAGAGGGACGTGCTCACGGCGAGATCTCCTTGCGGGGCATAGAAAGAGCATAACCGCCAGGCGAAAAGCCATGGCAATTGGGAGTTCCAGGAGTCGGACGCCGAAACACGTGCCGCTACTGCCCCCTGGAATTTGTCCTGCCCCGTCTGCGGGTGATGAGCACCTGCGTCTGAGATGAAACGCGACGAGCGGTTCCATTCACGCGGGTTCTCCAACGATCCGCCATGGCGAATTGTGCCGGAATGACCGGCCAAGGCCAAGAGCATGTTCGGAACGGCTCCACGAGCGCAAGGCACTCCGATAACCCTCGGTTCTTGAAGGCCCCCCTTCGCCAAGGACTCGATTTCTCGCCGAGGTGAAAGCAAAACACGAGTGGCAAGCCACTCGTGTCACGCAACCGACCGATTGACCAAGGTCATGTGATGGACGCCGCACGCAAGGCGCCCAGACCCGGGCCCCGTGTGAGGACCGGGTCATGAGCGACGGTCGGTTTCGGCTCAGGCGTCGATGTCGTAGGTCCCGGAGATGTTGGCGTCGCGGTCGCTCGTGATGTTGTCGGCGACCAGAGTGTCCGTGTCGAGGCTGGAGCCGGGACCCTCGAGATAAAGGCCCCCGCCAACTCCTTCGCCGTTGACACCGTACTGGCCGAACGTGCCCGGGAAGCCGCCGACACCCCGGAACACGGCGTTGTCGGTAATGATCGATTCGATGGCCTGGAGGATGGCGGTGTCGTCGACGAAGAGGCCTCCTCCCAGGGCGTCGCCACCGTTGCCGCCGTTGCCTGCGTAGCCGCCGTTGCCGCCGTTGCCGCCCTGGGCTTGATTCGACTGAATCAGGCTGCCCGCGACGAAGACGCTTCCGAGAACGGGACCTGCTGTGGGGGTACTCCCGCTGTTGGCGAGCGGGCCGATCGTCGGCGGCCCGAAGACCGCAAGGCCGGCGCCTTGGGCCGTACCGCCGGCGCCGCCATCACCCGCCAGCCCGCCGTTGCCTCCGGCGCCACCGAGGGCGTCATTACTGACCAATTGGGCACCGACCAACATCAAGGGAGCCTGGTCACTCCCCTGGTAGTAGATCCCACCGCCATTGGCCGCACCACCGGAGCCGCCGTCACCACCGGAGCCACCTTGACCGCCCTGGCCGCCGACAGCCTGGTTGCGCACGAACATGTCGGCGGAGACAATCATGGAACCGCTCACGGAACCGGTGAGCGAGAGCCCCCCGCCGTCCGCGACGCCACCGGCGCCGCCATCGCCGCCCACACCCCCCTTACCGCCGGCACCGCCGAGGGCCTCGTTGCGGACGAGTTGGGCGCCGACGATCGTCACATCCATGTTGTCGACGTAAAGGGCCCCTCCGAGGCCGTCTCCTCCGAGCCCGCCATCGGCACCGAGCCCGCCGGCACCGCCGTTGCCGCCTTGCGCCAGGTTGCGGTCAAACGTGGTACCGTTGACCACGAGCGACCCGGTGCTGGTGAGGACGGCCCCTCCGAAGGCTGTGCCGCCCTGGCCGGTGCGGAACGCACCGAATGGGCTGTCGCCAGCAGCGCCACCGATGGCCTCGTTGCGGAGGAATTCGCCCCCCGAGATGCTGACCAGAGCGACCTGAGAGTCGATGGCCCCCCCGGTGGCGGACCCGCCCAGGCCGTTTTCGGCCGTGCGGGGACCGTCCCCATTACCGACGCCGCCGAGAGCAAGATTGCTGACGAACGAACTGGTATCGACATTAACGATTGCAGACCCACTGATGCCCAGGGTATAGATAGCGCCACCGGCTCCCTGGCCGCCGGTCCCATTGGACAGACCGGCACCGATCCCGCCGGCGCCTCCCTGGGCGACGGAGGCAACAAACTGGCTCCCCTTGATGTTCAAGACGGCTCTGGCGCCGACAACCGCGATGCTGCCGCCCCCGCCGAGACCGCCTCCCCCGTTGAACACCCCGTCTCCATTGTCGCCGCCCAGGCCCCCAACGGCGCTATTGCCGGTAAAGAAACCGCCGGTGACCGAAACGGCCGTGTTCGCGTCGGTATAGATGGCGCCACCGAGCCCGGAGCCGCCGATGCCGTTGGCCACATCGTGCCCACCGTCCATGCCGCGAGCACCCACGGCATGGTTGTCGACAAATGTCGACCCGTTCACGATGAGAACCGACCCCGTACCCACGTTGGCGACCGCCCCGCCCTGGCCGCTGCCTCCCGGAGCCTCGCCGACGGCCCGGTTGCCGCTCAAGTACGAGTCGACGAGCGTCAATTGGCCTCCCTCATTCAAGATGCCGCCGCCGATGTCGGCCTGGCCGTTGATGATGGCCAAATCCTCGATCGTCACGCCGGCATCGGCGGTCACATGGAAGACCCGCCCCAGTCCGCCACCGTTGACGGCCAGTTGATCGGAACCGAGGCCCACGATCGTGATGTCGTGGCTGATATCCAATTCACCGCTGGTCAGCGCAATGGCGTGGCCTTTGAGCGAGTTGGCGAAGTTGATCGTATCCCCGTCGTGAGCGTTGACGATCGCCTGCCGCAACGAACCGGCACCAGAGTCGTTGCTGTTTGTGACGGTGATCGTGCTCAGCAGGATCCGCCCTTCCACCTGATCGAAATCGAGTCGGGGCCGGCGCTTCGACCGACGGCAATCCGGCTGGCCGGGTCGCGAACGTGAGAAGAGTCCTTGCGGGAAGATGTTTCGTGTCCTGGTGAGAGGCATGAGGAACTCCTAGGGTCGCGTCACATCAAGGGGAAATCAACCACCGATCAAGAGCCGGCAGTTCACGTCTCCGGTCCCCGCGGACCGGATCGGGTCGGGACTGTCGAGCACACAGCGCGCACCAAGGCCGATCACGCCGATCGACTCGGCGAGACAATGCGTGCGGCTGGGTCCTGGGCGCAAGAGATCGGGACCGCTCCGGTGGATCCGGATCGGCCGCATCCCGCACCGGTCGACCATCAGCAAAGAGATCGATTAGATGACGACGGGGACCAACTCCAGGTCGATCCGCGAATCGTCGAGGGCCGAGTGCCCCTCAAAGCCCGACGCCGGTGCCCACGAGTCCCCAAAGGGTTCCGTTGGCATCAGCACGGACGTTGAACACGTGGGCGTGCTCCCTCGTCAGCGAGGCATCAAGCTATAGGCCGGAGATCACCGGCGAGTCGCCATCGGCGATGTTGTCCGAAACGGAGGCCTCAGGACCGCCGATCCGCCCCCAAAAGGAGGCGAAAGGGACAGAGCCACAAGGAGAATTCGAGGCTCAAACGAGTCATCGCCATGATCAACCCGCAGTCGTCGCCGACGCAGGTAGGCGTGAAGGGGGAGACTCATAGTGCCCACTCCTGGGTGCGAAGGAGATCAAGAATCGACTCGACCAGGGGGTACGCCAATCCAAACGTGCACGACACGCCGGACAGTTTAATCCTGCCTAATCATTCCTTCAATCGAAATCCCGGACTATTGACGACAGATTTTGGAAATACAAGCCATTTTTTGATTTCAATTTTGCAATATCACGCAAACATACTATAAAGTGTGATCTTAGCAATGCAATCAACCGCGCAGGAAGGCTTGATTGTCGGCGAATCCGATCTGAATGATGTGGCAATTCATCCTGGTTTGCAATGCGGAATGCGCTGATCGCGGCCCGAGAAAGCTCAGTCTCGGTCCACTTTCCTGGAAATTCAGCATGACGGCGAGAACAATACTTCTTCGCCTTATTTCGCACCGCAACCTCGTACGGTTGCATTATTGTGCTGAATAGCCAGTTCGTTGAAGACCCCAGAAGTCTGAGAGAGCATCCGAAAAGTGAGCACTGGTGTCAGGATACGTTGTCTGGGTGGCCGGGCAGGAGCGCAGCGACGCCCCGGGGATCAGCCCAGGCTCGTCCCAGGGCGTCGCTGCGATCCTCCCCGGCCACCCGAGTTTCCTGTTTTCACATGGCTAAACCTTATCCGGATCGCCTCACAGAGACCGTCCGGGAAGTGAATGCGGATGCGAAGATACGTTATTTGGGTGGCCGGGGACGAGTCTTCGAGGCCCCGGGAATTGGCTGATCTCAGGGCGTCGCTGCGCTCCTGCCCGGCCACCCGACTTTCCCAATTTCACGTGGCTAACCCTCATCCGGATCGCCTCTGAGTTGGGTAGCCTCGATTGCTGACAACCGAAGTTGGCATAGCCCCAAGAAGTGGCGGCTGCCGCGAAGGATAAGTCCCGAGCTCGGTCTCCGCTCGATTCGGCAAGCGACCATCAGCAGGCCGTGAATCAGAAGCTCACGGGTAGCTTCTCGAGCCCGCGCAGGATCAGGCTCCGCCGCCAGCGCAATGACCCCACGGGCGCCTTCAGCCGCAGTCCTGGCATCCGACGCAGGAGCGTCTCGAAGGCGACACGCGCCTCCAGCCGGGCCAGCGGCGCCCCGAGGCAGTAGTGAATGCCCTGGCCGAAACCCAGATGCTTGTTGTCCGTCCGGGTCACGTCCAGCCGGTCGGGGTCTCGGAACACGGTCGCGTCTCGGTTCGCCGAGCCGAGCGCGGCGAAAACCAGGCCACCGCGCGGGATCGCCACGCCCCGCAGCTCCAGGTCCTCCAGGGCGTACCGCTCGGTGGCCAGGAATACCGGGGCGGTGAAGCGCAGCAGCTCCTCGACCGCCGTCCCGATCAGGGACGGGTCGCGGCGGAGTTGGTCCAGTTGGTCTGGGTGCCGTAGCAACTCCAGAACACTGCTCGCGATCAGGTTGACCGTCGTCTCGTGCCCAGCGATCAGCAGGAGGAAAGCCATCGCTAACAGCTCGTCCTCGCTCAATTTGTCCCCGGCCACCTGGGCCTGGATCAGGGCGCTGGTCAGGTCGTCCCCCGGCTCGGCGCGCCGAAGGGCGAAGAACCGCTTCAGGTAGCGTGTGAAGTGCCAGACGGCCGGGAAGACACGCCAGGAGACCTTGAAGGCGTTGACCGAGACGATGACCTTCGTCCACCTGTGGAAGCGGTCGCGGTCCCGGGTCGGCACCCCCAGGATCTCGGCAATGATCGTCATCGGCAGCGGTAGGGCGTAGTCGCGGATCAGGTCCATCTCGCCCCGACCTTGAACCGCGTCGAGCAATTCGTCGGCAAGCGTCTCGACCCTACCCTGCATCCGCTCGACCAGGCGGGGGGTGAATGCCTTCTGGACCAGGGCACGAAGCCGGGTGTGGTCGGGTGGGTCGCAGTCCAGCATGTTCCGCTCCAGGGGGCGGAACATCGGCGGCACCCAGGGCATCCGCCGGAGTTGCTCGGCCGTCATGGCAAGGCTGCGGTTCTTGGCGAATCGGTCGTCTTTCAGGAGCGCCAGCACGTCCTCGTGGCGGGTCACGAACCAGATCGGGGTCCGGGGCGGCAGGATCGCGCGGTGGACGGGCTCCTCGGCTCGGAGCCGAGCGAAGTAGGGGAACGGGTCCGCCCAGAACTCGGGACTGAAGAGCTGAGCCTGCCGTTGCTTCCCCATCGCCGCACTCCGCAACGCCAACCAGGTGGATCGGACCGGCATGCGCCGCTCGCCCGGCACCACCGGGTCGGATCATAATCGGAATGGGCATCACCCCACCAGAGATCCCGAGGCGGCCGGCACTCCCGGTTCGAAAGAGCGATATGGATACGGTGGAGTCCCTAAGCTACGAATGAGTACCCTACGAGGGATAGGGATGACGCCGAATGCAGCGACTCGGTCCGCTACCGGGAATAATTATCTCCACGGCGACCGTTCTAAATCGGATTGCGATGGGAAAGCCTACGAAATCCCGGTAGATCGGAGTGAAATCCCTGGGATTTCTGTGTGGGCCGCACCATCAACCGATGCCATGTAGATGGCCGCATGGAGTAGCACTGGTGGCTTGTCCACCAGTGGCGTGAGCCTTGGCCCCACGGGTGGACAAGCCACCAGCGCCACTCCACCGGCCGCTTGACTTGCTTCGAGCCACAGGGTCACCAAGCGATAACCGCTCTAGACTGAGACGTGTTCATATTCTGGCAAGTATTGCTGGACCACCGTGCGAGCACGCTCCACATATTCCTGCTTCTGGCCGACGGGAGCGACGTAATGAACGACGCTTTCCGCCGCGCTCCAGCCCGCAAGGCGAGCGATCACCCACGCCGCGAGATAGTGAGAGGCGAGGCAGCCTCCGGCTGTAGCGATGTTCCCGTGGGCGACAAACGGCTGATCCAGGACTCGGATTCCGGCTTCCTCGACCCACGGCTTCGTCGTGGAATCGGTACACGCCGGGACATTCCCGAGAAGCCCGAGCTTCGCAAGCAGAAGCGCCCCGGAGCATTGGGCTCCGATGATCTGGCGCGACGGGTCCAGCCCGAGCTCTCCCATCAGGCCGGAGTCGCGAACCAGGGCTCGCGTGTCCCTGCCGCTGCCGACGATGACTGCCTCGGCCTCGCGGGCAAAGCTCAGGGGAGCTTGGGACTCGACGACAACCCCATTCATCGAAGCGACCCGCTCGGCGGGACACACGATCAGGGCCTGGAGTTCTGGGCTTCTGACACGATTGATCATGGCCGAGGCGATGAACGAATCGAGCTCGTTGAAGCCTTCGAATGTAAGCACCGCGATTCGCATACGATCTCCAATCTAACGGCACTGCGCAGCAGTCGACGAGGCATCAGTGAGGTACGTGGCCCAGACACAAATGATGGCCTGATGGTTCGCTGTGGATGTGAGGTTCAGCGTTCAGAGTTTCACCCGAAGGCTCCACGTATTCAAACCTGATATCATACCATGTTGAGATTTTTTAATTTTAGAGATCTATTTCCAGCGATCCAAGGTCCAGGAATTGGCCTATCGCTAAAAATGGATCGATAGTAAGAACAGGAGCCTTTGTGCGACCCGAACGGAACGCGGGCGTAGATTTTCACTTCGCTTTCGGCGATTTCTTATCACCGTTCGTGATCATCTTTGATTGCGCAAACTCTCTGGATTTCAACTCGGACTGGCACCAACTTCTTGGTTGCTTGAAAGTTACGCTTTCTGGAGAGGATAGATGAAGAGTCCCAATCGCTCACGCCGGCCACTCCGATTGAGCGCCGTCGAATCGCTTGAATCGCGAGCCTTGTTGACCATAGCCTCCACAGCACCATTGCCGGACGTGAATGTCGCAGGAGGAGCCGACGTCGCTTCTGTGAATTTGGACTCTTACTTCAAAGATCCCAACGCGACTTCCGATTTTGCGATCTTCGACACGTCGCTTGGAACGATCCCGGTGCTCTTGACCCCCTCGACGACCCCCAAGACCGTCGCAAACTTTCTGAACTACGTGAACGAAGGGGCTTACACCAATACGATCGTGCATCGTTCGGTCCCAGGCTTCATCTGGCAGGCCGGAGGCTATCAGCTCTCCTCGTCGAACAGCGTCACGCCAATCACCGCAAATCCCGCTGTGCAGAACGAGTTCGGAGCTTCGAACACACGTGGTACGATCGCGATGGCGAAACTTGGCAACGACCCCAATAGCGCGACGAGCCAATTTTTCTTCAATGAATCGGACGATAACGCCTCCAACCTCGACAACCAAAATGGCGGCTTCACCGTCTTTGGAAACGTGGTGGGAAGTGCCGGCCTGGCCGTGATGGATGCGATCGCGGCTGTGCCCGTGCCTTCGCCGGCCCCCTTGAGTTCGCCTCTGGATCAAATCCCGCTTCAGAATTACACCACGGGGACGTCGGTCCAAACATCCAACCTCGTCCTGATCAAGGATGTGACCTCGGCGAGCGAGCTCTTTCTGGCTTCCAGCGACACTCCCGGCGTGGCAACCGCGTCAGTTCAGGGGGACACGCTGACGGTCACCCCGACGGGGGTGGGAACGGCACACATCACAGTCGTGGCATACGGCTCCGACGGGAAAGCGGTGACAGAATCCTTCGCCGTCAACGTCGCGTCATCGGCCCATCTGTCCACAACACCTCCTGCTGACCAACCCTCTGCGCCTTCAACTCCTCCCCCCACGGCCCCGAATCCATCGGATCTGACACCCGCCGCCAGTGGTCCTCTGCCAGCCTCGGTCGTCGCTGGTCGGAGGACCAGGCTCCAGCAGACCGTGACTTTGAAGGGTGCAGCCAGTTCCGTCGCACAAAAGGAGAAGGTCTCTCTGAGCCTCTCCAAGTCCACGACGGGCTCCCCGGATGACTTCACCATTGCGACCGCCATGACTCCGGTCAGGCTGCGGGCCGGCAAGCAAGCCAGGGTGAGATTGACGGCCAATCAACTGAACGCGAGCGTAACGCCGGGCGCATACCACGTGCTCGTCACCGTGACCGATCCCGACGGATCGAGCACGACGGTGAACACAGGCAAAACCCTGACCGTCTTGGCCGCTTCACCAAAGCCATCGCGCAGGGGCTAGTGCTTTGTCAACCCTAAGAAAACGGGTGCAGACGGCCTGCCGTAGGGTGGGCATTGCCCACCGATCTTCGCTGAGGCCAACAGTTTGGTGGGCAATGCCCACCCTACCAAAAGGAAT
>Ga0153954_1000743_pt1 | contig 22611 bp, 25 predicted proteins | sample TSFL038MetaG_FD_102277 | JGI IMG/M metagenome (GOLD analysis project Ga0153954, IMG submission 102277) | Attine ant fungus gardens microbial communities from Florida, USA - TSFL038 MetaG | ecosystem: Host-associated > Fungi > Mycelium > Unclassified | place: USA: Florida, Wekiwa Springs State... | reverse complement strand
TCTGTGGTAAAAATGACCTCAAAAACTCTCTTTCAACTTGATTCGATGCATGAGAAAATGATGCCTTTCTCGATTGAAAAACACTCAAAAAATAAAAATATTCTCATTTATTCAACCACAGAGGACACAGAGAGCACAGAGAGAATCTCCAGGCACCCCTCCTTTTTGAAGGAACAATGTTACCTATGTGTGTGGAAAGTGTTACCTATGTCGGTGAACTGGATTAATGATCTTTCTCTGTGCTCTCTGTGTCCTCTGTGGTAAAATGACCTCAAAAACTCTCTTTCAACTTGATTCGATGCATGAGAAAATGATGCTTTTCTCGATTGAAAAAACACTTAAAAAATAAAAATACTCTCATTTATTCAACCACAGAGGATACAGAGAGAATCTCCAGGTCATCACCCCTCCTTTTTGAAGGGACTATGTTACCTATGTCGGTGTACTAAACTGTTACCTATGTCGGTGAACTGGATTAATGATCTCTCTCTGTGCTCTCTGTGTCCTCTGTGGTAAAATGACCTCAAAAAACTCTCTTTCAGCTTGAACCGAAAGCACCACCACTTTACTGTCCGCCTTTATGCCTTCGATCGATAGTGTCAACCTGCACGATGATTATGAATGTATCTATCTAGCAACTTTTCCGAGATCTGGAAATCACTGGATGAGAGGATTAGTGGAAAAAGTCACAGGCATAGCTACAGGCTCTGTTTATTGCGATCCAGATCCTCCCCATTCGCCTACTCTCCAACCTTGGGGCGGATATTTAATAGAAGGAGGTTATGGAGGAGATTGTCTTCCACCTCAAAAGAAAAACGTGATTTTGCTTAAAACGCATCACCCTCACCTCCAATTCAATCCATTCGAAGAAGCAAAAGGAAAGGTAGTACATATAGTTCGTCATCCGATTGACGCTATCTACTCTTACTATGTTTGGATGTGTCAATATATTTGGAAGACTCAACCTGAACTTATTCTTCCACAAGAGATCTTAGAGGAATATTTAGACGAATGGGTAAAATTCCATTCTTTCTATTTAAACCGTGACCAGACTCTTGTTTTTCGCTATGAAGATCTTCTAAAAGAGCCTTTTAAACATCTGAAAAACACCCTTGCCTTCATGGGAGTTAATGCTTCAGACAAACGAATTCGACATGCCATTTATACGCTTCCTCCAGAAGGCATTCCTTTAAAGCATGTTAAACATTACAGAGATGAGCAGATAAAACTCATCTTTGAAAAATCGATGCCCCTTTTAAAAGCCTATCAGTACGCATCTTCTATAAAAAATTGAAACGAAGGTTAAAACCCTTTTTTCCTCTTTTTTAAAAAATTAGGATTGTAAAAAGAATTCGGCAAATTTCTTGCCACTTTTTTTTGTGCCAAATTTGCTGAAGGAGTTGATCTATTTGGATTCATTCTTTGCCGAAGATTTTCAAAACCTTCTTGGACTAATTGTTCAATACCATTGGCGTTTGGAGGACGATCATTTTCAAATCCGGGTTGCAGCATAGACAAAGATGCTGCATTCCCGTTTAAAGGGGCTGTCATTTGTTATCCAAAAATTACGTAAACAATTAAATACTAGATATTTCTCGTATAAAATTGAATGGATAAATGCCTTTTGAACAGCCAGATGTGAACGCAATCTTCACAGCATAACGCCCCACGCTTTCAATGTGAGTTGCACCAACTGCCTCCTCTACTGAGGGGGTGTTGCAAGCAGCACAAGGGCACCTTTTTTGTAGATCTGAGAAACGGATCCTCTTTTTAATACCGTCAGGCCATTCTACAATGAGTTGTTTATCATCTTTATAGAACTTAGTTTCGGCTTCTCCCACTAACTGAGAAATTAACTTCTCAGCAAGAAAGCCAAAAGCTGGATGAAATAGGGGTTGTCCCTCTTCTAGAGTACGGCAGATGGAAGGTTCAATTGCAATTTCCCCTAGAAAAGGAACAAAAGCTGTAGCAGAAAGCCTTTTTCCACCATCTTTTCCAAATAGATAGACCTGCTCAGAGCTGCCAGAGGAGAGATAATAACTCATATTCTCTACGACTCCAAGAACAGGAACATCAACCTTTTTAAATAGATCGATCGCTTTTTTGACATCGATCACAGCAACCTCTTGCGGCGTCGTCACCATCAAAGCACCAGAAAACTTAGCCTGTTGGCACAAGGTCAATTGGATATCGCCAGTTCCAGGGGGAAAATCGACTAAAAGAAAATCAAGAGGACCCCACGAGATCTCTTTTAAAAATTGAGTCACGATAGAACTTGCGACAGGAGCCCTTACAGCGTCTGAAGAACCCTCTTTTCTAAAATAGGCCATCGACATCAACTTGATGCCTCTTGTCTCAGCCGGGAAGAGTTTACCCTCTTCTTGATAAGGTAATTTCTCTTCTCCCATCATTTTTCGAATGGATGGGCCATAAACATCGGCGTCTAAAATGCCCACGCTATAACCCAATTTAGTCAAAGCATAGGCAAGGCCTACAGTTACTGTCGATTTTCCAACACCACCTTTTCCGGCAGCAATGGCAACGATCTGTTGGATCCCTTTTAACGGTTCTTCATAGATTTTCAAAGGCATAAGGCACTTTGAATATCATCCCATCAGGAAATTAGGCAAGAACGTAATAAAGAAGAGAACCGGCAAACGTTAGATAGACAAAAGGTTTGATTCTATTAAACCCATACAAAGAGTGCAGGATATTTAATACAGTCAAAACAATGAGCCCTGGATAGCAGATTTGTAAAATAGGCCCTAAGAAAGCCGCAATTCCACTAAATCCTAAATTGGCAAACAAAGTCGTGATCACAAGAGTGATGACTAAAGCTGTTGTAGAGCCGATTTTCTCTTTGCAAAGATCCTTTTTGAGATAGTCAGCAAAAATGGATGCAAGAGTAATGGCTGTTGTTAAACAAGCCGTGATCACAGCAACAGCTGCAATACCAGCACCAACTGGTCCAAGTAATTTTGTAGCAATGGCCCCTAATAACGCCTCTGGCAAAACTTCTGAAGGTAATGACCATGCATGATAAGAAGAGACCCATGAAAGACCGATGTAGGTCAACATCAAAAGAGAGGCCGCGATCAAACTTGAATAGAGAACTTTTTTCAAGACCTCGCTCTCTTTTGCAACTGAAGATTCTTCTTTCTTAAAGTGGGGTAAAACAACTGTGGCAAATAAGAAGGCCGCAATCAAATCCATAGTATTATAGCCACCTAATACACCTTCAAGAAAAGCAGACCAGTTAGAAGGTGTTTCAGAAGCAAAAGAGCTCCCTTCTGTTAACCCAAAAAAGATCAATCCAACTAAAGAAAGTAACAATACAGGTGTTAAGACACTGCCTAAAATCCCTATCAACCGTTTTCTTTGGAAAGAAAAACAAAAAATAAGGGCTGCCATCAAACCACTGAAAACAAAAAGTGGCATCTGGAACAGGTAAGGACCTGCCATTGCATACATTAAAGTGACTAACCGAGGAATGACTCCAAAAGGGCCCAATATCAATTGTAAAAGTAAAAGGAGGGTCCAGCCAGGAATCCTTCCAATTCTTCCAAAAAATCGGTGAATATCTCCTTCAAAGAGAACCATGCCAGCTAAGCCCAAAAATGGGACAACTACAGCCGTTAATCCAAGCCCAAAAATGGCAAACCAGCCACCAGCTCCAACCGATTGACCAATTAGGAGCGGAAAAATGAGGTTCCCAGCTCCAAAAAACATAGAGAAAAGGGCAAGCCCTGTTGTCCAGAGAGAAGATGGTTTTGCTGATAATGTCGTAGATTGAGAAGACATGGATTCCATGACCGAAAATTTTAAAAATGATTATAATATCAGAAGGAAAGCTTTCCTTTCTACTCTTTAGACAACCCAACCCTGCTGAAGAAGCGGCAGTGCAAAACTCATCAGCTCATCCGCTGTTTTGCAGCTGGATCGGAGGACAAGATCTCTCATCTTAAGCAGCTCGTCACTCCCTTTAAACAAGAAACTAAATAATTGTTTTAGCTTATTAACTTTGCCTCGATCGGGGACTTCTGAGGGAACTTCGTCAAAATAAGTTTTAAAATATCGTATGATACTGTCCCACTCCCTATAGATCCGTTTTCCGGCAAAATGGCCCTTGATTTCGTGAAAAATAAAAGGATTAATGACACTTCCCCTGCCAATCATCAACGCATCACACTGCGTTGCTTTTAACATCCGTAAAGCATCGTCTACATTTAAAATATCGCCATTTCCGACAACAGGGATTTTTAAAATTGATTTTGCTTCAGCGATGAGATCCCAATTAGCAGGGGGGCCATATCCATCTACTTTTGTTCTTGGATGGAGAGTTAAATAGGCAATCCCACTCTCTTCGGCTGCCAACAAATTTTCTTTAAAAAGAGAGGTGTCTTCGAATCCAGAACGGAGCTTTGCCGTCACAGGAATGGAAACTGCCTTTACCATTGCTTTTGCAATTTCATGGAGATGGTTCGGTTCTTTTAAAAGGCTTGAACCGGCTCCTCTACCTGTTACTGTATTTGAAGGACAACCACAGTTTAGGTCGATTCTTTTAGCTCCCCGAGTCTCCATTTCTTGCGCCATCGCAGCCATTAATTCTGGGTCGGATCCCATTAATTGAGCAGCAAGAGGAGTAGGGCTTAATTCATCTGCCTCATATTGAACGGCCAAACTTTTGACATGAGCATTTGTTGGAACTCGTAGAAAATCGCGTACCCCTTCATCAAAGCCCCCAATAGTAGCAATAGCTTTTCGAAAACAGCGATCCCCTACCCCTTCCATCGGAGCTAAAATTAAAAAAGGGCAACCATCATTATTTTTAGGCAAAAGATTCATAAAGTATTATGAATTATAACATTTTTAATAGGTTTTGAAAACCATAAAAGAATAAGAAAAATAGTAAGTTAAAATAGCCTCTCTGTGATGATCAGAATGGACTTGCGCCTATTTGCGAATCCCTTGTAATGTAGGCGCCAGAAACCTTAACCAAAGAAGGGATACGTGTCGAATCGCTATCTATTTTTGTCGCTCGTACTAGCTTCGAGCGTGCTGACAGGGGACGAATTTGTTTCAGAACCTGCTTTTTTCAATGAGCAAAATTTTTTCTGCTGTGAAGAACAACCATGCCTAGAAGTAAGAGGCGAATACCTCTGCTTCCAAACAACTTGGGATCAAGCACACTATGTTATTTCTGCTCGTGACAACTTTTTTGATGGTGAACACCATCCAATCGGCAGAAGACATCTTAACAATCCTCCTTACAAGTCTGGCTTCCGTGTAGAAACAACCTATATGTTCCAAGATCGTCCAAACGATCTAGACCTACGTTTCACATGGTTGCAATCTAGCCATACTAGCCGTGTTGTAGGCCCAGTTCTTTGGGATACTAAAGGTTTCCCTGGAGATGGTACACAACGTCCTGAAGATATCTTCTACGACGGCTTTGCTCAAGACAGCGTCAATTTCCACTACTACGGTGGCGACCTGACATTCAACAGAATTTCTGCTGGCTGCTGCGGCGAAAACCTCTCTTTCCTTGTTGGGCTACACTTTGCCTACATCAAGTTCAGAGAGAACTTTATCAGTGCAGGAACTTATGTTGATGATGGCGTAACTGTTGCTAACTCAAACAACCTCGTTCACACTTCCCGTTTCTGGGGTATCGGACCTGAGTTTGGTGTCGATTACAAATACGACTTCTGGGATATCGGACAAGGAAGCTTGACTTTTGTTGCTAACGCAAGAGCTGCTCTTCTTGCAAGCAACACAAAGCCATGCTTTAGCGATGTTACATCTAGAACCGGTCCTGATGGCGTTCACCTCAGCAACGATACACTCTGGCGTGTAACTCCAACTTTTGATGCAAGACTTGGCCTTAGCTACAACTTCGGATGCGCTTCTTTCATCGGAGCACTTGAAGTTGGTTATGAAATGCTATGGTACGGTAATGCAATTGATCAAATCACTGGTTTGGATGTTGCTTACGCAGGAAGCAGCATTGATTTGCATAGCAACCTAAACGCACAAGGCCCATACGTTGCCTTGACATTTGGGTTCTAATCCAACTTTTAGTTTTCGCTAAAAGAAAATGCCGGCTCACCTTTGGTGGCCGGCATTTTTTATTTCCAAAAGAGATTTTTTTGTTATAGCTTCCAAACAAAGAGGGAGCTTAAAAATGAAAGGAAAAGTTGCAGTCGTAACGGGTGCTGCCCGCGGTATCGGTAGAGCTACGGCAGTAGCATTTGCTAAAGAGGGTGCCCATGTTGTAGGCATTGACATCTGCCAAGTCGTCTCTCCCAACTTTGGCGTTGAAGGATCCACACCTTCAGATCTTCAAGAAACAGGCAAGTTAGTCGAAAAGGCAGGGGCTAAGTTTCATTCGATCATTTTAGATCAACGCGATCTAAAAAAACTTCAAGTAGCAGCTGCAGAAGTTGAAAAAATTTTCGGCGGCATTGACATTCTTTTTGCAAACGCAGGCGTGCAAGGATTTGCCTCTCTTCTTGAGATGAATGATGAAGATTGGCACACACAAATTGACGTCAATCTAACAGGAACAGCAAACGCTATACGCGCTTTTGCCCCTCATATGGTGAAGAGAGGCGGTGGCCGCATCATTGTCACCTCTTCAACACAAGGAAGACACGGAACAAAAAACGGAGCCGCCTATTCAGCTTCTAAATGGGGCATTATTGGCCTGATGAAATCTGCTGCACTAGAACTTGGCTCTTACGGCATCACAGTCAATGCAGTTATTCCAGGATTGATCGACACCCCATTAACGCGACATAAAGAGCGATACGATCAACTTTTTCAAGATGTCAACAGAGCTATTCCTGCAACTCAAGAAGAAGAAGAGGCCAAAAAGCTGCTCATTGCTAAAACACCGCTTAATGTCCCTTGGATTGAGCCTGAAGACGTAGCGCCTGTCGTCCTTTTTCTAGCCTCAGATGCTGCAAAAATGGTTTCAGGGGCAACTTACGACGTTACCGGCGGAGACAGCGCTAGAAACAGTGCCTAATTGTTGTAACTCTTCAAAACCTACTTTTTTGATTAAAGATTCAAAAGAAGGAAAAAGGGGCGTAGGAAGATCTTCCCAAGCAAACCATTCCCACTTTTCACATTTATCGGGTTCTAAAGTTGTACCTCCCCTTCAAACAGCCTTGTTGCATAATTCAAAATTAATACAAACAAATGAATTTTAAATATTTAACCACAGAGGACACGAGAGATCACAGAGGTTGCAAAAACTTGAATTGGCTTTAGCCTTTTTTAAAGGCCTTTTCATGTTTTTTTAATTTCTCTCTGTGTCCTCTGTGCTCTCTGTGGTTAATCTTATAAATGAGATATTTACGATAGAAAGAATCAATCAACAAGGCTACTGAAAATTCAGTTTGGTAAAAACTTTCCAAAAAAGAGAGATTAAATCGTAGAGTTGTCGAAGGAAATGAGGCAACTGCGTTTAAGGTAATAGCTGCCATGCTAATTACGAGTATAATTAGTACGACAGCCGTGGGTTTTTATATAACAAGTACTACCCAAAAATAACGCGATTGAGCGAAGCAACAAATAGCGCTATTGAAAAATCTTAAAAGAAACCTCTTCCATTTTGAATCGATCGGCACGATAAGCCTCTAATGAAATAGGCAATTCCACCTCTTGGCCTAATCGTTTCAAAATGTGAAGAGTTGCCAATTTTCCAAGGGCCGGAGACTGTGTAAGCCCCATATGGCCTGTAGGTAATAAGACAATCACATTTTCCAATGTAGCTTCCAGGTCTATGATAGGAAGATCGTCCGGCGTCATCACACGAGGTGCAACAAAAAACTGGATCGTCTCTTCTTTTAATTGATTGCCAGCTAATGTTCGAACTTTCTCTTTTAGCCTCTCTTTAAAAAGAAGAGGAGACGGAATAGTGTCTGACGGAAGCAAGAAAGAGTGTTGATAAGATGAAATATAATACTTCCCACTCGGCACTAATGCAAAAAGGCCTAATGGGCGAACAGAAACACCGCCTGTGAAAAGCGAGCTATCTTCATTTTGTAGACTTGCTTTTAAAACACTTCCCCAAATTTTTCCTAAAGGAAGAGGAACATTTTTTGACTGCAGTAACTGCTTAGTTCCATATCCCATAGCTAAGACAACTAAATCAGAAGAGATATCTGTTCCATCTTCTAATCTTACACCAGTAGAAGAGGGCAAAAATGATTCGATACCAGACCCTAAATGGAAGACCACTTTGGGCCTCCCGCCTCTTTTCTCCAAAAGAGCATTCCAAAGGTAATGACGGAGTTCGTTACTTTCAACGGAGCCATCGCCTGACAAAAATAGACCTTGCCAGTTTTTTTCTAAGATTGTCTCTGCATAAAGTGGTAAGCGTTTTGCCAATTTGGCTGAATCTTTATATGTCTCAAAAGGAAATTGTTTCTCTACATAACCTTTAATAGAGCCTTCTAAAGCAGATAAATCTGGTACAACGGTGGCAATGCCATCAAACGTCAGGTGAATTTTTGCTGCTTCTTCAGATCCAATTTGATCTTTAAACTCTTTCCATAGATCGCTTGCTAAACGGTTAACGGCTTCCATTGCGATAGGACGTTTAGAATTCGTCTCTAAATGGTTATCGTGCCAACCAGCAAACATCTCGATGAACAATTTCCCCTCTTCATCCATTTCAGGAGAAATATAATAAGAGCTATCTAAGTTGCCGATTGAACGCTTGAATAACTCAATCTTACTGCCATCCATATTCCAAGGAGTAATTCCTGAATTCAGCTGCAGTCCAACAGGTCCCCATCCACTTGTTTCATCAGAAAAGTCGATGATCTCTTGATCCTTCGCATGACTCAACATCTCTTGCCAATCAACTTTGCTAACGATGTGCAAAGTCACTTGATTCCCAAGTCCTGCTTTTTCAAGCTCATTTGAAAGAGTATAAGCAGTCCAAAGGCCCGTAATTCCTGTGCCTGCAACAGTCACATCGAAAGCAGCCAAAGGTGCTGCAAGAAACATAAGAGAAATAAAAAATCGCACATAACCTCTACTAAAAATCAAACAGAGTAAAGCTTCCCATTTGAAATAGCAACGAATGCTAAAGCAAGTCAGAGACTAGTATTTTGGATCGTTCTAAATTAATATTTCTTTATCTTTAAGGAGTCGATCGATGAAAAAAACTTCAATAGCAGGACAGACAGCTTTTGTTACAGGTGCATCTAGCGGTATAGGAAAAGCCTGTGCAGAACAATTGGCTGAACTTGGAGTGCACCTCATCTTGACAGCCAGAAGATTTGACCGCATTCAAGCTCTTGCCACTGAACTTTCATCAAAATATGGTGTAAAGGTGTTGCCGCTTCAATTGGATGTTCAAAAAAATGAGCAAGTCGAAGATGTGTTTAAGCAATTAGAAAGCAAAAAGATTGAAATCGATATCCTCATCAATAATGCAGGGCTTGCTTTGTCGACAGATTTGATGCAAGACGGCGACATCAAAAATTGGGACACCATGATTGATACAAATATCAAAGGGCTCCTCTATGTGACAAAGGCCTTTCTCCCTTCAATGGTGAAAAAAAATAAAGGACACATTGTCAATATTGGCTCCATTGCTGGACATGGTGCTTATCGAGCTGGGAATGTCTATTGCGCAACAAAACACGCTGTAAAAGCTATTAGTCAATCGCTTCGAATCGACCTTTCAGGATCGGCAATCCGAGTAAGTGAAATAGACCCAGGAGCTGTAGAGACAGAATTTAGCGAAGTTCGTTGGAATGACAAAGAGCGCGCTAAAAAAATGTATGAAGATTTTACCCCTCTTGTCGCAGATGATATTGCCGACAGTGTGATCTACTGCCTCACCCGTCCATTGCATGTAAACGTTGCTGAAATGATCGTCTTTCCTCAAGCCCAAGCCTCGCTTAACGACCTGCATCGAAAAGGACAACAACCAACTGGTTTACTCACCCGTTAAACAAAAAAATACTTCAAATGGCAGGAGAAGACTTTCAAATGTTAGACATGCTTCTTATCTCTAAAGAAGTCGAAAATAGATCAGAGTTTAATCCACCTTACGACAATCAATACAATAAAGCTCATGCTTACACATTATTCAGTCGACTCCTCCATATAATTGGTAATTTTACGGGAATTATTCTTCACGGAGATCAAACACCAGAAAGATTAGAAAAGAAGCTAAAAGCTGGTTCTATTGTAAGATTAATCAAAGAAAACGTACCTTTAGATACAAAAATCTTATCGATTGCGGCTCAACAATTGATTGTCCAAGCTTACAATGGGCTAAAAGATGGCGTCATGGATGTTCACTTCCATGTACTCGGTAAAGATGAAGGAAACTATGTCCCCCCTCAAAAAACTTGGAAAGATTGGGCAATCGACCGCTTCATCCATTTTTTTGCTGGCATCACCGATGTCACTGGCTCTACAGAAAAAGCGCGAAAATGGCTTCACCTCCACGCTGGTCATTTTTACGGCCTAAATGGAGTCGTCCTTCCTATTCATCCATTCATCAACAAAGATGGCCGTGTTAATTGGTCAAAAAGCCACTCCTATTTAACGAATGCGTCGGCCGATAAAACGGCTGAAACTTTCAAAAACGATCACGCAAATCTTTACGCGGCTGTTTCTATCCATCCCAATGATCCGCTTTGGGAAAGTAAACTTATTGAAGCTAAAAACGCAGGGAAAAACCTTGTTAAATGGTTTCCTTCTCAAGGTATCATGCCGAATGATCCTTCCGTTTTCCCATTTTACGCTAAGATGGCAGAACTCAAGATGACTTTAATTTGTCATACAGGCCCTGAGCATGCTGTTGATACTGCTACAGGATTTGAAAATGCTGGCAACCCACTGCATTTAAGAGAAGCTTTAAAACGGGGTGTCAACGTCATCTTTGCCCATTCTGGCCAGTTCGATCTCATCCCAGATCTCGACCATCCAGAACAAGAACCTATTTTAGGCTTTAAACTTTTCAAACGTGTTGCAGAAGAGTCTAAAATGTACCCAGAGAGAGGAAAGGCTTTTGGAGATTTATCGGGCATCCTAAGAACAGGGGATCCTGATGTTTTCAAAGAACTCATCACAGCCTCAAAAGTTGTCAACTTTATCTATGGCTCTGATTTTCCTTACCCTTTGGCTAATGCCAAAGATGTCTACGATAAACTTATGATGGCTCAGCTCATACCTGTAACAATGGTTGCTCCCTTAAAAGAGATTAAAGAGTTGAATCCTCTTTTGGCAAATTTCATTTTAGCACGCACTGTAAAACATGAGGGAGAGTCTTTTCCCTTAAGCTGCTTTTCAGCCAAAGAGCATCTCCACCTCATCAAAACGTGAGCTCCTTATTTTGACTTAAACAGATCACTTTTTACTCGTATAGGTCATCGATAAGTAGGCTTCTCGCCATTTATCAAACTCTTCGGCACTTAGTGTTTTTATAGCGACAAGGTATATTCTTTCACATTGTTTACAAAAGAGAAATGAATCACCTGTTAAAGGACTGCTAAAATATGAAACATCATGTTCACTCCATCTCTTCGCATTAAATCGTTCTGTATTGCAGTTTAGACAACGTTGATAAACATGTTCTGATGAACAAGGCCAATTGAGTTTGTGAGGATTTCCATCGATATACTTCATCATGGGGCAGCTCATAAAAATCCTAATTAGATAAATTCCATATTACTAATATTTAACGGACAATCTCAACAAAAGAAAGAGTAATTCCGATTTCTTCATATGGGTGGATTTATTAATTGCTTTAATGACTTCGCCTAAAATCTCCTCTTCAAGCTTTTTGGGACTGTTCATTGTGTATCCGATAAAGAATATGGTGCCTTAAAGGATGGCCAAAAGGGACAAGAGGATGTTCAAAATCACCCTCTAGATCTCGAGACATCCCAATTTTTTCCATGACTCGGATAGATCTGAAGTTCTTTGGAACTGTAAAAGCGACAATTTCTTGTAGATGAAGCTTTTCAAATGCATGAGTTAACACAGCCTTAGCAGCTTCTGTTGCATAACCTTTTCCCCATGCATCAGAAGCAAGACGCCAACCAATCTCCACAGCTGGTGTAAAATGTGTTTTAAAAGGAACTACCCTTAATCCAACAAATCCAACACAAATACCCGTTTCTTTAGGGACACAAGCATAAAATCCATAGCCATGCGCTTGAAAGTGTTTTTGAAAGTCCTTCACTAAATTAGCTGTCTCTTCGTCTGAAAGAGGTTTTAAAAGACATTCTAAAACTTTCGGATCTTGGTTAATCTTAGCAAAAGGCGCTAAATCTTCTGCTAACCACTCTCTTAAAAGTAACCGCTCTGTTTCAATCTTTTTCATCTTGTTTTTAGTCTAATTTCTGCTGTCTCTTTTAAAATATTGTTTTTTGAAATATCTTTCAAAAATGAAAACACCCTTAGTTTTGATTTCCGGTCTGTTATCTGACAAAAATCTCTGGAAACATCAAGTAGAACACTTAAGTGATATTGCCTCAATCCAAGTTTTCTCCCCTTCAGAAAATAGTCCTGAAGCGATGATTAAACACATATTGGATGAATCGCCTCCTACTTTTGCATTAGCTGGACACTCTATGGGCGGTTGGCTCTCTTTAGAAATGATGCGTGTGGCTCCATCACGTGTAACAAAACTTTGCCTTTTGAACACAACTTCTCGTAGGGATTCGGACAAAAAGAGAATACAACGTGAAAAAATGATCCAAATGGCAGAACAGGGACAATTTGATAAAGTTATAAAGAAACTCTTAGACCATTTTGTCTTTCAATCTTCAGCCAAAGAACAAGTAGAAAAAATGTTTCTCGCTGTTGGTAAAGAGGCCTTTATTCGACAAGAACAATCGATGATGAAAAGAAGAGAATTAACGTCTCTATTGCCAACCATCGCTTGCAAAACTCTTGTGATCCATGCTGCAGAAGACAAAAACTTTTCTCTTAAAGAACATCAAGAGCTGGCCAAACAGATACCGAAAGCTTATCTTGCCATCATTGAAGACTCTGGACACATGAGCCCTATGGAGATGCCAGAAGCAGTTACCGACCTCCTTAGACTTTGGTTAAAATAAATTTTTCTTGCGGAGTGAGCAATGTTTTCAACAGGTTCCTATAAACTCAGCTCTCCCCTCACTTTGACATGACTTAAAAGTTGATGCAAGGCTTTTCCAATAAAAGCGCTGTTTAGATTGTCTGATTATTCTGATTATGTAGAGATATTCTAGGAAGCTCGTATTGTTTTATTTGCAAAAGACATTCTTTCTAGATTATGGTTTGAAACGCAAAGCAGTCTTAATGTGCTCTGCAGAACAAAAAGGATAAATTTATGAAAAAAGCTTATGTCAAACCAAAAATTGTCGCAGGTACTCCTGGTCATCTAACGACATGCTATCTTCCTTTGAAGAAATAAAGGAGTTTCGAGCTGCTTTTTAAGCAGCTCGAATTATGAGGTTTATATGTCAAGTTTTTATTATAGTAAAAAAGATAAAGAAATATTCATTTACTCAACTTTTGAGTCATATCAGTTTAATGACACAAGTGCATTAATTTTTGAAAAAATGATCGCTGGCGAATCTCAAGAAGAGATTATAAAAGCAATAGCTAATGAATATGATGTTGATCCTAGAGAATTAGATGCTGATGTTAAAGATACAATCGCTCATTTGATTTCATTAGGAATTTCTACAGAAAAAATAACTTCATTTCAGCCTGAAAATGAATTTGAAAAAATAGCACATAATTTCTATCCACATACTCCAATTGTTCACATTATTCAAAACTGCAATAGTCCTTGTAAGATGTGCGATTGTTGGCTCACAAAACAAAAGGTTTTTCATAAAGCAAGCTCATTAAAACCTTTTTTTAAAAAAATGAAAGAATTGGGAGCCACTTCAATCATGCTTTCAGGAGGAGAGCCCCTTCTTCATCCTGAACTTCAGCAAATTATTATAGATGTCAAAATAGAAAATTTGCAGGTCATGCTCAACACAAATGGGCTTCTCTTGCATAAGAATATGTGGCTGACCCAGCAAAATATTGAGCAAGTAGTAGTGTCGATGGATGGTTATGACCCTTCAACATACAAAGAAGTTAGGGGGTTAAATGGCCATGATCTTGTTTGGACTAATTTGAAAAATTTTAAAAGACTTTCACCGAGTTCCAAGATTGGCATAAGGACCATCTTAACGAAACGAAATTTCAACAAAATGGATCTGATAATTAGAGATGTAGAAGAGAATGGATTACATAGTGTAGGTATGAGCCCAGCAGATGTGAGTTCTCATAGTTTTTCTAGAGAAAGAATGGACAATACTAGAGAAGATGACCAGATTTCATTATTGTTACCATCTGAAGAGGAAATTATTAACTTCCTTGAGATCTTTAAAGAAGGGGATGGCTATTATGAAAAAATCAAAAAATATTATGAGCGTGGCTTATGTTCATGGGGCCCTGAAGAATTCATTCAATGCATGTTATTTTATTTAAGGTTACATAAAAGAAAGAAAAGTTTTTATCCAAATACACCTTGTTCATTTCCTTCCACATCCCTTGTGCTTGATTATAACGGTGATTTAAAAAATTGCTTCTACTCAGAATCTTTTGGCAATCTCTATTCATTTCAATCAGTAGATTGGTCGTTTAAAGAATCGGTTAAAAAGCTTAAAGAAAGCCAAAAATGCACAAATTGTCGGGGACAAGTATTCTGTGGTCTAGAAAAACAGAGATTGTGATAAGCAATGTACTCAAGTAGCACGGTCCTCATCCACCCTTTCTGTAGCGCTAAATGCAAACATTGTCCTTATGGAAATTTACAGCATGGGGCTGTAAGAGAAGTTAGTGATATAATTTGTGAAATAGAAAATAAAAAGGAAAAACTCATCCTCATTTCAGGAGGAGAGCCTTTTGAGTATCCCTATCTAGATGTTTTCTTATCACAACTTTCGAAAATTGATAAAATATTTAGGATCGCAACAGGCGGGCATATTCCTATTCACTCCTTAATCCAGCAATTGAAAAGAATGAAAAATTTCTGCGGTATCTCTCTTGGAACAGATATCCTGATAGAAGAAAGAAATTTTAATCTGGCCCACATGGCTACGTGGACTAAAAATTTGGATCTATTAAAAAGTGAAAGCATTAATTACTCAATAACAATAACTGCGATGGAAAATAGTGCTATTTGTTCTTTGTTACAGCGTCTTCTATTTTACAATGCAAACCCTGATTTTATTACTCTTTCTGAAGTCGAGGGGAATCCCATAGAGGATGAAGAATGGAGGGAATTATTGGGTCAGATTGATGATGCATTTTCAGGAAAAAAAATATTTGTTGGTTTTAAAAACAGCACTCATGCTATGCGATAACCCAAGGCAATCCCATGTTTAATAGTTACAGTATTGAATTATCAACCAACAGGCTACTGCTAAGAAACGTACAAAACGAGGATGTTGATCAGCTTCTAGTATATGCTAATGATGTGACAGTTGCTGAGATGATGAATGGATCAATACCCTATCCATATTCAATTGAAGAAGCAAAAAATTGGGTATTAAAGCATACAAATGATTCTCTGAATTCAAATTCAATCTCATGGGGAATTATTGAAAAAAGTAAAAGCCAATTTGTTGGTTCGATCCAAATCCGAAAAATCGATCAAGAAACTGCAAGGCTTAGTTACTGGATTGGTAAGCCTTTTAGGAACAATGGGTTTGCGAGTGAGGCAGCCCGATTAGTTGTCGATTTTAGCTTTAGAGTGCTAAAGCTAAAAAAGATCCAAGCTGAACATCTCTTAATTAATCCATCGTCAGGAGTTGTTTTGATGAAAGTAGGATTTAAATTCGTGAAGAATATCAATAAAACAGATGGTTATTCCAATAAAAATGCAATTTTTTCAGAATACTGTTTAGAATAAATGTTTTTAAAGTCTCTAAGGAAAAGAATGGACGATTCCAAATCTGATAGAATTTGGTTGTTGTACAAAATATTTTATATAGCACAATCAACGGCTTTTATTGTTCCAATACTCTATCTCTTTCTTCAGACAAAGTATGGTCTGTCTTCTGAAGAAATTTTGCAGATTACATCGTTCTATTTCTTCTTTACTTTCATATTTGAGATTCCTTGTGCAATCATTGCTGACAGATGGGGGGCTAAAAAAAACTTGATAGCTTCTCTTTTTCTTCAGATAGCATCATGCTTGAGTTTAATTCTTATTAAACAGAAGATCGCTTATCATTTTTATTTGATTTTCACTTCTATTGCTCAGGCAATCATGAATGGAGCTAGCATTGTTTTTATAAAAAAACAACTTGCTGGAATGGATGATGGAAGTTTTCGAGAAAATCTTTTCAAATTGCAAAATTCCTTCTACAAAACAACCTCTGTTTTCATAATAATATCATCCTTAATCTATCAGATAGATAATTTCATCCCATTTTTCTTTCAGATTGCGAATTTTTCTGTTTCTATTTTTGCATTATCTAAAATACCGAATGATTACATCTCATCTTCCAAAAAATCGACAAATATTTTCAACTGTGCAAAGTTAGATCTAAAAAAGTCTCTTTCTTTTATCCTAATGGATAAAAAATATCTTTATTTGATTGTGTGTGGAGTTTTTTTTGGCTTAGGGGTAAGCATAAACCAAAAATCAATCCAGCCTCAAATATATGAGCTAATTGATACCAACCAAATCATTCTCATAGGTCTTGTAATTGCAATAGGGAATCTTTTCTCCTCATATGGGGCAAGATTCATTTATGAGAAATTACCAAAAAACCTAACAGTTGAGAAGGAGCTGCTTTTTCTTTCACTCTTTATGAGCCTCTCTTATGCTCTTTTGTCGTTTGCAAATATCTTTTCAGCAGTATTAGGTTTTTTCTTGATTAATATTTTCAAAGGATATTATCGACCTATTATCAGTGCAGAATTAGCAAATCAATATCCTTTTAAGAGCTCGTTAAATACGAATTTAGCAGTGATTTCCTTAATCGGTGTCTGTATATCCTCCACTTTCCAATTTGGCATTTCTTTTTTCTATACAAACATTGAATACGGGAATTTTACTTATGGTGCTTTAAGCTTTGCTATTGTGCTGCTCATATATTTCTATGCAATGTCTTATTCTGATTGGAAAATTAGAGGTGTAGATGGATTAATTAGTAAAAAGCATGGATATATTCAGAAGAAAGACAATGAATTGGAATACATTCAAATCTATCCTAAAGAGACTTCACATGAATCCCTCGCACTTATTTCAGACGCAATTGCTCATGGAAGATATCCAACCCATAATTTAATTATCTTAGAATTAGGCAAAGGGCAGCATGGAATAAAAACAAAATATTATGGTGACGTGCACTTATGTGATATTTCTGATGCAAAAAAACAATATTTGTTTTGCGAGACTTTACTAAATCACGTCAAAAATAAACCTATTATACTTTTTCCAAAAGCAAACTCATTAGCACAACACCATATCCTTAAGCCAGAGCATCTCAATATGTTGCAAAGAGAGCGGCTATTAAGTAATACTGGGTTAATCCATGGGGATTTAAATCCTGAAAATATCCTTATCTACCAAGATAAGCCGTATGTAATCGATTGGGACTTATGTATGAACGGCCCCTTCTGGTTTGATTTGTTGTCATTGATCACACATCCAAGCCTTTCTTTTGGCTTAGAAAAACGAATCAATCTTTTTAGGCTATTTAGCGATCAATTCTCTGACAAAGAAATCAAAGAAATTTTTTCGGCTTTTTCTGATTACAAGGCATTTCAATTAAGAAAATTTTCTGAAATCCATCCCAAATATTCGATTCTTTCTAAGGATTACTCAGGGTTCTCTTCTTCTTGCTCATTCTGAACTTTCAAAAGCCTTTTCATAGAAAATAAATGGGATTCCAATGCTTAATCTAGGTTCTTTAGATAATTGAGTTTCAAAAACTTGATTGGCTATTTAAAAGCAGCGTTTTATCTGCGTGCAGAACCTTGAGCAACTAAATGTTGCTCAAGGTGTTGATATTAGTTAGTAAGATCCGCCGATTAGTTTTTTGGCCATGTCATCAAAGCAGTAAGTCATGCCAAAAATGCTTTAAAGGTCGGTGAATTTGCTAAAGTTACCGCAGAGGTTCCTGTGCCACTTTTGCTAAAAGAAGGAGCAAATATTGAAAGTGGGATTCAGCTTAGTAATACATCTGCAATCCAAAAAACGCTCTCGTCTATTAAATTAGAGACAAAAACTTTTCTCTTAAAGAGCTTCAGGAGCTGGCCAAACAGATACCGAAAGCTTATCTTGCCATCATTGAAGACTCTGGACACATGAGCCCTATGGAGATGCCAGAAGCAGTTACCGACCTCCTTAGACTTTGGTTAAAATGAAGACAAGCTATTATCGAGCAGAAGTATCACTATGCTTTCATTGAGCCTACTAAAGATTTATAGGCCCTAACTTATCATTTGTGAATAATCTCAAATTTGTATCATTTGCAGGTTCTATACCACCAATGCATTCAGTAATTTGATATTTTTTTGCTATCGAATTTGCTAAAGTCATAAGTTTTTTGCTTAGTTTTTCTCTGTCAGTCTCTTTTAAATCTGAAAGTTGAAAATTGATCTCAAGACTAACTAATGAATTGCTTTTATAAATCGCAAGTCCGCAATTGGGCAAAGATATTATTGGATCATTAAGAGAATTGAGATTAAGGAATAGACCAAAATCGCTATGTTTTTTGAATATTTCATTAATTAAATCAGAAGATGTCCAATCTATATTTCCAAGCTCAGTATTAGCATGGTAATTGAGTATTGCTTTTCCATCTTTAGTTAAATCTTTCAACAAATTTCCAATGATTTCATTGGGAATAGATTTAAAAATTATTTCGATTAAATAATCAATCATGTTAGTCGACAAACCCTTTAAACGTTAAATTCTGATTTATCTAACCCCTTCCATCAGACAGCCTTTTTTCTACCCAAGTTAAGCCAGTATGAGAATCTACTATCTTAACAAAATCTCCAGAAGCATCAAAAATTTCTTTTTTGCCTGTTCTAATACAGTTAAGGCAGTTTCGAGTGAAAATTCCCAGTAATTTTTCTCTGGATTTGAATAAAATTGTATTTTCATATCTTCATCCTCATGAGAAATTTCTACCCATTGGATATGATCGTAATAAATCTCACAAACGCAATTTTCTCTATCAGGAATGCTAGCAATTACTATCCTAAATTTACTTAGTTCAGTTGACATTTGGCTCCGCTTTCCATGATTCTCCTCCACTGAAAAAGCTGTGTAGGAAAGATACCATATTTCCTGGCTATTGCGGAAACAGACATACCAGGTTGGTATGTCTCATCGATTATCGCTTTCTTCTCTTCCGGGGTCCACCGTCTCCTCCTCTCTACTGAGGTAATCAGAAATTTGTCACAATACTTGAGTATTGTGACAAATTAAGTGGCAAAAGTCGTGATTTTCAGAGAATTGTGACAAATGGCCCAAAAGTTGCGGTTGTGACAAAAAGGGACAACAATACTAGAATTTCGAACTGCAAAGGATAAGTATGTTAAATACTGTCAGTTGTTGCCTGTATTCCGAGTGCGGAGCTATCACAATCCGTGGGTCGTTGGTCAAGTCCGACTGCTGCTATTCCCCATTCATATCGACTAAAATTTCAGAAGAAAAGCTAAGTTATAATAAACCATAAAATACATTTGGATAGAAAGATGGAATTCTCAAGAGTAGGCTCCCCAGCACCCCAACAACCTATCATCCATCATGCTTTCGGAGGGATATTAGAAGAAGTACAGGCACAGTTTGGATTGAGTGTTCTTTTCGATGAGATGTCTCGAACGACAGGTGGCAACACTACAGAAGAAGAATTTTTGGCTGCTGCAATGAGAATTTATGGTAGCCACTGCAGATCCAAAGCTAATTAAAACTGTTCATGAAGTCAGTTACAAAGGAGAGACAATTCGTGCTTCTTTTGAGATAAACATCCAAACTGGGGAAAGATTTCTACAAGATGCCTATGTGCTCAATCCTCAAGGAGTTTAAAAATGTCTGAAAACATTAGAACTCTATTCCTTCAAAAAAGGAATAGAGAAATTATAGAGCAGTTTCAGCCTCATCAAGTTGCTGAATTTCTTGGGTTTGATGATTCTCTGAAATTAGCTTATAGACTTCTTTACAATGCAAAATGGGATGAAGATTTGCAAGATTATGCCATTCTACTCATCTGTGAAGTAAAAACCTTTTACCCGGATGAATGGGAAAAAGACTGGCGTTTTGATGCCTTTTTGGGATCTGCTTACGACGTCGTTTCGCGTGATGATAGCCATTATGACAAACGTTATGAAGCTTACCGTCGCGCCTACCAAAAAGCGAATCCACCTCCTCCTGAGCTTATGACCGCCCTAGCAGGATGTATTGACGCTCCTGGTAAACTGCCTATTTCATATGAAGAAGCAGAAATGCTTGCGAAGAAAGCATTTGCTATAGAGCCCTACTCCGATGCTGCTGGCATTTTGTGTGCCGTTTTTTTTGCAAAAGGTATGGAAGCCGAATCTCAGCATTGGGCAAAAATTCGAGATGAGTTGTTCTTTGAGAAAGGGAAAACACCCCCTCCTTTAGAACCCACATTTGTTCGTGAGGGCTACGAATAGATGGGTGAAATAAGAGTGAGATAGTCTCTGAAAATTAATCCAAGAGAAAATAGAGGTTTCTGCAAAATAAGGAATATCGCCAATGAAAAGAGGACATTTGGTGAAGGATAAAGAAATTTATCAAAACTATTCTCTAGGTTAATTAGTAGAACTATTAGGATTCGAAGATAGTCGATAATGGGTAAAAATTGATATTGTACTTTGTGGAGGTAGAGTTGAAGTAGGCAGATCTATCGACACCAATGGTGATGGTAAACTTGAAGGAAGAGTAGTCATTGAATTTGTTTAAAATGCGAAAGCTGTATCTACTATTAGGCCTATCTATACTCATAGGCCTATTTCTTTTTCTTAAATTGAACACGAAAGGTTGGAGTGAATCTGAGAAAAAAATATCCAATCACTTACACTTATCTTTGATAAAAGTTTGACCCCTCATATTACAGTTGCCTTGGGCAGTAATGGCCTGAACGTGAACGCTGCACTAGATCTTGGTTCTAAATTCAGCGAAATCAATTCTAAAGATTTTTCCACACTTGATCTAAAAAAAACTGGGAAACAATTGCGAATTAAAACCGTTTACTCAGAAAAAATTTACGATCTTTGCACTCTGAATGCTATGTCTTTAGGGGATGTCATCTTAAATGAGGTGCAGTTTTTGGATTCTAAAGATCAAACCATTCAGATATTAAATTTTGATCATGGAAAAACTATTACAAGAAGTGAGCCTGTCTCTTCAATAGTGTTAGGAAATTCAATTTTTTTGGATAAAGTTGTTCGGGACTTTCTTTATTGCAAGAGCTTTTCTCTCAGTTTAGAGAGCGCTTTTTTTTCACAATGCAACCAATCCATTTAGCTATTCCACCTTTCGCCAGCGGGCTCTCTTCTATCCAAATTTCTTGAATTAATAATTCTGGAAATTTGTCTAAAAGGGCAGTGAGTGAATTTTGATTTTGGAAAAAAGATGGGATCAGATCATCTAAACAAGGGTCATCGCCATATTTGAAGAGTATATGCCAATAACCATCTGGTCTTAGCGCTTTAATAAATCGAGGAAATATCGCCTCTAATTCTTTGGGAGACATATGAACAAGAGATGCATTTGCCCAGATACCGTCAAAATTGTCTTGAAAAGTCATTTCTTCAAAACATAGATGGACAATGTGACTGCCCGTATATTCAGAAGCAAATTTTACAATTTCTTCAGATCCATCTATTCCATGAACTTGATATCCACGTTCATAAAAAGCCTTTACATCCCTTCCAGAGCCACAGCCTGCATCTAAAATAGTAGATTTAGGCGCTAAATACTTTAAGAATCGGAGATAGCTTTTCTCCATATCTAAATCAACGGTTCGTTGACAGAAAAAAAGTCCGATTTTGTTGTATTTTGCTGTAATCGACATAACACTAATTGACAAAGTGTCATTGTGCACTATGATCCAATTGATGACAAAGAACCCTATGCCACTTTAAAACACCTTATTAACCATTAAAAGAAACTGATTGGAGTTAAAGTTACTACCAAACTGTCCTTCATATCCTAAAGAGAACGTGTAATCATCGATCAATACACCAAAATCTATCTCTGCATCAGCAAGATGAAGTGTGTTATTGAGCGCAAAGAGTGTCATGTTTGTAGGTAATCCTACAAAATTTCCTTTTATGACATCTGTTTGAAACAATTGCTCATAAACATAGCTAACCTTTGGTTGGATAAAGAATGTCCCCCAACCGTAATCAAAAGGTGCAAAAATCTTCACACCCGTTTCACTGCGAAGCATTGAAGCATGACGGGATTTACCATGAAAATTGAAGGGACTTGCTCCATGTTCGTTATAACTATCTTGCCAAGCAAAAGCCCAATCTAAAGAGGTAAAGGGGATAAATTCTCTTCCACATAGTTCTCCACGGTATCCTATTTCT
>Ga0153954_1000742_pt1 | contig 22635 bp, 17 predicted proteins | sample TSFL038MetaG_FD_102277 | JGI IMG/M metagenome (GOLD analysis project Ga0153954, IMG submission 102277) | Attine ant fungus gardens microbial communities from Florida, USA - TSFL038 MetaG | ecosystem: Host-associated > Fungi > Mycelium > Unclassified | place: USA: Florida, Wekiwa Springs State... | reverse complement strand
TAGTTCCGTAGATGCCAAGTCGCCCGTGTGTTTCCGTCGATGAAGGGATGGATGTCGTACACGCGGACGGCAAGGGTGTTTGCCTCGACCACTATGAATCTGACCAGGTCAAAGTCGTCGGCCGGCCGATGGCGATCGCGCCGCCAATCCCAATTCTCGCAGGCTCCTTGAATGGCGGGCAGGATCGCCTCGACCTCGACTGCGGTGCTTTTGCGATTCAGAACCATCTGGGTTCGGAACTGTCCGGCGTCAGCCGGGAAGGTGGTCTCGAACCAACGAAAGTGGATCTCTTGAACTAACTTGAGATCTACCGGCCGAGGAGTCTCGGAGGTGGCGACCGCCTCCAGCCACCGCAAGACGCTCTCTCCGCTGTGCTGAATCTCCTCAGCGGTTGCGAGCGGGTCGTGGTTGAACTCGGCGGATGCCTCGAACGCTCCCGGCACGACGCGCTCGACTGACTCGCTTGGCGCCTACGCGGGCAGAGTGGCGTTCGAGCTGGCTCGCGCTTCCGCCTGCGACTTCGATGCATCGGCAAGGCGCATGGCGGTCCGGGTGGATCGCTCAATCTCCTCGTCGGTCAGATCGAACCGAGGACGGCCGTTGCCCTGCATCCGATTGCGACGGCCGGTCGCAAGGATCATCAGCTTGTCGCGGTCATTGACCATGTCCCCCAGAGTACTCTCGAGGCCCGTCGATCTCTTCTCGTGAGGCTCAACCCGCGGTTCCAACGGCATTTGCAGCGGAGCCTGTCGCGATAGGCAACTACGGTTCTGAGCCTATAGCGGTGCCCAACGAGGACTTGATCGAGGAGGTCGGGCGCAGGCTCACGGCGGCGGCGCCGGGCGCGGAAATCATCCTCTTCGGCTCACGCGCTCACGGTGAGTCTCGGCCGGATAGCGACCTTGACCTGCTCGTAATCGAGCCGGACTTCGCCCGCCGCGGAGAGGAGTACGGAAGGTTGCGAAAGGAGATGCGAGGGCTCGGAGGACGAGTGGGGTGGAGTGACAGGCAGCTTCCTTCACCGGGCGCTTGCCGAAGGCCGTGCCCTCGACGGGACCTGATCTCACCGAATTCTGGAGTGTTGGTCGCATTCCGGTTGTATCCTCGCGGTGAGCCGTTCTGGGCTGCGGCGGTCGGCCCGGTCTACGAAACCGAAGGTCATTGGTTCGAATCCAGTCGGGCGCACTCGGGCATTCCGCTCAGCAGCGCGTGGTCAGGGAATGGACCCCGGGTCCGTTCGAAGAAGTCCAAGAGATGTGAGGCAGCGAAGTGATCACCAGTGAAAGCAACCGGCCGGCCCGCCTGCTCCTCTGTTTCATCTGCGTGTCATCGCTCCTTGCGGGCCTGGCGGCGTGCGGGGGCTTGTCATCGGCATCATCCGGCCCATTTGGGGGGTGCGCACAGGTCGTTCGCGACGTGGCGGGCCGAGTGCTTCCCGAAAGCAGCGGCATGCGTTGTCCGACGATCAAGAAGATGATCGAGGCCGCGCCGGCCGAAGCCGGTGGATATCTGCTCGGAGGGCCGTCGGGCGTGCTGTGGAAGTGTCGGCTCTATCGGCCCTCGAGCCCGAGGTTGCTGTTGCAGTGCACGTACAAAGAACGCCGGTTCAGCGTGGTGAGGGACCGGGCGGGGTGACCGCCTCCGCCGAGGCGCGTCGGGGGTCAGGACTTGCGCAGCGCGGCGAGCAGGCTGTTGGGCGAGCCCGGGTCGATCTCCCGGCGGCGGTTGATGCTTTGTTTCACGACCGGCTGGCGAAGAGTTCCACCGCAAGCGTGTGCAGTTCTAGACCGTCGAGCCTGAGGCCGTCGCGACGGACCGGCAAGACCGGGTCCAACGTGGCGGCGGCACCGGTCCCAATAACGGCTCACCCGTCGCGGGGTGGTACGCCAGGTACGTGACCGGGGATTGGCCCGGACGGGCAGCTGGGGCACGAGATGGGGCACGGTGCCACACGGAGTCCAGTCGATCTCAGCCGAGTCCGATCCGGCGAGATCGGCTTGAATTCCGCCTCCACGTAGCCCAGCCGAGTCCCCGGCGCGGTCTACGAAACCGAAGGTCATTGATTCGAATCCAATCGGGCGCATATGCGCGCGGTACGCCGCGAAGCCCGGCGCCATGCGGTTCGCGAGGGGTCCCGGTGTTTTGGCGAAGCACCTTGGGTGGCAACAACGCGGGCCACAGTGCAACGGAAAGCCGCTCGCAGGTCGCTGACCCGCACAACTCACCCGAACTCGACGCCACCGGCAGACTGTGCGCATGGCCGTCCGAAGACTCCCCGACCTGACGCCGGAGCAGGTGGTGCGATTGCAGGACGCGCTGCTAACGAACGCGGATGCTCTGTTGACCGCCGCGCTGGCAGTCCTGGACCTCGGACACCTCGCTCTGGCTCGTTCCCTTGCGATCCTGGGGCTTGAGGAGTCCGGAAAGGCCATCGCGGTTCACGAGCGCCGTGTCACGATGGGGTACATACCCGAGGGCGAAACCTTCAGATGCGATCGGCTCGATGAACTCTGGGCCAGCCACGAGAAGAAGTTGGAGACCGTCCACCGCTTCATCGTCGATGAGCCATATTGGTTCGACGCGCAACCCGCTGACCCTGGCGAGAACGCCGCCCATCTCACCACGATTGAGACCTGGGCGCGCCGTCACGACCGATCCAAGCGGCGCGGCTTCTACGTCGACCTCGGCAAGACAGGCGAGGTTATGGCCCCGACCGACATCGCGGACGAGGCCGCCCTTCGCCAGGTCATCAGATACGTTCACCAGATCGGATGGCAGCTCCGGCTCGGTGAGCACATCGAGGGCAAGCGGCAGGACGAGGAAGAGGCCGGTGTGCCCGCGATGACAGACGACGATTTCGCCTGGCTCGCTCCCGATGACGAAGCCGATCAGGGCACCCGCGAGCTTCACGCAGAGCTGCGTCGTTCCATGGAGCAGGGGGTGCCCGGGAAGTCCCTTTCGAACGCGGCCTACCGATTCAACCCGCCAGGAGCAGACCGGAGTCCTTTTCGTAACGTCGGCAAACCAGGCTACGAGGCCGAGACTCGCGAGCTCATGCGCCTGTCGCAGGAACTCGGTGAGCAAAGTCCGAACGAGGATCGACCAAACTGAGCGATTCGCGACGCTTGACCGGGCCTCTGACTCTCCGCAATTTGCGGCCGACCTCGCGCCGTGGCTCGATCGGCTCGCGAGGCGTCCCGACATCCAGGAAGCCGAATTCAAAGAGCGTCTCGAGCGACGCTCGAAGTGGATACCGCTGCTGCTCCTGGAGCGGCTGCACATTCACCTGTGCACCTGATGACCCGAAGGACACTGGTTCGAATCCAGTCGGGCGCACTCGGTCGCTTGAATGGCCGGCGGCTAGGAAGCGCTGCGAAGAAGCTCGGAGACCACCTCGCCCGGCTGCTGGCCGCGCTTGTTCGCGATCTGCTCCAGCCGTTTGGCGTCGTCGCCCTCCACGCTGACCAGGATCGAGAGCTTCGCGTCGGGGTTTCCCGCATGGATTTCGATCTGCTCCGGCCGCACCTGGGCGAGCTCGGCGTCGAAGTCGCCTGGCTGGGGATCCGGGTCGGTCCAAGGTTCCTTGGCCATCTCAACTGAGGATTCTACGCTCGCGGTCGCTGGACTCCCATCCGGTGATGATCAGCCAGGACGTCGGGTCGAGAGTTCGCTCGAGCACGAGAGTGAGCGGCCTGCCTCCGTCAGTGTGGCCGACGAGGAGGATCCGCTCGCCCTCCTCGCCTCCTCCGCGCGGGTTTCGCGCGGTCGCATGTCGATTACGAGGCAGCTGCTCGACTTCCGCGGTCGAGATGTCCCGTGCGCCGAGCTTGACGCGGGCTGCGTCGGTCGCGAGAAGTTGGGCGATCGTCTCTGCCATCGACGCCCATGTCTATCGGACTCCGCCGACGATCTCGGGCAGTGATGGCGCTCCGTCCGTGGGGCACGAAATGGGGCACGAAGCTCCACGTAGTTCAGCCGATCTCAGCCAAGCCCGATATCGCGAAAATCGCCTGAAACCTAGCTCTACATAGCCCAGCCAAGTCCAAAAGTCGGTCTACGAAACCGAAGGTCACTGGTTCGAAGCCAGTCGGGCGCGTTTTTCGGAAACCCGCTTTGCAAGCGGGTTTCCGCGTTTCTGGGGAGGTTGGCGAAAGGGCCTAAAGGCCGCTGGGGCAATGCCTGGGGCAACGTGAGCTCCGAGAGGCGGTCGGCGAAGGCCCTTGAGAGGGACGATCCGTCCACCTACGTTCGCCGCGACGACCGAAATCAAGAGTGCCCCGGCGGCGCGGCAACGCCCCGGGGCCGTCGGCGATCTCGTGCTTCCGACGAGGGCCGCCGTGACTTCAACGGCGGTGCTCAACTGATGGCAGACGGAAGACAGCGAGACGAAGCGACTGCCAACCGGCTCGGCCGGAACGTGCGCGCGTCACGCCGCCGCTTCGGCCTCTCCCAGGAAGAGCTCGCGACCCGCTGCGGTCTGCACCGGACCGAGATCGGCTACATCGAGAATGGTCGCCGGGATGCCCCGCGTTGACACGCTGATGAGGCTGGCGGGGCGCTCGAAGTCCGACCCGAGGTCCTGCTGGAGGGATCGAATGGCTGCCGCCACTACCGCCGCTTCCGCCCGTCGGGTGGGTCGTTCAGCTCCCCACTTGAGAGGCGAAACAGGGGTTCGCGTTGGGGCTCGCAACGCAGCTCGCTCTGCGGCTCGCACCGCCATTCAGCAGGCCCGCTCTGATTCCGCATCCCGTCTGCGTTTCCGGCCACCCCGGCGCGCTGACATCTATATCCCGAACGGGGTCTGATCCAGAATCGCCCCTCCTCGGTAGCTGTACTTGTTGTCTGCGCACGCCTGGGATAACTTCGGCAAGACGATCAGCGGCAGGCCGATCACCGACGAGCTCATCGATGACCTTGTCGCGAGGGCGGAGGCGGGGTACCCGGTCGAAGAGGTAGCCGGTTGCGGCGCACTTGTATTGTGTATTGATACGAGATACACTCGGGCCGTGGTCAAGGATGCCGACATCTACGTTCTCGCCGGGCTTCTCGCGCGGAGTGAGTCGTGGAGCTACCGATCGCTTGCCGGGCGCCTCCGGGTTCCGCACCCCGTTGTCCAGCGCGCCTTGGCGCGGGCGAAGGGGGCAGACCTGTACTCGCCGGACCGGCGCGAGGTCCACCGTCCTCACTTCGAGGAGTTTGCGATCCATGCGCTGCGATTCGTTGCGCCGGCGCAGTTGGGGGCCCTGGCGCCGGGGGTGCCGGCGGCCTGGGCGGCGGAGCCGATGGCCAGCGCGATCCGCTCCTCCGGCGAGGAGCCGCCCCCTGTGTGGCCTTACGCTCAGGGCCGTGTGCGAGGCCAGGCGATCGAGCCGCTGCACTCGGCCGCTCCCGAGGCGGTCGAGGACTGGCCCGAGCTCGGCGAGCTCCTTGCTCTCCTCGACAGCCTCAGGGCGGGCGATGCACGGGTTCGCAGGGTGGCCGGCGGTCTTCTCTCAGAGCGCCTGCGCTCCCAGGTTTCGGTAGTCGACCGGTGAGCACCCTGCAGCTGGAGGCTGCTGCCGCTGTTCTCGGTCCGCTGGTCGACGAGGTCGTCTTCGTCGGCGGCGCCACCGTCCACCTCTGGATCACCGAGCCAGGCGCGCCGCCGGCTCGTGCTACCGATGACGTGGACGTGATCTGCGAGGTCGCGACCCGAGCCGAGTACTACCGGCTCGGCGACCGACTGCGTGAGCGTGGCTTGCGGGAGGCGGTGGATTCGCCGGTGCTATGTCGGTGGCAGAGCGCTGAGCCCCGCCTGACCCTCGATGTCATGCCGACCGACCCCGACATCTTGGGGTTCTCGAATCCTTGGTACGAGGAGGCGATCTCGACCGCGACGATCGTCGCGCTGGACTCAGGCGCTCAGGTCCGTGCGGCAACTCCGCAACTGCTCATCGCGACCAAGCTCTGCGCTTGGAAGGGCAGAGGCCGAGGCGATCTCCTGGCTAGCCTCGACGTCCACGACGTGCTGACGCTGATCGATGGCCGGCCCGGGCTTGTGGAGGAGGTCCGCTCCGCGCCCCCGGAACTACGGGACTACATCCAGGTTGAGCTCACCGCGCTCCGGGTAGAGCCCTACTTTGGATATGCCGTCGAAGGCGCCACGGCAGGCTATGGGTCGCTCGGCGTCGATCGCGCTCGCCTCGTCAGCGGCCGAGTGGACGAACTCCTGGCCTGACCTCGCTGGGTCACTGGTTCGAATCCAGTCGGGCGCATACGCTCCGCTGCCAACGCCTTGGTGCCGCTAAGGCTATGCGTCGCAGATGCTGAAGGGGCGAGCCTCGTGCCTGAGAATGCGAGGCCTGCGCTGGAGCGCAGGAGGTGTCGGCGCGGCTCCGATTGCCAGAAGGGACATTTCTCACCCGCAGCCAGTTGCGGGAGGTGATGACCGAGATCCCGGGACGTTGGATTCCATTCCTCGAACTCCTCGCCTCGACTGGTCTACGGATCTCTGAGGCGATCGCGCTTCGGTGGATGGACCTTGAGCTCTGGACGAGCCACCATTCTGCCGCCTACACGATCGATACCTACGGCCATCTTCTGGACCCGGATCTTTCGCCAGCCATGGACCGGGGAGAGGAGCTCTACCCCAGAAAGATCGGGAAAGACGTCCCTGGCCCAAAACAGGGAGAAACTGATAAACTGTCGCACGTGACGCTTCATCAGTTAGCGCTCCAGTCAGCTCCGGAGCTTCCCGACATTGATGAGGTTCTTGCCGCTCTCCAAGATGGCATTGCTGCCAACGAGCTGGAGGGCCAGCAACTGGATTTCAAGGAACCGGCGGGAAGTGTCAAGGCGACCCTTGGCATCCTTGCCGACGCCGCCGTCTGTCTTGCGAATGCGGATGGGGGTCGCATCGTTCTAGGTGTAAACGACAAGGCCAAAACGCGACCAAAAGCGCTCGTCGGGGTGCCTCCCGACTACACCTCCGAAATCGTGCGGCGTGGCGTCTTCGACCGGACGTCACCACCGTTGACGCTCGTCGTCAGCGAACGACTCGAGGATGGCAATCGCCTTTTGATCATCGACGTTCCGCCTGGCGTGGCACCCCACTCCAATTCCGCGGGTCTCGCAACCCGAAGACTGGGGAAGGAGTGCCGACCGTTTACGCCCGCTCAACAGAGGGAGTTCCTGGTTGCCCGCGGACAATACGACTGGTCCGCCGAGTCTTCAGGTGTGGAGGTTCGCAGAGTGTCGACCGCGGAGATGGAGCGTCTGAGGAGCCTCCTCGTCGAGGCGGGTTCTGATGAGTTGGCGCGCCTGAGGGACAAGCCACTTCTCGAGGCTATCCGCCTGGTTGGCCCTGATGGAAGGCTGACCATGGCCGGAGTCCTCCTGGTCGGCAAAGAGGCTCTGATCACCGAGACCGTGCCGTTCTATGGCTACTCGTATCAATACCGACCCAGCCCGGGGAGCGAGGCGACCCAACGCATACGCGGCACGAAACCGCTCTTGTCGGCGGTCGAGAGCCTCACGGAGGCGATCGGCGCCCGAACCGAGGTACGGCCTTTGAACATCGCAGGCGGGGTCCAGCTTCGCCTGGTCGACTATCCGCCGGCGGCGGTCCGCGAGTTGCTGGTCAATGGTCTCATCCACCGCGCCTTCGACGATGGCGGAACCGTTGACGTCGAACACTCCCCAGAACGTCTGGTGATAACCAGCCCGGGGGCACTCGTCTCAGGCGTGACCCCTGCGAACATTCTCACGCATCCCTCGACTCCGAGGCACCGGCTCCTCGCCGAAGTCGTTGCGCGCTGTCAACTCGCCGAGAGGACTGGTCAAGGCATCGATCGTGCCTATCGGGAAATGTTGCGGGCCGGGAAGAAGCCTCCGCAGATCGAGGATCTCGAATCCAGGGTCAGGGCATCGCTGTCGGGCGGTATCGGGAACGATGCATTCATCCGTTTCATCCGGGACCTACCGGCCGAGCTCGGCGGCGACGTCGACGTCCTGATTGCGCTCTCTCTGCTCCGAGACGCGAAGACGATCGACGCTTTGAAGCTCTCTGAGGCGATTCAGAGGAGCCCCGTCGAGGCACAGGAGGTTCTCGCGCGCATTGGGGATGGCGAGGCGGCCCTCCTTGAGCCGACCAGGCGGAGCGTCCGCAGGCCGTTCCCGACCTATCGCCTTCAAAACCAGCCGTTGGTCGATCTGGCACGGGCGGTCTCCTACAGGCGCAGAACGCTTGACGGGAGCGACGAGAAGATCGTCGACAACGTCGTTGAGTATGGCTTCGTGACCAACAAAACGCTCCAGCGCTTGTTCGACATCGATGTCTACGCCGCGCGCAACATGCTCAGCGCCTTGCGAGACAGGGACGTTCTGGAGAAGATCGGTGATGCCCGGGGCGGTCCCGGCGTCAAATATGGACCCGGCAAGAAGTTCCCGAAGAAGCGTCGGAAATGAGAATGCGTGCATTATTTCCGTCCGACGACTGCGCGAACTGATTTCCAACTGATAAAGCGACACGACCTGTCGCGTCATCAGTTCCCTATCAATTAACGATCCACGGATCTGCCATGAGCGAGATCCTCTTGCTGTCTGGAGTCGAGCCATCTGGGGCATCGATCCCGCCGCGGCCGAGCCTCCACGGCCGCGGCTTCCTCCGGCCGTCGGGTCGTCGGCTGCTATCGATACGAGGGCCGCAGTTTGGACGCGTGCCGTCCCTTCAGCGAGACTTCTGGTTCGGAATAGATCAAAAGGGCCTGAGCGGCATTTGCGTCACGCAGAGTTGCGATGAGCCTAGACCCGTCTTACCCGTCGATTCCCTACTTGACATTGCGGTAGCTGCCTACTCGTCGTGATGGTCCTGCGAAACGGGGCTGGTAGTAGAGGTCGGCCGCCCGGGTCCACCGGACGCAGGTCAGCCTGATGGAGGGCGGCGAGCGGCTGCCGCGCTGCGAAACTCTGGTGAAGCTCGCGGGGAGCCTCGAGTCGACGCCGAACGACCTCCTGGACGGGATCGCCCGGGAGCCGATCACGTTCGTCGAGGGTGGCCTCCGGGTCACCCCGATCGAGGATGTCGGCGATGCCGCAGAGGAGACGTGATCCTGCGGTGGCCGAGCGCTTCGCGCACCCTCGCCGCCTGGGCGGGCGAGGCCGCGGGCGGGCTCCTGGAAAGGTCCCTGCGCTCAGGTGCCATGATTTGAAGCTTGTTTAGATGCATTTGTAGACTCATATCTCAGATCATGTTATGGTCTGTCGTCCGCCAAGCAGGCGGCACGCAAGAGGCTCTTCGGGGCCGTCCGTGTCGAGCGTGCGACTGCGGGAAGCACAAGAAGAAGGGGAAGAAGCACAAGGCCCAGGCGAAGCACTCGAAGGCGGGCAAGGGCAATAAGCAGGGATAGAGCTTTCCAAACCTTCTCGGCCGCCCCCCTGGCGGCCGGAAGACGGGCGTGACGCAAATCCCTGACGCTTCACGCCTCCCTGGCCCGCCGGTCCCCTGACACGGCGGCCGTCAACATCGAGAGGACTAACCCGGGCGCCGGCCACCCTCCGGCGCCCGGGCCTCTCGCTCGCGCCCAGGCGCCGCAGCGGCGGCCTCACCCGGGCCGAGAGCGGGCGCCGCGCCGGCCGCATCTGCCCGCGGCCCGGATGCCTGCCGTCATCGGTGCATTGGTGTCGTCATAGCGACATCAATGCACCGATGAATGCCCGCACCTCGCTTCGCTGAAGCATTGTGGTGGTCATGGAGCCGAAATCCTTCAGCGAGCGAATGGGGGAGGGGCATGTAGGTGCCAACGAACCAGCGACTCAGGTCGCTAGCTCTTCGCCGCCTCCGCCGCGGCCTTCTCGCGGCCCAGGTAGGAGGTCAGCAGCAGCTCGACCAGGTCGGGCAGGAGCGCGCCCAGCTGCTCGCCCTCGCCCGCTTCGACCTTGGCGAGGACGAGGGCGGCGAGGCCGCCGGCGAGGCTCTGGACTGTGGCCTGCGAGGGCTGGCGGGCGCTCTTCGGCTGTCCTGCCAGCAGCGCCTCCAGCAGGCGGTCGAGGAAGGCGTGCCCGCGGGCGGCAAGATCGCCCCCCGCCGCGGGTGGCACGCCGAGCTCGAAGCTGGCCAGGTCGGGGTTGGCGGCGAACGCGTCCAGGAGCGCCGCGAGCCGGGCCCGCACCCGGCCCGCCCAGGCGCGCTCTTCGCCCCCTGCCTCGCCGATCGCCTCGAGCAGGAAGGAGCCGACCATCTCATAGGTGTCGTAGAAGCAGTCTTCCTTGGTCTTGAAGTAGCCGTAGAAGGTCCGCCGCGAGAGGCCCGCCGCGGCGGCGATGTCGGAGATCGTCGCGTCGTGGTAGCCCTTCGCCGAGACCGCGGCGATCATCCCCGCGGCGATCCGCTGGCGCTGGTTCTCGACCACGAACTCGCGCGGCAGCCCGTGGCGCCCCGGCGGTAGCCGCGGCAGGTCCTCGGCCTCGACGTCGAGCCTCTTCCCCTTGCTCATCACAGGGAGCTTATGCCCAGCGAGACATCTGTGCGCAGGCACCCGACGCCGCTGCGTCCAAACCAGCGGTCACTGTGCAAGCGCCAGGCCGCCTGAGCCCCGCACGTCCCGCCCGAGCTCCGCCAGCGCGGCCTCCTCGCCGAGGTAGGGCCGCACCGCCCCGTACATCAGCGCGGGCAGCATCTCCGCCGGGCCCCGGTCGAGCTCGCCGGCAGCGTGGCGTGTGAGCGCCTCGACCGCCGCCCCTGTCGCGATCACCGGCGCGGCGCCGGGCACCGCGGTGGGGTCGGGGCAGACCGTCCGGCCCACGTCGACGAGGCCGGCACACCAGGCGAAGAGCTCGTCGCGCCGCAGCCGCGCCATCTCGCCCGCCTCGAGGATCCGCCAGACGACGAAGCGGTAGGCGTCTGGGTCGGACTCGATCAGGGTGACGATCTGCCAGGCCGCGGCGCGCAGGTTGTCGGGCCAGCCCGGTGCCTCGGCGAAGGCCCGCCAGACCTGCCGCTTGATTTCCTCGGCGTAGCCTTCGAAGACGCGCAGGACGGCGTCTGCCTTGCCGGTAAAGAGTCGGTCCCACTCCTCGCGCCCGACCCCGGCGCGGGCGAGCATCTCCTCGATGCTCGCCTCGGCGTAGCCGCGCTCGGCGACCACCGCGACCACGGCGGGGCAGAGGGGGTGGAGGAGGAGCGCCGGCCGGTCCGGCGCCAGGGGGCTCAACGCCGCCCCCCGCCGCGCGGGCCGCTGTTCCCGGGCGGCGCTAGCCGGCGAAGGCGAGCGTCGAGCCGAGCCGGCGCAGCTCGGCGGCGCCGAGGATCGGCTCCAGCACCACCTGCGAGGTCTCGGCGAAGAGCTCGCTCGCCGAGTCGGCCCCGGAGGCGAGCAGGCGCTGCTCGAGGAAGTAGGCGGTGCCGCCGACGGCCGCCTGCTCGAAGGTCTCGGGCAGGGCCCGCGCCTCGGGCCGCTCGCGCCGCCCGTCGCGCAGCCACGCGGCGAGCTCGTCGAGGAGGGCCAGGTAGCGCTCGCGCGCCTGCGGCCCCGCGCTCTGCGCCTCGACCAGGACGATCCGCGCGGCGAGGGGCTCGGCCGCCGTCGCCTCGATCAACGCGCCGAGGCCCGCGTAGGCGCGTGCCGACCAGCTCTTCTCGCCGGCCACTGTGTCGGCGAGGCGCTCCCGCCCCTGGGCGACCACCTGGTCGAAGACTCCGAGGAAGCAGCTCTCCTTGCCGTCGAAGTGCCCGTAGAAGCTGCCGACCGAGCCCTCCCAGGCATCGACGATGTGCTCCACCGTGGTCTGCTGGTAGCCACGCTTGGCGAAGACACCGGTGGCGGCGATGAGGATGCGCTCGCGCTGGTAGGAGGCCAGCGCCTCGCGAGAGAGGCGCTCGCGCCCCACCGCGCCTCGCGAGAGGTGACGGGGAAGGTCGGCCACCCCCCGATGATACCCGCCGTCCGGCACGGGAAGGCGCATGGCGCGCGGGTTCGCACCGCTCCGTGCTCCGGCGGTCGGACGCGACACCATTTGACGTAATAGTCTCCATATCCCCGAACAGAGTTTGCAGTCTCGCAGGGAACGTGCAGAAGCGCCACCACTTTTTGGCCTGACCGCACCCGATAGATGTCCAGGGAACCGACAAAGAGACCAGGTGGCGAGGAGCGCCCCTTCACCACCGAGGCGGCGGAGGGCTCGCTGCGCCGCCGGCATTCCGCGCGGCGCGAGGAGATCGCCGCGCGCCTGCGCGCGGCGGCGCTCGCGGTGGCGGGCGAGGAGGGCTACGCGGCGCTCAGCGTGCAGAGGATCCTCGACCGCTCCGGCGTCGGCCGCTCGTCCTTCTACGCCCTCTTCGCAGGCAAGGACGAGTGCTTCCTCGCCGCCTATGAGGAGGCCGCGGGAGAGCTCGAGGAGACCCTGCTCGGCCCCTGCCGCGAGGCGCCGGACTGGCACGAAGGCCTCGCCGCCTCGCTCACGGCCCTCGCCCGTCTCCTGGCCGAGCGGCCGGCCTGGGCGAGGGCGGTCCTGGTCGAGGTGCAGGTGGCCGGGGGCGCCGCCGGCGCCCGTCGAAAAGAAGTGTTCGAGCGCCTCTCCAGCGCGATCGACTCCGCGCGCCGCGAAACCGTCTCGCGTCACTCTCCACCTCCTACGACTGCGGCCTTCATCCTAGCCGGGATCGAGTCGATCGCGGTACGGAGCCTGCGCGGCCAGGCCCCCGACTTCGACACCGCGGTGCCCGACCTCCTCTACATCGCCACCGTCCCCTACTTCGGCGCCGAGGCCGCCGCCCGCGGCCGGCGACGCGCGCGCCGGGCCTAGGGCCCGTGCCCATATCGGTCTGCGCGCTGCTCGCGAATTTGAAGCCTTAAAATCAGTATTTGTAGACGGTCACCTCAAACCGTGTTATGGTCCCGACCGCCCGCCAGGGAGGCGGGCGCAAAATCAGGCTCCCCGGGGCCGCCCGGGTTGGCCGGGCGGGAGGCAGGGGTCAGGGAAAGCATGAGAGGGGCGATCTCTCTCACCGCTTTTTGATTGCAACTAAGGAGGGACGTTGAGGGATCGGACGGAACTTGAGACGGTGGTCGCCACGACGCCGGGGAGCGCGACCTTGAGGCGGCTCGCCGCACCGCTGGGACTGGCCTTTGCCGCATTGTTGCTGTTCCTGCTGCCGAGCGGGGCGTCGGCAGCCGCACTCACGCATGTCGGAGCTTTCGGCAGCGCGAATCAACCGACCTTCAGCGGTCCGGCGGGAATCGCCGTCGATCAGTCGACGCATCAGGTGTACGTCATCAACATGGCCAATTTCGAAGGAACGGTCAGCCGCTGGAACGAAGACGGCTCACCGGCCAACTTCGCCGCTCTCGGGACGAACGTCCTCGATGGCAAGGGCAACGGTTCCGGCCCCGGTTCGGGCGGCAGCTGCACTCCGCCGTCCGCTGAATGCGACGAAACGCCACGGAACGGGATGCTCGGGAACTTCGAAGGGCCCAACGAAGTCCAGATCGCCATCGACGAATCCAATGGCCCTGCCGCCGGCGACATCTACGTCACCGACTCGACCAGTTGGGTGGTCGACATCTTCTCGGCCGAAGGCGAATACCTCGGCCAGCTGAACGAATACAAAGAAGGCAACGCGGCCAGCGGCCCCCTGGCACCCTTCGGTGAAACCTGCGGGGTTGCCGTTGGTCCTGATGGAAGCGTCTACGTCGACGATTTCAACAACGGCATACACAAGTACGAACCCACCGCGAACCCGGTCTTCAATACCGAAAACACCGCAAACTTCACCAGCGTCACGAATCCCTGCACGCTTGCGGTCGGCGGGGGCCCGACCGCGGGATCGCTCTTTGTCAATACCTTCGGCGCGGAAGTCTTCAAGGTCGATGGCTCCACCGGTACGAGCGGATACGAAGTCTCGGGCGGCAACTCGACGGTCAACGTCGACCCCGCCACCGGCCATGTCTACGCGGCTGCCGGCAACAAGATCATCGAGTGGGACGCATCCGGCGCGTCCAGCGCGACGGAAGTGACCAATACGACGCTCGCCGGCCTCGCCGCGGGCATCGCGATCGATGAAGCATCCGGGAACGTCTATGTGAGCGTGGCGGGCGACCCCAATGTCGAGGTCTACTCGAGCGCATCTCCCGCCCCCGAATTCCCGCTTACGGTCACGGTGACCGGTGAAGGGCAAGTGACCGGACAGGGCATCGCCTGCACCGAAGCCGGTAATGGCGGGCCCGAATGCGAGGAAGAATTCCCAGAAGGCGCCAAGGTCCCATTGTCGGAGACGCCGGCCGCCGGCTGGGAATTCGCCGGCTGGGGGGGAGCCTGCTCCGGAACTGGTGCTTGCGAAGTCGAAATTACCGCCGCCGAGTCGGTGACGGCCGAATTCAGTCCGAAACAGGTCGTGCCTCGGTCGCTGACGGTCGAAGTCGAAGGGGAAGGCGAAGTCACCGGCGCGAATCCTCCGATCCCGCTGTCCGGCGCGATCAACGGCTGCGCGGAAGGCGCTGGCCAGTGCTCTGCCGAATATGCCGACGGCACCCAGGTTCCCCTCGTGGCCACGGCCGGTGGCTCCAGTCACTTCGTCGGGTGGACCACGGTCGAAGGGACCGCGGGCACGTGCTCGGGGGCGGCGGCCTCATGCGAAGCCGGCCCGCTCGCCGGGCCGACCAAACTGAAGGCGATATTCGCCGTCAGCAGTACGCACCCGCTGGTCGTGTTCGTCACCGGCGAAGGTGAAGTCAGCGCCAACGCTGGTCCGATCGCCGGTTGCACCGCTGCCGGAGGGGCAACCTGCGAAGGGGAATACGAAGGATCGGTCACCTTGACCGAGACTCCCGCCGCCGGGTCGGTCTTCGCGGGCTGGGTCGGATGCCGGCACCAGAGCGCGACCTCGTGCCAGGTGACCGTGAGCAGCGAAAAGGAAGTCTATGCCGTGTTCCTCAAAGAAGGTGTCCAAGGGCAGCCAGGGCCCGAAGGACCGGCAGGTCAGCCGGGTCCCGGCGGCTCGGCGGGCCAACCGGGTCCCGAAGGACCGGAGGGGCCCGCAGGTAGCGAAGGAATCCCCGGACCGTCCGGCACCACCGGACCTGCCGGCGCCCAGGGACCGGCGGGGTCCCAGGGACCAGCGGGCGCCAAGGGCGACACCGGTGCCTCTGGCGCAGCTGGCCCCGTCGGGCCGCAAGGCCCCGCCGGACCAGGGGCAAAGGTGACCTGCAAGGTCAAGCAGGGGAGCGGCAAGAAGGTCAAGGTGACCTGCACCGTCAAGTACCAGAGCGGGAAGGCCTCGGGGTCATCAGTGCAGTGGAGGCTGATGCATGCCGGTCGCCTGGTGCGGCAGGGTCGTCTTGAAGCGAACGGTTCGTCGGCCCTTTCCCTTACCGGCCTCTCGCCGGGGCGTTACCGCCTCCACGTCGCCGGACGGAAGGGCAGTCAACCGATCGCGGTCGGATAGCGATTGATCGCCGGATCCGGGCTGGGCTGAGAAGGCTCGGCTCGGATCCCGGCAGAGCGAGGGACTCAGGAGGAGCTTTGACCAAGAACGTGCAGAGATCGGCGAGTCGGCATTCGGGACTCCCACTTGGGGGATCCATGGCCAAGAGCCTTCGACTGGCGGCCGTCCTTGGCGCCTTCGTTTGCGCCACCCTGCTCTGGGCAAGCTCCGGCGGCACCGCGATCGGGGCGGTCACCCACCAGCCTGAACCCTTTTCCCCGATCGACGGTGGGGCATCCCAGGTCGACCTGGAAGAACTGAGTGCGGTGGCGATCGATGAAGAAACCGGCAATGTGTTTGTAGCCAACGGGGCACTGGGACACCGCTCCCCGGGCAATGAAGTCGTGGCGATTCTTGGAGGGGAAGGTGGGACTCCAGTCGGCCTAGCTGCGCCATATGTCTTGACTGGTTTCACCTTCAGCGACAATGACCCGTCCCAGGGAGTGGCGTATGACAATTCCCCAACCAGCCCAAGCCGCGGAACCCTGTATATCGCTGACCTCAGCAGCTCAGCCGTAAAGAGGTTCCATCGGAACAACTCAACGAACCGATACGAATTCGCCGGTGAACTGCAGATCTCCAACGGCGACGGCGGCAATGTCCTGAGTACCGATGCGGCCGGCAATCTTTACGTCAGCACGAAAAACCCCGTTTTCGAAGGCGCAGCAGTCCTATATAAGTTCAGTCCTCTGGGTGTATTGCTGGCCGAATACGATTTCCCTCCGCGCTCCCCCTTTCGTAATCCGGGGCAAGTCGCTGTTGACAGCCACGGAGATCTGTTCCTGACGCCGAATCAATCCGGTCTGTTTGAGTTGCCCGCGAACGATGCAGGGGAAATCGACCCTGGTGTCTACACCGAAATCTCGCCTGAACCAGCCGGCGGCGTCGCGATCAACCCGGTGACCCAGCGTATTTATGTCTCCTTCCCGGGAAAATCGGTGTTGGTGGAGTACAACACGTCAGGCGACCGACTGGGCGAATTCGGGTCAGACGTACCGACCATGGGTCTTCCCCGCCAAGTCGCGTTCGATCAGGCGACCGATCGTATCTATGTCACCGATGCCGCAGCGAACATCGGCGGGCATTCGGTGGTCAATGTTTTCGGGCCACCGCTCACCGTCCCCACGCTGACGGTAGGCGATGCTACGGAAGTCACCGGCACCAAGGCGACCTTGAATGGCTCTATCAATCCGGAAGGCCTGGCCGTAACCGATTGCTTCTTCGAATGGGGCCCCGACAACAATGGGAAGCCCCAGTACAGTCACTCAGTCCCATGCGAAGGAACCATCGGGCAAGGAGCAGACCCTGAACCGGTAACTGCTCAGATCTCCGGTCTGACTCCCAACGGTGCGACCTACCACTTCCGTCTCATCGCTGAGAACGCGAACGGAACCGAACGTACCGTAGACGGCAGGCTGACCACGGGCGATACCGTTACTACGGGGCTGCCCACCCGTCTCACCCAGGAATCGGGGACGCTCAACGGAGTCGTTCGTCCGGAAGGCGTTCCATTCACGAACTGCGTCTTTGAATACGGGCTGACCTCGGCTGAGGGATTCGAACACCAAGCGCCGTGCCAGCCCTCTGCAGGCTCGATCAATCCAGACTTCCTGAGCCATTCGGTCAGCCTTCCGATCACGGATCTGCAACCGAACGCCGAATACAAGGTCCGCCTTACGGCATCGAATTCGGGCGGCTCGGTAAGCGGTCAGACTCTGATCTTCCGCACGCTCGGGTCTCCTCGGATCGACGAAGTGCGCGCCGTGGGCGCCGACCAAACCTGGTTGACTCTCGAAGCACGCATCGATCCGCGCGGCTTCGGCACGACCTACCTGATCGAATGGGGTCCAACTGATGCCTACGGCACGGTCGCGCGGAGCGGTTCGCTCGCGGCGGGTGAAGGTCCCACTCGGGTGAGTGTGCAAGTCGCCGGCCTAACTGTCGGTACCCGCTATCACTACCGAATCGTCGCGACCAATCGGACCGGCACGACGACCAGTGGAGATCGCGCGGCCGAAACGCTCAACGAATGCGGTCTGCCCGAAGCTCGGTGTCTCGAGTTGGTGGCTCCTTCTGGACCCGTTGGAGTGGGTCGAGCGGGGGAAGTTAGCCAATTTGAACCCACGTTTCAGGCCTCCGAGCGGGAAGGGTCCGTCGTCTTCAACGTGGCCAGCGGGTTCATCGGATCAACGAAAGGCGGCGAGGTCGGCTACTCGGCCCGCCGCGGCGCGAGTCAGTGGAACTCGGAACAGTTCGCCGCGCCGCTGACGGCCACCAACGAAACGAATGCCGGAAGCAGCGTCAGTTCGATCACTGTGGCGATTTCCAATGATTTGGACTGTGCGGTCGTCCAGAGCAATCAGTCGCTGGCCGGGGGGGCGTCTTCGCGTATCGTCCTTGAAGCGGGAGGCTACAACTTGTACCGACGGGACTCAGCCGGTGCCTATCGAGCCATAACCGAAATGGCGCCGGAGAACCCCGAGGCCGCGGAAGGACAGCCTAGGTCGGGATATGCTGTGGCTGGGATGTCGGCCGACTGCGGCAAGGTCGTATTCGCATCGGAATTTCGGTACCCAGGGATTGTCGCTTCCGAAGCATCACAGAAGTTCCGTTCGCAAACCTACGAATGGAGTGACGGTACGCTTCGTAATGCGGGAATCCTCCCGACCGAAGGCGGTGGTGAAATCATCGTGCCTTCTACGCCGGGCGGTCTGCTGGGCGGTCAATTCAATCCGTGGAACTCCGTATCCGAAAATGGGGAGCGGGTCTTCTTTAGCGCCAGTCGCCTGACCAGCCCGAATCCCGAAGAGAAGGGAAAAGTTGGTGTATTTGTTCGAGAAGGCGGGCGCGTTACGCGGGACCTCTCGAAATCGGAAACGGCGACCCCCGACCTTGGCGCGGAATACATGTCGGCAACGCCGGACGGATCGCGCGTCTACTTCCTGGCGAACGCCGGTCTCACGGCGGATTCCAGTAGCGAAGGAACCGATCTCTACGAATATGATCTCGAAAAGGCTCCCTCGGACCATCCGCTGAGGGACCTCTCGGTCGACAGATCGGCAGGTGGCGCATCGGTGGGTGCGTTCCTCGGCGCTGCCGCGGATGGCTCCCGGGTGTATTTCGTGGCGCGGGGTCAGTTGGTGCCGGGGCGCGGCCCGACGTTCGCCGAAAATCGGGCTGCAAAGACCTACTCGGTTTACGAGGGAGATGCGGACGATCACACGTTCATCGGAACGATGCCCGAACAGGAAGTCGTCGTCTTTATCATCAATAATTTGCCGCTCCCGACCGCCGCACAGGTGAGTCCTGACGGTCGTTACCTGCTGTTCCGCTCAAGCGCACAGGTCACGGACTATCAGAGTCACGGAGTGCCAGAGGCCTACCTCTTCGATGCGAGGGGCGGGCCCGAACCCGTCAGGTGCGTCTCCTGTCGCCAGGATGGGTTGCCGCCTCGCCAGCCAACCTCAGAAACCGAAAGCGTCGGGGAACCAATTTCAGCATTGCGCCGAGAAAACAATCCGTTGCACGCACCGCACAATCTCGTGGTGCGTGGCGGGGAACCGTTGGTGTTCTTCACCTCCAGGGATCAACTCGCGCCGGGATCTGTGGAAGGGATCAGCAGCCTGTATGAGTGGGCGCATGGGCAGGTGTTCCGGGTCATGTCCGAACCGATCGGCCTGCAAAGGTCGGATCCAGGTCAAAACAAAAGCAGTGTCTACTTCGGTGATGCGAATGTGGACGGGACCGATCTGTACTTCTCCGCGCCGCAGCTGCAGGGAGCCTCAGCCGACGGGATCCGATCGGTCTACGACGCACGCATCGGCGGGGGCTTTCCAGAAGGTTCGCCTGTAGCCTCGCCATGTGACCCGGCGTTGGAAGGATCCTGTCAGCACCCGGCCGGGCCCCCGCTCGCTGCACCTGGTCCGGCTACCGCGAACTTCAACGGTTCCGGCAATGCTGAGAAGAAGAGCAAAGGCAAGCATAAGAAGCACAAGAAAAAGCACCACAAGAAGAAGGGGCAGCACAAGAAGAAGAGTCGTGGCGGTAAGCACAAGCAAGGGTCGCAACATGCAGGTGGCAGCCGGAGGGCAAGCAAATGAAGACGACCTCCGCCAGTACCCGCAGAATTGTCCTGGCCACGCTCGTTGCGTCACTCGTCGCTTTCGGCTGCTGCCTCCTTGTCGGGTCGGCCCAGGCGGCCACTCCGGCATGGAAGCTGCTTGCCGTGGCTGCGCCGACCAACTTCCCGCCACGGCAGTCCGAGGTTCAGCGGGTATCGGTCGAAGCCGAGGGAGGCACCTTCGCCCTCGGCCAGGTCAGCGCTGAAGGGGAAGGCACGTTGTCGTTTGCCACCGGCTCGCTCAGGCTGACCTCGGGTAGCAGCCAGGCAACGATTCTCGCTGCGGGCCAAGGCGCCTTCGCCGCCGGCCAATTGCTCACCGGGACCGGCATCCCGGCGGGAACGACCATCACCTCTGCCTCCGGATCTACGCTGACGCTCTCGGCGAGTGCGACCAGCAGCCGCGTAACCTCGGCGACCGCGGCCTCCAGAGATGTATCCGGCGTCACGGTCACCTCAGGTGAATTCCATCCGGGCGATGCGATTTCTGGTGAAAAGATCCCCGCGGGAACTACCGTCGCGTCCGTTGGCGCCGGCAGCCTCACCCTTTCGGATTATCCGACCGGAGGTGGGACCGTTGCCCTTGTCGCGGTCGAGATGACGCAGCCGATCGCCTTCGACGCATCCGCGGACGAGGTTCAGGAAGGCTTTGAAGCACTTCCTGCCTTTGGCGCCGGATCGGTGAGCGTGAGCGGAGGGCCTGGCGGCAGTGCCGAGACGCCCTATTTCATCGACTTCGGGGGAGCCGCGGGGAGCGGTCGTTTCGCCGACCAAGACGTGGAAGAACTCCGGTCGGATGGCACGAGCCTGTCGGGGGCCCACGCAGCGATCCATGTCTTCACTACCACACCTGGCGGCCCCGGCACGGGTGAAATCGTCGTTTCGCCCGCCAATGTCGGTGGTGCGGGAGTGACCGGTGAATACACCGTCGAAGTCGGCCCGCTTCCTGCGGGGATCGTCACCGCGGGCCCCGCGCACGGTGAAGGCTGGTTGTGCGGTGGTGGTAGCGGCCAGACCAGTGTCAGCTGCACTTCCACCGAACCGCTCGCCGCACTCGCCGTGTCACAGCCGGTACTCGTCCCGGTCGCTGTTCAACTACCGGGCGAGCGCATGGCGACGGCCGCGGTGAAGATTTCGGGATCGGGAGGAATGGCGAACTACGACGTACCGATAACAGTGTCCGACAAACGAGCCTCTCCTGGGATACAGGCATTGTGGGCGGGCGCCTTCAATGCCGATGGGGAACCCGAAACTCAGGCGGGAGGCCACCCCTACAGTGCCCAGGCATACTTCATGGTTAACTCCATCCGCACGCTCAGCGGGAATATTGCCCCGGCGGCGGACTCCAAGGACATCAAGGCCGATCTTCCGCCAGGCTTCATCGGCGATCCCCTTGCGACCGCACGCTGTCCTCAGAGTCAGCTGAACAACCCATTTGTTGGAAGTTTCGGGTCGGCGCTCTGCAATGTCGAAATGATCGCGGGGCGGTTGACCCCCGTTCTTGCCGGACCCGGCGAAGTCGTGCCACCGTCGCCTGTCTTTAACGACGTGCCCGCGCAAGGTTACGCCGCCGAGTTCACGACCACCATCGGCGGACCGATCCAGAGCCTGTTCGGCTCCCTTCGCAGCTCCGATGACTTCGGCGTCACGATCGACGCGCCGAACGTCCCGACCTACAACAAGTTCTTCGGCTCCTACGTGGCTCTCGAAGGAGAACCCGCGGCGGCGCACGGCCTGGCGTTCTTGAGGAACCCAAGCGACTGTACCGTGCAGCGAGAAGAACTCACCCGCGGCGAAGGCCCGGAGACGCGAATCGAAGCGAGTACCTGGCAGGTCTCTGCGCCATCGCGCGCGGCGGATCCGTTGCCGCTGATCACTGGCTGCCAGGCCCTCACCCAGGCTTGGCTCGGCCAAGGTTCCGAGCCGGCGAGCGAAGAGCCCTCGTTCTCATTCCAGCCGTCGACGACTCAGGGCTCGAGCCCGACCGGCGCCACCGCTGGCCTCCACGTCCCTCAGGGTGGCCTCACCGACCCGGCCAGGCTGGCGCCGTCCGACTTGAAGAAAGCGGTAGTCACTTTGCCGCAGGGCCTCTCGGTGAACCCGTCCTCAGCCAACGGCCTTGAAGCCTGCAGTGAGGCACAGGTTGGTTACCTCGGCAACGGATTCCTCTCACCGAACCCGACCCGCTTCAATGAAGCGCCCGTCAGCTGTCCGGACGGCTCGAAGGTCGGTACCTTCAGCGTCAAGACGCCGCTTCTGGAAGAAGAAGTCGAAGGCACGATCTACCTGGCGACCCAGGAAGACAATCCGTTCGGCGCGCTGATCGGGCTCTACCTGGTGGTGGAAAGCAAACGCTTCGGCCTCAGTTTGAAGCTGCCGGGCGAAGTGCGGCCGGACCCGGCCACCGGTCAGCTCACCGCTACTTTCGACAACAACCCGCAGCTGCCCTTCGAAGATCTCACCCTCCATTTCCGTGGCGGGGGCGCACATGCGACGTTGGCGACGCCGGAAACCTGCGGGCACTTCGAAACGACCGGTTCGCTTGAACCCTGGTCGGCCGAACATGGCGAGGCACTGCAGATCCACGAACCAGGCTTCTCGGTCGAGTCGAACTGCGCGGCGTCGGATAGTGCTCGTCCGTTCTCACCATCCTTTGAAGCCGGTACCACCGGCACTCAGGCGGGTGCCTACAGCCCCTTGGTGATCAAGGTCGGCCGCAAGGACGGCGAACAGGAGCTGCGCTCGCTCGACTTCACGCTGCCCAAGGGCCTCGTCGCCAGGCTCGCAGGCATCCCGTATTGCCCGGAGTCGGCGATCCAGGATGCTGAACGAAAGAGCGGCGCGGACGAGAAGGCCTCCGCGAGCTGCCCCGCCGCCAGCCGGATCGGCTCGGTCGACACCGCGGCCGGAGTCGGCTCCGAACCGTTCCACGTGTCGGGTTCCGTCTACCTGGCCGGCCCCTACAAGGGGGCGCCGCTCAGCTCGGTCGTCGTCACGCCCGCCGTCGCCGGTCCCTTCGACCTCGGTGACGTGGTCGTCAGGGCACCGTTGTACGTCG
>Ga0153954_1000741_pt1 | contig 22662 bp, 23 predicted proteins | sample TSFL038MetaG_FD_102277 | JGI IMG/M metagenome (GOLD analysis project Ga0153954, IMG submission 102277) | Attine ant fungus gardens microbial communities from Florida, USA - TSFL038 MetaG | ecosystem: Host-associated > Fungi > Mycelium > Unclassified | place: USA: Florida, Wekiwa Springs State... | reverse complement strand
TTCATCACCATGGTCATGCCGGCCTTGGAGGCCGAATAGTGCGGCAGCGTACGCGGCGTGTTGCGATGCTGGGACGTCATCAGAATGATGCGGCCCTTAGTCTTGTTCGCCTTCATGTGCTTGCCGATCTCGCGTGCGAGGAAGAAACCCGAGCGCAGGTTGACGCCGGTCATGGCGTCCCAGGTTTCCTCGGTCACGGTGAGCGGCGTATCGGTCTCGATGCGGCGCGGGCTCGCCGAATGGACGAACAGCGAGATCGAGCCCAGCTTTTTCACCGCGCCGTCGAGCAGGCCTTTCCAACCGTCGGACTTGGAGAGATCGGCGGCGAGGAAGTCGATGCCGTCCTCGGCCGGCGGGGCATTGATGTCGCTGCCGAGCACCACGGCGCCCTCGGCCTTCAGTGCCTTGGCGACGCCGCGGCCGATGCCGCTGCTGCAACCCGTGACAAGGGCGCGCTCGCCCTCCAGAAGTTTCGTGTCCATGGTATCCTCCCCTGGAAGCGAAGGAGCGTTCCGATGGCCCCTGCCGCGCCAGTATTCGGTCAATTGAACATAGTAAGCGGCGATCTCGACAAGAGCATCGCTTTCTATCGCCTGCTGGGTGTCGAGACGCCAACCCATCACGTCTGGCGGACGAAGAGCGGCGCGCATCATGCGTCTACTGGCGTCGCCACTGACGGTGCGTCGATCCACATGGATTTCGACAGCGCCGTCTTCGCCCAGCATTGGAACAGGGGCTGGAGCGGGCGCAGCGACCTCACGGGCCGCATCGTGCTCGGTTTCGAAGTGGCGACGCGTGAGGATGTCGACGCCCTTCACGACAAGATCGTCGCCGCGGGACATCCCAGCCTGCAGGCACCGTGGGATGCCTTCTGGGGCGCGCGCTATGCCGTGGTCGAGGATCCCGACGGAATCGCTGTCGGCCTGATGAGTCCGATCTCCGCCGATCGCAAATATCCGCCGCCGGACGTATAGACGTGGCGAAGACGCGGCTCGATGTTGCGCTGGTGGAGCGCGGTCTGGCGGAGACGCGCGCGGCCGCGCAGCGGCTCGTCATGGCGGGGCTCGTCTTCTCCAATGACAAGCGCCTCGACAAGGCGGGGCTGGGCGTCGCCGCCGGGACGCCACTCGAGGTGCGTGGCCAGCCGCATCCCTATGTCTCGCGCGGCGGGCTGAAGCTCGAGAAGGCGCTCGATCACTTCGCCATTCCCGTAGAAGGCCGCGTCGCGCTCGATGTCGGATCGTCGACGGGTGGCTTCACCGATTGCCTGCTGCAGCGCGGTGCAGCCAAGGTCTACGCCGTCGATGTGGGCACGAACCAGCTCGCCTGGAAGCTGCGCTCCGATCCACGCGTGGTCTCGATGGAGAAGACCAACATCCGCGACGTCACGCGGGCCGAGATCCCGGAGCTGGTCGACATCATTGTCTGCGATGCCTCGTTCATCGGCCTGCGCACCGCGTTGCCCGCCGCACTTGCGCTGGCGGCGCCAGGCGCACATCTCGCCGCGTTGATCAAACCGCAGTTCGAGGTCGGCAAGGGGCGGGTGGGGAAGGGCGGCATCGTGCGCGAGCCCGAGCTGCATCAAGAGGTGGTTGAAACGGTCGAGGCGTGGCTCGCCGAGCAGCCCGGCTGGCGCGTGATGGGCGTCACCGAGAGCCCGATCACCGGTGCCGAAGGGAACAAGGAATTTCTAATCGCCGGGCAACTGGCGCTGTAGGCTCCCTATCAACCCGAGCCCCTTTGTCATCCTGAGCGCAGCGAAGGATCCTTCGCTGCGCTCAGGATGACAAAATCAACGGATCGCCACACTCACCCGAAACTTGTTGTTGTCGGCCAGCGTCTCGAACGACGCGAAGTGCGCCTTGAGCAGCGGCTCATACGGCAGGCCGCGGTTGGCGACCATGTAGAGGCGGCCGCCGGGCTTCAGCGCTTTCGAGGCGGCCTCGATCAGGCTCTGGCCGAGCGCCGGAGTCGAGGCACGGCCGGTGTGAAAGGGCGGGTTGCAGACGATTGAATCGTAGACTTCGGGCGCGCGCTCGCTCGTGAGGTCGAGCCAATGAAACGAGGCGCGTTCGTCCGTGACGTTGGCGCGTGCGGCGTCGAGCGCGAGATGCTCGGCATCGATCAGGTCGATGTCCTGGATGTCAGGCGAGCGCGCCAGCACTTCGCGTGCAAGATAGCCCCAACCGCAGCCGAAGTCGGCGACGTGACCGGCGAGATCCGACGGCAGATATTCAGCCAGTAGCGCCGAACCGTCGTCGATCTTGTCCCAGGAGAAGATGCCGGGCTGGCTCCGCCAGCCACCTTCGACGGTCTGCAACCCGGCGAGGCTGCGCCAATAGTCGGGCGGCGGTGTCCTGCCCTTGAGCAGCCAGAAGACGCGGCAGTGGAATTTGGGCAGCGAGCCCGCGAGGCCGAAGACCTTGGCCGCCTGCTTCTCGAGGCTCGGGATGCCGTCGTCGTTGCTTCCGGCGCAGACGAGCGTGCCGCCGTCGGCAAGCAGTGCCCAGCTGCGCGCCAGGTTCGCGAAGTTCTCTTCCTTGTGCTTGGTCGCGAGGACGAGGCCCATCGTATGGCCGCCCTCGGTGACTCGCGGTGACACGTTCCAGCCGGCCGTCTTCAGGCGCAGGAAATCGGGCCGGAAGGATTGCTCGGCCACGGTATCGCGGAAGGGCCCCAGCTCTGCCCGCAGGAAGAAGGCTCGCTGTGGTGCGAGCGCTCCGCTGTCGAAGGCGTGGGCGAGGGCGCGGCTCGCCTGACTCATGTCGTTTACGGAACGAGGACGGCGCGTCCCATGATCAGCCCCTTGCGCAGCTGCTGGAGCGTCGCATCGGCCTCGTCGAGCTTGCGCTTGATCACGGGCACAGGCTCCGCCTTGCCGGCGGTGACCAGCTCCATCATCTCCTTCATCTCTCCGGGCGTGCCGGTGACGGAGCCCATGACGGTGTTTCCGGTGAAGGCAAACATCGGCATCGGCGTGGAGAAGGTGCCGCCGAACAGGCCGACGACGATCAGCCGTCCGCCGCGGCCGAGCGCGCGCCAGCCGAACTGGGCCGAGGCCTCGGCGCCGACGAAGTCGATCGCCGCGGCGACGCCGGTGCCTCCGGTCAAATCCATGATCTGCTTGCGCGCTTCCTTTTCGCGCGGATCGACGACGGCGCAGGCGCCGTTCTTGAGCGCAAGCTGGCGCTTGTTCTCGTCGATGTCGGCCACGATCGGTTCGCGGCCCAGCACGGCCTTGGCGAAGCGCACGCCCATCAGGCCGACGCCGCCCGCGCCGATCACCAGGATCGGCTTGCCGGCATCATGCCCGACCGCCTTCTTCACCGCACCGAAGGCGGTGATGCCCGAGCAGGCGTAGAGGCAGGCGAGTTCCACCGGCAGGTTACCGTAGGGATAGAGATACTTCGGGTGCGGGCAGATTACGTGATCGGCGTAGCCGCCGTCCTCGTTGACGCCCAGCGCATGCGGGGTGGGGCAGAGATTCTCGGTGCCGTTCTGGCAGTACCAGCACTTGCCGCAGCCGATCCAGGGATAGACCACCGCCTTGTCGCCAACCTTGGCGCCCTTGGCGTCCGGGCCGAGTGCCACGACTTCGCCGACGATCTCATGGCCCATGGTGCGCGGCGGGTTCATGGTCTTGGCGGTCGAATACTTGTTGCCGCCGCCCATGTCGAAGAAGCCTTCCCACAGATGGACGTCGGAATGGCACACGCCGGCCGCGGTGATGCGCACCAGCACCTCGGTATCCTTGGGCGCAGGATTTGCCGCTTCGACTTTCTGAAGAGGCTGTCCGAATTCGACGACCTTGTAGCTTTTCATGGGCGTGCTCCCGTGTCTTGCGGGCGGAGCATAGAGCATCCGGCGGAACTTTGTGCTACTAGTTCGCCGAAAGAATTGTTTGGGAGGAAAACAAATGTTGAGGCGCCAGTTCGCAGCGTTTGCCGTCGTCGCCTTCGCCTCGTCGGGAGCCTTCGCCCAGGACACCGTCAAGGTCGGGCTGATCCTGCCCATGACCGGCCAGCAGGCTTCGACCGGCAAGCAGATCGATGCCGCGGTCAAGCTCTACCAAGCCCAGCACGGTACCACCGTCGCCGGCAAGAAGGTCGAGGTCATCCTCAAGGACGACACGACCGTGCCCGACGTTACCAAGCGTCTGGCGCAGGAGCTGGTGACCAATGACAAGGTGGCGTTCCTCGCGGGCTTCGGCATCACGCCGTCGGCCATGGCGACCGCGCCGATCGCCACGCAGGCCAGGGTGCCGGAGATCGTGATGGCGGCGGGCACGTCGTCGATCACCGAGGCCTCTCCTTATGTCGCGCGCACGAGCTTCACCCTGGCGCAATCGGCGGTGCCGATGGCGGACTGGGCCTTCAAGAACGGCATCAAGAAGGTCGTGACCCTGGTCAGCGACTACGGCCCCGGCATCGATGCCGAGAAGTCGTTCAGCGAGAAGTTCAAGGCCGACGGCGGCACGATCGTCGAGAACCTGCGCATCCCCATGCGCAGCCCGGACTTCTCGCCGGTCCTGCAAAAGGTCGCCGACACCAAGCCCGATGCACTGTTCGTCTTCGTGCCATCCGGCACCGGCGCGCAGTTCGTGAAGCAGTTCGTCGAACGCGGCCTCGATAAGTCCGGCGTGAAGCTGATCGCGACGGGCGACGTTACAGACGATGACCAGTTGAACGGCATGGGCGATGCGGTGGTGGGCGTGATCAACGCGCACAACTACTCGGCCAACCACAACAGCGCACTGAACAAGGACTTCGTCTCCGCTTTCAAGAAGGCCAACAACGGCCTGCGGCCGAATTTCATGGCCGTCGGCGGCTATGACGGCATGCACCTGATCTACGAGGCGCTGAAGAAGACGAACGGCGACACCAGCGGCGACAAGCTGATGGCCGCCATCAAGGGCATGGCCTGGGAAAGCCCGCGTGGTCCGATCTCCATCGATCCCGACACGCGCGACATCGTCCAGAACATCTACATCCGCAAGGTCGAGAAGGTGGACGGCGAGCTCTACAACGTCGAGATGGACACGATCGCGAACGTGAAGGACCCGGTGAAGGCCGAGAAGAAGAAGTGACTTCATTGGAGCGCGCCACTTCAGTGGCGCTCATGACGCGCCACGCGAGTGGCGCGCTCCTCTGACATGGCCACGATCCTCTTCGACGGCGTGGCCTACGGCATGTTGCTGTTCGTGCTGGCGGCCGGCCTCGCCGTGACGTTGGGGCTCATGAACTTCGTGAACCTCGCGCACGGCGCCTTCGCCATGGCGGGCGGCTACGCGACCGTGCTGTTGATGGATAACTGGCACGTGCCGTTCATCGCCACCCTGCCGGTGGCTTTCCTGTTGCCGGCGGCGATCGGCCTGGTGCTGGAGCGTACGCTCTATCGCCACATGTACGGCCGAAGCCCACTCGACCAGGTGCTGTTCTCGATCGGGCTGGTCTTCATGGCGGTGGCGGCGGCCGACTATTTCCTGGGATCGAGCCAGCGGAACGTCCATCTGCCGGCCTGGCTGCAGGGGCGGCAGGAGATCCTGGGCGTCAATGTCGGCCTCTACCGCGCTTTCATCATCGTGTTGTGCGGCGTGCTGGTGCTGGCCCTGCAGGCCGGGCTGATGAAGACGCGCTTCGGCAGCCGTCTGCGCGCCGCCGTCGACGATGCCCGCGTGGCGCGCGGCCTCGGTATTCCGGTCGGCATGGTGTTCGCCATCACTTTCGCCGTCGGTTCGGGCCTCGCCGGTCTCGGCGGTGCGCTCGGCACGGAGCTTCTGGGCATCGATCCGTATTTCCCACTGAAGTTCATGATCTACTTCCTGATCGTGGTCACGGTCGGCGGCACGTCGGGTATCCTGGGGCCTTTCGTGGCCTCGCTGCTGCTCGGCATCGCCGATGTCGCGGGCAAGTACTATCTCTCCTCGGCGCTGGGCGGCTTCGTGATCTACCTCGTGCTGATCGCGGTGCTGGTGCTCAGGCCCAACGGCCTGTTCTCGAGATCGCGATGAGCGCCGGGGCGGCGGCCCACCTCGCGAAGCGCGCGCGCTGGCGCTGGGCGGAGATCGCGTTCTGGCTGGTGGCTTTCGGCGCCATCGCCTTGCCGGCGGGCAAGCACCTGATCCTGAATGAAATCGCGATTCTCGCCCTGTTCGCGCTCTCGCTCGACCTGATCCTGGGTTATGCCGGCATCATCTCGCTGGGCCATGCGGCTTTCTTCGGACTCGGTGCCTATGCCGCCGGTCTCTCGTGCAAGCTGCTGGCGCCCGATCCGGTGCTCGGCCTCGCCGTGGCGATGGTGGCCTCCGCGATTCTGGGTGCGCTCACGAGCCTCCTGGTCTTGCGCGGCAGCGATCTCACGCGGCTGATGGTGACCTTGGCCGTCGCGCTGGTCCTGCACGAGGTCGCAAACTCGCTCTCCGACTGGACCGGCGGCGCCGATGGCCTGCAGGGCATGACCGTGGGGCCGCTGCTCGGCAGGTTCGACTTCGACCTCTATGGCCGCACGGCCTACGCCTACAGCATTGCCACGCTGTTCGTGCTCTTCGTGCTGGCGCGGGTGATCGTGCAGTCGCCGTTCGGTCTGTCGCTGATGGCGATCCGGCGCAATCCTCTGCGCGCCTCGGCACTGGGCGTTCCCGTGAATGTCCGCCTGATCGTGATCTACACGATCGCTGCCGCCTATGCCGGCGCGGCCGGTGCACTGCTTGCCGAGACGACGGCTTACGTCTCGCTCGAAGTGCTGGAGTTCAACCGCTCGGCCGACGTGCTGCTCACGCTGATCATCGGCGGTCCGGGCTGGCTCTATGGCGGCATCGTGGGCGCCTTCGTCTTCAAGATCCTGCAGGACCTGCTGTCCTCGACCGCGCCGCAGTTCTGGCTGTTCTGGATGGGCCTGTTCCTCGTCGTGTTGGCCCTGGTCGGCCGGGCCCGCCTGCAGTCGATGCTGCGCGGCCTCGTCGCCCGGGTGATGCCATGACCGCGGTGCTGGAAACCCGCGGCTTGGCTAAGCGCTTCGGCGGCCTGGTCGCGACCAACGATGTCACCTTCACCCTCGAACGTGGGGCGCGTCATGCGCTGATCGGACCGAACGGCGCGGGCAAGACCACTTTCATCAACCTGCTGACCGGCGTGCTGGCGCCGAGCACCGGTACCGTGCTGCTGGGCGGCGAGGACGTGACGCATCTGAAGCCGGACGCTCGCGTGCGCCGCGGTCTCGTCCGCACGTTCCAGATCAACCAGCTCTTCGCTGATCTCACGCCGCTCGAGACCTTGGCCCTCGCGGTTGGCGAGCGGTTGGGGCAGGGCAGGGACTGGCGTCGTCGCGTCGGCGCGGCAGGCGCTGTCGCCGAAGAGGTCGACGCCGTCGCCAAGCGCTTCGGCCTTGCCGACGTGCTCGACGCGCGCACCGATACCTTGCCTTACGGCAAGCAGCGGCTGCTGGAGATCGCCGTCGCCTTCGCCTGCGCGCCGAAAGTCCTGCTGCTCGACGAGCCGGCGGCTGGCGTGCCCGAAGCCGAGCGCCGCGACATCCTCGATGCGATCGCTGCGCTGCCGGCTGAGGTGGCCGTGCTGCTGATCGAGCATGACACGGACCTGGTCTTCAGCTTCGCCAGGCGCATCTCCGTGCTGGTCGACGGTGCGCTGTTCGCCGAAGGCGAGTCGCGAGCGATCGCGGCCGATCCGCGGGTGCGGGCGGTCTATCTCGGCGAGGCGAGCCATGGCTGAGCTGTTGGCCATCCAGGGTCTGAGCGCCGGCTACGGCCGCGCGGTCGTGCTGTCCGACATCGCCTTCAGGCTGGGCGAGGGCGAGTCGCTCGCCGTGCTGGGCCGCAATGGCGTCGGCAAGACGACGCTGATCGACTCGATCGTCGGCGTGACGCGCCGCTTCGCGGGCTCGCTCAGCCTCGGCGGCCGCGAGCTCGGCCCGCTGGCGCCGGAGACGCGCGCGGCGCTCGGCATCGGTTGGGTGCCGCAGGAGCGCAACATCTTCCGCTCGCTCACGGTCGAGGAAAACCTCACCGCCGTGGCACGGCCTGGGCCTTGGACCCTGGACCGCATCTTCGATCTCTTTCCGCGGCTCAGGGAACGTCGGCGGCAGGGCGGCGGCTCTCTCTCGGGCGGCGAGCAGCAGATGCTGGCGATCGGCCGGGCTCTGGCGACCAATCCGAAGCTGCTCCTGTTCGATGAGCCGACCGAGGGGCTGGCGCCGATCATCATCGAGGAGTTGCTGCGCGCGCTCAGTCGCCTGTTCCGCGAGGAACGCATGGCCGGCATCATCGTCGAGCAGCACGCCCACAAGATCCTGCCGATCACCGACCGTGCGATCGTGCTGGATCGCGGCCGGCTGGTGTTCGAGGCCACGAGCGAATCGCTGCTGGCCGATGGCGCGCCGCTCGAACGCTACCTCGGAGTTACCGGCGGGTAACTCCGAGGTACTAAATTTCGAAAGTTTCGAAACTTTCGAAAAAACGTTTACAGCCTCGACTCGTTATCCCAATCTTGGGGAAACGGCGCTCCACAAACAATCGCGCCGACTGGAGGAAACGATGGTCGAGCGGAAGGGCGCCGTGCGCCGTCGCGGAGTACTGGCCGGCTTTGCGGGAGCGGGCGCGATGCTTGGGACGCCCGCGATCCTGAGGGCCGCGCCCTCGGGCAAACCGGTGCGGGTGGGCGCCACGCTGTCGCTGACCGGCTTCCTGGCGCAGACCGCCATCGTGCACAAGATCGCGTCGGAGATGATGGTCGAGGAGATCAACGGCCGGAACGGCCTGCTCGGCCGGCCGATCGAATATGTCCTTCTCGATGACCAGTCCAAACCGGAAGCGGCGCGCAGCCTTTATGAGAAGCTGATCACCGTCGACAAGGTGGATTTGATCCAGGGGCCTTACGCGACGGCGCCGATCCTGGCCGCGATGGGCGTGGCCCAGCGCTACGGCAAGGTAATGATCCAGAGCAGCATGGGCATCCCCAAGCTGCAGACCTACGACAGGGCCTTTCCGGCGACGCCGTTCGGGCCCGAGCCCAACGTCACCTATCCCAACGTCATCCTCGACGCGATCGCGACGTTTCCGACACCGCCCAAGAACATGGTGGTGCTGACTTCGAAGTTCCCGTCGGCGCAGTTCATGGCGCAAGGCATGAAAGAGCAGGCCGAGAGGCGCGGCGTGAAGGTCGCGATGTATCTGGAATACGAATCGGGCAATCGCGACTTCGGTGCCATTGCCGCGCGGGTGAAGGAGGCCAATCCGGATCTTCTGTGGGTCGGCTCGCTCGGCCTGGAGAGCAACCTGCTGCTGGAAGCGCTGCGCAAGCTCGACTACACGCCGAAGAATCACTTCCATCTCTATCCGGCGCCCGGTCCGTTGGCGCTCTCGCCCGACGGCGACAAGGCGCTGTGCTCGACCTTCATCGAGCCCGACGAGCCGTTCCTCAGTCGCCCGGGCTTCAAGCACCTCGCCGAGGAGTTCAAGGTCCGCGCGACCAAGGCCAATTTGCCCTACAGCACCATCGACGCGCAGGGCTGCGGCATGATCTCGGAGTGGCAGATCCTGGAGGCCGCCGTGAACGGCGCGGGCAGCCTCGAGGACGAGAAGATCGCGGCCTGGCTGAAGAAGAATCGCGTGACCACCGTCTACGGCAGCATGCGCTTCGACGGGCCGTACAATCACGGCGATGCCGCGCAGTTCATCAAGCAGGTGCAGAACAAGGAATGGAAGGTCGTGTGGCCGAAGGACGTCTCGGCCCCCGGCGTCAAGCTGATCGGCGCGTAAGCCGCGGATGCCGAGCGTCACGCTTCTCGGCCAGGCGCTGATCTCGGGCGTGCTGGCCGGCGGCCTGTACGGCCTGCTTGCCATGGGCCTCAGCCTGAGCTGGGGCCTGTTGCGGCTGGTCAACCTCAGCCATTTCGCGCTCGCCTTCCTCGCCGCCTATATCGTCTACGAACTCGGCACCACCTATCACGTGGCACCCTGGTGGTCGGCAGCGATGGTCGTGCCGCTGATGTTCGCGATCGGCGCAGCGCAGCACTGGCTGTTCGACCGCTTCAAGGTGAACGAGCTCGGCTCCTTGCTGATGACCTTCAGTTTCGCGGTGATCCTCGAGGTTGCGATCCAGCTCTACTGGACCGCCGACTTCCGCCGCTACGAGACGCCATACTCGACGCTATCGCTCCGGGCCGGCCCGTTCTTCATCCCCGTCCTCGACCTCACGCTCTGCATCGTGGCCGCACTGCTGGCCTGCGGGACCTGGGTGTGGCTGCGCCGGACCTATGTCGGCAAGGCGCTGCGCGCGGCAGCGGAGGACCCAGACATTGCCGCGGCCTATGGTGTCGACCACAAGCGGCTTGCCTACCTGCTGTCGGGCATCGGCGCCGGTTATGCCGGCATCGCCGGCACCTTCATCGCGCTGATCGCCACGCTCGCGCCGGCGGAGATCTGGACGTATCTCGGTATCGTCTTCGCCGTGGTCATCATCGGCCGGCTGGGCAACCCCCTGGGCGCGCTGCTGGCGGGCATGCTGATCGGCGCCAGCGAGTCGCTGGCCCAGGCCGTGCTCAGCCCGGCCTGGTCGCCGGTCGTGTCCTTCTCGGTGCTGATCGTGATCCTGCTGTGGGACCCGGAATGGCTATGAACGCCTCCCGCGATCTTCCCCGGCTGGTCGCCGCGATCGGCATCGGCGTCTTCGCGCTCCTGCCGATGGCGAAGCTGCCGGCCTTCTACGATTCCTTCCTCTATCTCGTCTTCTTCTGGATCTCGCTGTCGACGAGCTGGGCCCTGTTGAGCGGCTTTGCCGGCTATTTCAGCCTGGGCCACGCTGCCTTCTTCGGCATCGGCATGTACACCACCGCGGTGATGACGACGAAGTTCGGCGTGCCGTTCCTGCCGACGCTGCCGGTGGCCGCGGCAATTCCCGCGCTGCTGGCCGCCGGCATCGGCGCCATCGTTTTCCGCCTGCGCCGCCTGCGCGGCGAGCTGTTTGCGCTGCTCACGCTCTCCGTCACCTTCGTGATCGCCACCATCGTGCTCAACACGCCGATCGACGGCGGCGGCGGCATCTTCATGAGCGCGGTACCACTGCCATCGATCATGCCGACGCCGACGGGCACCCTCTACGCCCTCGGTTTCATGCTCTGCGTGGCCACGCTCGCCATCGCCTGGACGGTCGTTCATTCGCGCTTTGGCCTCGGCCTGTTCGCCATCCATGACGACGAGGACGTCGCCGAGGCCAAGGGCGTGCCGACCTTCCGCTACAAGCTCGGCGCCTTCGCTTTATCGGCCGGCATCGCCGGCGTCGTGGGCGGCGTGCATGCGATGTATGTCGGTTTCCTCACCGTCGCCGGGACCTTCGAGCTCACCGTGCCGCTCTACGTCGTGCTGATGAGCGTGATCGGCGGCTCGCGCAGCTGGTTCGGGCCTGCCATCGGCGCGGCGTTCATCACCACCTTGCTCTACGCCTTCAACAGCGGCGGCGAGGCGATGGTTGGGCGCGCCATCGTCGGCTTGATCCTGATCGTTTCCATCCTCTGGCTGCCGGATGGCGTCGTGCCGGCCGTGAGGAAATGGTGGGCGAAGCGTCGTGCTGTGGCCCCATCGCGTCCGATCGCCGAGGTGGCGCCCGTCGTGCCGCCGGCTCGACCGGTCGGCGATCGCGTGGTGCTACAGGTCCGTGGTGCCAGCAAGCGCTTCGGCGGGCTGCAGGCGCTGGCCGGTGTTGATCTCGACGTGCGCGAGGGCGAGATCCTGGGGCTGGTCGGACCGAACGGCTCGGGCAAGACGACGCTGATCAACGTGATCTCCGGCTTCTATTCCTTGAGCGGCGGCAGCATCACCGTCGATGGCGCGGAGATCGGCCATGTGGCGGCCCACGACATCGCCCGCCGCGGCGTCGCGCGCACCTACCAGATCCCGCGCCCGTTCGTGAACATGACGGTGCTGGAGAATGTGTCGCTCGCCGCGACGTTCGGTGGCCCGCCGCGAAGCGCCGCGGAGATCCGGAGGGAGGCACTGCACTGGATCGGCTTCACCGGTCTCGCGGGGAAAGAAGACGTGCTGCCGGCCGGGCTGAACCTGCATGAGCGCAAGTTCCTCGAGCTGGCGCGCGCGCTCGCCGCCAGGCCCAAGCTGTTGCTGCTCGACGAGGTGCTGTCGGGGCTCAATCCGGCCGAAGTCGACAACGCCATTCGCCTGGTGCGCGCCATCCGCGCCCAGGGTGCCACCATCGTTTTCGTCGAGCATCTGATGCGCGCGGTGGTCGAGCTGTCCGATCGCATCGCCGTGCTGAACGAAGGCCGCCTGTTCGCTTTGGGCGCGCCGCGCGAGGTGATGCGCGATCCGCGCGTGGTCAGCATCTATCTGGGCAAAGCCTATGCTGCTTGAAGCACGCCATCTCCATGTCGGTTACGGCGATGCGACGGCCGTATGGGACGTTTCGTTCGATGTCGAAGCGGGCGAGATCGTCTCCGTGATCGGGCCGAACGGCGCGGGCAAGACCACGCTGATCAACGCCATTGCCGGGCTGCTGCGCTGCCGGCGGGGCGAGCTGCGCTTCGACGGGCGAGACATGAACCGGGTGAAGCCGCACGGTTATTGCGGCCACGGAATCGCCCTCGTGCCGGAGGGTCGTCGCCTGTTCGTGAAGATGTCGGTGGAGGAGAACCTTGAACTCGGTTGTTACCTCGCCGCGGCGCGTACGGCGCGTGCTCAATCCCTGGAACGCGTCTACCACCTGTTCCCGATCCTGCGCGACAAGAGGAGCCAGCCGGCTGGCGAACTGTCGGGTGGCCAGCAGCAGATGGTGGCGATCGGCCGGGCGCTGATGGCGCGACCGAGGATCGTGCTGTTCGACGAGCCGTCGCTGGGTCTCGCACCGACCATCGTCGACGACATGTTCGAGATCATCGGCCGCGTGCGCGCCGACGGCGCCGCCGTCCTGCTGGTCGAGCAAAATGTCCTGAAGGCGCTCGAAATCGCCGACCGGGCCTATGTCCTGGAGCAGGGCCGTATCGTGGCACAGGGATTGCCCGGCGAGCTGATGAAGCAGCCGCGTATCCGCGAAGCCTATCTCGGTGTTTGAGGAAGTCATGGCCAAGATCCTGAAGATGCCCCTGGCAGATCCCGGCCGCGGCGCCGCCACGACCGCGCCCCAGGACGTGCTGCGCGAGGATGCCGCCACTTTCGATGTCCTGCGGCGCATGCGCGAGGACATCCTCTGCTGCGTGCTGAAGCCCGATCAGCGCCTGCGCTTCGGCGAGCTGCGGCAGCGCTACGACACCTCCGTCGGCACCTTGCGCGAGGCGCTCTCGCACCTCGTGTCGGAGGGGCTGGCGCGGACCGAGGCCGGTCGCGGCTTCACCGTGGCGTCGATCTCGCTGGCCGATTTCCTCGACTTGTCCGAATTGCGCGTTTACCTCGAGACCCGCACGCTGGCCGATGCCATCCGCCACGGCACGGATGCCTGGGAAGCCGAAATCGTCAGCTCCTATTTCCTGCTCTCCAAGCTCGCACCGCCGCGACAGGACGATCCCGTCAGCGTGAAACGCGAATGGGGAAAGCGGCACAAGCGCTTCCACGATTCGCTGGTGGCGACCTGCACTTCGCCCTGGTCGCTGCACTTTCGCAGTGAGCTGTTCGATCAGGCGCGTCGCTACCACTGGCTCACCATGATCCACGCCCGCAGTCGGAGGCGGAACGAGCATCTCGACCTGCGCGACGCGGTGCTGGCGCGCAACGTCGATCTGGCGTGCAGCCTGATCGAAAAGCACATCCGCACGACGGTGGAGCAGGCGGCCTCGGAAGTTCCGGGCCTGACGATGAATGCAACGGGCGGCAGCCGCCGCCGGAAAGCCTGAGGAGGACGGTCATGGACACGATTCAGAAGGCAGCGACCTACGACATCGGCGGCCTGCGCTATCCGCAGCCGTTCAAGATCCGGCGACTCGGCCATTTCGGCTTCAACATCGTCGACCTGCAGGCCGGCATCGATTTCTATTCCAAGCTGCTGGGCTTCCGTGTCACCGACACGCGCGACCTCAAGAAAATTCCCGGCCGGGAGGAGATCGCCAAGCGTCTCGACGATGGTCGCATCGTCTTCATGAGTCATAACTCCGATCACCATGCCTTCCTGCTGGCGCACAAGTCGCTGGGCGCGATCTTCGGTGACGACGCGGTGTCCAAGGACATCACGGTCAACCAGATCACCTGGCAGGTCGGCACGATGGAAGAGGTGTTCGCCGCCGCCGATTATTTCCAGGAAAAGCAGGTCGAGATCCGTCGTGTCGGCCGCGACATGCCGGGCAGCAACTGGCACACCTACATCCGCGATCCCGATGGCCACACGGTGGAGCTCTACTACGGCATGGAGCAGATCGGCTGGGACGGCCGCTCCAAGCCAACGGACATGTACTACCGCGCCTTCCGCGAGCGTCCGGAGCTGCCGCAGATCTCCGAGGAGCAGGAAGTGCGCGATGCCGTGGCCAAGGGCATCGACATCAACGCCGGCAACACGATCGCCGATCGCGGCGAAGAGGAGTATGTCGTGGCCGGCGTGCGGCTCCGGCGGCCGTTCCGGATCACCAATATCGGGCCGATGAGCCTGTTCGTTTCCGACATTGGCGCGTCGGAGGCTTTCTACACCCAGACCATGGGCTTCGTGCGCACCGAGGTTGTCCACTACAAGGGCCATCGCTGCATGTTCCTGCGCAATGGCGGCGAGCATCACAGCCTGTCGCTGTTTCCCAAGGCCCTGCGCGCGGAGCTCGGCCTCAATCCGGAAACGACGGTCGCTTCAATGGGTATGCAAGTCGGCAGCTACCGCCAGCTGCGTGATGCCGTCGCCTTCATGAAGAAGAAGGGCGTGCTCTTCACCGATGCCATCCCGCCCGAGCTCTATCCCGGCGTCGACTACGCCGCGCACATCGTCGATCCGGCCGGCCACGCGTTGATGCTGTACTATTATATGGAGCGCGTCGGCTGGGATGGCCGGCCGCGGCCCGCCTCGGAGCGCCGTCCGGTCACGAAGGAGTGGCCGGAAAGCCTGGAGCCCCTGTCGGACACCTATGCCGATCCGGCCTTCATGGGCCCGATGGGCTGAACGAGTGGATATTTCGTCGGGAGTGAGAGCGTCATGAGCAAATATGGAATCGGCCAGCCGGTCCTTCGGTTCGAGGATCCGCGTCTGTTGCGGGGCAAGGGCAAGTACGTCAACGACGTGAATATCCACGGCCAGGCGCATGCCGTCTTCGTGCGCTCGCCGCATGCGCATGCGCTGATCAGGAAAATCGACATCGAGGCGGCGCAGAAGTCGCCGGGCGTGGTCGCTGTCTTCACCGGCCACGACGTCGTCGCCGACAAGCTCGGCATGCCCAAGGCCAACATGCCGCGCAAGCGGCCCGACGGCTCGCCGATGTACGCGCCGCAGCGCCCGCCGCTGATTACCGATCGCGTGCGCTATGTCGGCGATCCGGTGGCGATGGTGGTCGCCGATACGCTCGCGGAAGCCAAGGACGCGGCCGAGCTGGTCAATATCGACTACGAGCCGATTCCTTCGGTCACCCGCACCGAGGATACGGTGAAGCCCGGCGCGCCTGCTGTGTGGGACGACTGCCCCGACAACATCTCCAACCATATCGAACGTGGCAACAAGGCCGCAGCCGACGAAGCGATCAAGGGCGCGGCCAAGGTCATCAAGCGGCGCTACATCATCACGCGCGTGCATGCGCAGTTCATGGAGCCGCGTGGCACCCTGGGTGTCTACGACGAGGGCGAGGACCGGCTGACGCTCTACGCCGACGTGCAGTATCCCCATCGCGTACGCAGCATGCTGGCCAACAGCGTGTTCAAGGTGCCGGAGAGCAAGATGCGCGTGATCGCCCAGGATGTGGGCGGCGGCTTCGGCACCAAGGGCTGGCAATATGTCGAGCATCGCCTGACGCTCTGGGCCGCGCGCAAGCTGCTGCGTCCGGTGAAATGGACCTGCGAGCGCTCCGAGGCGGTGATGGCCGACGAACACGGCCGCGACAATGTCGGCGAGATCGAGTTGGCCTTGGACAAGGACAACAAGTTCGTCGCGTTGCGCCTCAACATGCTGGCGAATATCGGTGCCTATGTCGGTTCCGACCGCAACCTGCTGTCGCCCTTCGGCATGATCGGCACGGTGCTGGGCGTCTACAAGATCCCGACGGCCTATATCGACGTGATCGGCGTGCTCTCCAACACCAACCCGACGGCGCCTTACCGCGGCGCGGGACGGCCGGAGGCGATCTATCTCATCGAGCGGCTGATCGATGATGCCGCGCGCGAGCTCGGCGTCGATCGCATCGAGCTGCGCCGCAAGAACATGATCCCCGAATCGGCGCTGCCGTATCAGAGCCCGGTCGGGCCGTACTACGACTGCGGCGAGTTCGAGAAGAACCTCGACATGGCACTGAAGCTTGCCGATGTCGCGGGCTTCGAAGCACGCAAGGCCGAGTCGAAGAAGCGCGGCCGGCTGCGCGGTCTCGGGGTCATCAATGCTATCGAGCAGGCGGCGGGTCCCGCTCAGCCGGAATATGCCGAGATCCGCTTCAATCCGGGCGGCACGGCGGCGCTCCTGATGGGCACCAAGGCCCAGGGGCAGGGCCACGAGACGATGTTCAAGCAGATCCTCCACGAGCGTCTCGGCATCGATCCCAACGAAGTGCAGTACATCGACGGCGACACCGATCGTGTCGCCTTCGGCATGGGCACCAACGGCTCGCGCTCGACCGTGCTGGGCGGCTCGGCCCTCTACATGGCGGCGGGCAAGGTGATCGAGAAGGGCAAGATCCTGGCCGGCCATCTCCTGGAGGCGGGCGAGCAGGACATCGAGTTCGCCGACGGCACCTACAAGGTGAAAGGCACCGACAAGAGCATTCCTTTGAAGGAGGTCGCCAAGGCCGCGTTCAATCCAGCGAAGTGGCCCAAAGGCAAGTTTGAAGGCGGGCTCTACGAGAACGCGACCTTCAAGGGCGAGAAGGACACCTATCCGAACGGCTGCCACATCTGCGAGGTCGAGATCGATCCGGAGACCGGCGACGTGACGCCCGACCGCTACTTCGTGGTCGACGATGTCGGCACGGTGATGAACCCGATCGGGCTCAAGGGCCAGATCCACGGCGGCGTGGCGCAGGGCATCGGCCAGATCCTGTGCGAGCAGGTCGTGTGGGACCGGGAAAGCGGCCAGCTCCTGACCGCGAGCTTCCTCGACTACGCCATGCCGCACGCGATGATGATCCCGAACATGGAAGTGAAGTCCAACCCGGTGCCGACCAAGTTCAACCCGCTCGGTGCCAAGGGGGCGGGAGAGGCGGGCACGGTGGGCGCGATGCCGGCCGTCATGAACGCCATCATCGACGCGTTGGCGCCGCTGGGCGTGAAGGATGTCGACATGCCCGCCACGGCGCAGAACGTCTGGCGCGCGATCGAGCAAGCGAAGCAAGGATAGGGAGGTCCACATGGGCCAGATCGTCGGAGCCGCGATCGTCTCGCATCACCCGGGGCTGGTGCAGCCGAAGGAAGTCCGCGTAAAGCGCGGCAACGGCCGCGATTCGGACCTCGTTGACGGCTTCGACAGGGTGCGCGAGCGCATCGACGCCGTGAAGCCGGACACCTTCGTCCTGTTCGACACGCACTGGATCACGACCGGCATGCATCTCGTGGCGGGCGCGGCGCATTACAGAGGCGAGTTCACTTCGTCGGAACTGCCATTCTCCATGTCGCATTTCCCCTACGACTATCGTGGCGCGCCGGAGCTCGCCCGGCTGGTCGAGGAAGTGGCGCAGGAAAAGAAGGTGACGGCGCGCAACGCCTCTGACGAGACGCTGCCGCTGCACTACCCGACCATCAACGTGGTCCACTACCTGGGGCGCGGCGAGAAGGTGCTGAGCGTCGGCACCTGCCAGACGGCGCGCTTCAAGCATTTCCTGCAGATGGGCGAGGTGATCGCCGAGGCGATCAAGCGCTCCGATACGCGCGTCGTGCTGCTGGCCTCGGGTGCGATGAGCCACACATTCTACGACCTCGACCACGTGCCGCCCAATCCGCGCGTCTGGGATGCGGAGAATGTATCGGACGCGAAGAACCGTGCCCTCGACCAGGAAGTGCTCGGCCTCTGGAAGGAAGGCCGCCACGATAGGGTGCTAGATCGCTTTCCCGAGCTCGAGGCCGCGAAGTACGAAGGACACGGCGCGCACTATGCCCAGATGATGGGCGCGTTGGGTGGCAAGGCCTGCCGGGCCAAGGGCACACAGCTCGCCGAGTACGAGAACGCCGCCGGTACCGGCAACGTGCACGTCTGGTTCGATCTCAATTGAGGCGCTGAGATCACTGTCCTTTCTGCACCGTGCGGGCTCTCGCGCTTGATTACAAGCGCTGCCGCCCACCAGCCCTCAGCGCTGGCGCTAAGGGCTGGCATGCCCCACGAAGTGCGCAGGCGGACGCTCGCCCCACTGGGAAGCAAACCCCTCTTCTGCGCTGATCAGGTTGCCGCCGTTGGCGGCATTCAGCCGGTCGGTGTCGGCCCAGCGCTCGTGCACGCGGCCCCAGGGATCGGACCAATAATCGTAGACCTGGCTGCCGAGCAAGTGGCGGCCGATGCCCCACATGTGCTGGTACTTGCCGACGTTCTTCAGATGCTCGTGGTCCTGGAAGATCGCGTCGACGTCATGCGCCTCGTAGGAGACGTGGTTCAGACCGGTCTTCTCGTTGTGCACGCAGAACAGCACGTGATGGTCGACATAGTCCTCGCCGCGGTCGAGGCGATTGAAGGAACCGATGACGTTCTCCTTGTCGCCGGCATAGACGTCGTCGGAGCGGATCATGCCCAGCGTGTTGCGGAACCATGCCACAGTCCCCTTGACCTTGGGTGTCGCCAGCACGCCATGGCCGATGCGCTGGATGGCGGTTGGCGATTTGCTGAGCCGCATCAAACGGCCGACGCGGCGGTGCGGCTCGCTGCCGGTGTTGTGGATGTCGCGCTCGCTCTTGATCGGCGCCACGCGCTGGAGGCCCGCGACGATCTCGATCTGGTACCCGTTGGGCTCCGTCAGCCGCACGCGCTTGCCGCCGCCCGGCTCGTTCAGGGTCTCGATCGGCGAAGCGCCAGGCAGCTTGGTCGCGCGGTCAAGGTCCTCTTCGCTCGCATGGTAGGCGAAGCCGATGAACCGGGTGCCAGCCTTGTGTGTGACATGCAGGTGATGGTGGCTGTCGGCGCCCCGCATATAGAGCGCATCGGATGTGCGCTCGGCGCGGATCAGGCCGAAATGCGTAAGGAATTCCTCCATCTGGTCGAGGTCCGGCGCCTCCATGCGAGGGTAGGCGAAATCGGCGACCTTGATCGCGGGCATGGTTTCCTCCGAAACTTGTTGCCCAACGCTAGCGCCGCCATGCGCTATTGGAAAGAAGGGAAACGGGATGAAGCGGGCCGTCGTCGCCTTGCTGGCCGTCGGCCTCGTGGGCCCGGCGCGCGCCGAGCCGATCGAGCTGGGCGACAGCAAGTACGCCTCGGCTGAGGCCTATCTCGCGGGTACGTGGGCGTTCGGGCCGCGCCGGCTCACCTTCGCGCCCGATGGCGGCGTCACCTACGAGAATACCGAGCAGGAGCGCACGAGCACCGGCCGCTATGAGGTTCACGGCACCCAGGTGCACATCAGCATCAACCGCTCATGCGACAAGGACGGCACCTGCCAGACGACGGACGATCCCGCTGTCGTCGACCAGCCGTTCAAGCCGGTGAGCGCCGACGTGTTCCAATCGAACTCGGAGCGCTGGCAGCGTCAGAAGTAGATCTGGATCAACCACAGGAGGAAGTGATGTCCAAACCCCCCGTTCAATCGTCGGCGGCGCGAGATGCGCTGCGGGCGTTCGCGCCCAAATTCGTCGAACTTACAGATGATGTGTTGTTCGGCGACGTGTGGGAGCGGCCCGGCCTTTCCAAGCGCGACCGCAGCCTGATCACCTGCGCCGCCCTGATCGCGCTCAATCGCACCGAACAGCAGGTTGGCCATTTCCAGCGTGCGCTCAATAATGGCGTGACCAAGGACGAAATCATCGAGATGATCACGCATCTGGCTTTCTACGGCGGCTGGCCGGTGTCCATGTCGGCGGCCAATGTCGCCAAGAAGGTGTTCGAGGGAGGACCGAAGTGAAGCTTTGTTATTTCAACGATTTTCGTCTGGGCGTCGTGAAGGGCGACCAGGTCGTCGACGTCACCGACGCGGCGAAGGATCTGCCGCATCGCGACACGCGCGACCTGATCGCGGGCGTGATCGAGCATTGGGACAAATACAAGTCCAAGATCGAGGCGGCGGCCAATTCAGGAAAGGGCGTGGCGCTGTCGAGCGTGCGTCTGCGCTCGCCGGTGCCGCGGCCGGGCAACATCGACTGCATGGCCGTCAACTACATGGAAGACGGCACGCTGAAGGAGAAGCCCGCCATCAACTGCTTCCACAAGGCGGCGACGGCGGTGATCGGCAATGGCGACACGATGGTGCTGCCCGACGTGCCGGCGACGATCTTCGAGGGCGAGGCCGAGCTCGCGCTGGTGATCGCCAAGCGCGCGAGCAACGTGAAGGCCGCGGACTACAAGCAATACATCTTCGGCTACACGTGCTTCATCGACGGTTCGGCCCGCGGCCTGCCGCCGCCGGGCAACGTCTTCTTCCAGATGAAGTCGCGCGACACTTTCGCGCCGATCGGACCCTGGCTGGTCACGGCGGACGAGATCCCCGATCCGCAGAAGCTCGATATCGAGCTCAAGAACAACGGCCAGGTGATGCAGAAGTTCAACACCGATGACATGGCGCACCAGATCCCGCGCGTCATCGAGTGGCTGAGCTCCATCCATCCGCTGGAACCGGGCGACGTCGTCGCCACCGGCACCAATCATCGCGGTCTCAACGCCTTCATGGATGGCGACAAGATCGAGCTCACGATCGAGAAGATCGGCACGTTGAAGTTCAACGTGAAGGACGAGCACAAGCGCACCTGGGAACGTACCACGCGCTCGCAGCACAAGGATGCCGGCAAGGAAGGCCCGCACACGCCGCAGACCGGCGGCAAGTACGCGGCGGCGAAGTAAGGATCCCTCGGCCTTCGGCCTCGGGACGACAACTATCGCGAATCGAGCCTGGCCTGGATGCCCTGCATCCAGGCCTTGCGCGTCATGAAGCGTGGCCGGCTGCGGCACATCGCTTCGGTGCGCTTCGCGATCTCCTCATCGGGCAGGTCGAGATCGAACGGCTCGCCGCAGGGCTGTGGCGTGTAGAAGGGCGAGTCGACATACAGCTCGATGGGATTGCCCTCGGGATCCTTGAAGTAGATCGACCAGGCATTGCCGTGATCGGTGGTTCGCTGCTCGGTGATGCCCTCGTCGAGCAGTGCGCGGCGATAGCTGCGAAGCATGTCCAGGGACGCCAGCCGGAATGATATCTGGTTCACCGGATTGTAGGGCAGCTCCGCCGGTCGTCCATCGAACAGCACGAACTGGTGATGGCAGTCGGGATTCTGGGTCATGAAGAAGATGCGCGCGCCGGAGCGACCGATGCCGTGGTCGCTGACGACGAAGCCCATCACGCGCGTGTAGAAGTCGACCATGCGATCGAGATCGACGGCGTGGATGCCGAAGTGGGTGAGCTGCGCGGTCGGGGCCATTCCGATAGCATACGCGCAAAAGAAAAAGGCGTCGCGGTTTCCCGCGGCGCCTTCTTCCCAGGAGCAGCCTGGCTGCAGGCCGCTTCACTGCATTCGCGTCAGTGCGTCAGGGCCGGCTTTGCGCTCTCGGCCTCGATGGCGATGGCGCGGGGCTTCTTCTCTTCCGGGATCTCGCGCTGCAGCTCGATCGTGAGCAGGCCGTTGGCGAGCTTCGCGCCGCTGACCTTCACGTGGTCGGCGAGCTGGAAGCGACGCTCGAAGTTACGGCCGGCGATGCCGCGATAGAGATACTGCTTGCTTTCTTCGTTGCCCGGCGCGCTCTGGCCGGTGACCAGAAGCTCGTTCTCCTTCTGGGTGACGTTCAGCTCGCTCTCGGCGAAGCCCGCAACCGCCATCACGATCCGGTAGGCATTGTCGCCGGCCTTCTCGATATTGTACGGGGGGTAGCCGTTGCCGGCGGTCTGACCGGCGACGTTGTCGAGCAGGTCGAACACCCGGTCGAAGCCGACGGTGGCACGGTAGAACGGCGAATAATCGAAACCACGCATTTTAGTCATCCTCCAGTGAGCGATGTCAGATGTCGCCGCCCCGGGATGGGCGCGGCTGACAGTCGATGATCTAGGCGGTCTTTCCCGCGCTTCAAGGGGGGCGGGAAAAGCAGAAAAGAGGAAAATTTCCTGTAACTGTCCTGGACGAGAAAGTTTTGCCGATCGGGTGGAAACCTTCGGAAAACGCCCTCATGGCGGATATGCGATGAGTGGGCCAGATCGAAAGCAGATCGATCGGGAGCCCGTTCATGTGCAGAGTCTCGCTGCGGCCGTCTTTCGGTGAGGTGTCGTGAAACACCTGCCGCTGTTCTTCGACCTCGTCGGCCGTCGGGTGATCGTGGTCGGAAGAGGCGCCGCCGCCGAACGACGGGCCGAGCTGGCGCGAGCCGCTGGCGCCGCCGTCTACGAGGTGGAAACCGTCTCGGCCGACGACCTGGTCGGCGCTTCGGC
>Ga0153954_1000740_pt1 | contig 22689 bp, 23 predicted proteins | sample TSFL038MetaG_FD_102277 | JGI IMG/M metagenome (GOLD analysis project Ga0153954, IMG submission 102277) | Attine ant fungus gardens microbial communities from Florida, USA - TSFL038 MetaG | ecosystem: Host-associated > Fungi > Mycelium > Unclassified | place: USA: Florida, Wekiwa Springs State... | reverse complement strand
CTGCCCGCCGCGCTTGATCCATTGCACGGCCTCGAAATACATCTCCGTGCGCTTGTTGTCGTAACGCGGATCGGACGCGGCCGAGGAGAAGCCGATGCCGATGGGCGCGCGGCCCAGCACGCGCAGCTGGTCGATCCACGAGGCGCCCCAGCCGCCGGTATCGTCGACGAAGCAGGCGTCGGCATCCCATTCGCTCCATTTGCGCGCGACGGCGCCCGCGCCCTGTACGCCGTCGATCTGGCGGTAGTGCATCGGCGCGAACGCCACGAGACCCTGGCGCGGGAAGATCACGCTGCGATCGTCGCCGAAGCGCGCGACGTCGACGCCGAGAATGCGCGGCGCCGAGGCGATGTCCTCCTCGCGATAGGTGCGCCGTGTCGCCTCGGCGCATTCGTCCGGACCGATCAGGCTGTTGAGCGAGGCCGGCGGGAAGCGGCCGAAGACGTTGACCAGCACCCACGGATTGTCGCGCCCGTACTTCTCGATCTGGTCGAGCGCCCATTGCCGCTTCACCCGCGTGGCGCGCGCGGCATCGTCGGGATCGGCCGTGATCTCGGTGACGTGCCACAGCCGGCGCTCCGACGTGCAGGCGCGATAGAGCGGCCCTTCGAGATGCGTCGGATTGCCGGCCTGCACGATATGGCCCTCGACGCCGGAGGCGAGCGCCGCCTCGGCCGAAGCCATCACCGCGTCGGGAATGCCGCCGGACTCGTCCAGCAGGAAGAGGATGTGATCGGCGTGCAGGCCGGCGAGCGTGCCGCCTTGCTGCGAAGCGTCGCCGCTGCGGTTCCAGGTGCGCGCACTCATCCACCAGGTCTCCGGATGGGCGCGCTGGGCGATGCGGCTGCGACCCCAGACGAAGTTGGCAAGGAGCTGCGGCGACCTCTGCTGCCACTTGGCCATCTCGGCCCACAGATTGTCGGCGAGGTTGTCGGCCGTGATCGACGTCGCCGCGACCTTGCAGCGCTCGCGCGTCGCCAGGAAATTCCAGGCGAGCCACGCCAGCACCGCCGTCTTGCCCGGCCCCTTGCACGCCTTCATGGCGAGCCGCTGGTGATGCGGGAACGCGGCCAGCACCTCGTCCTGCCAGGGATCGGGCGTCACGCCGAACAGCTCGCGCACGAAGCGCTGCGGCTCGGCATGCCAACGCAGGAGATCGGAGGCGTCGGTCATGGGCGGTTAATCCAAAAGCCGCCAGATCCGGGGCTGGTTACCGCGCGGTAATTGTTAAATGTACCAAAAATAACAGGCGCCCTGTGTTCGCCGGGCCGGGCTTGAATGGACATCATGGATTAACTATATAATAGAAGTTAATTAACTTTCAATCCAAGAGGCCAGCACACCGATGTTCGAAAAGGGAAATCCCGGAGGGCCCGGCCGTCCCCGCGGCAGCCGCAACAAGACCCATGCCGAGTTCGACGCTTTGGCGCGCGAGAGCGTGGAGCAAGCGGTGAAGGCGATCTGTCAGAAGGCTGTCGAGGGCGACACCGACGCCGCGCGTCTCCTGTTCGCCCGCGTCTGGCCCCGCGCCCGCGGCCGGACGATCGAGTTCGACCTGCCGCCCCTGGAGAAGCCGGCCGATCTCGTCACGGCCTTTTCAACGCTGCTCGCCGCCGTCGCCCGCGGCGAGATCTCGCCCGAGCAGGGCGCCACGCTGGGCGAGATCCTGGAGCGCAAGCGCCTCGCCTTCGAGACCACCACCATCGAGGACCGTCTCACCGCGCTCGAAGAGAAGGACGGCCCGAAGCCGGCGGGTTGAGACCGTGGGCTGGCAAATCCAGAAGAACCGCCTGAGCCGCCGGGAGCGCAAGGACGAGGTGGCGGCACAGCGCGTGGCTGCGGGCAAGACGACGGTCGCGGAGGCGGCCGTCGTGGACTTCGCCGCGCTGCATCGCGGCCTCAATGAGAAGAAGAAGGCGGCACGAGTCTTTGTGGCTTTTGCACGCGAGCTGGCAGATGGATCCGCGTAGGCGACAACCAGATCACGACAAAATGCTCGGCAGCGCCGTCGACCAACTCTAAACTTCCAGCCATTGGCGAGATTTACAATATCGCCTGTGTGAGCAGGCACACCACTCCGCGCCGGAAGAGTTAACGATGGAACGCGTCAAGACTGACCGGAAGCCGTGCCATGGGGGGCTTGTGCTGGCGTTGTTGGCGCTCGCATCTCCGACATGCGTCAACGCGCAAACATCCGTTGCCGATGGAATCAGAGACAAGGTGGCGACGTACGTAAAAGACGTCCTGCAAGACGACCTCAAGTCGGCATCGAGAAACAAGGCCCGTGCTTCGCAACTTTCCGTTTCACTCACCATCTTGAAGCCGGGTGCACAGCTGACGGACCAGACATGTACCCGGCGTTTGGCGAAGGACTTCCCGGAGCAAATCCGGGATCTGCAAAAAGCCGCAGGATTGACAATGGAGGTCAGGCCGCCGGGCCACGACGCCTCCGTCGTGATCGTAATGGGCGATACCGTCGGGTTGAAAGTCGACCCGCTCGAAGCCCCCTTTACAGCCTGGGATCAGGTTGCACGGGAGCGTTCAAAGGTTGAATTGGTGTCTTTATCGTTGAACGCATCGCTAGTCGATGCGCCGATCACCCATAGGAGATGGGGCCTGTACGAAGTAGCCGATCGGAGCATGGTGCACGGAACGAGCGTTATCGATTGGGATGCGCCGCTAATGAGCGACGATTGCAAACTCAGTTTCGCGCGCGAGGTCGTATTCCTTTACTCCCTTGGCTTGAACGAGTTGGTCACTCACGATAGCCGATACGCAGCCTTTCGCCAAAGTCTGTTCGATCTCCCTACTCCCGGCCGCTCGGCCACGGACCCCAGTGAGCGCACGTTGCCTGTAGCGGACGGGGATTTGGTTTGGGCGAACATTTTCTGTTGGCAAGCCCATGGATGGGATTCGATCGACGTCGAAGCGGCTCAAAAAGACGTGGCATCCTGCGCTCGCCGCATGGAAAAGATCATCTCGGACTAGGTGGCTAACCCGGATCGGGTAGCCGACGTGCCTCGGCAAACAATGCCTCCTTCGCCGCCCCCCAGCTCTCCTTGTCAGGCGCACAGATCAGCCCGCCGCTGTGATGTGTCGGCAAGTAAGCACTCCCGTCGAAGTGCGCGCTGTAGCCGCCGGCCTCGCGGTGGATCAGCCAGCCGGCCGCGTGATCCCACGGCGCCAGCTTGTTGTAGAAAAGCAGATGGCACTGGCCCGACGCGGCCAGCCGGTATTCGTGCGCGGCGCAGCGCAGCCATGAGCTCATGCCGAGTTTGGGCAGATTGCCGGCGACGGTCGACTTGAGAGGTTCGGGCAGGAAGTTCACGCCGACGATCGCGTCCATCCGGTCGACCGGCACGGGCGGGGCGACGCGCAGGCCGCGTTGGCTGCCGTCCTTCAGAAGCAGCGAGGCGCCTTCGCCGCGCAGCGCGAGGGCCGTCGAGCCCGCCACCGGATCGTGGATGAGTCCGAAGACGATCTCGCCCCGGGCGACGCCGGCAATCATCGTGCCGAAGAGCGGCAGGCCGCCCGTGAAATTCTTCGTGCCATCGATCGGATCGACGACGAAGGCAAGCTCCGCGGTGCCGATCCGGTCGAGCAGGTTCGGGTCGCGTGCCGTCATCTCCTCGCCGACGATGACGGACTCCGGGTAAGCGTCCACCAAGGCCGCGGACAAAGCGCGCTCCATCGCTTCGTCCGCTTCCGTCACGACGTCGAAGGCCGAGGTCTTCTCGCGGACGTCCAGATCGTGGACGCGGGCGAACCTCGGCATGATCTCATCGGCGGCGGCGATGGCGACCGCATGCGCGATGTGCAGGGCTTTGGCGTGGGAGATCAACAAGCCAGGATTTTAGCGCCTCGTACTCAGGATTGGCGAGCGCAGGTGCCAAATAGCCCTTGAAGCCGTCGCGACAGATGGCATATTATAAGCGACAAATGTCGGAGTGCGCGCATGAGGGCGGAAAATCCAGAAATCCGGGAACAGGCCTCCGAGGAGCGGGTGTATGCAGGCGCAGCCGAACTCCTGGGCCTCAAGGGCAAGCAGGCGCACCCGAAGTCGCGGCTGGCCGTTCACGGGTTCCTGCAGGCCGGATTGAAGGGCAAGGTGCTCGCCGACCTTCGGCGGCACTGCCACATCGTCTTCAATTATGAGGCCGTTTGGCCCGCGCTGGGCATGAGCCAGCGGACGGTCCAGCGCTTCGAGGCCGACAGGGAAAAGCCTCTCAGCTCCGACCAAAGCAGCCGGGCTTGGAAGCTTGCCGAGATCCTTGCCCGCGCGACGCCTGTGTTCGGGTCGCAGGAAGCGGCGGAGACGTGGTTGAGCGAACCCGCGCGCGCGCTCGAAGGCAAGAAGCCCATCGAGCTTCTGTCCACCCAGCCCGGAACGCAGCTGGTTGAAGACCTCCTGCAGCAGATCGACTACGGGGTCTATGTGTGAAGACGCCGTTGCCGCCCTTGCTGGGTGGGAAGGACTTCATCATCTGGCGCCTCGATCGCGAAACCCACGCGCCGGCCTGGGACGGCGGCGAAGGCGCCTATCGGGCGGGTGGGCGCTGGAACAGCAAGGGCGTTCGCGCCGTCTACTGCTCGGTCGATCCGGCGACGGCCATTCTCGAGGTCGCGGTACACAAAGGATTCGATGCGCTCGACACGGTGCCCCACACTCTCACCTCTGCAATCGTCACAGATCTGGCGGCCATCCATGTCGTCGACGAGGCGGCCATTCCCAACAGGAACTGGCTGAAGCCGGTGTCGCCGAGTGCGGGGCAGCAGAGCTTCGGCGATGCGCTGCTGGCGGCCCACAGGTTCGTGCTCATTCCCAGCGCCGTCTCGACCCGCAGCTGGAACCTCATCTTCCTGAAGAGCCGCGCGGCCGGCGCCTATACGCTCCGGGACCAGGAGCCGTTTTCGCTGGATACCCGGCTCAACCCGCCGACGCCGTAGCGTAGAAGGCTGATCGACCGCTCCTCAGTACGGACGGTCGCCGCGCACCAGCATCCGGTACAGGCGGCGATGCTGGCTGTGATCGTAGTCGAAGCCGGCCTTATGCAACGAGGCGCGGTCGTCGATGATCAGCAGGTCGCCCTTCCTGTATTCGTGCGAATAGCAGAATTGCGGCTGCGTGATCCGGTCGGTCAGATCCTGCAGGAAATCCTGCGTCTCCTCGGGTGACAGGCCGGTGACCGTCTCGGTCTTGCTCTTGTGGAACCACACGGCCTTGGTGCCGGTCTCCGGATGGGTGCGGACCAGGGGATGCACCGTCGGCGGCTTCGTCGACTCGCGCTGGGCCTTCACGATGTCCGGATTGCCGGTCGCCATGCGCGCGCTGCTGATCAAGGTGTTCTCGGTCTTCACCCCGGCGATCTTCTGCTTCACCTCGTCGGGCAGCGCTTCGTAGGCCGCGCGCGCGTTGCACACCGAGGTGGCGCCGCCCTTGTCCGGCACGGCCACGGCATAGAGCATGGTGAACTTCGGCGGGAATTCCTGGTTGGTGTGGTCGGTGTGCCACGTCGAGTTGGTGCCGACCTTCGCGGGCTGGCCCTTGCTGTCCTTGTGGCGGTTGTCGAGCACGCTGATCAGCGGATGGCCGTCGACCAGGTAGAGCCGGTTCTGGTCCTCCATCAGCTCGCCGAACATCTCGCCTGCGGCTTGCACCTGGGCCGGCGTAAGATGCTCCTGCCCGCGGATCACGAGGACCACGTTCTCGACGGCGGCGTCGTAGAGCTTCTTGCGCGTCGCAGCATCGATGGGCTGCGCCAGATCGATGCCGGTGACGATGGCGCCGATATGCTCCTTCACCTTCTCGATCTTCAGGGACTGGGTGGGACTCTTCGCAGCCGCAACAGCAACGCTCATGATCGGGCTCCTCATTTCATGGCCCGCAACCGTGGCGGGCGCGTATCGCATTCCGGAAAGCCGCTCTCGCCAACAGCCTAGCCCTCGTCCCTCCGCGGCGCTACCGTCCGGAATCCCTACTCGGAGGCGAGCATGAGTTCTCATCGCAGTCCTTCAGAAGTACGCGCGGGCTTGAAGCATCCCATCATCGACGCCGACGGCCACTGGATCGAATACAATCCGGTCTTCGCCGAACGCATGCGCAAGCTCGCGGGCAGCAAGGCGGCCGACGGTTTCATCACGAGCCAGAAGCGCATTCCCGACGCGCTCCGTCTTTCCGTCGCCGAGCGCAAGCGGCGCGGCGTGGCCATGGAAGGCTATTGGGGGCGGCAATCGACCAACACGCTCGATCGCGCGATGGCGATGCTGCCGCGCCTGCTCTACGATCGCCTCGACGAGCTGGGCATCGACTTCGGCATCATCTTCCCGACCTCCGGTCTCGGCATCCCGCGCATCCAGGACGACGAGATGCGGCGGGCCGTGTCGCGCGGCTTCAACATCGTCACCGCCGATTATTTCGACAAGCTGGGCGACCGGCTGACGCCCGCCGCGGTCATTCCGATGTTCACACCCGAGGAGGCGATCGAGGAGCTGGAATTCTGCGTGAAGCAGCTCGGCTCGAAGGTCGGCATGTTCGGCGGCGCCTTCGCGCGGCGCCTGCCGATCTCGAAGGACATCGACGCCAATCTCGGGCGCTTCACCGCGACCTACGAGCATCTCGGCATCGACAGCGACTACGACTACGACCCGGTGTGGAAGAAATGCATCGAGCTCGGCGTGGCGCCCGCCTTCCATGCCGGCGGCCGCGGCTTCGGCCTGCGCAACTCGCCCAGCAACTTCACCTACAACCATATCGGCCACTTCGCCGCCGCCGGGCACTCGATCGCCAAGGGTCTCTTCCTCGGCGGCGTGACGCGGCGCTTTCCCGAGCTGAACTTCGCCTTCCTCGAAGGCGGCGCCGGCTGGGGCTGCCAGCTCTTCGCCGACCTGATCGAGCACTGGGAGCGGCGCGGCGCCAAGGGCATCGCCTACATGGATCCGAAGAAGCTCGACCGGAAGCTGCTCAAGAGCCTGGTCGACAAGTATGGCTACGAGGAGATCGCGGCCGAGCTCGACAAGCGCGACGGCTGGCCGGCCGCCGAGGAGGACAACCTTACCGGCGGCGTGCCGGTGCTCGACGACTTCGCGGCTTGTCGGATCGAGCGCAAGAGCGACTGGCTCGATCTCTACAGCAAGCCGTACTTCTTCGGCTGCGAGGCCGACGATCGCATGACCGTCACTGCCTTCGGCAAGGCCAACCCGTTCGGCGCGCGCATCAACGCCGTGTTCAGCTCCGACATCGGCCACTTCGACGTGCCCGACATGCTGAGCCCCGTGCCCGAGGCCCACGAGCTGGTCGAGGAAGAACTCATTACGCCCGACGACTTCCGCGACTTCACCTTCGCCAATGCGGTCCGGATGTGGGGCAAGCAGAACCCCCGCTTCTTCGACGGCACGCGGGTGGCGAAGGAAGCGGCGGAGGTGCTGAAGGCGGAGCCGATGAAGGCGGCGGCGGAATAGGCGCGTTCACACGCGCCGGCGGGCGGCAGCGCTTGTAATCAAGCGCGAGAGCCCGCACGGTTCAGAAAGGACAAGAACGCTCACGCGCCGTACTGCAACAGCGTCTCCCCGTTCGCCTTGAGCCACGCGTGCGGCGGCCCCATCGGCCCGTCGCACAGGCGCTCCGTCAGGGCCCAGAAGCGCGGGCCGTGATTCATATGCACGAGATGCGCGACCTCGTGCGCCACGAGATAGTCGAGCACCTCGGGCGGCGCGAAGACCAGGCGCCAGGAGAAGGACAGGCTGCCGTCGGGACCGCAGCTGCCCCAGCGCGAGCGGCCGTCGCGCACGGTGATGCGTTTCACGGCGCGCTCGACCGTTGCCGCCTTGGCATGGACGAGCGGCGGTAGCTTGCGGCGCATCTCGGCGACGAGCCAATCGCGCAGGCGGCGCGGGAGATACTCCGCCCGGCCGGCGACATGGATCTCCGTGCCTTCCAGCCAGACGGTGCCGCGCGCGTCCGGCCGGTGGCGGATGCGATGCGGCACGCCGAACAGCGGGATCTCGGCGCCGTCGACGAAGGGCCGGCGCCGCGGCAGGCGCTTCAGCCGCGCGGCGATCCAGCCGGCCTGGGTCTCGGCGAACTGCAGCGCCAGGGCACGCGAGGCGCGCATCGGCGCGGTCAGCACGATGCGGCGGCGCGCCGGATCGACGCGCAGCGAGACGCGACGCGCGCGGACGCTCCTCAAAAAAGTAACGGGCAGGAGGTCGCCGGCATGAGCAATGGTCAGTTGCTCGGGCTCGACTTGCTCGGACCGGGGCGACGTCTTAGGCAAGGGAGGAGGACGGAAGCGAACCAATCCGTCGAACAACGACATGCGCCGATTCTACCTCAAGAGAGGACAACCGTGAGAGAACAAACGTGACCCTCGATCTCGCTCGACTGCGCGCCGAAACGCCGGGCTGCGCCAACGTCCTGCACCTCAACGCCGCCGGCGCCGCCCTGCAGAGCCGGCGGACGCTCGACGCCACGCTCGACCATCTGAAGCTCGAGGGCGAGATCGGCGGCTACGAAGCGGCCGACAAGAAGCGCGAGACGCTGAACGGCTTCTATCCGTCCGTCGCCCGGCTGATCGGCGCCGAGGCCGGCGAGATCGCCTTCGTCGAGAACGCCACGCGCGCCTGGGACCTCGCCTTCTACTCGCTCGATTTCAAGGCGGGCGATCGCATCCTGACCTGCCGGAGCGAGTATTCGTCGAACTACATCTCCTACCTGCAGGTGGCGAAGAAGACCGGCGTGGAGATCGTGGTCGTGCCGGATGACAATCACGGCCAGATCGATGTCGCCGCGCTGGAGCGCATGATCGACACGCGCACGAAGCTGATCTCGATCTCGCACATCCCGACGCAGGGCGGGCTAGTGCAGCCGGCCGAAGCGGTCGGCCGGATCGCCAACCAGGCCGGCGTGATGTACCTGCTCGACGCCTGCCAGTCGGTCGGCCAGCTGCCGGTCGATGTGAACAGGCTCGGCTGCGATTTCCTCTCGGCGACGGGCCGCAAGTATCTCCGCGGTCCGCGCGGCACGGGCTTCCTCTACGCGCGGCAGAAGACGACGGCGACCATCGAGCCGATCTTCCTCGACAACCATGCCGCCAAATGGACCGGCGACGCCGAGTACAAGACGTTCGACAATGCCCTCCGGTTCGAGAACTGGGAGCGCTATTTCGCGGGCGTGCTCGGACTGAAGGAAGCCGTCGACCAGGCGAACGAGCTGGGCATGGAGGCGATCTGGGCGCGGCTCAAGGAGCTGGCCGACGGCTTGCGGGCGCGGCTGTCACAGGTGAAGCGCGTGACGCTCACCGATCTCGGCGCGCTCAAGGGCGCGATCGTGACCTTCGCTGTGGCGAATGCCGATCATGTGGCGCTCAAGGCGACGCTCGCCGCCGAGAAGATCAACGTCACGGTCTCGACGCAGTTCTCCTCGCGCCTCGACCTCAAGGGCCGCGGCCTGCTGAACGTGATGCGCGCCTCGGTGCACGTCTACAACACCGAGGCCGAGCTTGATCGATTCGTCGAGGCCTTGAAGAAGGCGATCGCCTAATTCTTCTCTTCCCCCTTCAGAGGGGGAAGTGCCCGCGTCATACGCGGGCGATGGGGTCATGACCCCTCCGGCCCTGCGGACCACCTCCCCATTTGAATGGGGAGGAAGCTTGTTTATTCCGCGGCGACGCCCAGTCCGATCGGGCAGCTCACGCCGGTGCCGCCCAGGCCGCAATAGCCGTTGGGGTTCTTGGCGAGATACTGCTGGTGATAGTCCTCGGCGTAGTAGAACGGCGGCGCGTCGAGGATCTCGGTGGTGATGGCGCCCAAGCCGCTGCGGCCGAGCTCCGCTTGGAACATCGCCTTCGACGCCTCGGCCTTCTTCTTCTGCTCGGGCGAGTAGATGTAGATGCCGGAGCGGTACTGCGTGCCGACATCGTTGCCCTGGCGCATGCCCTGCGTGGGGTCATGCGACTCCCAGAAGACCTTGAGCAGCGCCTCGTAGGAGGTCTTCTTCGGGTCGAACCACACCTTCACCACCTCGTTGTGGCCGGTGTAGCCCGAGCAGACCTCCTCATAGGTCGGGTTGGGCGTGAAGCCCGCGGCGTAGCCCACGGCAGTCGCGTAGACGCCCGGCGCTTCCCAGAACTTGCGCTCGGCGCCCCAGAAGCAGCCCAGGCCGAACATCGCCTCTTCCAGGCCGGCCGGGAACGGCGCCTGGATGCGATGGCCGTTGACGAAGTGTTCGGCGGGCACGGCGAAGCCCGGCGCGGGGCGGCCCGGCAGGGCCCGGTCGGCCGTCGGCATCTCGGCTTTCTTGCGCAGCATTTGCCACATGACAGGCCCTCCTCTGTGAATTTCCCCTGCCGCAATATGGTCCTAGTATGCCGCCAAATCGAGAGGGGGCGGCCGTGACGATTTATTTCATATGCGCCGGGATCCTGGGCCTGCTGGCCGGCATCCTGACCCTCAATGTCGGCCGCCTGCGCGGCAAGAAAAGGATCAACCTGGGCGATGGCGGAGACCCCGAAATGATCGCGGCGGTGCGCGCCCATGGCAACCTGGTCGAGCTGACGCCTTTGATTCTATTGCTGATCTACGTGGCGCATGGACCCTATGGCGAGCGACCGGTGGCAGCCCTGTCGATCCTCCTGGTGCTGGCCCGGCTGCTCCATGCCGGCGGCATGCTGGGGTTCGTGCCCGCGGGTCGGGTCATCGGGGCGGTGTCGACCACGATCCTGATCATCGTCGTGTCGGTCATGCTGATCGTCGCCGCCCTGCGCATCGGATTGTAATGAACGCACCGTCGTCTTCCGAGCACCAGGCCGACGAGCATCAAAGCGAGCGGGTCGAGCCGACCCTCGCGGCGAAGCTCTGGCGGATCACGCTGATCGTGGTCGACGGCTTCTTCGCCAACCGGCTGTCGACGGCGGCGGCGGCGATGGCCTTCTACACCATGTTCGCGGTCGGCCCGATCATGATCTTCACCATCGCCGTCGCCGAGCCGTTCGTCGGCAAGCTGATGGCGCAGCAGGCGGTGTTCGACGCGCTGGGCACCATCGTCGAGCCGCAGCATCTGCGGTCGATCCAGCGCTACGCCTCGGAGGACCTGTTCCGCGGCCGCGGCATCGCCGCGATCGCCGGCCTGCTCGTGCTGCTCTACACCGGCAGCCGCGTCTTCGTGGAGCTCGACGACGCCTTCGACGTGATCTGGCGCGGCAAGCATTCGCGCCAGCTCCACGTCGTGCTGGCGACCATCAAGTCGCGCCTCGTGGCGCTCCTGATGATGATCCTGCTGGGCGTGCTGCTGATCGCGGTGATCATCAGCTCGGTCACGCTCTCGGTCTACAAGGGCGCGCTGCAGGCCTTTCCGGTACTGGGCGAGTGGGTCGGCCCCGCCATCTCGAGCGTCACCCACTACGCCATCCTCGCGGGCTTCTTCACCCTGATCTACAAATGGCTGCCCAACACACGCATCCCGTGGCGCTTCGCTCTCGTGTCGGGCGCGGTCAATGCCGTGCTGTTCCTCGCCGGCAATCACGCGCTGGTCTATTACTTCGAAGTGACAAAGCTCGGCTCGGCCTTCGGCGCCACGGCGGGCTTCGCGGCGATCATGGTCTGGATGTACTGGACGGCCCTCACCATCCTGATCGGCGCCCAGGTCGGCCGCGCCACGCGCGACGTGCTGCTGGACAAGAACGGCGGCAACGGCCCGTCCTCTCTCGATACCTACGCCTGAGGCCGGACACCCGGAACGTCGAAGACCTAGAACATCGTCGCGAGCACGCGATCCGGCGGCTTGTGGCCGTCGGCGAAGGTCTTGATGTTGATCAGCACCTTCTCGCCCATCTCGATGCGGCCCTCGAGCGTGGCCGAGCCCATGTGCGGCAGCAGCACCACGCTGTCGAGCTCGAGCAGCTTGGGATTCACCTGCGGCTCGTGCTCGTAGACATCGAGGCCCGCGCCCGCGAGCTCGCCCGCCCGCAGCATGCGCACCAGCGCGTTCTCGTCGATCACCTCGCCGCGCGCGGTGTTGACGATGATGGCGGTGGGCTTCACCAGCTTCAGTCGCCGCGCCGAAAGCAGATGGTAGGTCGCGGGGGTGTGCGGGCAATTCACGGACACGATGTCCATGCGCGCCAGCATCTGGTCGAGGCTCTCCCAGTAGGTGGCGTCGAGCTCGCGCTCGATCTCGGGATGGAGCTTCTTGCGGTTGTGATAGTGGATGGCGAGGCCGAAGCCGCGGGCGCGCCGGGCCAGCGCCTGGCCGATGCGGCCCATGCCGACGATGCCCATGCGCTTGCCCATCAGCCGGCCGCCCAGCATCGAGGTCGGGCTCCAGCCGGTCCATTTGCCCTCGCGCACCAGCCGCTCGCCCGCGCCCATGCGGCGTGCCGTCGCCAGCACCAGCGCCATCGACATGTCGGCCGTATCGTCGGTCAGCACGCCCGGCGTATTGGTGACGGTGATGCCGCGCTGGCGCGCCGTGTCGAGATCGATGTGATCGACGCCCGTGCCGAAGGAGGCGATGAGCTTGAGCTTCGGTCCGGCCTGGGAGAGCGTGCGGCTGTCGATCCGGTCGGTGACGGTGGGCACCAGCACATCGGCCATCTTCACCGCCTCGACCAGCGCCGCCTGAGACATCGGCTTGTCGGTCGCATTCAGCCGCGTCTCGAAAAGTTCCATGAGCCGCGTCTCGATCGCGTCGGGGAGCTTACGGGTGACGATCACCAGCGGCTTTTTCTTTGATCCAGGCGGCATGCTGCCCGCTTAGCAAGTCCTCTCGTGACTTGTCCAGCGCGCGGCCCGACGACACGCAAAGACCAAAAGACGCTGTTTTCCAGCTACTTGTCGCCTGATGCTGAGAATTGCGCTATGGTGATGGCAATGCGAATTCAAACGGCGGCTTTGGGGACTCTGCTGGCTTTTGGCCTGCTGTCCGCCATTTCGCTCTCGACCAGCGCCGCCGAGCCGGTCACCAATCCCGCCATTTTCCGCGGTTCAGGCCTGCCCATTCCCCGTTTCGCCTCGCTGCGCTCCGACGAGGTCAATGTCCGCACCGGCCCCGGCACGCGCTATCCCGTCGACTGGGTGTTCAAGCGCAAGGGCATGCCGGTCGAGATCGTCGCCGAGTACGAGGTGTGGCGGAAAATCCGCGATTGGCAGGGGGCGAGCGGCTGGGTGCATCAAAGCCTGCTGACCGGCAAACGCACCTTCATCGTCCCCAACAAGCCTGTCAGCCTGCACCGCACCCCGACTCCGTCGGCCGAGGTCGTGGCCAAGCTCGAGCCCGAGGTCACCGGCGAGATCCGCTCCTGCCAAGGCGACTGGTGCCGCGTCTCCGCGCAAGGTGTGACGGGCTGGCTGGCACGGTCCGATTTCTGGGGCGTCTACCGGGCCGAACCCATCAATTAGGCGCTTTCTGAAGTGCGAGAGTGCTTTCTGAAGCAGGCAGGCCACCCGGAACGCTGGCCCACGCGCGCTCCGGGCCTTAGAACGGGGCCGTTGTGACCCACGCTGTCAGCGCCACCTACAATCGCTACGTCCATATGTCGCCGACCGCGGCGGCCCTGGCAGTATTGCTGCACGTGGCGACGGCGGTAGCGCTGTGGTGGGTGTCGCCGCTGAACCAGCCCGACCTCGAGGTCGATCCGGTCGAGGTCACGTTCGAGAAGCCGCCAGAGATCAAGCCGCCCGAACCCGCGCCCGAGCCGCCGCCGCCGCCTCCACCCGCTCCGACTCCGGCTCCCGCCCCCACGCCGAGCCCGGCGCCGCAGGCGGCGATCCAGACGCCGCCACCGGCGCCGGCACCTGCTCCCGGCGCGAGCGCCCCGCAGGTCGGTCCGCAGAGCTCGCTGCGCTTCCTGCCGCCGCCCGCCACGAAGACGGACAAGCCGACGGAGCCGCCTGCGCCGCCGGCCGATGTCGTCAAAAAGGACGTCAAGCCGGAACAGAAGGCCGAACCGCCCAAGGCTGAACCGAAGACCGAACCGCCGGCCCCGCCCAAGGAAGAGACCAAGAAGGAAGAGCCCAAGCCGCAGGAAGCAAAGCCGCCGGAAACCAAGCCGGAAGAGCCGAAGCCACAAGAGGCGAAGCAACCCGAGGCCAAACCTTCCGAAGGCAAGCCCACGGAAGCAAAGCCCACGGAGCAGGCGAACGTGCCACCGGTGCCGCCTGTCCCGCCCAAGCCCCCGGAGCCCGGGCCGGTCCTGCCGCCGATCGAGGCACCGCCCTCACCCGCGACGGCGGCGCATGAAGCGGTCAAGGTCGCGCCTCCGCCGCCCCCGCCACCGCCTCCCCCGCCGGTCCAGCATCCGCAGGCGCCAGTGGCGCCACCGCAGCAGGCGCATGTCGCGCCTCCGCCAGCACCTGCGCCCGCCCCGCGACTGGCGCCATCACCGCTGTCCAATCCGGCCCTGAACCATGGCGGATCATCGTCGCAAAACCAGGCGTCGGCGGCGCCCTCCGCGCCGGAATTCGTCAACCCGGCGCAGAAGTACGAGCAGGCCCGCACCGTCGACCGCTATCTCTGGCAGGTCGCTCAGCGCATCTCGCAGTACCGCTACAATTCGCGGGACACGATGGAGCAGGGCGTGGTCACCCTGCGGTTGGTGATCGGACGCGACGGCCGTCTGCTCGATGTCAGCATCGCCAAATCAAGCGGTTCGTCCACGCTCGACAGGGGCATCATGGAGGCCGCGCGCGCCGGCTCGCCCTATCCGCCGCTGCCCAGCGATCTGCCGGGTGGCCAGATCCCCTTCATCCTGCCGTTCGCGTCGGTCTTCCGACAGCAGTAATCCGAAGTCAGTCGAAGTCGCCGGCCAGCGCCTGACGCACGGCCGCCGGCATCAACGCCATGTGGCCGTAGTTGGGATGGTCGAAGCCCACGACTACATCGCCCTCTCCGCTCTTGAAGGCCGCGATCTGCGGGGCCGTGAAGGGAAAGCGCATGAACTGCACGGAGGATGCCTTGCCGTCCTCGCGGGTACGCTCCTGATCGTCCTCGGCAACCGAGCGGATCGTATCATTGCCGACGCGGATGAACGCCTTGTGCTCGACGCCGCCCAGTGAGGCCAGCACGCGTGCACGGCGGACCGGGTCTTCGATCTCGAACATCACCGTCGCCACCAGCTCGCTGCCCTGCGGGATCAGCGGATTGTAGGCTGCGAGCTCGTCGGGGAGCTGCTCGTCGCCGCCCTTCTCGATGAACAGCATCTCCTGCACCTGATGCAGCATCGTGTCGTAGGATTCGAAATAGAACATCGCGAATGGACCGACCTCGAGCCGGCGGTTCTTCTTGATCTCGGTGATGCGCTTGCGGCGCTCGGCACGGAGGGTGGCGTACTGCGCCAGCGGCACGATGACGGACGGTTCGATCTTGCGGGGCGTGGTCATGGCATCAATCCATAAGCTCGGGCCAGGATCTCGATCGGATGGTCGGCGCGGAACGGCTTAGGCCTGATCTCGCCTGCCTGCATCTCCATCACCTGCATCAGGTGCTCGGCCGCCAGCGGACATTCCGACGCGACGTGGCTGGTATCGTTCTTGAGCGCAGCCTGGGCGGCGGGCTTGCCGACCTTGACGGCGATCTCGAAATTCTCGGTCCGTGCGCCCCAGATGCCGCCGTGGCCGCTGCAGCGCTCGATAACCGCGACGCGCGTCTTGGGGATCAGGCGCAGCATCTCGGCACCCTTCGGACCCATGTTCTGGGCACGCGCATGGCAGGCGAGATGCATGCTGACACCGCCTTCGACCGGCTGCAGCCCGTCGGCCAGGCCGTGCTTCTTGGCGATGTCGACGACGTATTCGGAGAGATCGAAAGTCGACTGCGCCAGCTTCTCGATGGCCGGATCCTTCGGGCAGATCAGCGGCCATTCGAACTTCAGCATCAACGCGCAGGAAGGCGTGAGCGCCACGACGTCGTATCCCTTGTCCACCCAGGGAAGCAACGCCTGGCTGACCTCGCGCGCTGCATGCGCAGTCGCCTCGATGTCGCCCAGCTCGAGCTTGGGCATGCCGCAGCAGGCCGGATGGACGACCTCGGTCTCGATGCCGTTCTTGGCCAGCACCGCGCGCGTGGCCGCACCGATGTCCGTCGAATGGAAATTCACGAAGCAGGTGGCGTAGAGCACGGCCTTGCGCTTGCCGTAGGCTGGCGCCGCCGCGTTGAGCTCGACGCCCTCGCGCACCGCGCGCGTCTCGAAGGTCTCGGCAGCCTGCTTGGGCAGCCGCGCACCGTGATGGATGCCCGTGTATTTCTCGAGCGTGCGGCGCAGCGGCTTGTTTTCCTCGTCGGTCGCCCAGTTGATGAGCCCGGCGGCAAAGGTGCCGAGGCGGCCGGCGCGATCGGTCTCGGCGAGCTGGTCGGCCACGAACTCCACGCCGTTCTTGCGCGCCTGTACGGCGCGGTGACGCAGCATGAGGTGCGGAAAATCGAGCGCCCATTCGTGCGGCGGCACATAGGGGCACTTGGTCATGAAGCACATGTCGCAAAGCGTGCAGGCCTGTTCGACCTCGCCGTATTTCTCCTTCGGCACACCGTCGAGCTCGCCGGTCGGGCCCTTGTCGATCATGTCGAACAGCCGCGGGAAGGAATCGCAGAGATTGAAGCAGCGCCGGCAGCCGTGGCAGATCTCGAACACGCGCTCCATTTCCTTCTCGAGCGCGGCCTCGTCCCAGAACCAGGGATTCTGCCAATCGAGGGCATGGCGGACGGGGGCTTCGAGGCTGCCTTCACGCATGGCGGTGGCTCACTTCAATCGGTCGTTTGGATCAGGACGAAAAAGGGGACCCCGCAGGGTCCCCTTTGGCAAGTCAATCAGGCCTCAGGCCATCGTGTCGAGGGCCTTCTGGAAGCGGCCGGCGTGGCTCTTCTCCGCCTTGGCCAGCGTCTCGAACCAGTCGGCGATCTCGCCGAAGCCTTCCTCGCGCGCCGTGCGCGCCATGCCCGGGTACATGTCGGTGTACTCGTGCGTCTCGCCCGCGATCGCGGCCTTGAGGTTGTTGCCGGTCTCGCCGATCGGCAGGCCCGTGGCCGGATCGCCGCTCACCTCGAGGAACTCGAGATGGCCGTGCGCGTGGCCGGTCTCGCCTTCGGCGGTCGAGCGGAAGACGGCGGCGACGTCGTTGAAGCCTTCGACGTCGGCCTTCTGTGCGAAGTAGAGATAGCGGCGATTGGCCTGGCTTTCGCCGGCGAATGCAGCCTTCAGATTACCTTCGGTCTTGGATCCCTTGAGATTGGCCATGGTCCTCTCCTCCATAAAAATCGGAGCGGATTTTGGGAGCCGGCCAGGGACGCGTCAAGTAGTTTAGAATGATTCTAAACTTTGAGAACGATTCTCAAGGCCAATCGTGCGCTTCCGGCCAGCCGGAAACTGCTTCAGCGACGAACACGTACAATGACATCGACCCGTGACACCTTTGTGCCTTTGGGCGGCACCGGCAGGCCGGCGATGGTCACCTTGTCGGACGGGAAATCGTACAGTTCGCCGTCGGTCTCGACGAAGAAATGGTGGTGATGCCCGGTGTTGGTATCGAAGTAGGACCGGCCAGGCGCGACCACGACTTCGCGCAGCAAACCGGCATCCCGAAACTGATTCAGGGCATTGTAGACTGTGGCGAGGGCAACCGGGATGCGCGTTGCCTTGACCTCTGCATGGAGGCTTTCGGCTGTGACATGCCGGTGGCCGGCGCCGAACAGCACCCGCGCCAAGGCGACCCGCTGGCGGGTCGGGCGCAGGCCGGCCTCACGGAGGCGCGCGGCGTAATCGGGGCTGGTACCGGACATGGTTGACGCCATATGTAGGCATCTGGCAGGCCCAAGGAAAGGGCCAAAAGCCTTCCCCGGGGCGGTTTGCGCAAGCCGTCCCACGTCCTTATTCTGCGGCGGCTCCGTGACAGGGCGGCGGCCGGACGGTGAATGGTGAGTGAGAAGAAGCAAAGCTATACCTTCGAGGACCTGATCGAGTGCGCCAAAGGGCGCCTGTTCGGCCCGGGCAACGCGCAGCTCCCGCTGCCGCCGATGCTCATGTTCGACCGCATCGTAAAGATCAGCGACCAGGGCGGCAAATACGGCAAGGGCGAGGTCGTGGCCGAGCTCGACGTGAAGCCGGACCTCTGGTTCTTTCCGTGCCACTTCAAGGGCGACCCGGTCATGCCGGGATGCCTGGGCCTCGACGCGCTCTGGCAGATGACGGGTTTCTTCCTCGGCTGGATGAAAGCGCAGGGCCGGGGCCGGGCGCTCGGCGTCGGTGAGGTGAAGCTCACCAGCATGATCGTGCCGACCGTGAAAAGGCTCACCTATCATGTCCACATGAAACGCGTGATCCTGCGCCGTCTGGTGATGGGTGTTGCCGACGGCTTCGTCACCGCGGACGGCGTTCCGGCCTATGAGGCCCTCGACATGAAAGTCGGCCTGGCCAAGGACGCCGCGACAGCCGGGGCGGCGGCCTGATTCCATGAAGCGTGTCGTCGTCACAGGTTTGGGAGTCGTCTCCTCGATCGGCAACAATGCCGCCGAGGTCACGAAGTCGCTCAAGGAAGGCAAGTCCGGCATCGAGTTCATGCCGCAGTACAAGGAGCTCGGTTTCCGCAGCCAGGTCGCGGGCACGCTCAAGATCAACCTTGAGGAGGCGATCGACCGCCGGCTGATGCGCTTCATGGGCAATGGCGCGGCCTACGCCTATCTCGCCATGAAGGAGGCGATCGCCGACGCGGGCCTCGCCGACAACGAGGTCTCCAACGAACGCACCGGCCTCGTCGCCGGCTCGGGCGGTCCTACCACCGGCGCCATCGTGCAGGCCGCCATCACCGCCAAGGAGAAGGGCCCCAAGCGCGTCGGCCCGTTCCAGGTGCCACGTGCCATGTCGAGCACCGTCTCGGCCAATCTCGCGACCGCCTACAAGATCAAGGGGCCCAGCTACTCGATCAGCTCGGCCTGCTCGACCTCGGCGCACTGCATTGGCAACGCCGTCGAGAGCATCCAGCTGGGCAAGGCCGACCGCATGTTCGCCGGCGGCGGCGAGGAGCTCGACTGGACGCTGTCTGTGCTGTTCGACGCCATGGGCGCCATGTCGTCGAAGTACAACGGCACGCCCGAGCGCGCGAGCCGCGCCTATGACCGCGATCGCGACGGCTTCGTGATCTCCGGCGGCGGCGGCATCGTGGTGCTGGAAGACCTTGAGCTCGCCCGCGCCCGCGGCGCCCGGATCTATGCCGAGGTGATCGGCTACGGCGCCACCTCGGACGGCGCCGACATGGTCGCACCGTCGGGCGAAGGCGCCGTGCGCTGCATGCGGCTCGCCACTGAAGGCTTCCCGGGCGCTGCACGCCGCAATGCGCCGGTCGATTACATCAACAGCCATGGCACCGCGACGCCGGTAGGCGACATCACCGAGCTCGACGCCATTCGCGCCGCTTTCGGCGAAAAACTGCCGACCGTCAGCTCGACCAAGTCTCTGACCGGCCACAGCCAGGGCGCCACCGGCGCCCACGAGGCGATCTATTCCTTGCTGATGCTGAAGGACGATTTCATCGCCGCTTCGGCCAATATCGAGAATCTCGACCCGGGCGCGGAGGGATTTCCCATCGCCCGACAACGGATCGACAAGGCCGGCCTGCAGACGGTGATGTCGAACAGCTTCGGCTTTGGCGGCACCAACGCCAGCCTGGTCTTTTCACGCTACGACCACTGAGGGGGACGATGCCTGAAGCCCGGACACTCTCCGCCGCGCCCGATGCGTCCGGAGCAACCTCAGGCACCTCTACTCCCACGCCCAAGGCTCTAGAGCTTCCCTCCGTACCAAAACTGATGGCCGGCAAGCGCGGCCTGGTGATGGGCGTCGCCAACGACCGCTCCATTGCCTGGGGCATCGCGACTGCCCTGCATCAGGCGGGCGCCGAGATGGCCTTCACTTACCAGGGCGCGGCCTTCGGCAAGCGCGTGCTGCCGCTGGTCGAGAAGCTCGGCGCCAAGATCGTCATGGATGCCGACGTCGAGAACGAGCAGAGCCTGCAGGCGCTGTTCGGCCGGCTGCAGCGCGAATGGGGCCGCCTCGACTTCGTGGTGCATGCCATCGCCTTCTCCGACAAGGAGGAGCTGAAGGGCCGCTACGTCGACACGACCAAGGCCAACTTCCAGCGCAGCCTCACCATCTCCTGCTACTCCTTCACCGAGATCGCCCGCCTCGCCCTGCCGCTGATGACCAATGGCGGCAGCCTGATCACGCTGACCTACGAAGGCGCCACGCGCGTCATGCCGTCCTACAACGTGATGGGCGTCGCCAAGGCCGCGCTCGAGGCGAGCGTGCGCTACCTCGCGGCCGATCTCGGCCCGCAGGGCGTGCGGGTGAACGCGATCTCGGCCGGCCCGATGCGCACGCTTGCGGGCGCCGTGATCGGTGGCGCGCGCTACGTCTATCGCGTCAGCCGAGAGGCCTCGCCGCTGCGTCGCAATGTCGAGCTCACCGACGTGGGCGGTGCGGCGCTCTACTATCTCTCGGACCTGAGCGCCGGCGTCACCGGCACGGTCCACTTCGTCGATGCCGGCTACCATGCCATCGGCCTGCCCCACGACGGCAGCGCCGTGCCGACCGAAAGCAGCGAGAAATAGACTCATTCGGAGCGCGGGCGTCCCGCCCGCGCTCCGAATGAAAACGGCGGCCTCTCGGCCGCCGTCTTCGTATTCGCAGGAAGCGAGCTTACTCGCCGGCGACGGGCGCCGGGGCGGGCTGCTCTTCGCGCGGCTTGTTCGAGATGTCCTCGCCGGTCGCCTGGTCGACGGCCTTCATCGACAGGCGGACCTTGCCGCGATCGTCGACGCCCAGGACCTTGACCTTCACCTGGTCGCCTTCCTTGATGACATCGGTGACCTTGGCAACGCGGCGCGGCGCCAGCTCGGAGATGTGCACGAGGCCGTCGCGCGCGCCCAGGAAGTTCACGAAGGCACCGAACTCGACGGTCTTCACGACCTTGCCGTTGTAGATCACGCCGATCTCGGGCTCGGCGACGATGCCCTTGATCCAGTCGATCGCGGCCTGGCCCTGTTTCGCATCGACCGCAGCCACTTTGATCGTACCATCGTCCTCGATGTCGATCTTGGTGCCGGTCGTCTCGGTGATCTCGCGGATCACCTTGCCGCCGGTGCCGATCACTTCGCGGATCTTGTCCTTGGGGATCGTGAACTGCGTGATGCGCGGCGCCGTGGCGCTCACCGACTCACGCGCGCCGCCCAGACCCTTGGCCATCTCGCCGAGGATGTGGATGCGGCCGTCCTTCGCCTGCGCCAGCGCCACCTTCATGATCTCCTCGTTGATCGAGGTGATCTTGAGGTCCATCTGCAGCGAGGTGATGCCGCGCTCGGAGCCCGCGACCTTGAAGTCCATGTCGCCCAAGTGATCCTCGTCGCCCAGGATGTCCGACAGGACGGCGAAGCGGTCGCCTTCCTTGATCAGGCCCATGGCGATGCCGGCCACGGGACGCTCGAGAGGAACGCCCGCGTCCATCAGCGACAGCGAGCCGCCGCAGACCGAAGCCATCGAGGACGAGCCGTTCGACTCGGTGATCTCCGACACGATGCGGATCGTGTAGGGGAACTTGTCCTTGCCGGGCAGCAGCGGACGGATCGCCCGCCAGGCCAGTTTGCCGTGACCGATCTCGCGACGGCCGGGCGAGCCCATGCGGCGGACCTCGCCGACGGCGTACGGAGGCATGTTGTAGTGGAGCATGAAGGGCTCGCGATACTCGCCCTCGAGCGCGTCGATGATCTGCTCGTCCTGGCCGGTGCCGAGGGTCGCGACCACGAGGGCCTGCGTCTCGCCGCGGGTGAACAGGGCGGAGCCGTGGGCGCGCGGCAGCACGCCGACCTCGGCCACGATCTGGCGGACGGTCTTGGTGTCGCGGCCGTCGATGCGCTTGCCGGTGTCGAGGATGGCGCCTCGCACCACCTCGGCCTCGAGGTTGCCGAAGGCGTCGCCGAACTGGGCGGCTTCTTCCTCGTTGCCCTCGACCAGCTTCTTGGCCTCGTCCTTCACCGCGCCGACCTTCTGCTGGCGCGCCAGCTTCTGGGTCTCGGTGTAGGCCTCGGCGAGCTTGGCGCGGATGTCGCCCTTGAGCTTGTCGGCGACGACCTTGGCGGCGGCCGGCGGCTCGGGCAGCTGGATCGGATCCTTGGCGGCATGCTCGGCGAGCTGGATGATCGCCTCGATCACCGGCTGGAAGGAGCGATGGCCCTCCATCACGGCGTTCAGCATCACCTCTTCCGAGAGCTCCTTGGCCTCGGACTCGACCATCAGCACGCCTTCGGTGGTGCCGGCGACGACGAGGTCGAGCTCGCTCTTCTCGGTCTGCTCGAGCGTCGGGTTGATGGTGATCTTGCCGTCGACGAAGCCGACGCGCGCGGCGCCGATCGGACCCAGGAACGGCGCGCCCGAGAGCGTCAGCGCCGCCGACGTGGCGACCATCGCGACGATGTCGGGATCGTTCTCCATGTCGTGCGCCAGCACGGTGATCACCACCAGCGTCTCGTTGCGGTAGCCCTCGGCGAACAGCGGACGGATCGGACGGTCGATCAGGCGCGAGGTCAGCGTCTCCTTCTCGGAGGGACGGCCCTCACGCTTGAAGAAGCCGCCCGGGATCTTGCCGGCGGCGAACGCCTTCTCCTGGTAATTGACGGTCAGCGGGAAGAAATCGAGGCCGGGCTTCGGCTTCTTCTCG
>Ga0153954_1000738_pt1 | contig 22711 bp, 26 predicted proteins | sample TSFL038MetaG_FD_102277 | JGI IMG/M metagenome (GOLD analysis project Ga0153954, IMG submission 102277) | Attine ant fungus gardens microbial communities from Florida, USA - TSFL038 MetaG | ecosystem: Host-associated > Fungi > Mycelium > Unclassified | place: USA: Florida, Wekiwa Springs State... | reverse complement strand
TCGACTGGGGCGGGCACCTGTATCATGCGTCGGACAATTTCCAGACGTTGTACGACTGGGCGGAGCACCTCATTCGCGCCGGCTTCGCCTATGTCGACGACACGCCCCCCGACGAGATGCGCGCGATGCGCGGCACGCTGACCGAACCGGGCCGTGCTTCGGCCGATCGCGACCGCTCGGTGGAAACAAATCTCGGCCTGTTTCGCGACATGCGCGCCGGCAAGTTCCCGAATGGCGCCTGCGTGCTGCGGGCAAAGATCGACCTTGCTTCCGGCAACATGAACCTGCGGGACCCGGTCCTGTATCGCATCCTGCACGCGACTCACCCGCGCACCGGGACGCAGTGGTGCATCTACCCGACCTACGATTTCGCTCACGGCCAGTCCGACGCCATAGAGCACGTCACGCACTCGCTCTGTACCCTGGAATTCGAGGACCATCGTCCCCTCTACGACTGGTTCCTCGACCACCTGCCGGTCCCGTCGCGGCCGCGCCAGACCGAATTCGCCCGCCTCAACATCGGCTACACCGTCCTGTCCAAGCGCTACCTGACGGATCTGGTCCGGCGCGGCGTCGTGAGCGGCTGGGACGATCCGCGCATGCCGACCCTGGCCGGCCTGCGCCGCCGCGGCGTGCCGCCGGAGGCGATCCGCGACTTCGTTCGGCGCATCGGCATGTCCAAGGCCAACAGCGTCGTCGATATCGCCATGTTCGATCACGCGATCCGCGACCGGCTCAACCAGGTGGCCCAGCGGCGCATGGCGGTCCTGCGGCCGCTCAAGCTCGTGATCGAGAATTTTCCCGAGGACCATGTCGAAGAGCTGGAGGCGGCCAACCATCCGAATGATCCGGCCGCCGGCACGCGCACCCTGCGCTTCGGCCGGGAGATCTTCATCGAGCGCGACGACTTCATGGAGAACCCGCCGAACAAGTTCTTCAGGATGGCAGTGGGACGGGAGGTGCGGCTGCGCTACGCCTATCTCGTCACCTGCCGCGAGGTCGTGAAGGATGCGGAGGGCAACGTGGTGGAGCTGCGGTGCACCTACGATCCTGGCAGCCGCGGCGGCAATGCGCCGGATGGCCGAAAGGTGAAGGCCACCCTGCACTGGGTGGGCCAGGACGCGCGCCCTGCCGAGGTCCGTCTGTACGGCACGCTCTTCAAGCGCCCCAACCCGGGAGCCGATGGCAACCTGGACGCCGACTTGAATCCGGACTCGCTCGAGGTCGTGTCGGGCGCGCTGCTGGAGCCCTCGTTGGCGGAGATGCCGGTGGGCGAAGCCGTGCAGTTCGAGCGGCAGGGCTATTTCTGCGCGGATCCGGCGAGTGGCCCGGACGCCCTGGTGTTCAACCTCACGATCGGGTTGCGCGACACCTGGGCAAAGATGCAGGTCGGTGGGTGAGTCTCGGTTTGAGGGAGGACATCGTGGCAAAGCGAATCGTTGAGAGCCCGGAGGCGATGAAGGCGCTGGTCGGTCAGGAGCTGGGGGTCAGCGACTGGCTGGAGATCACCCAGGAACGCATCAACACGTTTGCCGAGGCCAGCGGCGACCATCAATGGATCCATGTCGATGTCGAGCGCTGCAAGACGGACATGCCGGACGGCAAGACCATCGCGCACGGCAATCTGACCTTCTCCGTGATCTCCACCTTCGGCAAGGATGTGCTCAAGATCGAGAACGTGCGGAACGGCATCAACTACGGCTCGAACAAGGTGCGCTACACCAGCCCCGTGCAGGTCGGCGCGCGCATCCGCGGCCGCCAGAAGCTGCTCGCCGCCGACGACATGAAAGACGGCGGCATCCGCATGACCTACCAATGGACCGTCGAGATCGAGGGCAAGGAGCGTCCGGCCTGTGTTGCCGAGACGATGAGCATCGCCTACGCCAAGAGATAGGCGATCGCGCTACGCGTCGAAGCACAGCGAGCGGCGTTCGCGATCGTCGATAACGGCGACAGGCTCGCCTCGTACCGCACACACCAGACCATCACACCGCCGGTCTACAAATTCGACGGCACCGGCCTGCGCAGCAACACGGATCCCGCACCCGCCTCGACCGCGGTGCCGGTTCGGGAGGTCGCGGCGGACGGTCGCCCTCAGGGTGAAACCGGCACAAGGAGCCAACGACGGCAGGGGAGGGTGCCGATGCCCAAACAAAAAGCCCCGCACGCCCTTGCGGGCCCTACGGGGCTTCGATCCTCATCTCCGGCCGCCAGTACATCCGTGGTCGGCCGGGAAAGGAAATATCAGGCCGGCCTTACGCGACCGCCTGGAGATTTTCCGCCGACATCTTTCCGGTCCGGCGGTCGGATACCAGCTCGAACTGGATTTTCTGACCTTCGACCAAGTGCGCGATGCCGGCGCGCTCGACCGCGCTGATATGCACGAACGCGTCCTTGCCGCCGTCGTCAGGCTGGATGAAGCCAAAGCCCTTGGCGGAGTTAAACCATTTCACGGTTCCCGTCGTCATGGGAGAACCCTTTCCAAACGTAGTAGGTAGACATGCTCGCCCGCCTGCTGATTGTGCAGACGGCTGGCGGTCGAATTCGCATTGTTTTCAGGAGCAAGTCGCTGGTGGGCACCGTACTCGCACGGGCCGCAGCCAAATCATCAATCCGTCTATCGACTCACTTCATGTGGGCGCTTGCGCCGCCCTTGGCAAGGGGCGATTGCAAAGATCGCCACAAAGGCCCATGTAGACATCGTGCAGACGTCGAAGTCGGCACGGGCCAGCAAAGGACAGCCATGAATACCGGCCGAGCACCGTTTCGCTCGGGCGTCGAGGTACGAAAGGCTGCCGCGGTCTTCGCGCGACCGAGCCGCGGTCAAGGTGTGCTTCAGCTTCTGACATCCTTTGGTCCCTTCATCGCCGCCTGCGTGGCGATGTACCTCGCCTACCCGATCTCTCCTCTTCTCGGCGTCGCGCTGGCACTGCCTGCGGGCGCACTGCTGGTGCGCGTCTTCATCGTCCAGCACGATTGCGGCCACGGCTCGTTCTTCGCCTCGGCGCCCGACAATGTGCTGGTCGGCCGCGCCTGCAGCCTGTTCACGATGACACCCTTCGCGAGCTGGGCGCGCCAGCACAGCCTGCATCACGGCCACTGGAGCGGCCTCGAGCGCCGTCCCGGCGCCGATCTCTATTCAGCCTGCCTTACGGTGCGCGAATATCGCGCGCTGTCGCCCCGCCAGCGCTTGCTGCATCGCCTGCCGCGCCACCCGCTGGTCGCCAATCTCCTGCTGCCGCCGCTGGTTTTCCTTGTGCTCTATCGCCTGCCCTTCGACACGCCGCGCCGCTGGGTGCGCGAGCGCCGCTCGATCGCGCGCACCAATGTCGCGCTGCTGGCATTCTACGTCGCGCTTGCCGGGCTGCTGGGCTGGCAGAGGGTGCTCGTCCTGCAGCTCTCGACCATGGTCGTGGCCTCGATCCTCGGCGTCTGGCTGTTTTCGCTGCAGCACCGATTCGAGACGGCGCGCTGGACGTGGCGCGGGGAATGGACTCCCTCCGACGCCTCGATGGAAGGATCCTCCTGGTTCAAGCTTCCGCGCGCCTTGCAGTGGCTCACCGGCAATATCGGCTTTCATCATGTCCACCATCTCAATCCGCGCGTGCCCAACTATCATCTGCGCGCGGCGCACGAGGCGGTGCAGGCGCTGTGGCCGGTCGCGCCGCTCAGCCTTAGGAGCGGCCTTGCCGCGCCGTGGCTCACGCTGTGGGACGAGGATGACCAACGGCTGGTGAGCTTCCACACCGCCGCCCGCGCGGTGGTCGCCTGATGCAGTATCTTGGCGCCCTGCGCGGTACGGGCCTGCTGGTCGATGCCGGCGGCGCTCCGCTTGGCCGCGCCGACTACGAACTCGACGCCTATCTGATGCGGCCGGGCGAAGTAGTGGCTGCAGGCGAGATCCGCATGGACGCCGAGGCGCTTAACGCCGCCTTCGGCCGCCGCGACCTCGCTCTCCGGACCAACGACGGCCGAACGCTGGGCGTGCGCTTCTCCGGCAAGCGTTTGAGCCGAACCAGCGAGGTCGCCCATGCCGACATCCAGGGCGGCCTGCCCGATGCCATGGCTTGGCGCCGGTAAGCACCGGCGTCGTGCCGCCGATCGGAAGTACATGAACGATGGTTGCGACATGACAGGGAGCACAGGATGGAAAAAGTAGTGACGAAGGAAAAACTTCTCCAGCAGGCCGATGGCCTGCGCGACCTTGCGCGCCGCTCTCGTCGCCTGGCGGATAGCCTGGGCTTGGAATCCGACCGCCAGCGCCTGCAGCGTCATGCCGTGGAACTCGAGGCAAACGCCGCCAACCTGGAAAAGCATGCAGTGGAGGCCAGGACAGGAGCTTTCGCGCCGGTTGTCCCCCGGAGCGCCGGCTAGGCGATGGCTTCCGCGCCGTTTCCGCCGATCCCAACGAGCTCTAGGCTGCGCAAGCCGCCGATGCGCTGGAGAGTCCCTATATGTCCAAACCTCGCTTCGTCTGGAAGGACTGGCTCGTCCCGCCCGTTCTCTTCCCGCTTTTTCTGGTGGCAATGATCGTCGCCTATGCGCTCCTGCGCAGCCCGACGTAGACGGCGCACGAAAACGCGAATGCCGCCGAAGGAGCCGTTCGCTTCGTCGCGATCATGAACGGCGACACGTTGAGGGAGCTCGGCCGCGAGGTTGCGATGGGAGGCGTCGTTGCGCAGCTCACCCTCCCCGCCGTCTGCGAGGACGCGGCGGCGAAGGCTGACGGTCCCACCGGCATCATCCTGTGGGATGTGGAGCTTGTGCTGGACAGCAGCCGGGCGACAGCGGGGGATCCGGATGGACGAAGCGCCGATCGACCAGGGAGCCACCGGGACATGACGGACAAGCCGATAGAACTGGATCAACGTCGCAGCATGCAAGCGCAGAAGGCGACGGACCTGCGTCGCCTGCTGGCGGAGGTCAAGGCCAACGAAGAGGCCCTGTGCGTTCGTCAAGAGGCGTTGGAAGCCCAACTTATCGCTGCACCTTCGGAGGATTGGGAGGAGGCAATGGAGAAGGTGCGCTATCTCCTTCGCCTTTATGCCGCAACACTCCGCCCGGAAGACACGCGTGGGCGCATCCTTGTCGCGGCTGTTCTGGCGGATCTGGCCAGGCTTGGCGGCGGGCCTCCGGCCGATGATGGCTGAAAGGCCAGCGCCGATGATCCTCAATCCCCGCCTGGTGTGATTCCGGCGTTTATGGTGTAGGTCGTAGCAGGCACCACGTCCCGGATGTCTTCGACCACCTGAAGAGAGATGGTGCTGGAGACGGAATCGAAGTCCGTTCCAGGCTTATTGCCGGAATAGCCACGACTCCTGTCCTGGGGTGACGGCTAAGATCGTCCACCACGGCGTGGCGTTTGTCCTTTTCCAACTGGCATCGCCGGTTGGGCTGGTTTTGGACGAATACGCACCGAGCGTCCTTCCGATTGGTCGATCTCGAAGGCGGCAGTATCGCGGACCAGGTCGCTCAATTTGTGATAACCGTAGGTCCGTGGATCAAAATCCGAAGCGATGACGGCAAGGCGCTGCCCCACCACGCCAAGGCGTACCCATCCATCCTCGCTGTCGATCTGCTCTATCGCCTTCATAAGTGCCGGAACTGCCGCACTGGCGGGATGAAGCGCTCTCCTCGCCACTCCTTTCCGTTCCTCGGCGGACATGGATGTCTCAGGCAACAAGTTCTCCGTATAGACGAAGCGGCGGCAGGCCTGGCGGAAGCTTTCTGGCGTCTTCTGCGCGCCGAATCCGTAGACGTCGGCGCCTTCTTCACGGAGCCGCGAAGCCAAGCGAGTGAAATCGCTGTCCGATGAGACCAGGCAGAAACCGTCGAAGCGGCCACTGTGCAGCAAGTCCATGGCATCGATTACGAGGGCGATGTCAGACGCATTCTTGCCGGTCGTATATGCGAACTGCTGATAAGGGTCGATGGCATATCTCTGCAGTATGTCGGCCCATGATTTCAGCCGTGGGCTTGAGAAATCGCCATAGATGCGGCGCACGCTCGCCTCGCCGAACTTGGCAATCTCCTCGAAAAGGCCGGCGACGATCCGGGGCGAGGTATTGTCAGCGTCAATCAGGACGGCAAAGCGCCGTGGACGGGTGTCATCAACCATGGGGTTCTGCCAACGAACGCGACATAATCAAACTACAGTACATTGCCGCTCGACAGAAGGCGAAGCAGGTCGGCGCGCGCATCCGCGGCCGCCAGAAGCTGCTCGCCGCCGACGACATGAAAGACGGCGGCATTCGCATGACCTGCCAATGGACCGTCGAGATCGAGGGCAAGGAGCGCCCGGCCTGTGTTGCCGAGACCATGAGCATCGCCTACGCCAAGAGATGAGCGGTCGCGCTGTGTGTCGCCTGCACCTCGATGCCCGGGGCGCAGGCCAGCGCGAACTCCAGCAAGGACGCCCGGCTCGTGCCAGGCGATCCTTCCCCTTACCCGCCGGTTGAAAGAACCTTGCCCTGGCCTCGGTTCCGGCAGCCCTTGTTAAGCTTTTCGCCATTAACCTTTAATATGGAGCCGCATGTATCAGTGACATGAAAGGTTAAGGGTGCGCCGGAAGGACCTCGTCGAACCAGTGCGCAGGTAGTTGAAAAGACTGCCTGACCCATATGCGGCCTACTATGGCGTGGTGCCTCTTCGTCGGGAGTGAAGCTCTCACCGTCATCAACCGACCTTTTGGCACCCCTCCCGTTCTGCCTACCAATCGGGGAACCGTCGGCCTCCACGTGGCCGATGGCCTCTCTTTCGATTCCCCGCTCGGAGCGTTTCCGTCACCAGGCGCTGATTCAAGTTGGCCATCCCTAGGCCGCCCTGCTTTCGCTCTTCCGTCCCTGCGCGCGCCTTCCATGCCCCGCAGCCTTTGCGGACCGTTTCGGGGATGGTTTGGCGACGTGTGGTTTCCCGGGCCGTGCCGACAGCTTGAGATTCAGCGTCTTCAGGACGCCGAATACCGTCGACAATTCGGGTCACCCTTGTGGCTGAAGGCCTTGTACAGCGCCACGCGGCTCACGCCGGCGCCGCGAGCCACTTCGGACATGCCTCGCGCCCGGGCAATGACACCGATGGCATTAGCGAAGTAGGTGGCATCGCCATTGGCGAGCGCGTCGTTGAGCAGTTCGGCCTGATCCTCGACGCTGGTTAGATAGTCGGCGGGATCGAAGGGCGTGGTCCTGGTTGCCATGGCTGGCTCCTCGGTCATGAGTTATGCAGTGGCGGCCTAGAGACTGGCCGCCCGACCGGCAGTGGCGGCGGCGGCAACAAAACGGATGATCGTCCCCGCAGCCTTATGTTTCACAAGGTGTGACTGAGCAGGCGTATAGATTCTAGTCAACAACAACCAGGCACGAGCGTACATCGGCTGCCAGTCTGGTGGCTCCGCTAAGGACATCACCCATGGTACGAACAGATCGTGATCTGCTTATTGAGGGCTTCGCCATCGCGATCGCGCTGGATGAGAAAGCCAAAAGAGAACTCACGATCCTCGGGGCTTGGGCGACCGAGCCAGTGCTTGAGCAAGTCCGATTGGCGATAGAAGGGTGCGGCGCCTATCAGGCTGTGGCGGGCAAAGCTATCTTCAATGGCCAAACGGGCTTCATCCTTCATTCGCAATCACTTGCTTTGCAAACGTATTACCAGCTCGATCGGGGGGCTGAGGAAGCGGCGGATTGGTTGCTCAAGGTGCTCGGCACGACCAAAACGCAAGCATGTCTAAAGGCTGCTGTTTGGGGCCTTTCAATCGACGAGTCAGCGGATTTTGGAAACGGTGCTCTACTCATCCCATACGATCAGCTGGCAGATTCACGATTCAAGCGACTGATTGACCGCAAAGCAGGCGCTTCGGCAGACTTGGTAGATATGCCGGTATGGGTCGACAGAGGCTTCTATCGTGCGCCACAGAGCGCTTATCAGAAGACGATAGCGGACGTTCCATTCATTTGCGCGGACCGATCCGCAATGAACGTGTTCGATGCCGCATTCTCAGATGCCCGGGTCCACTGGTCTCTTTGCGAGATTCTTGGCGCCGGTCGCCCTCTTGTATTCGCTCATTGGGTGGAATTCCTCGATCCCGATCTCGAAGCGGTCAATGTGGACCAGCTACTCATTTGGAATCACGCAGAAGTCGCGCCGCTTATTCACGAAGATGTTTCGATTTCAGCTGACCTACTGAATGAGCGACTCGGCGCAATCGGTGGACTCGACCCTGGTTTCAGGTATCGCCTTTTGCGATCTGCAAATCGATATGTGCTAAGCCAATGCAGACGCAGCATTGTCGATCAAGTACTTGATCTTGCGTTGGCATTCGAGATCGCCGTCAGCGAAAAAAGTGACAATGCAGCCATGGCTTGGAAGGTTAGCGTCCGAACCGCCCAGATGATCGGAGGAAATCTGGAACAACGGCTAACTAACCGAGACAAGGTGACTAAATTCTACGGCCTCAGGAATCAGGCTACCCATGGCGGCGAGCTCAACGAGGAAGAGCAGACAACGGTCGCTGAAGCGGTGCCTTTGTATCTTGAGCTCGTGCACGGTTTCTTGCGTCACGGCAAACGCCCGAATTGGAAAGCTATCGAGATGGGGGTCAGTGGGCCGACCCTTGAAGCAGATCTTTAGCGGTGTGGTCACTATTTCTGCGCTGCAGCCGCGCCATGTTAGGATGCTGTGGTTCTAACGGGACAGGTCGCAGATATTGCTGCCTTCGACGCCGGTGGGAACGTCATCCGGCTTAATCTCCGCCACAGCTTCGTCGCTCCACTAATCAAAACCCGCCGCCTCTCGGACCCGCGCCTATAGCCCGCGGCCGGTTCAATAGGTCTCGGCAAACGATCGCCCTCAGGGTGGAGCCGACGCAAGAAGCTAATGGCGACATGGGAGCATGCCGCTGCGCGTATGGAGACGCTAAGCGGCCAGGGCGCTCTTGTTGTCACGCATTCTCAGGAACGCATACGCGACCGGCGAATCAGGCCGGCCGTTCATTCGCAACAGCCAGCAGGAAACCGAACGCGTCCGCATCCAAGTGGATACAGAAGAAGCCTGAAGCCGGTTGATGTAGCCAATGGTTCGATCTTCTACCTGCACCTTGACGGCACTCGGATCGATTTGATGGTCTGGCTCTGCGACTAAGCGAAGCTCAATTCCGTTCCGAAGCCTCTGCGGCTTTTGAACCCGGTGGCGGAAGCCGACAATCTCCAAGACGAGGTCGCATGCAGTCGACATTGGATCGAGACGATCGACCAATGAAAAGCCATCGCTTGGCAGCTTCGCCGCGGTGAGTGCCAACAATTTCATCGGCGATAACGGGGTGCCCCTGTATCGGAACAATTCAAGGTACTTCGAAAAGTCTGGTCGGACGGTTGGTGGTAGCCGGCGAAGGAACGCGTCCAAAACCCCGCTCACGAATTCTTGCCCTTCGCCCGGGCGCCAACTGAATGTTGGATATCCCCTATAGCCATATGCTTCTAGTTGGGCTTCGTCGCGGCCGAGATTGGCCTGACAGAATTCCTCCCCTTGAAGATAACGGAAGGTCGGTTGAGGCCCGCGAACAGAAAGGACACCCACTGCCCAACGTAGACGGTCCGGAACGCTCTCCGGCGCGCGCCAAGATAACGTTAGGTCGAGAGGGTCCGAGGGTCGTTCAACCCAATGTTCCATGTCGCCCCCCGTCGCTAAGAACATTCAGCAAGTCGTCTCGCCGCATTTTCAGCTGAGACGCTACATATAGTGCCCGTAATCTAGTAAATGGTACCGTATATTCGAATTCACGGCACCATGAAACGATCCCGTCGATCTGATTATCGGTCAATGCTGCTACACGCTGCATGGTTTGACGGGCCGAAGGAAACTTATCAACAAACCGCCGACAAAGCTCGACGTGCTGAGCGCTTTCTTCATCCCCCGAAATCCAGCCGCAGTGGTGCTTCCCACGCCGGACGAACCGCCTAAGGGCCTCGGAGGTGGTCGCCTTCGACAGGTCCTGGTCTCTGGTTAAAAATCCCAGACTTGTCCCGTTGTCGAAGATTGGAGCCATGTCGAAGTCCAAGCCATGTTCCTCATTTGGGCTGGCGAGAAACCCCCAGTTCTGGGAGTGACGGTCGGTGTTCCCGATGAGGGTGTCGAAAGCCAATGCTTCGGCCCACCAAAACGCCCAACCCGCCGCTCTCTGAAATCGGCACACCTCAATGTTGTCCTTGAGGCTTCCTCTACCGAAGTTGATCGGGAGACCGCGGGCTTGGATGCGCTCGACTCCGTCAATAAGGCGGGCGGCCGCCCTTTGTTGATACCCGTAAAAGAACTCGATGAGGACGCCCGGACTTCCGTTCCCTGGAGCTGTTGCAAGGAAAGCTGGCGGCACTGGAACGCCGCAACACCGGGCAACCTCGTAGGCAATAACCTCCGACCAAATCTGCATGACGTGTGGACCGGACGGTTCCTTGAAGAGGTAGCGATGACCTCCAATCAAGAATCTCCGTGGGGCCGGCGACGGACAGACGAAGATCCGCTTCGCCTTGGCTCCAGTAGGAGCGATCGGGAATTCATCATCTGGATACCAGCCATTGAGATCGACCACCTCTGACCGGTGCTGCTGAAGCCTCAGAAGATCATCAGGCCGCAACATCAATGAGACCTTCCTATTGGCAAAGGCGGTGAACAAGACCATTCCTTGTCAGTGACGGCAAGGCGAGGATGTTCAGGCCATCCGTCCATCGATCAAAACCCGCCGCCTCTCGGACCCGCGCCTATAGTCCGCGGCCCATGGCCTCTCTTTCGATTCCCTTTTCGGAGCGTTGCCGTCGCAAGACGGCACTCTCCGCGAGCATCCAGGGCAAATTATTATATGCGGGCAAACCTACACATTTGCCGACCGTCAGCCGCGCCCTGTTCCGGCCCGAAAAGAGCTGCGTCCATGCGCCTTTGGCGATGCACGGCCGCTCTTCGGGGAAGGAGGGGCCTATTATTTTACCGGGCAAACCTACACATTTGCGGGCGAGTGCCTCAGCGCACCACCGGCCGCGGCAGGCCGAGATTCTCGCGCAGGGTGCTGCCGGCATAGTCGGTATGGAACAGGCCGCGGCGCTGCAGTTCGGGCACGACCAGGCGGCCGAAATCCTCGTAGGCGCCGGGGCGGTGGGTGGCGGCGAGCACGAAGCCGTCGCACACCTCGCTCATGAAGAAATCCTCCATCTGGTCGGCGATGTCCTTGGGCGTGCCGCAGAAGACCGGCATCTCGTGGATCGTGCCGCGCTTGCTGAAGTCGACGAAGTCGCGCGGCGTCGGATTGGTCTTGCCGCTGCCTTTGATGACGCGCTCCTTGAGGCCGAGGTTGATGCCGACCGCGGCCATCTGCGCATCGCTGAGCGGCTGGTCGAGGCCGACCTGGCCGAAGTCGAAGTTCGTCACCTCGGCGATCAGGGTCAGGCTGTCGGCCGGCGCCGCCGTCGCCTCGATGACGGCGCGCTTCTCCTCGGCGAGGGCGCGCGTCTCGCCGACGATGGCGTAGACGGCCGGCGCCATCTTCACGAGCTTGGGATCGCGGCCCGCCTTGTCGACGGCGTCCTTGAAGCTGCGATAGGTGATACGACCCGCCTCGGCCGATTTCATCGAGGCGAAGATCAGCTCGCCCCAGCGCGCGGCGAAGGCCTGGCCGCGGCCGCTCTGGCCGGCCTGCATGATCACCGGATGGCCCTGCGCCGAGCGCGGCACGGTGAACGGCCCGCGCGAGCGGAACCATTTGCCCTTGTAGTCGAGGCGCCTGACCTTCTCGGGATGGGCGAAGAGGCCGCTTTCCGGATCGACGACCAGCGCGTCGTCCGCCCAGGTCGCCCAGTGGCCCAGCACGCATTCGATGAACTCGTCGGCGCGGTCGTAGCGCAGGTCGTGCTCGAGATGCTGGTCGTGGCCGAAGTTCGCCGCCTCCGAATCGTTGAGCGACGTGACGACATTCCAGGCCGAGCGGCCGCCGATCATCAGGTCGAGGGTGGCGAAGGTGCGCGCGACGTGGAACGGCTCGTAGTAGGTCGTCGAATAGGTGCCGCCAAGGCCGATCTTGCTGGTGGCGAGGCCCATCGCCGTCAGGATCGGGATGAGGTCCATCTTCACCGTGCGGATGCCGTGCCGCACCGTCTCGGCATGGTCGCCGCCCAGACTGTCGGGCATGGCGAGGCGATCGTCGAAGAAGGCGAGGTGGAACTTGCTCTCCTCCAGGGAGCGGGCGATGCGCTGGTAGTGCGCCGCCGACAGGAAATCCTGCTGCGCGGACGGGTGACGCCACGAGCCCGGCAGGTTGCTGCAGTTCTGGGCCTGCAGGAAGGCGATCATCGCCATTCCGCCGCGCTTCAATTCCGTGCTCATGCCTTCTCCTGCCGGGCTTTCCGTCGCTGCATCAAGGACCGCCGGGCCGTTCGGGACAATTTGAAAATGGCTATGGATTATTCAGGGCGGGGAATGAGGCCACTTATCAGTGCAAACTATGAGCGGTTAGCCGCGATCCATTCCCGATCGGGCGGCCGGCAGGGCACAATCGGGGGGCATTGATGCAGAGGCAGACCGTGGACGACGCACCCCGTTGCATTCTCAGCGTGCCGGCGAACCGGCCGGCGTTCTTCGCCAAGGCGATCGGCGGCGAGGCCGACACCTTGATGCTCGATCTCGAGGACGCGGTGTTCGCCGACCAGAAGATCGAGGCGCGCGAGGCGGCGATCGGCGCGCTGGGTTCGCTGGTCTGGGGCGACAAGCGCGTGCTGGTGCGGACCAACGCGCTCGACACGCGCTGGGGCGTCGACGATCTCGTGACGCTGGCCCAGGTGCCGCGGCTCGACGGCGTGATGGTGCCCAAGGTCGAGAGCGCGCACGATGCGGCGACGCTCGCGAAGCTGCTCGAGCGGCCGATCGCGGGACGTGACGCGCCGCTCGAACTGCACATCCTGATCGAGACGGCGCTGGGCGTCGCCAATGTCGAGCGCATCCTCGAAGCGGTGCCGCGGTTGAAGTCCGTCACCTTCGGCTCGGGCGACTATGCCTGGAGCGTCGCCGACTGGTCGGGCCTCGTCGGCAGCTCTGCGTCGCGTCATTCGACGCCGCCGCTGCAGCAATGGGCGAAGTTGCGCGTGGCCAACGCCGCGCACGCGTTCGGCGCGACGCCGATCGACGGTCCCAGCGCGCACATCGCCGATCTGGCGGCGGCGCGGCAGGCGGCGGAGGAGAGCAAGGCCGGCGGCTTCCTCGGCAAGTGGGCCATCCATCCGACGCAGGTGCCGGCGATCCGCGAGATCTTCGCGCCTTCGCCTGAGGCGGTGGCGTGGGCCAAGCGCGCGCTGGTCGTGCTCGACGAGGTCGAGGCCGCTGGCAAGGGCGCGGCCAAGCTCGATGGGCGCCTGCTCGAGGCGGCGCATCGCGCGATCGCCCGGCGCATACTGAAAGACGCAAAGGAACTGGAGGAATAGCCATGACGACGGATGCCGACGCTTCACTGCCCCCGTCACTGCCATTACCGCTCGAAGGCGCGCGCGTGATCGATATCGCCACCATGCTGGCGGGTCCCTTCTGCGCCACGACGCTGGGCGAGTTCGGCGCCGAGGTCATCAAGGTCGAGATGCCGGGCGCGGGCGAGGGCACGCGCTACAGCGGCACCATGACCGCCGCGGGCTCCTCGCTGATGTGGCTGAGCGAGTCGCGCAACAAGAAGAGCATCACGCTCGACCTGCGCACGCCCGAGGGCGTCGAGATCTTCAAGCGGCTGGTCAAGACGGCGGACATCGTCGTCGAGAACTTCCGACCGGGTACGCTCGAGAAGTGGGGCCTGGGCTACGACGTGCTGAAGTCGGTGAAGCCCGACATCATCCTGGTGCGCGTCTCGGCCTACGGCCAGACCGGGCCCTATCGCCAGCGGCCGGGCTTCGCGCGCATCGCGCATGCCTTCGCGGGCCTCAGCTATCTCGCCGGCGAGCCCGGCGCGCGGCCGGTCATTCCCGGTTCGACCTCGCTCGCCGATTACATCAGCGGGCTCTATTCCGCTTTGGGCGCGCTGCTCGCCTATATCTCGCGCGGCAAGACGGGGCAGGGGCAGGTCGTCGATGTCGGCCTGTACGAAGGCATCCTGCGCATGCTCGACGACATGATCCCGCGCTACGCCAAGACGGGATACGTGCGTGAGCGCATGGGCGCCGACACGGTCAATCACGTGCCGCACAGCCACTACAAAACGCGCGACGGGCAGTGGATCGCGCTCGCCTGCACCAACGACCGGATGTGGGAGCGCTTCTGCGGCGTCATGGGACGGCCCGAGCTCGCCACCGGCCGGCTGGCGAAGATGAACCAGCGCATCGAGGCGCGCGACGAGGTGAACGAGATCGCCTCCTCGTTCATCGCCACGCTCGATCGCGACGACTTCCTCGCGCTCTGCATGAAGCACGAGGTGCCGGCCGGTCCGGTCAACAGCGTCGCCGAGATCTTCAAGGACCCGCAGATCGCCGCGCGCGGCAACCTGCTCGAGGTCGACCTGCCGGGCGAGGGCAAGGTCACCGTGCCCAACGTCGTGCCCCGCCTCACGGGCACCCCGGGCAGCGTGCGCACGCTCGGGCCCAAGGTCGGCGAGCACAGCGACGAGATCTACGAGTCGCTCGGTGTCGGCGCCACCGAGCGCGCGAAGCTGCGCGCGAGCAAGGTGATCTGAGGAGGGGCGACGCTATTGCTTCGCCTGCCAGCGCGGCGGCAGGCGTTGGGTGTCGATGACGTAAGGGCCGCTGCGCTCGGTCCAGCGCATACCGAAGGGCAGGTCGTAGGCCAGGCGGAAGATGAGCTCGGTGCGCATGGCCTTCGCGAGATCGTCGTCGGGCAGGCCACCCTGCATCTCGCTGCGGAACGGGCAGCGGAACGTCGCGGCCTGGTCGGGCCCGATGCGCGCGACCTCGCCCCCGAGGAAGAGCACGTTGCTCGCCGTGACCGGCGGCGCCTCGGCCTCGCCGACATAGGTCAGCACGCAGCGGATGCGCGGATGGCCGAGCGCGAAGAGCGTGCTGCCGTTGTGGACGCGGAACACGGCGTCGAACGGCGAGCCGTTCTCGATGGCGTGCGAGGAATATTCCGGGATCGGCCGCAGGCTCCACGCGGTGAGGGCGAGGCCGGCGACGGCGGCGACGATCGCGAAGGCGACGGCGACGTAGAACAGCGTCGACACCCCTTCCGCCGCGAACTCGCGCAGGCCTTCCTCAAGCGGAAGCTCCGACGCGGTATCGATACGGATTGGGGCCTTCGGCTTCATGAGCGTCGAAGGTGGCCGTGAGACGGCCGTGCGGTCAATGTGGATAGCGCGTGAGGAAGAAGAGAGATGGGCGCCCGATTTCTAAAGCCCGCCGCGCCGGATCTCCGGCACGACATACGCGATGCGCCATTTCGACTTCGGCAGGTCGAAGTCCTTCTTCGGCTCGTACTGGCGGACCTTCCACGCCTTCTCGGTCTGGCGCAGCAGGCGCTTCACGAGCGCCACGCGCGTGCCATCGGGCTGTTCCTGGATGAAGACGCAGTCGACGCCGGGCCGCACGGGCAGGGCGGGGTTCACCACGACCTGGTCGCCGTGCTCGATCGCCGGGCTCATCGAGCCGCCGACGACGTAGAAGGCGAAGGGGTTCTTCACGCCCTGCATGCGCTCGGAGCGGCGGATGTAGTCGATCGGATCGGGCGTCAGGATGATGGCGCCGTCGTCGCCCGCCTGCGCGCTCGCCCAGACCGGCACGTCGGGCCGTCCGGCCGACGGATCGATCCGCATCATGCGCGCGGTGGCGAGGGAGGAGGGCCCGTCGTCGCCCGCCTCGCTCGCGGCCATGGGCTCGGCCAGCCCGACCGCGACCTTGGGATCGAGCCCGATCAGCTGCACCAGCTTGGCGAGCTTCCGCTGGTCGGGGACGTTCTTGCCCGACTCCCACTGGTTCACCGCCGACTTCGAGATCCCGAATTCCCGGCCGAGCTCGACCTGGGACATTCCCCGGCCCAGCCGACCCGCCCTGATGGCATCGCCCAATGCTGACATGGTGTCCATTTTCGCTGGACGGTTGATTAACGTCTCGCCTATTTTTGATTAACTTCGGTTGACTCTTGGTACATTCGGGATTAACTTCCGGGCGAATGGACCTTTCGGCTGCGCGCCTTTGCCCCCTCCCCCTCACGATGGAAGGCCGCAGCCCGGCGCCGGCGGGATCACTCCCCCGCCGGCGCCACCCTTTTCCCGTCCGGTGAGCGCGATGACGCCACCTGCTTCGAACAAGAATCCGTCCACGACGTTCTTCTGGAACGATTGGGACAACGACAAGGAACTGGCGGCGTGTTCGCTCGCCGCCCAGGGCCTCTGGATGCGATGCCTGTGCATCGCGGCCCGCTCGCCCGAGCCGGGAGTCGTCCAGATAGGGAACCTGACCTTCCGCCACCCCGAGGGCCTGCCGCAACTCGCGGCCGTCCTCTGCCGGTCCGCGGAGGAGATCGCTCCCTTGATCGACGAGCTTCTCGCCTGGGGCGTGGCCAGCCTCGATCGCAAGAGCCGCATCGTCAGCCGCCGCATGGTGCGAACGGCGGAGCTTTCGCGCGTCCGCAGCGAGGCCGGACAGAAAGGAGGTCGTCCGCCGAAAAAGCAAACCGAAAGCAAATCGAAAGCAAACGGCCCGCCTTCTTCAAGACTCCCGGACTCCAGGACTCCAGGGACTCCTCTCTCTCCGATCGGAGCGAGAGCGAGCCGTGCCGGGCCCGTGCCTTCGGACTGGTTGCCGAGCGAGAGTGCGCAGCAGCAGTTGCGTGCGGCCCGGCCCGATCTCGACGAGCAAGCGGTGCAGCGTCGCCTGTTCGAGTTCCGCAACTGGTGCGCGGCGCAGGCCGTGATCACGCACAACCCCGATGCCACCTGGCTCAGCTTCATGATGAGGACGCATGCGACAGCCCCTGCGAACGGCCGTGTCGACCGCGCCGACGGCCGCGCGGCCAGCGGTCTTGGCGCCAGCCTCGCCGCCCTTGCCGATGTCGGTCGCCCGGGCACTGGCTGACTCCGCCGTCGCCACCGCCGACGTGCCGTGGCGGCCGGCGCACTCGCTCGCGCGCCACAAGCCCTCGGCCGAGGATCTGCACACCGCGATCGCCGCGCTGACGCCGCCGCCGGTCAGCGAAGCGCATGCCGCGCACTGCTTCGCCCGCCTGATGATCGCCTTCGAACCCACGACGCGCGCATCGGGCGACGAGACCAGGATCCGGCTCGCCGTGTGGCTGGAGGCGAACCGCGATCTCGGCGATGCGCTGTGGAGCAAGGCGACGCTCGAGACCATCCGCAGCCGCACCTTCATGCCGCGCCCCGCCGAGTTCCGCGCCGCCGTCGCGTCCGATCTCGAGGCGATGGCGCGCAAGCTCGCGCGTTGCCGCGAGATGCTGGACGCGCTGGCGAAGCCCCGGGCAAAGACCGTCGAACCCGAACCGCTCGAGGTTCGTCTCGCCACCATCCGCGACAGCTGGCGCCGGCTCGGCAATCCCGATCGCGCCGCGCGCGCCGAACGCGAGCTCGCGAAGCTCGAGCAACGCCTGCCGATTTCCATTGATCAGAATCTCGAATCGCGCACGACCGAGCCTAGTGTCGCGACCGAACCCACGTGGGAGCGTGATTGCGGCGGGGGCGCCGCCAACCGACCGGAGGAGTGGGATGCGGAACCCGAGTGAGCCGACCACCGAGAGACGTCAATCCCGAGCGCGCCATCGTCAACGTGCTGCTTCTTCTGAGCCAGCGCATCGACAAGCCGTGCCCCACGCGCGACGAGCTGATGGCGCAGACGGGCTACCAGCAACGCGCCCTGCGCCCGTTCCTGCAGATGCTGCAGGACCAGGGCCTGATCGAAATCGAATCGCGCGCCCTGAAACGCGCGAACCTGAAACGCATGCGCGTGGCAGGCGGCCGGTGGACCGGCTGGACGAAGCGGAAGGGGAAGAGGGCGGCGCCGGTGGTGCCGTCGTATGAGTAGCCACCCGGCTCATCCCGAATGCAATCGAAGGATCCCTCGCTGTGAGCTCGGGATGACAACCTTGCTTTGCTCCATCGAACCTTGTCATCCCGAGCGCGGAGCGAGGGATCCTTTTTTCAAGTCCGTGCTAGACTCCGCGAAACACGAATTGCCGGAGGTCCCCTCTCATGCCCATCCGCATCCTTCCCGCTTTTGCGCTCGCCTCTATCGCCGCCGGCGTCGCGGTGACGGCGTTCGCCAATCCCGTGCGCCATGCCGGCGAATGGGAGACCGTGATCAATGGCGGCCAGCCGATGATCGTCTGCACGCACGAGGACCGGACGCTCGACGAGGCGTCGATCACGCGGCAGATGTCGCAGCTGCCCGGCGCGTCGTGCAAGACGACCAGCTTCACGGCGACCGACACCAGCGCCACCTATGCGCTCGAATGCACGATCAACGGCGCGCCGATGTCGACCAGCGGCACCATCACCATGACCGGTCCCGACAGCTTCTCCGCCAAGATCCACAGCCATGGCGGCGCGATCCCGATGGCCAACGGCAAGACGGTCACCATCCCCGATACCGAGACCACCACCGTCTCCCGGCGCCTCGGCCCCTGCAAGCCGGGCGATCCGGAGAGCAAGTACTGACAAGGGCCCACCGCTCCCGCCCCGTGCGCTGAGCCGAGGAGCGATCTTCCCGCTGGCATGCTTTCTGCTCGTTGCGATTCGCAAAGAATGCAATTCGCAAGGAATTCGTGGGACATGGGCATGGGCAGGGGCATCATCGGACGGATCGGGGCGGCCATGGCAACCACGCTGGTATTGGTTGCATCACAGTTGGCGCCCACGGCGGCACGCGCGCAGCAATCGACGCTCGACAAGATCAAGTCCTCCGGCACGCTGAAGGTCTGCGTCGCGCAGATCTCGCCCGAGGCCTACAAGGATGCCAAGACCGGCGCCTGGTCGGGCGTGTTCATCGATCTCACCAACGAGCTCGCCACCTGGATGAAGTGGAAGGTCGAGTTCGTCGAGGTGCAGTGGCCGACCGTCGTGCTATCGATCAAGCGCGGCGATTGCGACATGTTCGGTGGCTCGCTGGTCTACAACGCCCCGCGCGCCGCCGAGATCGCCTTCATCCGCCCGCAATGGGCCAAGGGGGACAACGTGATCGTGAAGAAGGAGAACACCAAGTTCGCCAAGCCGGCCGACCTGAACTCCAAGGACGTGACCATCGCCGTCGTCGCGGGCTCCTCGGAGAACGAGGTGGCGCGCCGGACCTTCCCCAACGCCAAGCTGCTGGCGCTGCAGGTCAACTCCAACATCCAGATCCTCGACTCGGTGCGCCGCGGCGATGCCGATGCGGGGCTGCTGCCCAAGATCACGCTCGACTGGTGGCTGGCGGTGCCGGAGAACGCCACCTGGGGCCGCATCGCCTTCCCGGGCACCGAATTCGCCGCCGCGCCGAACGGCTGGGCGGTGCGCTACGGCGATCCCGACTGGGCGCGCTTCCTCGACAATTTCTCGGCCTGGGCCTCGGCGAGCGGCGAGATCGACCAGCTCTACGCCAAGTACGTCGCGACCACGAACCCGTTCCTGAACAAGAGCAACTGATCGGGTAGCCATCATGGACGTGAGCCGGATTCCGGCACTCGCCTGGGAGTATCGCGCGGTCTTCCTGAGCGGCGCCGGCATCACCTTCTCGCTGACCATCCTGTCGATGATCATCGCGGCCATCGCGGGGCTGGGCTTCTGCCTCGCCTCGATGTCGGGCAACCGGCTGCTGCGCTGGCCCGCCATCGTGTTCATCGAGTTCTTCCGCAACACGCCCATCCTGGTGCTGGTCGTGTGGGTGCACTTCGCGCTGCCCGACCTGATCGGCATCAAGTTCGTCGCTTACGTCAGCTCGGTGATCGCGCTCGCCTTCCAGTCGACCGGCTATCTCTCGGAGGAATACCGCGCCGGCATCGAGGCGATCGATCGCGGCCAGTTCGACGCCGCCCGCGCGCTCGGCATGCCCTACGCCTACCTGATGCGCCGCATCGTGCTGCCGCAGGCGATGACCAAGCTCGCGCCGGCGCTGCTCAACCAGTTCGTGCTGTGCTTCAAGTCGACGGCGGTCGTTTCGGTGATCGCCGTGCCCGACATCATGTATCACGCCAACGTCATCGTGAACGAGACGTTCCTGTCGATGCAGATCTACACCATCGCCGCGCTGATGTACTTCCTGCTGGTCTTCGCCGTCTCCGCCGGCGCGCGACGGCTGACCGACGCGCTGGTGCACGGCCGCGCCCATGCCGAATGGCGGAGTGCGATGGCATGAGCCGCCCATCATGAGCCGCCCCTCATGAGCCGTATCGTCTTCCGCGACGTGCACAAGCGCTACGGCCGCACCGACGTGCTGAAGGGCATCGATCTCACCATCGGCGCGCACGACACCGTCGCCATCCTGGGCCAGAGCGGCTCGGGCAAGACGACGCTCATCCGCTGCGTCAACGCGCTCGAATCGATCCAGGCCGGCCATATCGAGGTGGGCGACGTCACCCTCCTGCCGGGCCGGCTGGAACGCGGCGGCAAGCGGCTCTCCGGCCGCGATGTCGCGCGCTATCGCGAGCGCTGCGGCATGGTCTTCCAGGGTTTCCATCTCTTCCCGCACTTCACCGTGCTGCAGAACCTGATCGAGGCGCCGGTCGGCATCCGCGGTCTCGACAAGGAGGAGGCGGTCGCCCGCGCCGAGGGCCTGCTGCGCGAGATCGGCCTTTTGGACAAGGCGGGCGCGCATCCATCGGCGCTCTCCGGCGGCCAGCAGCAACGCGTCGCCATCGCGAGAGCCCTGATGATGGAGCCCGACGTGCTGCTGTTCGACGAGCCGACCTCGGCGCTCGATCCGGTGACCACCGTCGAGGTGTTGTCGCTGATCCGCAAGATCACCGTGGGCACGCGCACGACACTCATCGTCACGCACGAGATCGCCTTCGCGCGCCGCATCGCCAGCCACATCGCCTTCATGAAGGACGGGCTGATCGAGACCTACTGCCCGACCGAGGAATTCTTCGACAGCCCGCGCACGGAGGCGAGCCGCGCCTTCGTCGCCCAACATCATTGATCGCCTGGGAGGACAAGGAATGCAGACCTTCGACGTTGTGCCGCTCGCCGATGCCCCGTTCGGCGCCGAGATCGTGGGTCTCGCGGCCGGCCAGCCGCTCGACGAGAGCGACATCGTGCGCCTGCACGAGGCCTACTTCCGCCACAGCCTGCTCGTCTTCCGCGACCAGACGCTGACGCCGGCCGAGCAGATCGCCTTCTCCAGCCGCTTCGGCGATCTCGAGGTGCACGTCCAGACGAACTATCACCTGAAGGGCCACAAGGAGATCTTCGTGATCTCCAACCTGATCGAGGACGGGCGGCTGATCGGCGGCGTCGACTGCGCGCTCACCTGGCACTCGGACTCTTCTTATATGAAGGTGCCGAGCAAGGGCTCGATGCTCCATGCCATCGAGGTGCCGCCGGTCGGCGCCGACACCTCCTTCGCCGCGATGTACGACCCGTATGCCGAGCTGCCGGCGGCGCTGCGCTCGGCCGTCGAGGGGAAGAAGGCGGTGCATTCCTATCTCCGCCTGCAGGTGAACCAGTTTCCTGAACGGCCGCTCAGCGACGAGCAGAAGCAGCGCGCGCCCGACATCGCCCATCCGATCACGCCGCGCCATCCGGTCACGGGCCGCAAGTCGCTGTTCCTGGGCGGCGATGTGATCGCGAGCGTCGAGGGCCTGCCCGAGCAGGAGGGCATCGAGATGATGCGCGAGGTGCTGGCCTTCGCCACGCAGTCGAGGTTCGTCTATCGCCACAAGTGGCGCGTCGGCGACATGGTGTTCTGGGACAATCGCTGCTCGCTGCACCAGGGCAGCCGCTACGACACGGTGAACCACCGCCGCCGCATGCACCGCACGACCATCGCCGGCGTGGCGCCGCCGGCGTTCTAGGGTCAGCCGCGATCGGTCTGCGCGCGGACGACGAGCACGGGGCAGGGCGCCTGGCGCAGGACGGCTTCCGCCACGCTGCCCAGGAAGGCTCGCGTGATGCCGCGCCGGCCGTGGCTGCCGATGACGATGGCGTCCGCCTGCCACTCCCGGGCCGCCTTGACGATCTCCTCGTCGGCGGCGCCCTTGACGATGAAGTCGAAGGACTTCGTGCCCGCGGGCAGGCGGCTGTGGATGTCGTCCATCAGCCGCTGCCCGTCGCGCCGGGCGATGAGATCGAGTTCGTTCGCCGGAACGCCGGCGTCCGGCGCATAGGTAAGCTTCGGGTCGATCGTGTGGACGAACGCAACCTCGGCCTGCAGCGAACCGGCCAACTCGATCCCCACCTCGGCCGCACGAACGGCGATCGGGTCGACGTCGACAGCGATCAATATCTTCTTGAAGGCCATGATCCCTCCTGATGGCGGTGCCCCCGAATACGCCCACAGCAATCATGTCCCTTTGACCAGGATCAAAGGAAGGGCGCCCGGAGAGATCCTTGTATGCCCCGCCATGACACGGGTCTCGCTGACGCTCGCGGCCGCGGCGGCGCTTCAGGACCGGTTAACCGGGGGCAGCTTCCTCGAGTGTCTGCGCGAGGTCGTCCAGCGCCTGCGCTTCCTCGAGGAGCTGCTGGCGCTGCGCGGCATCGGTCACCCGGGCGGCAAGCATGCGCTTCTGTCGCGCCTGTTCGCGGTATTGGGCGGCGGAGGTGGCGGGATCG